>Ga0326727_10023936_pt1 | contig 11602 bp, 7 predicted proteins | sample MB2enrmetagenome_FD_207643 | JGI IMG/M metagenome (GOLD analysis project Ga0326727, IMG submission 207643) | Lab enriched peat soil microbial communities from McLean, Ithaca, NY, United States - MB29MY | ecosystem: Environmental > Terrestrial > Soil > Wetlands > Peat | place: USA: New York... | reverse complement strand
TTGGCCTCGCAGGGCTTCCAAAAGGCCGGCCAGTTCGGGATCGGGTTGGATGCGGAGCGCGGTCTCGAAATGCGCTATAGCGTCAGCCGTGCGTCCGCTGCGCAGAAGCAGAAGTCCAAGATTCTTGTGGGCCGCGGCGAAGTCCGGCTTGGCGCGAAGGGCAGCCTCGTACTGCGACACTGCTTCGCTAACGTGGGCGGGGCTCTTCGAGTAAGCCACGGCGAGATTGAAGTGAAGCACGGCGTTATTGGGATTCTCGCGCACGGCGGCTTCGTAGTGGGTGATGGCTTCCGCGTCGTGCCCGGTCTGCAGCAGGTATTCGGCGAGAGCGCTGTGGGCGTCCGGAGCATCCGGTGTGATACGCAGGGCTGCCTCGATGTGGGCGACTGCTTCGGGACCACGACCAGGGATTTTCATGAGGTAACAGGCAAGGTTATACTGCGCCAGGAAGTTGTTTTTCGTAACCACGAGGGCGTGCCCGTAAAGGGTCTCGCCATTCCGCCAGTAGGCCGTTTGCGCCTTGGCCACGCCCAGACAAACCACACAAGCCACAACAGCTACCGATGCAACGGCGAATTTCGTGTTCGGCCATCTCCGGACGACATCCGCCCCTCCCCACGCCAGGATCATGGACAAGCCGACCATCGGGACGTACATGTACCGGTCGGCGTGCGACTGCCCACCCACCTGGACCACTCCAATGACGGGCACAAGCGTTCCGAGGTACCAGAACCAGCCGGTCGCGATGTACGGACGCTTTCGCCAGGCGAATACGGCCAGCGCGGAAATGCCTGCTAGGATCACGAAGGCGCCGGCGGCGGGCCAGACGCTGAGCGGTTTCCGGTATGGGTAGAAAACCGCCAGTCCGGTGGGCCAAAATGTTTGCCCCAGGTAGATAACGTAGGAAGTCAAAGCGTTCGAGACGTTCTCCCCCAGCCGCGTGGCTTCCATCGCCCCGGCCGAGCTTTGAACGAAATAGGTCGCAAGGGCGCAAGCTGCCGACAGTAAGAAAAGCGGGACCTTCTCCCACAGGGTCCGGGGCAATTGGGTGCGGCCAAGCGGCCAGACGTCGAGCAATAGCAGGGTAAACGGAAACGTCACCAGCATGGGCTTGGACAGCAGACCGAGCGCAAAGAGCGCGATGACCAGGGAGTAGCGGCGGAGGTCGGGCCGCTCGGCGTAGCGTACGTAGGCATAAAGTGCCGCGAACCAGAAGAACGTACTGAGCACATCCTTGCGCTCGGAAACCCAGGCGACCGATTCCACATGCAGGGGGTGAAGGGCGAAGACGAACGCCACGAAAGTGCTGGGCCAGAGTGAGCCGGTCGCCCGGCGGAGCGCAGCCAAGAGCAGCACGGCCGACAAGGCGTGAAGCAGGGCGTTGACGCCATGGTGCGCGCCGCTTTCCAGGCCGAACCATTGGCAGACGGCCATATGCGAGAGCATGGTCACCGGGACCCAGTTGCCGACCACAGATGTCGTCCACGCCCATTTCATGCTTTCGGGTGTCAGTCCGGCGCGCACGTGGCTGCTTTCGGAGACGTACGATGGATCGTCCATGCTGATGAACTCGAAACCCACCACCGGGGCGTAAACGGCAAGGACGGCCAGAATCAGGCCAATGTAAATGGCCAGCTCGAATCGCCATTTCGGCCGCCTGGCTTGCGTCTGCCGGGGCCGGCGCGCAGCGGCCTTGGGCGGCGAAGATTCACGATGGGACTTGGACACGAGAGGCTGGTTTCTCCCAGTGTAGCGCCGTGGACTTTTACGGCCGCAGCAGCAGCTTGCCTACGCCATCCTGATATTTCTCGTTCAGCTCGAAAGCTTCGTTGATCTTCTCGAGCGGCCGGTTGTGGGTGACGATGGGCGCAAACAGCTTCGAGTGCCGGTGAATCAACTCGACTCCCAGATGGCCCTCGTGGTTCGAACGGCGTACGTTGAAGATGGCCACTTCTTTGGTGCGGAACTGGTGGATGTTGACGGGAATCTGCACCTCCACCGGGATACCGGTCAGCAACACCCGACCGCCATGCACCACCGCCCGCACGCACTGGTTGATCATGTCTTCCTTGCTGGCGCAGTCGATTACCAGGTCCGCTCCACGCCTACCGGTATCCTGCAGGACTTGCGCCGCCGGATCGACCGCATAGGGATCGATCACCGCATCCGCGCCCATCAGCTTGGCCAGTTCCCGCCGGTGCGCCAACGGTTCGACCGCCCAGACGCGTCCCGCGCCGGACAGCTTCAGGACGGCGATGGTCAGCAATCCGATTGGACCCGCTCCGAACACCACCGCCGATTCGCCCAGCTTCACCTGCGCGAACACCATGGAGTGCAGCGCGATCGACATGGGCTCAACCAGCGCGGCCTGCTCCAGGCTCATATCCGCCGGGATCGGCAGGAAATTCTGCACCGGAATGTTCACGCACTCGCGGAAATAGCCGGGCTCCAGACCCGCGCTCATAAAGCGCAGATTGGCGCAAATGTTGTGGTGGCCGCTGCGGCAGAACTGACAGTGATAGCAGTACAGCGCCGGTTCCAGTGAACCGCGATCGCCGGGCGAAAACCCGGACACACCCGGGCCGGTTTTCATCACCACGCCCGACGGTTCGTGACCTAGCACCATCGGGTAGTGGCACGGCGTTTCGCCCACCCCGCCTTCGCCGTAGGCGTGCATGTCCGACCCGCAAATCCCGATGGCGGTTACGCGGACCTGCAACTCGCCCGGACCGGGTTCGGCCGGCGTGCGATCCGCAATTTCAAAGTGACGTAATCCCGTTAGTTCAGCTACCTGCATAGGAAATCCCCGGTGCGCCGACAAAACGGCGCAGTTCATCAGCCAGCGCGGGAACCGTAATCACGTAGTTCCCGCCGTAGATCGTATCTTTACCCGCGAAATCGAAGGTCACTGCGCCGGCTTCCTCGGTAATGATCTTGAGCGGCGCCAGGTCCCATGGCTTGGATTGGGCCTCGATCCAGGCATCCGCTTTACCGCTCGCCACCAGCATCGCGTCGAGGCATCCGCCGGTGCTGCGCACGGTCCAGAATGCCGAGAAGAAGTCGATCATATCCTTGGCGAAAGGATAGCGGTGAAAATAGCTGAGTCCGTTGACGCACAGCATGGCTTCGCGCGGCCGCATAGCGCTGCCCACATGGAGGCGCTCGCCGTTGCACCATGCGCCGCCGCCTTTGGCCGCGTAATACATATCACCCATGGCGGGAAAATAAGCCACTCCCACGACGCATGCCCCGTTTTCTTCCAGGCCGATCAGCACCGACCACGCGCGCGTGTTGCGCACGTAATCGCGGGTGCCGTCGATGGGATCGATGATCCACTTACGATGATTGGGAGTGTCTTTCACCGCGCCCTCCTCTCCCAACAGACCATCCTCGGGGAACGCATCAGAGAGTCCCGCCGCGATCACTCTTTCCCCCTCCTTGTCGGCTACGGTGACGGGCGATTCGTCGGCCTTGCTCTCGATCTCGATCTCTCCCTTGCGGTATTGCAAGGCGAAATCGCCGGCCTTGCGCGCCAGTTCCTGCGCCACCGCCAGCTCCTTTTCGTATGCACTCATATCTACCAGGGTAAAATACTCGTGATGGACAATTTCCGAGAATTCGACGCGGGGCCGGATCCGTTTGGCCGCACTTATCACGTGATGTTCAAATGGCTGCAGACGGCCATCTCGATCCGCCACTCGAATACGGTCGACGCGCAGTTTCTGGTGAACGACGGGACGGACGTGATCAAGCGGACGATCGCCATGCCGGATGCGGCGCTGCACGCCCTCGCCAGGAAGACCGGCCGCCTGATCGACGACGCCTGGTGTTCGCGCATCGCGGCGCTGCATCTCAGGCATATGATCGAGACCGCGGAGGATTTCGACAAGGATCTGGTGACTCTCTCGCCGGAACAGATTGCGGAATACGACGAGGGGGTCCGGGAATGGGAAACGCGTGAAGTCCGGGACCGCCGGAAGGCCAGTTAGCCTCAGCCTGGTTGTCGCCGCGCTGAGCGCCGGCATCCTGTTTTATTCCCAGCAGACCACGCTCGATTGGGACGAAGGCTTTCACCTGGTGGCGGCCTCGCTGATTAACGCCGGGCGCCGTCCTTACATCGATTTCTGTTTTCCGCAGCCGCCGGTGCATGCTTACTGGAATGCTTTCTGGCTGCGGATTTTGGGCGACAGCTGGCGGGGTCCGCATGCCGTCGCCGCGTTGCTCACCTGCGCGACCGTAGCGCTGGTGGCGGAGTTGGTATACCGGCGCACGGCTTCGCAGATTCAGGCTGGCGTGGCGGCGCTGTTCGTCGGGCTGAATGCCATCGTGGTGGAGTTTGGCACCAAGGCGCAGGCCTATGGAGCTGGGCTTTTCCTCACCTTCGCGGCGTTTCGCCTGACTGTTGCGGAGCCAAGTCTCATGCGCAGTGCGCTCGCGGGCTGCATCGCCGGCGCATCGGCGGATTGCACGCTGCTCACCGCGCCGGCATGCGTGGTGCTGTTCGCGTGGACCGCGTGGCGGCGCCGTTTGGCTCACGCCGCCGCGTTCGCCGCGGGCGCTGTGATTGGGTTGCTGCCGGTGCTGATGGCGCTGATCCGCTCGCCGTATCTCGCCTGGTTCAATCTGGTCGGCTACCATGTCTTCTTCCGCCGAGCCGGCTGGACCGGTGCGGCGGAGCAGGATTTCAGCGTACTCGCCGGGTGGGTCAATTCGGGCGCGGCTTTGCTGCTGGGACTGTTCGCCGTAGCGGGCTTTGCGTTTGTACGGAAGAGGGAGTTCTACCTGGCGGGCGCCATGGCTGTGGCGATGGCGCTCGAGGCGGCGACCGCGCATCCGACATTTTCGCAGTATTTTATTTTCCTCGTACCGCTCCTGGCGGTCCCTGCCGCGGCCGGCGTCATTGAGGTGTCGGCGCGATTGTCGATGAGGCCGGCTTGGGCAGTGGCAGGATTGGCTGTGCTGTTCGGTCTCAACCTGGCGAATGCTCTGGTCGCCACGGCGGGGAACAACAACGACTGGGACACGATCGCCAATCTGGCGAAGAAGGTGAAGCAGGTCACGCCCGCCGATGCCACGGTGCTGGCGGATCCGCCGGTCTATTTCGCCATGCGTCAGATTCCGCCCGAGGGGAGCAATTTCCCGGCGTCGCACCGCATGGAGGTACCGCCGGCGGAGGCGGCCAGGCTGCATATTGTGCCGCAATCGCAACTGGAACGGCAGGTGAAGGCGGGTGAGTTTGCCACCGTCGAAACCTGCCGCGGCGATGAGGACGAAATCGAGGCGCTGGAGCTGCATAAGCACTATGCACAATCGGAATCCATAAACGATTGCCAGGTGTATTGGGGCTTCCATCGCTGAATGAGATCTGACCTCTGGCGGCAAAACCGCCCGGCAGGCCACAAAAAACGATGGCCTGCCCCACGGGTGGTTGGTGGTTCTACGTCGTGAGTACCAGACCGGATGGCAGCGCTTCACCGAAAATCCTCCCTAGCGTCTGTTCGTCGCGCTGTTCTTCGCCTTCCAAAACGGCCAGGGTTTTGGGATTCGTAAGCCGCCCGGCGACGGCGTTAAAGATGGCGGGTGCGACGTCGCGCGTGGGGTCGCCGGTGCGGCGGGCGAGGGATGCCAGGGCGTCGTCGGCTTTCGGTTCTTTCAACAGCGCTTCGATCCAGCGCGTGGCGACGGATGGCGCGAGCACCTGGTTGATCGGTCCGTAGAAGAGTTCGCGCGCGCCCAGGCGCGAAAGGCACCAGAGATTGCTGTCGCCGAAATTGCGCGCTTTGACGAGGGCGTCTCCTAATTCGCTGCGAGTTGCTGCCGGCAGCAGTTCCAGGCTGGAGGCGGTGCGCCACATTTCGCGCAACAAGCTGGAATTGACGCGCGGGGCTTTCTTGTTGCCGCGCGGCAGGAGGTATTGTGCGAGGCGCTGGTAGATTTCGGCCTGCTGATTGCGATTCAGGCCGCCGGCGATGCGTCCCCAGAAGATCCACCATTCGATTTCGTTCTGTACCTGGTTGCCGTATTGCAGTCCCGGGTGATAGATGCGGCGGAGCTGTTCGATGCGGAAGTCGTCGCCGGGAAATCCGAAGCCGGGACGCATGGCGAAGCCGCAAAGGTTCAGCCAGCGAATTTCGAAGGCGGAGCTCTTCTTGCGGCCGTCGGCATGGGCGATGAAGGCGTCGGCCATTTTGCGGATGGTTTCGAGGGGCCAGGAGTTGCGTCCGAGACCGATGGTCTGTTCGAGCCTGGCGGGCAGTTCCTCGGGTGCGAAGGGCGCCTTGGCCTGGGGCGAAAACATCTGGCCAATCAGGTCGATGGCTTGGGTTACGGCTTCTTCGCTTACGACAGTTGCCGGACGGCGCGAGGGATCGGATGAAGCCGTCTTGCGCAGTTCGAATTGCAAGCGCCAGCGATTATCGCTGATCTTGGAATCGCACCAGGTTTCGAGCGTGCCGATTTCGGTGAGCTTGGCGCCAAGTTTCACGGGGATGAGGCGCTCGCCTTGTTTGCCGAAGCGGATGACGGCTTGGAGCGGCGCGTGTTGATGAACGTCCTCGCCTTCCGCGAACTCGACGATCTGGCCGGCCTGATCGTCGCTGCGGGTCAGGGAGCTGAAGAGGCGGAACGAGACGGGACGATTGGCGACGAGTTGCAGATCGTCGCGATCGACTTCGACGGTTGAGCCTTCTTCGGCCCCACGCGGTACCAGGCAGATGGCGGCTTTATCGCCGGCCGAGATGTAATACGTGCGTGGCAGTCCGCCCCGCACCAGGACGCCTGCTCCGGTGGAGCGGACGTAGGAATAGTAGGCTGCTCCGCGGGCTACGGCGAGATCCAGATCGCGATTCTCGAAGACTTCGGGACGGCGTCCGTACCAGTTTTCCAGGACATCGGCCACGCGATGACGGCAGACCTCGGGAATGAAGAAGCCGCCATTGAAGAGGATGGCGTCAGGAGTCTGGCCGGCGGATTCGAGGAAGGCGTTCAAGTGGCGGCTGATGGCCGGGTCGGTGACGTAGGGAAGGCCGAGTTCGCGGAAGAGGCTGCGCTTTTCTTCTTTCGGCGCTTCGCCGGCGGGAGAGAGCGGAAGGAAGCCTTCGAGCGTGAGTTCGAGAGCTTCCGCACGCGTGATACTGGTCTTGATCAGACCGCCGATCAGTGACGTGCCGCTGCCCTGGATGGTGATTTCGACTTGGTTGAGATCGGGGTCGCAGAGCAGGCGCTCTTTGGCCGCGGAGCACTGGCGGCGCAGGGCATTGCGCTGGCGGATGGAGAGCGGTTTGGCGATCTTGGTTTCGGCCAGCCAGGCTAAGGTGAGATCGAGGTTGTCGCCGCCGAGCAGGAGGTGCTTGCCGACTGCGGTGCGGGTAAATTCGATCTTGTCGCCGTCGCGGGCCACGCGGATGAGGCTGAAATCACTGGTGCCTCCGCCGACGTCGCACACCAGAACGATCTGGCCATCGTAGAGCAGCTTACGCGATTGGGTGAGATTGCCGGCGATCCAGGAATAGAAGGCTGCGGCTGGTTCTTCGAGGAGGGTGAGACGAGGGAGTCCGGCTTCGGTGGCAGCCATCACCGTCAGCTCGCGGGCTTCTTCGTCGAAGGACGCGGGGACGGTGAGGACGACTTTCTGCTCGGTGATAGGACCATGTTTGGTGCTGTCCCAGGCTTCCCGCATTTTGGCCAGAAAGCGCGCCGAGACCTCGACCGGTGAGAGGACGCGGCCGGTTTCCTGCGAATCCCACGGGAGGATTTTGGCGGTGCGATCGACATTGGGGTTCGATAGCCAGCTCTTGGCCGAGTGCACCAGCCGGGTCGGGACCAATGCGCCTTGCTCGCGGGCGTAGGTGCCGACCGGCTGACCTTCTTCCAGGTAGAGGAAGGAAGGGAGGGTGCGGCGGGTCTCGGTGCGGGCGGGCGCGACCAGTTGGGGAATGTCGAGAATCTGAATCGGAGGGAAGCTGGTGTCTTCGGCATCCGCGGGGTTGATCCAGGCAACGGCTGAATTGGTGGTACCTAAGTCGATCCCGATATTCATGCCGCGACACGTTCCCGAACGTTGAATTCCAGCTTCCAGCGGCGCCCATCCTGGGCCACGCACCAAAGCTGGAGAACACCCGTCTCGGTGACGACGGTTTCAAATGACACCGGAACTACGCCGCCCGATCCGGTGAGCTGGACTTCCATGGGCGCAAGCTCTTCCAGATCGTCGCCGAAGTCTTCAATTAGTGCGCCCGGCGTGTCGTTCTTGCGGACGGCCGAGCAGAAGAAGCGGAACTCGGCCGGCTCGCCGACGATGAGGCCGAATTCGCGATCGGGAATGCGCAGATCGGTGCCTTCTTCCATGCCGAAGGCGGCCACGGTGAGGGCTTTGAGCGGCGCCATCATGCCCGGCACGGCGGGCATGGCGGATTCGATGCCGATGTAATAAGTGCGCGGAATGCCGCCGCGGATGCGTACGCCTTTGCCATGCCGCGCGGTGCCGTAATAAGCTGCGCCGCGTGCGACCGCCTGCATCAGGTCCTCGCCGCTCAAGGATTGAATGGCAGGGAATCCTTCCGCGTTGAGCCAGCCATCGAGCACGGTGATCAGACGTTCGCGAACGAAGGTGGAGTTGAGCACACCGCCGTTGAAGAGAACGTGGGTGGGGCAGGCAAGGCCGCTGGGACCTCGGCGGACCTGTTTGCCATGCTCGCTGGCGGCCGCTTCCTGGCTGAGGAAACGCGCCAGATGGCGTGTGATGGCGGGATCGGCCGCGTACGGGAGTCCGATTTCCTGCAAGGCCACGCGACGCGCGCGCGCCGGCATGTCGCTGCTGGCGACCACGGGAAAGAAGCCTTCGAGCACGGTATCCAGATCTTCACGGGTGAGCGAAGCCTTGATGGTGCCGCCGACCAATCCGCTGCCTTTGCCCAGGATGGTCACGGGGACTTCCTTGGCTTTATTTGCCGGATCGAGCAGCTTTTCCTTGGCAGTGCGGCAGTTGGCCCAGAGAGCTTGCAGCTGGAGTGTGTCGATGCGCGTGCCCTTGGCCGCGATCCGTTCTCCGACGGTGCGCGCCAGTGCGAGATCGATATTGTCTCCACCCAGAAGGATGTGCTCGCCGACGGCTACGCGTTCCAGCACCAGTTCGCCGTTGCGTTCGAGGACGGCGATCAGGGTGAAGTCGGTGGTGCCGCCGCCGATATCGATGACCAGAATGAGATCGCCGAGCTTGACCCGTTCGCGCCAGTCGCGGTGACGTTCGATCCAGGCGTAGAAGGCGGCTTGCGGCTCTTCGAGCAGCGTCAGATTCTTGTAGCCGGCCTGTTCGGCGGCTTTCTGGGTGAGGTCGCGGGCGACCGCGTCGAAGGAGGCAGGGACGGTGACGAGGATCTCCTGCTCGGCGAAGGGCACGTCCGGCATCCTGGAGTTCCACGCGTCGCGCAGATGCGCCAGGTACTGCGCGGAAGCCTCGACGGGCGAAAGTTTCTTCACACCTTCGGGAGCCTTCCAGGGAAGCAGCGCCGAGAGCCGGTCCACGCCGGAATGCGAGAGCCAGGATTTGGCGGAAGAAACCAGGCGTCCGGTGTTTTCGTTGCCGCGCTTCTGCGCGAGGCGGCCGACGACGTAATCGGGATGCTCATTCCAGGGCAGCGCGGTGGCGCCGGCGGGGAAATCCTTTTCGCCGGGCACGTATAAAAAGGAAGGCAGCAGCGTCTCGTCAGCGACTTCGGAGGCGTTCACCAGTTGCGGGACGGCGAACATGTTGGCGGCCGGAGGGTCCGCGTGATCGCCGGTGGGCAGCGCGACGTAAGCCAGCGCGGAGTTGGTGGTTCCCAGGTCGATGCCGATGACGTACGCCACGCTTACTCAACCTCGATTTCAGCCGGAGCAATGACGGTGTTGTCCTGTTTCGGGTTGAGCGGTGGAAGGCTGACGGACGAGGCACGCCATCCGCGATGGCGGAGAGTGCCGCCGGCCGCGCCGGTAGCCGGGACGTTGCCCAGGAATTTGACGGCGTCGGCGCCGCTTGCCGGGGCCTTGGTGAAGGTACCCTCGACGCCGTCGATCACGGGCGCGAGAGAGACATACCGGACCAGCGCGTCGCGCGCGGCGATTTGCATGGAGCGTACGGCCGCGCCGATTTGTTCGTCTTCATAAGAGGTGATGTCCTCCATGAGGAAGTCGATGATACGGGAGTCGCGTTGCAGGATGCCCAGGATTTGCAGCGCGCCATCGGCGGGCTTGAAGAGCGGAGCCGGGGGCGCCGCGGGTTTCTCGGGCTGCCTGGCTTTGGGCGCGAGGCCGAGTTCGGAGATGAGCTCCGGACTGAGCGACCCGCCGAAGAGCAGCGCGAAGAAACAACGGAAGGCTAATGAGATGCGGGACAAATTGAGGTTTTCTCCAAAGTTTCAGGATAACAGGCGCATTCAGAAAATTCGATGTGGCCACGAATGCACACGGATGCACACGAATAAAACGTCATAAGGGAAGGGTAAAGTGGGTTCGTTTTCGGCGGTGCGTTATTAGGGGGATTGCTTGGTAAGTTGTTCATGGCGTGGTCTTTGTCGGACATAAAGGAAAAGTTAAGTAGGTTCGTTCGTTCATATTTTATTTGGGTTCGCTCGCGGCGCGCGTGCGGCTCTGTGAGCTGATTGCGTCGTTGGATAGCGGACATAATTCTCCCTTTCCGATTTCAAGGGTAGCGCGGGGTGGGTGGCGGAATTTGGAGTGGGTGTTGATTTTGCGGGAGTTAGGGGTGAAAAGGGGGCGTGACCAACGTCGCCTGAGGGACAGGTTTTCTGTTCGGCTGGCGCGGGTCTTGAACGCAGAGACGCGGAGGGCGCAGAGGAAAACGCAGAGAGTTCCAAGTGGTTGCGGCGATCCTGTTCGCTGATCGGACCGAACGGAGCGGGCAAACCAGAGAAAGCAGTTTCAAGGATGCTCCGCGCGGACTTTTTTCTCTGCGCTCCCACTGGCTGACCAAGCCCTTGGTCACATTGAGGTAGCGGGCAAAGACCGCCTGGCTGGCGCCCTCCCGCAGACGAAGTGCGCGGATTTGCTTCGGCTTAGCGGGAGTTTACTGCGAATGGCGTCACCGGAGAAATACCGAAACGAACAAGCCGCTGCTGCTGAACATGATGGCCTGTGGATTTTCTTCGCGAAAGTGTATTACCCGATGTCGCGTGGGTAATACGACATAAGTTGAGGCAAATGTTTACAAAACATGGGCTTATTTTTTTGTTCCGAAAAGCTCGCAGTAAACTCCCGTTAGAGGACGCACAGGCGTGAGGCCCAGTTCATCGAATTCATGCATAGTGCGCTTGCCCATGGCTCCGGCCGCATGCAGACCTTCGGCGGTCTCGTGTATCGACGCCAGCAATGGACTACGATATTGTTCTCTCGTCACAGGTGACCTCCGTCAACGCTCCCGCACGATGATCTGGCGCTTTCAACGCCTGAGCTGGATAACATCCGGCTCGCAGGCTAACAGCCTAGCTAGGTTAACAGCCTAATGCCACATAGTCTTTGGCAAACCAGCTTATGCCGCCGATGAACGCCGATGAACGCGGATAAGACCATGGTTTTCAATCCGCGTTCATCGGCGTTCATCGGCGGC
>Ga0326727_10023935_pt1 | contig 11603 bp, 12 predicted proteins | sample MB2enrmetagenome_FD_207643 | JGI IMG/M metagenome (GOLD analysis project Ga0326727, IMG submission 207643) | Lab enriched peat soil microbial communities from McLean, Ithaca, NY, United States - MB29MY | ecosystem: Environmental > Terrestrial > Soil > Wetlands > Peat | place: USA: New York... | reverse complement strand
GCTTCCGACCACGACGGTCGACCCTCACACCCTGTTCCTGCGTCATGAATCCATCGTCGCGCCGACACGCGACTCAAACCAGTGGGGAACCCCAAACGCTTACTTATCACCAAGCGGTTCAATCGTCGAAGAGTGGCCCAGTCCTACGACTATGACCACCGCAGTCTGGCCGAGGATCTGGATAAGATCGAGCTACAGCCGGAAGTGGAGCTTCGGCTCGGCGAGAAATCCGCAACCGTCGCACGCCTGATCAAGTCCGGGAAAGCCCGCGGGCCGATCGTAGAGGCATTCAAAAGGATTCAGCTTACCGATGGCGAAGACGCCGCTTTCGATTACCTCAGTGCCGAGGCGGATGGTTTCCATTCCAGCCCCTACGGCCATTGCATAGGCAGCTTCATGGTTAACCGCTGCCCAAAAGATCTGGAATGTTTCACCGGCTGCAAGCACCTATCCGCCACCGACCTCTCAGAGAACCGGCTGAATCTTGTCCGGCTGGAAGCCAGGCTGGATACGGCGGTGCATGTGATCGAAGCGCGCAAGCTTTCCAGCACCGGTCCGGCGAGCGCGCAGCTGCTCGAGGCGAACAACGATTCCGGCGCACGCCCGATTAGCGATCTTCAGGTTGCCTCGCAATCCATCGAAAAGCGCATATCCAGCAGCATCGGATTGGACAACCAACTCGCCCACGCAAGAGTGCGGCTGGAGGGGGTGCGGAAGCTTCTGGCCACACCACCAGGGCAATTGGTGTTCCCAGATGGACCAGATCTATCCCAGAACCCTTCAGGGCCGAAAGAGACGGTGCTCGATGGATGGAAATGACCTGAACCAGAAGACCGGCGCCGCCGCCGATCCGGAGATGGAACGCATCCTCAATGAGATGCTAGAGGCGGATGAGACCATCACTGCCCGGGCCGTGGCCAGAAGGCATCCCGTGATTAAACACGCGTCCTCGATCACTCGTAATCCTCTCCGGTCGGACTTCTTGGCCCGATACCAGGAGCGGCAGAAGCAGTTCCGGGAATGGCGCCACCGGGCGCCGAAGCGCTCCCGCGACCAGCTCGCGGCGCAACTCGCTCAGAAGGATTCGCGGATTGCTGAACTCGAGCGCCAAGTGGAGGTTCTGCGCATTTCCCACTTGGCCATGATCCGAACCGTCGGTGAGCTGGGCGGTATCAGCAAACTCCTGAAGCTGTACGAAGGCTACCGCGAGGTCCGAGAGGAGTTGGATCGACTAGGCGTGCTACCTCACGGCGAAGTGAAGCCGTTTGAACTGCCGCGCAGAGCCGGCACATCCGAGCCATGAGCCTTAGGCCTCCCGGCGAACCTTTCGGGCCCGCTGCAGCCAATCCTCTGTCGCCTCGCGGAGAAAGATCGAGACATCTTGGTCGAACTCCCTAGATAGGTCTGTCAATTCCTCCCACCAGGACAGCGGTACGCTGAAGTGAATCTGCTTGTTAGGCTCTTTCGGGCGTTTTTGTAGGGATGCTGGCATTGCCATTGCATCAGGACTGCTCCCCACCTCTCCAGCCATATACGCACCTCGCAGACGGTCTGTTGGCAATTGCCAACACATTGATCACAGCGTACACGCGAAGATCGAGGTGTGTCCACTGACATTCGTGTACGTCTCGGGAATCGTATCCGCGCTCTGCGGCAGGAGCGCGGCTGGACGCAGGTGGAAATGGCCGAGATGCTCGGCGTTGACCGGAGCTACCTGTCGGAGATTGAGACCGGCAAGAAGGATCCAAGCCTACGGGTCCTAAAGACGATTGCTGATGGGTTTGGGCTGAGCCTGTCCCAACTGCTGCGGGGGTTCTAGAACTACTGGGTGCAATCCAGCATGACCGAAATATCTGCCCCCACTTTGGCTATTGCTCGCGTGCTGATGGGCTGTTGGGAAGGAAGTTTTCTATATTGAACGCCCTGCTCGTCTAAAAGGGCCCGAATTTCGGACCAATGAACTGCAAAATTGACGTTTTGCGGAACATCTCCGGTAATTTGTGCGACCCGGACGGCATCAAGTTTGGAGACCACTACCCCTATTACATGGCCGCTAGTATCGAACATAGGGCCGCCGCTGTTGCCGGGCTGGACTGGCGCGCTGATTTGAACGAATCTAATGTCATTCTGCAGTCCCGTTGTGGCGCTGATAATACCCGTTGAGGCGTTCCCTTCCGAGGAAAGGATGCCAGGCAGTGGGAATCCGAAGATTACGACAGTGTCGCCGACTTTCGGCGCGGGCCCGCTCCTGAACACGGCGATGTGGTCTGGTTTAAGGTTTGCCTTTACGAGGGCCAAATCGGAAGACGGATCTCTGTTGATCACCTGCACGGGCAAACCTCCCTGGACCGTGAGGTTACGGCATCCGGCCACAACGTGATTGTTTGTAATTATCTCCCCATCGCCGCTAACGAAGAAGCCCGTACCAAAGGCATGTTGCGCTGGCGGAGCTTCCTCGTTTACTGGAACCTCTTTACTCGCCTCGTCCTCACGTTCAAGAATTGTCAACATTTGTCTCGCAAATTCAATTGACTTTGCGTTTCTTTCATTGAAGGCGCCAATTTCAATCGTTCTCTTGAAGGCCAATATAGCCTCGGATTTTCGACCAAGAGCTTGAAATGCTGTTCCCATAGATGCCGAACAAGGCGCGAAGTCTGCGTCTAACGTCATACATCGGCGTAGGACGGGAATCGCGTCTTCAGCCTGGCCAAGATCTGTCAGCAACGTGGCGATTTCGTCCAGCCTCAAAGACCTGTCTGACTTGTCGCGGTCGGTGTCGGCACATTCTGAGTCAATATCTCGATCGACTTTCAGAAGCTGCGTCGTCAGGATCCTCTTTAAGGCCTCTAAGTCTTCGGTTGAGTTCTCCCTTTCCAGCGCCGCGACCTTCCGTAGCATGTTCGCTTTCAGTTCTTCTTCCGAGCCAAAGGTTAGTGTCCCATCCTTGTAGTCGATCATCTGCTTGATCGCCAGGTCTCCCTCGGACAGCTGATTACTCTGGTCCAACAGACCCGTGCAGTGGTGAAGATGCTCAATCTGAATCGCCACGGGGACTGAGGACTGCGCATTTCCAAACGACGGAGTACCCAGAGCTAATACGGCAGCAACAAAACCGTAAGCGTACGACTTCATCCAACCCTTCTTCATTGAGAGGACTCCACAATGCAAGATGCTGTCCGAGCCAAGCCCATTTTCAGGTCAGCATGATGTGCTTTTCTATTTGGTGATAATATAGCACTGAATTTAAGAGGTGTGGTATGACCGACGCAAAGGCAATCAAGCTTGGCGCTGATATTCCCAAAGGGTTTAAGGAAATGGCCCGCGTGACGTGTGGGACATGCGGGGCTGAATACATTATTGTCCACGATGAGCAGTTTGCTGACTCAAAAGCAGCAATTAGGCAAGCGAATGAACACCGCATCCGCGTCGAGGGCGAACATGTGGACCCTAAGAACGTCCACCTTGTCGTTTACGAACCACTCGATTGAGCATATCGTCAACGCACTAATAGGACACTACCCCCAGCGCCGACAATACCCACTATGATGCGCGCTGTAAGCCAATCTGAGAAATTGTTGCTTTTGAGCGCTACGGCCGCGCAATAAAAAGCCGGAATACGACAAAGCAACGCCTAGACAGGTAGAAAATCACATAGCTGTTTTGTCGTCTATAGTTTACAGATACAACATGTGCCATAAGTACCTAGAATCAGACATTACTTCATAGAAGCTCAGTTTCGCATTTCCCCTAATAATTGCTCTATTTCCGCCTTTTCCGCCGCAGTCAGCGGCAGCAGCGGCGCGCGAGCGCGGCCGCCGAAGTACCCGTTGAAATCGCAGGCATACTTGATGCCTGAAATGCCCAGGTCGCCTACAATGCGGCTGCCAGCCGCCAAAATGCGCTGCTGCTTTTCCTGGGCTAGCGGCAGGTCATGGTCCTTCCACGCCTGATAAATCTCCTGGCACTCCTGTGGAGCGAAGTCGGCAAAGGCCAGGATGCCGCCTGAAGCTCCTGCCTGGAGTGACGCCAGGATCGACCCTTCTGCGCCGGTGAGAACCTGGAAGCCGACTTCCCTGGTACGGGTCTTGACGGAGGCGACCGAGGGAGATGAGGCCACTGCGGCGCCCGGGGCCAGGTCGCCAACGGAGACAAAGTTGCCGACGGCCTCCTGAACGCGCGGAGGCAACATGCGCCCCGAGACAGCCTCAAAGATCTGCGTGACGGGGACGGTGCGCCGGGGCGCGTTTGTGGCGGCGGCAACAGCGGCGTGGATGCGCTTGACGCTGCCACTCGAATCCTTCATGGCGATGATGTGCGGGTGCTGGGCCAGTTCCGCGACCGCCTCGATCGGTATCTGATTTGGGACAAACTTTGGGATGTTGTAAAGAATAACCGGGAGCGGAGAGCGGTCGGCTACGCTGCGAAAGTAGTGGAGCAGGGCGGCAGAGGACATTTGTCCGGTAAAGTAGCTGGGAGGGCGGACTAGCACGGCATCATATCGGCATTGCGCCGCTGCTTCGGCAAGTTCGACCGTCGCTTTGACGCTTTCGCGCCCCACTCCGGCGATGAGGACTTTTTCCGGCGCCGTGGCTTCAGCGGCCACACGCAGGACGTCGCGGGATTCGGCATCGCCCAGCATAACCGCCTCGCCTGTGGAGCCGAGGACCGCCATTCCCGCCAGCAGGCTGCGCGAGTAACGGGCCATGTTGGCTTCGATCTTGCGAAAATACACGCGTTCATCGGCGTAAAACGGAGTGGTTACCGCGGCGAAGATACCTTCTATCAGCATGTGTCGATTGTAGAACCTGGCGTGAGGACACAGGACTCTTCCCTGCTCCGGTTGGCCGGAATTGTTCCTCTCGACCGCAGCAGTGTATGGTAAGGGCTTAGAAACTGCATAGAGCTTGCAGAGGTTGCGGAATCGGAGCCGCCAAGATGGGTTCTTTGCTGAACAGCGAACTCGAGGATCAGGGAGCATCGAAGCTTTTCCGGCAGGCCCTGTCGTTTTTCCTGCACACGATGTTGGCGCTAGCCTCATGGATTGCGCTCATGCTTGCCGGTTATGCGCTGAACCCGGCCGGCGTTCCGCAGGGGGCGATCCTACTGATGTCCATGGCGGTTCCGCTGCTCGTAGGGCTGATTGTGACCAAGATCCACCCAAGCGAGATGGCGGCAGCGGTCTGGCTTATGGGCCTGATCTGGATCCTGATTGTCAGTCTCTGGGTGCTTGATATGCCGACCGGACCCAACGCGTGCTTGCAATGCGGCGCTACGGAGAAACTGGCACGCACTTTTTTCAGCGTGCCGCAACCGAGCGGGCTGATTGATAACGACGGCCCGTTCCTTGGCACATGGCCGGCGGCGGCGCTGGTGGGCTACTCGATTGGCGCGTGGATCGGGATGCGGCGGCGGGCTTAGGCGAGCAGCGAAAACACGGGGTCCATCCTGTACGCATTCCCTGAAATGAAACAGAAATATGCTGCAGTGCATCGAGCAGCAAGCTTCAAAAAAGCGCGTCGATTGCGGACAAACAGGCTATCGCCCGTTGGCGCTGTGCAACGCCTGCAAGGCGTAGACGGTGACGCGGTGCTTTTGCATGGCGGCAATTCCCTCGGCAGCGGCCTGAGCAGCTGCGAGCGTGGTGATGGTGGGAATGCGCGCCAGTACCGCGGCCCGGCGAATGGCCTTTTCGTCAAAGATCGCGTCCTGGCCTCGTGGCGTATTCACGATAAGCTGAATGCGCTTTTCCTTGATGAGGTCCACGGCGTTGGGCCGGCCTTCTTCGACCTTGAAGACCCGCTCCACGATCATTCCCGCGCCCTCAAGCACGTTGGCCGTGCCCTCAGTGGCGACAATTTTGAATCCAAGATGGACGTAGCGGCGGGCCAGGCCAATCGCGGCCTGCTTATCATGGTCGTTGACGGTGAAGAACACCGTGCCCCCGGTGGGCAATATCTGACCGGCTGAGAGTTGCGCCTTGGCAAAGGCTTCTCCAAAACTGGCCGCGACGCCCATTACTTCTCCCGTGGACTTCATCTCTGGCCCGAGAACCGTATCGACGCCGGCAAACTTGGACCACGGGAATACCGGCGATTTCACGTAGTAGTGCGCGCCGGTTCCGAGATCTCTGCTGGAAGCGACTTCATCCGGCAGCAGTTCGCGCAGAGTGCGGCCGGTCATGAGGCGAGCGGCGATCTTGGCGAGCGGCACACCCGTTGCTTTGGAGACGTAGGGGACAGTGCGCGAGGCGCGGGGATTGACCTCGATGACGTAGACGTGGTCGTTGCCATCGTCGTCGCGCTGAATAGCAAATTGCAGATTGACCAGACCCACGACCTTGAGGGCCAGCGCCAGCTTGCGTGTGTAGGCGCGCAGGGTTTCCAGAGTCTCTTCGCGGATGTCAACGGCGGGCAGCACGCAGGAGGAGTCGCCGGAGTGGATGCCGGCCTCCTCAATGTGCTGCATGATGCCTGCGATAAGCACATCTTTCGAGTCGCAGAGTGCGTCGACGTCGACTTCGACCGCGTTTTCGAGAAAGTGGTCGATGAGGACGGGGCGCTCCTGCGAGTACTCGACGGCCTGGCGCATGTAGCGCGTGACGGCGTCGGCGTCGTATGCGATGACCATCGCGCGACCGCCGAGCACGTAGCTGGGACGAACCAGAACGGGATAGCCGATTTGCTCGGCGACAGCCAGCGCCTGCTCGACACTGGTGGCCGTGCCGCCGCGCGGTTGCGGAATCTTCAGATCTTCCAGCAGTTTGCCGAATTGCTTACGATCTTCGGCCAGGTCGATGGATTCAGGCGATGTGCCGATGATGGGAACGCCGGCGGCGAGAAGGCGCTGGGCGAGGTTCAGCGGCGTTTGTCCGCCGAACTGGACGATCATTCCGATCTTCGCGCCGGATTGCGCCTCGTGGTTGTAGATGGCCAGTACGTCTTCAAGCACAAGCGGTTCAAAGTAGAGGCGGTCGCTGGTGTCGTAGTCAGTAGAGACCGTTTCAGGGTTGCAGTTGACCATGATGGTCTCGTAGCCGTCGTCTTTGAGCGCGAAGGCGGCGTGGCAACAGCAGTAGTCGAATTCGATGCCCTGGCCGATGCGGTTGGGGCCGGAACCAAGAATGATAATTTTGGGCGTTGCAGTCGGCGGCGCCTCGTCCTCTTCCTCGTAGGTGGAGTAGAGATAGGGCGTCATGGATTCGAACTCGGCGGCACAGGTATCGACAAGTTTGAAGACGGGGCGAATTCCCTGCCCTTCACGCAGTTCCCTCACCTGCTGAATGCCCTGGTGGCCTTCGAGCTTCCACTCCGTTGCAATGCGCTCGTCGCTAAGGCCGAGACGCTTGAGGCGGCGGAGGCCCTCCGGGCTTATGTCCTTTGGAGCAGTTTTTGCGATGGCGGCTTGCGCCTGCGTGATCTCGCGCAGTTGGTGGAGGAACCAGGGATCGATGCGCGTGAGGCGCGCTACTTCGCGCACGCTCATGGCGCGCTCGAAGGCGTAGCGGATGTAGCCGAGCCGCTCGGGCCGTGGCGTGACGAGCATCTGCGTGAGGCGGCGGGGCTCCAGAACCTCCGCGCCGGTTTTTTTGCCGGTTTCAAGAGAGCGCCAGGCCTTCATGAGCGCTTCTTTGAAGGTGCGACCGATGGCCATTACCTCACCCACCGACTTCATCTGCGGGCCCAGCGTGTCGTCAGCGCCGGGAAACTTCTCGAACTGCCACTTGGGAATCTTGACGACCACATAATCGATGGTGGGCTCGAAGCAAGCCGGAGTTTTGCGCGTGATGTCGTTGGGAATTTCGTCGAGCGTATAGCCGACGGCGAGCCTTGCGGCAATTTTGGCGATGGGGAATCCAGTCGCTTTCGATGCCAGCGCCGAAGAGCGCGAGACGCGCGGGTTCATCTCGATGACAATCATGCGGCCGTCGATGGGGTTGATGGCGAACTGCACATTGGACCCGCCAGTTTCGACGCCGATTTCACGCATAATGGCGATGGCGGCGTCGCGCATCTTCTGATACTCGCGGTCGGTGAGGGTTTGCGCGGGCGCGACGGTGATGGAATCGCCGGTGTGCACGCCCATGGGATCGAAGTTCTCAATAGAGCAGATGATGATGACGTTGTCGGCGAGATCGCGCATCACCTCGAGCTCATATTCCTTCCAGCCGAGCACGCTCTCCTCAAGGAGGCACTCGTGGACGGGCGAGAGATCGAGGCCGCGCGCGAGAACTTCCATCAGCTCTTCGCGGTTCCAGGCGATGCCGCCGCCCGTGCCGCCGAGCGTGAAGCTGGGACGGATGAGCACCGGGAAGCCGAGCTTGTTGGCGTAGTCGAGGCCGTCGCGAAGGTTGTTGATGAGCGCAGAACGCGCAACATTGAGGCCAATGCGGATCATTGCGTCTTTAAAGAGCAGACGATCTTCGGCTTTCTTGATGGCTTCCAGCTTGGCGCCGATCAACTCGACGTTGTAGCGTTCAAGAACGCCGGTATCAGCCAGGTCGACGGCGAGGTTGAGGGCGGTCTGACCGCCGACGGTGGGTAGGAGAGCGAATTTGCCGGAGTTGGGGCTGGCCGCCAGCATCTCGGCTTCAATGCGGATGATTTCTTCGACGTACTCGTGGGTGAGCGGCTCGATGTAGGTGCGATCGGCCTGCTCGGGGTCGGTCATGATGGTGGCGGGGTTCGAATTGACCAGCACCACCTCGTAGCCATCCTGCTTGAGAGCTTTGCAGGCCTGCGTGCCGGAGTAGTCGAACTCGGCGGATTGGCCGATGACGATTGGGCCGGAGCCGATCACGAGGATTTTCTGAATGTCGTTTCTACGTGGCATAAATTGTCTATTTCTTGTCCACTTCGCCTTATGCTCTTGCGTTGATGTTTTGAAAGGGCACGACTTTAGTCGTGCCATCAGATGGCTCATTACCCGTTGGCTTTAGCCACTGAGGGATGAGGTCCAGCTTCCAGCCTGGATACGCAGACGAGTACCGGTATTCTGCCGGACTCGCGCACAAATGTTTCTGGACAGGATTCAGATGAATGTAATGGAGATGAAGGTCGTAATCCTCGGCGTCCCGAATCCTATGGTCCGCAAATCCACGCTGCCAAACCTCCGCGATTGAGCCGATTTCCTTCTTGACTCTATAGGAAAACCCACCCTTGATCATTTGGACCGCACGTTCAAGAGCGGTTAACGGCGTAATCAGCAAATGAAAATGATCGGGCATCAGGACAAATTCGTGCAAGAGATATGCATCGCCGCGGTGTGAGAGTAGTGTCTTGAAAAAAAGCCGTGCCCACGGTTCCGCATTGAACAGCGCGCGACGTTCCCAAGTATCGGACGTAACAAAGTAAGTCTGCGCGTTATTCGTCGCGTGCTCGCGTACAGGCTTCAAAATCTTCCCTCAGCGGCTAAAGCCGCGAACTTCTCGCAACATCTGCGGCACGACTAAAGTCGTGCCCTTTCAAAGAAGCGACCGTATCCCGCCTCGTTTAATAATCTTTCCGTGTCGCCCAACCGTCACAATATTGGGCTCTGCTGGTCGCAAATCGTCCTTTAAACTTTGCTGTATTCCTGTGGGTATGTCGCGGTTTAGCGGACGCAGCTTATCAATTCCTTTTGAAGCTTGCTCTGAGTCCAAAATCGCCCAGTTTTCGAGAAAGCGTCGCTTGAAGAGATCGACAAAGCTCTGCTGATTAAGTTCCAATCCGCATATTTTGACAGCGCCTTCGATTGTCAGGTATTGAAGATAGCAATTCCCAATCGAATTCTTTATCGCGTCGCGCACCCGCCTCCCAGGCGAATCCTTCGTGGTGCCTTCGGATTGTTGCTTGGCTGTTGGGCATATGTGGTCGCGAACCCTTCTACCAATGTGGCATGCTTCCCCGATGTAGCATAATGGCAGTGGTTTGTCTTTCGGAAAAACGAATCGGTAAACACCTGGCCAGGAGTGGTCATCAACTCGCCACAGCTTACGCGGCTGCTTCCTACTCACCGCCCATTCTTCAATCTCTTTAGTGGACAACAATTCCCGCCAAACCAATTGGCCGTTGGTTTGAGAGGGGGCAGTCATCCCTTCCATTCCTCCATCATTTTGCGGAAGTCGCGGAACAGGTAGTGCGAGTCGTGCGGGCCGGGGGCGGCTTCGGGGTGGTATTGCACGCTGAAGAGCGGCAACGTCTTGTGGCGCAGGCCTTCGAGAGTCTGGTCGTTCAGATCGACATGGGTCAGCTCGACCTCGTTGGCGTTGATGGAGTCGGGATCGACGGCGAAGTTGTGGTTGTGGGCAGTGATCTCGACCTTGCCGGTGGTGTTGTTGCGCACCGGATGGTTGCCGCCGTGATGGCCGAACTTGAGCTTGTAGGTGCGACCTCCGAGGGCCAGGCCGGTCAGCTGATGGCCCAGACAAATGCCAAAAACCGGAACGCGGCCCATCATGTTGCGGATGGCGCGGACAGCGTAATCGACCGGCTCGGGGTCGCCGGGGCCGTTCGACAGGAAGACGCCGTCTGGCTTGAGCGCGAGTACGTCGTCGGCTGTGGTTTGGGCCGGGACCACCGTGACACGACAGCCCTCGCGGATTAACATGCGCAGAATGTTCTGCTTAATGCCAAAATCATAAGCCACTACATGAAGGGGCTTCCGCCCTTCCAGCTTTTGGACGAGAGCAGTGGGAAGCAGCGGCTCGCCCATTTGGCTGCGCGGGTCGGAGGCGTCAAATTCGTAACTGGATTTCGTGGAGACGACGCGAGCCAGATCCGTGCCGTCCATCTTGCGAATGCTTCTTGCCTTTTGGACGAGGGCATCGGGGTTGGGCTCTGTGGTCGAGATGACGCCGCGCATCACCCCGTGGGTGCGCAGGTGGCGGACGAGGGCGCGAGTGTCGATCTCGGCCAGAACCGGGACGGTGTAGCGTTCCATGTACTCGTCGGTGACTTGCTCGGAGCGCCAGTTGGAGCTGATGGCGGAGAACTCGCGGACGATGAGGCCTTCGATATAAGGGCGAGCGGCCTCATTGTCGGCGCGATTGGTGCCGTAATTGCCGATTTGAGGATTGGTGAGGACGACAATCTGGCCGGCATAGGAGGGATCAGTGGCGATTTCCTGGTAACCAGTAAGTGAAGTATTAAAAACGACTTCGCCGTGGCATTCACCCTGTGCGCCATGGCCGTGCCCGCGGAAGATGCGCCCGTCTTCGAGCGCCAGGATCGCCTGCATCGCCTCTCCGAGGAGTGGATTCAATCGATTTTAGCAGGTTTTGCTGGTGGGGATTGGGAGTGGATTTCGGGACAGTTTTCTGGGGCTCGCAGCACGACGAACGCCAACTGGCGGCGTAAACGCCGCCAGGACAGCCCCGTCTCGAGAGCGGCGCTTCAAGTCGGCTAATGCACAACGCCGACGTCGCGGGCGGGCCAGTAGACGAACGCGGCCTTGCCGTAGATGAGGGAGCGGTCGACGGGGCCGAAGTCGCGGCTGTCGGAGGAGATGGAACGATGGTCGCCCATCATGTAGTAGCTGTCCGCGGGGATGGTCATCTCGGCTACGGAGCGGTTGTCGCGATACTCCGCGGGAACGTAGGGCTCGCGGAGGGGTTTCCCGTTGACGAA
>Ga0326727_10023932_pt1 | contig 11604 bp, 8 predicted proteins | sample MB2enrmetagenome_FD_207643 | JGI IMG/M metagenome (GOLD analysis project Ga0326727, IMG submission 207643) | Lab enriched peat soil microbial communities from McLean, Ithaca, NY, United States - MB29MY | ecosystem: Environmental > Terrestrial > Soil > Wetlands > Peat | place: USA: New York... | reverse complement strand
TGAAGATGCGGACAGGTTACTTAGCGGAGCGGGGCAAGGTCGAAGTAAAGGTATTTGAAGTGCCGGAGGTGGACGAACATAGCGTTCTGATGAAGGTGAAGGCCGCAGGGATTTGCGGATCCGACCTGCATGCGTTTCATGGGTCGCATCCCTTTCGCAAGCCGCCTTTGATCCTGGGGCATGAAGCAGCCGGCGAGGTTGTCCAAGTCGGGGCCAAAGTCAAAAACTTAAAGGTCGGGGACAGGATCACGGTCGAACCGCTCAAGGCGTGCGGCAAATGTTCCTATTGTCGCAGCGGAAATTACAACGTATGCCCGGAAAGAGTGGGCGCTGGCGTGCGCGGCTGGCTGGGTACATTTGCGGAATATTTCGTTCTTCCGGAACAGCGGGCCTACAAGTTGTCCCCAGAGTTGGACTATGACTTAGGTGTGCTGGTCGAGCCGCTGGCAGTTGGCACCCATGCGGTTCGCATCGCGAACCTCGAAAAAGAATCGCTGTGCGTGGTACTAGGGGCGGGCACCGTCGGTCTGCTGGCAGGGGTCGCCGCGCAGGACGCCGGCGCAAGCCGCGTCTATTGCACCGATCTCAATCGCTTCCGCCTGCAAACTGCCCAAGCTCTGGGCCTGTGCCCCATCCAAGCGGATGCGGTCTCGGTAGAAGATGCGGTCCGATCGTTTTCGCCCGACGGGGCCGACGTCGTCCTGGTAGCTTTTACTTCGCCGCACGTCGTCGACCAGGCCCTCCGGCTAGCGAAGCGCGGAGGTAAAATTATCGTGATTGCTCTCTTTACCGGCCCCATTCCGGTCGACATGAATGCGCTCCAGGCGAATGAAGTCGATCTCAAGGGCAGTAACCTTTATACCAAGGAAGATTTTCAAAGTGCGATCACTATCCTTGTCAAACGGGCAGAGGACTTGAGAAAGCTGGTTACACATCACGTAGACCTGGAAGGGATTCAAGGTGCAGTGGAAATGCTCTCAGATGCAAACAGTGCTACAGTTAAGGTGATTGTTCAACCGTAATCAGCCATGAATCCGCACCTGCAGTATTACCAGATTGGCGACACTGCCAGCTTTTCCAAAACCATCAGCGAGTACGATTGTTATGCGTTCGCGGGCATTACCGGCGATTTCTATGGCGTGCATGTGAACGAAGAACATGCCCGCAAAACGCGATTCAAAACGCGCATCGCGCACGGGGCGATGCTGATTGGGTTTTTAGGCACTCTGATGGGCCGTATGGCCGACAAGGCCCCGCCGCCGGGCGCGGTCTCCTATCGTTATGACGTGAAATTCAAGGCCCCCGTTTTTTTCGGGGATACGATCACCTTTCGGCTCGACCTGGTGGAGAAGCGGGAAGAGCGAAGCGAGTGCGTATTCGATGCCACCTGCTCTAACCAGCGCGGAGAAGTTGTGGCCGGCGGCCAGACGATTCTTAAAGTACTCAAGGCCGAGTAATTCAGGAGACTCATTCCATGGCCCCACAATTTATTGCGGCTGCGCAAGCGGCCAAAATGATCGAGGACGACGCTGTCCTTTGGGTGGAAGGCGGCAGTGGGGGACTGAGTGAACCGGGCACGCTTTACGCAGCCGTCTCGGCCCGCTTTGAAGCCGAGGGTCACCCGCGGAACCTGACCCTGGTGCACTCCAACGGCATCGGCGACGGCAAGGGCCGCGGCTCCGACCTGTTCGCCCGAGAGGGATTGCTGAAGAAGGCCATCGTCGGCCATCTGGGTTTCGCGCCGCGCCTGGTCGAGATGATCAACACGGAGAAGGTGGAAGGCTACAATCTCCCGCAGGGTGCGCTCGCCCAACTGGTGCGCGAGATTGCCGCCGGGCGGCCAGGGCTCATTACCCCGGTCGGGCTACATACTTTCGCCGATCCGCGCGTCTCCGGCGGGGCGCTGAATTCCATCAGTAAGGACCAACTGGTGGAGATTATCGAGATTAAGGGCCGCGAGTACTTGTTCTATCCCTCTTTCCCCCTGGACGTCGTCTTCATTCGCGGGACGGCGTGCGATGAGGACGGCAATATCAGCATGGAGGAAGAGGTCGCTTATCTCAATATGCTTGCCGCGGCTCAGGCGGGACATAACTGCGGCGGCTTGGTAATCGCTCAGGTGAAACGCAAGGTGAAGCGCGGATCGCTCGACCCGCGCTTGGTCAAAGTACCGGGTATCTTGGTGGATTACGTGGTCGTCGAGGAGAACCAATGGCAGACTTTTCTGGGGGAGTATAATCCCGCCCTTTGCGGTGCCGCGCGCATCATCACGGAGTCCCCGGCCATCCTGGCGCTGGACGAACGAAAAATCGTGGCCCGCCGCGCTGCGCTTGAACTCGTGCCCGGCGTGATCAATCTGGGCTTCGGCATGTCTTCCGCCGTAGCGGATATCGCCTATGAAGAAGACTTGTCGGAGGAAATTGTGCTCACCATCGAACAGGGCGCGACCGGGGGCGTTCCGGCCAGCGGCCTGATCTTCGGCTGCGCCTTTAATCCGCAAGCGATCATCGATCAGCCGAATCAGTTCGATTTCTATGACGGGGGTGGCGTTGACATCACCTTCTTAGGCTTGGCGCAAGCCGACCGGCACGGCAATGTCAATGTGAGCAAATTCGGCCGCCGCATCGCCGGGGCAGGGGGGTTCATCAGCATTACCCAGGGGGCGAATTGTATTGTTTATTGCGGCACCTTTACCGCCGGCGGCCTGGAAGTGGAAATTGCCGGCGGCCAGCTTCACATTCGCCGCGAAGGCAAGATCAAGAAATTTGTCCATGAAGTGGAACACATCACCTTCAGCGGCCGCGCGGCGCAGCGGTGTGCTACAAGTGTGCTGTATGTGACCGAGAGAGCGGTTTTCGAGCTTTCGGCGGACGGCATCATTCTGCGGGAAGTTGCCCCTGGTATCGACGTGGAACGCGACGTTCTCGATTGCATGGAGTTTAAGCCGCTGCTTCCCGCGGCGCCAAAGTTTATGGATTCGAGGATCTTTAGCCCGGAGCCGATGGGGATTCGCGACGCCATTCTCCGGAAGAAAACTTCCAGTTTCGCCGCCCGTAGAAAAGCCGCCAGAATGGCCAGATTTTCCGCGCTGGCTGGATCGTAGAAGGAGGCTTCCTTTTGGGGAAATATCTGAACGACTTCGTTGTCGGCGAGGAGTACATATCGCCAAGCCGAACCATCACAGAAACGGACGTGGTGATGTTCGCGGCCATGACCGGCGACTACAACGAGATTCACACCAGCACAGAGTTTGCGAAAGGCAACCACTTCCGACAGCGAGTCGTGCACGGACTTTTGTGTCTGGCGATTTCGCACGGACTGCTGTTCCGCCTGGGCCTGCTTGAGGGCACCGCACTTGCCTTCCTGGCGGTGGAAGAGTGGCGATTCAAAGCTCCCATATTCATCGGCGATACCATTGTGGCCAAATTCAAAGTCTTGGCCAACAAGCCGAGCTCGAAGGATCCCCAGCGCGGCGCGCTTAGGTTACTTACCCAAGTCGTAAAGCAGGACGGCACCATCGCCCAGGAAGGTGTGCAAACCATTATGATGAAGGCGCACTAAATGCCCCGTGCCGCCCATGAGGCTGATGTCCTCGTGATTGGCTCCGGAGGCGCTGGTTGCCGCGCCGCTCTGGAAGCCCATTATCAAGGGGCCAAGGTAGCTATTGCCTGTAAAGGCAGGTTTGGCAAGTGTGGCACCACTGCCTTTCCGGTGGCCGACACGGCAGGCTACAACGCGGCCGATGGATGTGTCGATCCTGCCGATTCGGCGGTAGAGCACTACCAGGATATGTTGCGGGCCGGGTTGGGTATGGCTTATCCGCAACTGGCGAACGTTCTTGCCCACGAGGCTGCGGCGACCATACCCTTTCTGGAAGCCCGGGGGGCAGAGTTTCAGAAAGACTCGGCGACGGGAAGATATCTCGAGGTCGTCGGCTGCTTTGCTTCAAGACCTCGTATGCACATTTTGAAAGGGCACGGCGAACCTATCATTCGCGCCCTCACCGCCGAAATCAAAGAAGCGGACATAGGGGTTTTTGAGAACACGCTGATCCTGCAACTGTTGACCTCTGCGGGCCGCGTTACGGGAGCCATTGGAGTCGACCGGGACGGCCAGAGCGTGATCTTTCGCGTCAAGGCGGTAATCCTGGCGACCGGCGGCGCAAGTCAGCTCTTCAAGTACACGCTGACCCCGCCCGACATCACCGGCGACGGCTATGCGCTCGGACTTAAGGCAGGAGCGCAGCTGGTAAACATGGAATTTATGCAGGTGGTGCTCGGCACGGTCGCCCCAAGTAAGAACCAGCTCAACACGTACGTTTGGTGTGTACGCCCCAGGCTTACCAATGCCGCAGGCGAGGAGTTCCTGGGCCGTTATCTGCCCTGTGGCATTACCGTCGATCAGGTGATGGCGGCCAAGAGCAGGCACTTTCCTTTCAGCAGCCGCGACGAGTCGCGCTTTATTGAAATCGCGGTGCAGGCGGAAATTCTGGAAGGCCGCGGCACGGGCAAAGGGGCGGTATATCTCGATTTGACGGCAATGAGCGACGACCGCATCGGCGCCTTGAGCGCCGACAGTCCGTTGCGGAAGGTATGGCCGCTGGTTAAGGAATTCCTGCGGAAGCGCGGAGCCGATCCGAGCCTCAGACCATTGGAGATTGGTTGTTTCGCACACGCCATCAACGGCGGCCTAAAAATCGATGAATTTGGCCGAACCAACGTGACTGGGCTGTATGCGGCGGGTGAAGTTGCGGGCGGCCCGCACGGCGCAGATCGCTTAGGCGGCAATATGCTCATGACCTGCCAGGTATTCGGTTCCCGCGCCGGGCGGCACGCCGCGGAACTGGCCGCACACAGTGATCTATATCCCGTTGCCAAAGGCGTAGAGGAGTTTTGCGCCCGCTTGGCTGGCCTGAAGGGGAGGCCGGGGCTGAGCACGCCCAGAGAGTTGAAGACGCAGTTACAAGAAACCATGTGGCGCAACGCCCTTGTCGTCCGTACCGCTGAGCGCCTGAATCGGGCTTTAGCGGAAATCAACCGGTTGCAAACCCAACTGGGCGGCGTCAAACTGGAAGACGGGGAGGCGTTGATCGCCTTTTTCGAGCTGCAGAATCTTCTGCTGGCCGGCGCAGCGATCATCAAGGCTGCCCTTTACCGTCAGGAATCGCGCGGCAGCCACTATCGCGCGGACTATCCCGAACTCGATCCCGAGTGGAACCGGCGATTGCTCGTGACGATGGACAACGGCCAGCCCACAATTCAAGAGGAACAATGAATTACCCGAGCGCCTCTTCTCACGCTTTCTTTTGGCGCGATCAGAGTAAGAATCTCTTTTGCGTTTCCTCGCCTCCCACCCGCACTGCCCAAAATCGGGTGCTGCGGGTGGGGCGCCCAAAATCGAGAAACATTAAATGACCTTAGCGGACTTCTGGAGCATCTTCCCGTATTTTTCCTTCCTGACCTTGCACGAGATGCCGTGGGCGAGCATATTCTCGTAATTGCAGGCACGTTCGCAGACATCGGCAATCTTGTAGGAGGCTTCCTTGGTTGCGTACTGATAGGTCACTGTCTTGACGAACTTGCCGACCGAGAGTCCGCCGGTGTAACGGGCGGCTCGCATGGTAGGCAGCACGTGGTTGGTGCCGATCGTTTTATCGCCGTAGGCCACAGTGGTTTCTTCGCCCAGGAAGACCGAACCATAGTTGCGGCAGTGGTCGAGGTAATACCTCCAGTCTTTTGTCTGGACCTCCAGATGTTCAGGCGCCCATTCATCGCTGACCTTGACCGCTTCCTCGGGCGAATCGACCACGATCACATCACCGTTGTCGCGCCAGGCGACGGCGGCGATTTCGCGAGTGGGAAGATCGATCAGTTGGCGGTCGACCTCCTGCATGACTTCCTGTGCCATCTTCCTGGAGAGCGAGATCAGGCACTGGCGCGCGTTGGGATCATGCTCCGCCTGGCCGAGCAGATCGGCGGCGACGATCCAGGGATCGGCGGCCTCATCGACGATGACCAGAATTTCGGTCGGCCCCGCCAGCAAGTCAATGCCGACCGTCCCGAACAACTGCTTCTTCGCTTCGGCCACATACTTATTGCCGGCGCCGGCCATGACATCTACCGGTCCCAAGCCTTCCATGCCGTAAGCCAGGGCGGCCAGAGCGTGAACGCCACCCATGCAATAGATTTCGTCGGCTCCGCCGGCGGCCATGGAATAGAGTGTGGCCGGCCACATTCCCTGTCCCTTCACCGGAGGCGAGCAGGCGACGACGCGCTTCACCCCGGCTACCTTCGGCGTAATCACCGTCATGTGCGCTGAGGCCAGCATCGGGTAGCGGCCGCCGGGAACATAAGCGCCACTGGAGGCCACGGGAATGATCTTCTGACCCAGGTGCACGCCAGGAAAGGTTTCTGCCTCGAAGTTTACCAGGCGTTTCATCTGCTCCTGGGCGAAGTTCCTGATCTGCGCCTGGCAGAAGTCGATGTCCTCGATCTCGCTGACGGGCAGTTGCTTCTTGACCGCGCGGATCTCGTCCTGCGAAATCTTGAAGCTCTTCGGTTCCCAGTGATCGAAGGTTTTGGAGTAATCGCGGACCGCCGCTTCACCTTCTTTCTTGATCTTGTTCAGGATCTCGCGCACGGTGTCTTGAACCGCACGTACATCCTCTTCCGGTTTTTCCTTCGCCTTCTTGAGATATTCGGCCATTGAAACTCTCCTCTCGCTTGCAACGTCCGCTGCCGCTAGTTCTGGTTCTTTGGATCGGGGCTGCCTGGCGGGGTAGTATCCGTCCTGGACCTATACATGCAAGTCTTTCTTTTTGGTGTTTACGAAAAGTCTGTGGTATTCGGAGCATTGCCGGAGCCCTCGGAAGTATAGCCGAGATCGTACTGATTGCGCAGCTCTTCCTGGAATCCCACGAACTAGGCGGGCTACTGGTGGTCTCGTAACCCTGCCATCATCAACTTGACTCCTGTAAGTCTGGGTAACGGGTCACTTTCGGATAGTCGACCACAGCCCCCGAACCTTAGCCGGCGTATCTACTGCAACCGCAGTACTTATACCTGCGCCGATCCGGTAATGATTCTGGTAGGTGTCGAGAGAGTTAGGCGGGCGGGGGTAGCGATAATGTTCAAAAAACCTTTCTTCGCCACTATTCATCTGCGCAGACGGTGGCTAGCGGACCGCACAATTACGATCTGTTTGCCGAGGCTTACAACCGGTGGATGGCAGAAGACTTCTGCCGTCGCGCGCTGCCGGCCGTCGAGCGGCTGCTGCTGGCGCGAGTTGCGGTGTGCGGGGACGATCCCGCAGGGAGCGCCCGAACGGATTTCCGGCCCGGCCGCCGCCCGTGTGACGGTCGGACGGCCAAGCACCAGTTCCACATCCTTGACCTATGCTGCGGCAGTGGCCAGATGGCGCGCGCGCTCACGGCGCGCGGGTTTCGGGTCACCGGTCTCGACGCTTCCGCGCCCATGCTGCGCCTGGCGCGCAAGAACGCCCCCGGGGCGGAATTTATTCGCGCGGACATGCGCCGGTTCCGGTTGCCGCCACAGTTCGCCGGCGCCCTCTGTGCCTTCAACTCGCTAGCCCACCTGGCGGGAGAGGGCGAATTGAAGGCAGTGTTCCAAAACGTGCGTGCCGCCTTGTTGCCCGGCGCTCCCTTCCTGTTCGATATCAGCCTCGAAGAAGCGTATGGGGCAAAGTGGCGCGGTGGTTTCACCCTGGTCGCCGAAGAACAGGCCTGCATCGTACGCCCATCCTACGATGCGGAGCGCCGCCTGGGCAGAAACCACGTCTGCCTCCTCCAGGCGCGACTGGAGAACGGCCGCAAGAACTGGATACGGTCCGACTTTTGCATCGAGCAGCACTGCCATTCGCCCTTTGCCCTGCGAGCGGCGTTGCGCGCAGCGGGATTCAGGCAGATTGAAACCTTCGATGGGCAGCGGGATCTTGGTATTACTGGGGAGCGGGGCCGCGCGTTCTTCCTTTGCCGCTAGCCGCTAAAGGTGGCGTTTCTAGCCCGAGAGGGAGGCCCCCCGGCTCTGCCGGGGAGGCAGCAGAAGTTTGACAGTTCCTGCAGTGTGCTGTTCCGCCTTGTGGATTCGGCTGTCGCGCAACGGCACAACCACCCTCCGCCTTTGACTTCCGGTTGCGATCAGGCCCCTTTGAGGGGCCAGCAACCGTAAAGCCTCCGGCTCTGCCGGAGGATATTTACTTTCCGGTTTCCAGTTTCCAGCTCGTAAGATATTCGAGCTGGTTTCAAAAATGGCGTCATCCTGAGAAGCGGCCCGGTTTTGGCCACTTCGAAGAGCTTGCCCCGAGTGCAACCGAGGGGCCCTGCTTTTCGGTCCCGCGCCATTTTTGAAACCAGCTCTCGTTTCCAGCGCGGCCTGCTGGAAACTGGAAACGTGAAACTGGAAACGTTTCTCTGCGACTCAAACCAGCTACTCTCGCCAGGGGTGTAACAGGGCTAGAATTATCCCAGCATAGGCCGTCAGCCGATGTGGGCTGGCGTCGACGCGGGGAGCGTGACTTGCAAATTCTCGATCGTGCGCAACCGCTGGCTCCGCTGATATTGCGGCTTGCCCTGGGCGCGGTGCTCTTTGCCCATGGATACGCCAAAGTTTTCGGCGGTTTGGCGGCACATACGCATTTCGTGGCGGGAATCGGCCTGCCCGCCTGGGTGGGCTATGTCTCTGCCGGCACGGAGTTCCTGGGAGGGTTGCTGCTTATCTTGGGGCTGCTGACACGCCTGGCCGGACTGGCGGTGACGGTCGAAATGCTGGTCGCCATCTTTCGCGTTCACCTGAAACATGGGCTGGTGGGAGCCGGCGGCTATGAATTCCCGCTAATGATAGCCGCCGTCGGCTTTGCCCTTATCCTCATTGGCCCCGGCCCTATCTCCGTGGACTGGCTGCTGGGCGGAGGCGGCTCGCGCAGATAGCAGCCTTGCGGATGCGCAAACTCTTTCGCTCTCCGGCATTCTGACGGTCGTGATCTTTACTTTCACGCTGGTTACCCAGGAGTTCGTCTACGCCCCGACCTTCATCTCGACGGAATCCAACCAGATAATTTCTTGCGTACATTCCGAGAACTGAGTTGCTGGATTTCCCGGTCTGTAAGTCGGACCAAGGAAGTTCCTGGCGAACAGGATGCAACCGTGGGTAGACGCCCTGCTTCTTAGGTCTTTGTTCCTCAAAGCGAGAAGTGGGTCAGACTTGCAGCTAATCACCAGTCGCCACTCACGGATGCAGTGTGTTTTTCCCCGCAGGATTTTTGCTGACCTGCGGGTATTAAAGCGGGAATGAATCACCTATGGCATCGCGCCGCCGTGGGGTCAGCCGCGATGCGATACCGGTGAACTTCAGCACGCAGCTCTTCGCGGGCTGGGCTGGAATATGGGGTTCCAGCTCAGCGATACCCCATCGGCATTCAACTAGGCACGAAGGAGATTCAGCCGTGACAACCAGTGTCCCTCAATTGGTATCGCAGCCCGGCATCAGCCGATGGTGGCGAGTCGTGGGCGGGCTCTCGATGAACCTGGCCCTTGGCACTCTTTACGCATGGAGCGTGTTCGTCGCTCCGCTCAACAAAGAATTCGGCTGGAACGCCAAAGAAATCTCGACCGTGTTCACGATTGCGGTGGTTGTGTTCGCGCTCACGTTCGTCGTTGCCGGGCGCATCCAGGACAAGATCGGCCCGTTCTTCTGTTCGATGGCAGGCGGCATTCTGGTCAGCGCGGGATTTTTTCTGTGCGCGTACACGAGGAGTCTGACGTACCTTTTCGTGTGCTTTGGCGTGATCGGGGGCTTGGGCAACGGCTTCGGATATGCCACTCCCATTCCGGTCATGGCCAAGTGGTTTCCCGATCGGCGGGGCTTGGCAGTGGGGCTGGCGGTGGCGGGTTATGGTGGCGGCTCAGCCATTTTTGGTCCGCTCTGCGCCAGTTACCTGATTCCTGCGTATGGCTGGCGATCCACCTTCCAGATCCTGGGCACGATCTTTTTCCTGATGACGGTATTCGGCGCCTTCCTGTTGAAAAACCCGCCAGCCGGCTACCGGCCCGCAGGTTGGACCCCAGTGGCCACTTCCAAATCCGCAGCCACCACCTATGAGTTCAGCCCCGGAGAGATGCTGCGCACTCCCACGTTCTACCTGATGTGGGTGGCGTACGCCCTGGGCTGCTCGGCGGGCCTCATGGTTATCAGCCAGTTGTTGCCCTTCGCCAAGAGCGTGGGCATTCCCACAACCTCTCTGGCGGCCATGGGATTGGTCGTGGGAGCGGCAGGCAATGCCTCCGGTCGCATTCTGTCAGGTTGGATGTCAGACAAGCTGGGACGCATAAACGTGCTGCGGATGATGATCGCCCTGTCCATGATCGCTATGCCGGTTCTGTATGCCGTGGGGGCCCACGTCACGCTGCTCTACGCGACAGTGTTTGTGGTGTATTGGTGCTACGGCACGCAGCTATCTGTAAATGGGTCGGCAACCTCGGATTTTTGGGGGACCAAGAACGCTGGTATCAACTATGGCTTGCTGTTTACCGCCTGGGGTGTGGCCGGCATCATTGGCCCGCGCATCGGCGGCGCCTTGTTTGACAAGTACCACAACTACCAGGCGGCCTTTTACACTGCAGCCTGCTTGGCGGCGGTGGCCTTGGTCTGCGAACTTCTAGCCCGGCGGCCACCCGCCCCGGTCCCGGCGGTCCACCCGATGGCCCAGCGCATTGCGAGCTGATCTATCGGAAGTTTGGTTGCGTTTGTGTGCGGCGCTGCCGGGCCGTGCGGCGCCGCGTGTTGGCGGAAGATTCAGCGCCCTCTGTTGTTCCGCTGCCTGTCGGCGCCGGTTACGGAGGCGGGATCGATATTTGTCGTGGGGTGCCAACGTTACGAGCGACGTGGCTGGAATTCCAGCCGCGAATGTCTCCCCTCTGTTCGTCGTTTACGGAGAAGACCAGCCTGACGCCGATTGCACGAAACTCGAAGGTCCCTGAGCGCGGAGGAGAAGACCCATGAACATCATAAATCCAGTGGTCCAAAAGTGGATCGACGAAGCGAAGCAAGACCCGGAAGCTTTTTGGGGACGTGCGGCAGACCAGCTCCCCTGGTTCGGTAAGTGGGACCGGGTGTTGGAATGGACTCCGCCCACGTTCAAGTGGTTCGTCGGCGCACAAACGAACTTGGCGTACAACGCGCTCGACCACCATGTTAAACGCGGGTGGGGAGGACACACCGCGCTAGTCTACCTCAACGAACGCGACGAGCGCCGTATCTTTACCTATGCGAGCCTGCTGTATGAGGTCGAGCGGGTTGCGGCCGCGCTGCGGGGCATGGGCATTAAAAAGGGCGATCGTCTTACGGTGTACATGCCCACTTGCCCCGAGGCGATCATACTGATGCTGGCCACGGTCCGCATCGGCGCGATTCACTCGGTGGTCTTCGCGGGCTTCGGCGCGAAAGCGCTGGCCGATCGCATTCAAGCGAGCGGCTCGCGACTGGTTTTCACCGCAGATGTGACCTTCCGCAAAGGCAAGGATACGCACCTCAAAGAGATCGTCGATGAGGCGCTGCCCAACGCAGGCGACAGCGTTGAGCACGTCGTTGT
>Ga0326727_10023931_pt1 | contig 11604 bp, 10 predicted proteins | sample MB2enrmetagenome_FD_207643 | JGI IMG/M metagenome (GOLD analysis project Ga0326727, IMG submission 207643) | Lab enriched peat soil microbial communities from McLean, Ithaca, NY, United States - MB29MY | ecosystem: Environmental > Terrestrial > Soil > Wetlands > Peat | place: USA: New York... | reverse complement strand
TTTTAGGATCTTTCCATTCAAGAGGGAAGACAGGAAACCCAAGACGATCACCATCGCGTTTGCTCAGTTTGCCATTGCCTTCAGGTTTTAGCAGAAGAGGCAGATGAGCAAATTGCGGCATATTCTCTTCCCATCCGAATGCACGGTAGAGCAACACGTGCAATGGTGCGGAAGGCAACCATTCTTCCCCTCTGATGACATGCGAAATCTCCATCAAATGGTCATCAACCACATTGGCTAAATGGTAGGTGGGTAAGCTGTCGGCTGATTTGAAAAGAACTTTGTCATCTAAAATGGATGAGTTGATAATTACTTTGCCACGGATGATATCCATTACATGAATCTCTTCGTCAGGTTCAACGCGAAGACGAACCACATATTGCTCTCCATTGTTTAAACGTTGTTGTACCTCTGTTCCTGAGAGTGTCAACGAATTACACATCAAACCACGGGTAGAAGCATCATACTGAAAATTTTTAATTTCCAAACGTTTAGCCTCCAATTCCCCGGGAGTATCGAACGCATAATATGCTTTCCCTTCCTGAAGAAGCTGTTCGACGTACCGTTTGTAAATCGCTTTGCGTTCGCTTTGTTTATATGGTGCGTAATTGCCCCCCTCTTTTACTCCTTCATCAACCTTAATACCCAGCCATTGAAGAGACTCGTTGATATAATCTTCCGCACCGGGAACCAAACGGGCAGCATCAGTGTCTTCAATGCGTAGCAGGAAATCTCCTCCATGTTGTTTGGCAAAGAGGTAGTTATACAAAGCGGTACGTACACCGCCGATATGAAGTGGTCCCGTAGGACTTGGTGCAAATCGAACCCGAACTCTCATTGATTTATTTTTTAGTTATACCTTGAATATCACATATGTAATGCCCAAAAGCCGTGTTGTAAAACCAGTTAGAGAATTTTAATATTGCACTTCCCGCAACTCCTTCACCTTTGGAGAGGGCTGGAGAGAGGTCAAAAACTCCAAATGAAACGAACATGTTGCTTCACGACACCCAAGAGTATGATAATAATTTTCAGCAACATGGAGTTCCATACTACCATTAAGAAACAAAATATTATAGTATGAAATAAAACACAGCATTGTATTGTTTTTATTACTTATTGAGTATGCACTATGAAAAAACATGAGAAGAAATATTCTTCTCATGTAAAGAAATTAAACCCGATTCATGATCGCTACTCTCCGATTAAAAAGCAGGTGTTAAATGGACAAGATACGAAGCACTTCCATCAGTTTCTTATCAACAGGCTTTTCGTCTTTGATCGCCTTATTGAAGGGAACATAAACAATTTGATCATTCACGATGCCAATCATAACATTCCGTTGATCTTCGAGCAGCGCGTCGATAGCTGCAGCGCCCATTCGGCTTGCAAGAATACGATCATTTGCTGTGGGTGATCCACCTCGTTGGATGTGACCAAGAATGGTAACCCGATAATCATATTCAGGATATTTCTCTTTCAACCGGTTTGAAATTCCGATAGCACCCCCCGTGATATCACTTTCAGCAACCAATACAATGCTACTGTTTTTTGATTTGCGGAATCCTTGTTCTATCAATTCGTTCAACTGGTCGGTATTTGTGGCAATTTCAGGAATAATGGCAGCTTCTGCTCCGGAAGCAATAGCACCATAAAGGGCTAAAAAACCGGCATCACGTCCCATCACTTCAATAAAGAAAAGCCGCTCGTGTGAACTGGCCGTGTCACGTATCTTATCTACGGCCTGAACAATTGTATTAAGCGCCGTATCATATCCAATGGTATAATCTGTACCATACAAATCGTTGTCAATGGTTCCAGGTATTCCGACAATTGGAATGTCCGAATATTCCTGAGCAAAAACACGCGCACCGGTAAAGGTTCCATCACCACCAATAACAACTAAAGCATCAATTTCTTCACGTTTTAAATTATCATAAGCCACCTTACGTCCCTCAACCGTTCTGAACTCCTGGCTTCGAGCTGTCTTGATTTTAGTACCACCCTGTTGTATGATGTTGCTCACATCTTGTGTTTGGAACTCTGATATTTCACCTCCGATTAATCCTTTATAACCGCGGCAAATCGCTTTGACACGAATGCCATGATAAATTGCTTTTCTTGTTACTGCACGCAATGCAGCATTCATCCCGGGAGCATCACCTCCGGAAGTGAGAACTCCAATACATTTTAATTGATACATAATAGTTTATTTATTAGTAAGTTGCAGTGCTATTTCTTTAATCCTTTCAGCTACTTTCTCCATTAACCATGTTGGTGTTGAAGTTGCACCGCAAATGCCGACTGAAGAAACATTTGTCAAGAGTTGTGGTTTGATGTCTTCTATTCTAAATATCAGATAAGAATTTGTGTTTGCTTTTTTGCATTCTTCAAAAAGGGCTTTGCCGTTTGAACTTTTCTCGCCACTGACAAAGAACACAATATCATGTTGCAGTGCAAAGGTACGAATATTTGGGATGCGATTAGCAACCTGACGGCAAATTGTGTCCACATGTTCAAAGATAACGTTCGCACTGATTCGTTTTTCTATGTTGTCAATTAATTGATTAAATCCGTTTAATGATTTTGTTGTCTGAGAAAAAAGATAGATGTTCTTATTAAAGTCAATACGATCTAAATCATCCGGATGTTCAACCACGACAGCATTATTGTCGGTCTGACCAACTAACCCAATCACTTCGGCATGACCTTTTTTCCCGTAAATCACGATCTGCCATTCCTCCTTCGGATGTGTTTCGTAGGCTGTTTTAACGCGTTGTTGTAAACGAAGGACGACGGGACAAGTTGCGTCGATCACCTGAATACCAAGATTTTTCAGGGTTTCATAAGTGGTCGGCGGCTCTCCGTGTGCACGTATGAGCACACGTTTCCCCTTGGCTTTTTCAATGGCGTTGGCGTAAAGCGTGATCATCCCCTTCGAATGAAGACGTTCCACTTCAAGTTCATTGTGCACGATATCTCCTAAGCAATATAATGGCGTCAATGTTTGCAATTCGCTTTCTGCTTTTTCAATGGCTCTTACCACCCCAAAGCAAAAACCGGAATTGTTGTCTATATCAATTTTAATCATTTCAATGGATTGAGTTCTTGAAGTTGCAAAATTAACACATGAATGCCGAGAATGTATCGGACAACCCCCTAATTATTGATTATCTTTGCATATCATTCTTTTGTTGTCTTTTCATGTCCATGAAGGAATGGGTAGTATGCAGCGAGTCCCGATGTTAGGAACGAATTACACACGTCCTTAATGGGGAATAAAAAATAATCGTTTAAAAATTTTAAATGAATCATTATGTTGACTATAAATAATTTACATGCATCGATAAATGGAAAGGAAATCTTACGCGGCATTGATCTGACTGTGAATGCAGGTGAAGTACATGCCATTATGGGGCCGAATGGATCGGGTAAAAGTACCTTATCCGCGGTATTAACAGGCAATCCTCTTTTCACGGTTACACAGGGAGAAGTCTTTTTTAATGGAAAGAACTTATTGGAGATGAAGCCGGAAGATCGTTCGCGCGAAGGTATTTTCCTGAGTTTTCAATACCCGGTTGAAATACCCGGAGTAAGTATGGCCAGCTTCATGCGCACAGCTATCAATGCACATCGTAAGTATAAAGGGTTAGAGCCTATTTCCGCTTCCGACTTTTTGAAGTTGATGCGTGAAAAGAAAGAATTGGTTGAGCTTGATAATAAATTGGCAAGTCGTTCCGTAAATGAAGGTTTCTCAGGTGGAGAGAAAAAACGCAACGAGATTTTCCAGATGGCGATGCTTGAGCCTAAACTTTCCATTCTCGATGAGACAGACAGCGGACTCGATATTGATGCACTTCGTATTGTGGCCGAAGGAGTAAACAAACTAAAACGTGATGACAACGCATGCATTGTAATAACTCATTATCAACGCTTGTTGGATTATATAAAACCTGATGTGGTACATGTTCTCTATAATGGAAAAATAGTACGCACTGCGGGAGCTGAATTGGCTCTTGAGCTGGAAGAGCGTGGTTATGAATGGATCAAGCAATTAGTGGACGAGAAGTAATCTTTTTTTTGTTCGCGACATCAGAGCGTTTCAGAAACACCATCATTTGTTTTAATGTGTTCATCTCTCAACGTGTTGCTTAACGGGAAACGCCTTCTTCTCAATAAATGATTGGGAAAAGGGAACGTCAAACTTATTTATGCTATTAAGATTATGTCAACAGAAAAAACATATATAGAATTATATCAACAATTCAGAAATGCCATTCAAAAACCTTGCGCTCCTTTGTTGAATGCTTCGCGAGATGCTGCTATTGAGGCGTTTACGCGCTTGGAATTTCCCACTACAAGACAGGAAGATTATTTATACACTGATTTGGCGCCTGCTTTTGCAGTTGATTATGGTTTAAACATCAATCGGTTACTTATTCCTTCAAATCCAAATAATGTGTTTCGGTGCGATGTTCCGGGCATTACTTCTTGGATCTATTTTGTGGTGAACGATAGCTTTTATCATGCTCCTCATCAACCTGCATTGCCTGATGGCGTGATAGTCTGCGGACTCAATGAGGCGGCTGAAAAATACCCCGAATTAGTAAAGAAATATTATAATCAGTTGGCCCCTAACGACGAGGTTGCCACGGTTGCGTTTAATACGGCTTTTGCACAGGACGGGTTCTTTATGTATGTACCTAAAGGGGTGATATTGTCAAAACCTGTACAATTGGTGGATATCATGCGCTCTGATGTCGATTTTATGGCGAATAGTCGTAATCTGATCATTATTGATGAGGGTGCTAAAGCCCAGTTTTTGGAATGTGCGCATACGGCTGATGAAGTCCGGTTTTTAAGCAATCGTGTAACGGAGGTTTTTGTCGGTGAAAATGCCGTTTTCGATTATTATTCATTAGAGAACACGCACAACAAAACGACAAACATCACCTCATTGTACCTGCGTCAGGCTGCCTCCTCCAATGTTTTAGTCAATGAGATTGTTTTGCACAACGGTTTGACCCGTAATGATGTAAAGATTGATTTGCAGGGAGAAAACTGCCAGACTTTGCTTTGTGGCATTGCGATTGGCGATAAAGCGGAACATATTGATAATGCAACCTTGTTGATTCATTCAAAGCCACATTGCAAGAGCCGCGAACTATATAAATACGTGTTGGATGATTCGTCGGTTGGCGCTTTCTCGGGAAAGATCTTAGTGGCAAAAGATGCTCAGAAGACAGAAGCCATGCTGACAAACCGGAATTTATGCGTCACACCTAATGCTAAAATGAAGACAAAGCCTCAACTGGAGATTTATGCGGACGATGTGAAATGTTCGCATGGAGCTACCATTGGTCAATTGGATGAAACAGCGTTGTTTTACATGCGCACCCGGGGCCTTTCGGAAGCAGATGCAAAGTTGTTGTTAATGTATGCCTTTATGTCGGATGTCATTGATAACATTCGCATCAATGTATTACAAGACCGTATACGTCATTTGGTGGAAAAACGTTTTCGCGGAGAACTTTCCCAGTGTACAGGCTGTGTTATATGCAAATAGAGCATCGCCAATCGTAAGCTTGTTGGTGTTTCGGCCTCACTCCCTATCTGTTTGCAAGGATTCCACAAATTTTTCCTACTTTTGCAGCTTCAAAACAGATCAAAATGGAATCAGCATCCACTGAAAATACCGTCACTGAACAGTTGATGGTTCATTATCGTGAGATCCTTAAATTACTTGGAGAAGATGTAACCCGTGAGGGATTGATACGTACCCCCGAACGTGTCGCTTTATCAATGGAATTTATGACGCAGGGATATACGCAAAATGCCGAAGAGATTTTATTGTCAGCCAAGTTTCGTGAAGACTATCGTCAGATGGTCATTGTGAAAGAGATTGAGTTCTATTCAATGTGCGAACACCACCTTCTTCCCTTTTTCGGGAAAGCACATGTAGCATACATTCCCAACCATTATATCACCGGATTGAGTAAAATAGCCCGTGTTGTCGATGTCTTTGCACATCGGTTGCAGGTACAGGAACGAATGACTACTCAGATAAAACAGTGTATCCAGAGTACCCTGAACCCCTTAGGTGTCATGGTGGTTATCGAGGCACAACACATGTGCATGCAAATGCGTGGAGTGCAAAAGGTCGGCTCCATTACCACAACATCGGACTTTACCGGCATCTTCGAGAGCGCCAAAACGCGTGAAGAGTTCATTAGCCTTATTCAACGCAAATAATAAAAAGACAAAAAGCGATGCTTTTTCTCCTTGCAGCGTGTGGCAATACCGTGGAAAAAACCTATTTTTGAAAGCAATTTACAGTTTATTCCTAAATATATAGTGATTATGCAAACACTTGACAACTTCAATTTTTCCGGAAAGAAAGCGTTTGTTCGCGTGGACTTTAATGTTCCATTAAACGAACAGTTTGAAATTACCGACGACACGCGTATTCGCGCCGCTCTGCCAACCCTGAAGAAGATTTTAGCCGATGGCGGCAGTGTTATTATCGGATCGCATCTTGGGCGTCCGAAGAAAAATCCCGATCCTGCCTTTTCAATGAAACACATCATTGGTCATGTAGCTCAATTGCTCGGTGTAACGGTTCATTTTGCCAACGACTGCATAGGTGCCGAGACTGCCGAAAAAGCGGCTGCCTTAAAGCCGGGCGAAGTGTTGATGCTTGAAAACCTCCGTTTTTATGCCGAAGAAGAAGGCAAAGCGCGTGGGTTGAAAGACGACGCTTCCGACGATGAAAAAGCGGCTGCAAAAAAAGCCATTAAAGCTTCACAGAAAGAATTTGCCAAAACCCTGGCTTCGTATGCCGATTGTTATGTGAATGATGCTTTCGGAACAGCTCACCGCGCTCATGCTTCCACGGCTCTCATGGCTGCTTACTTCGACGCTGACCACAAGATGTTTGGTTACCTGATGCAAAACGAAGTCTTAGCTGTTGAGAAAGTACTTAAAGTTGCCGTACATCCCGTAACGGCAATCATTGGCGGCTCGAAAGTCTCCACCAAAATCACCATCATTGAGAACCTGCTTACCAAAGTGGATAACCTGCTTATTGTAGGTGGCATGGCGTATACTTTTGCCAAAGCACAAGGTGGCAAAGTGGGCAGCTCTCTTTGTGAAGACGATATGTTGGAGCTTGCTAACGACATTATTGCAAAAGCAAAAGCAAACAATGTCAATTTAGTATTGCCAACTGACTCCATTGTTGCCGATAAATTTGCTGCTGATGCCGCAACGAAAGTTTGCAACAACAATGTGATCCCTGATGGTTGGTTAGGTCTTGACTTAGGCCCTGTAGCCGTTGATCAGATGAGCGACGTGATCAAGAAATCCAAAACCATTTTGTGGAACGGACCTGCCGGTGTGTTTGAAATGGAAGCGTTTGCCGGAGGGACCAAAGCCATTGCCGAATCGATTGTTTTAGCAACCAAAAATGGGGCTTTCTCGCTGATTGGCGGTGGCGACTCTGTTGCTGCCATCAACAAGTTTGGTCTGGCCGATCAGGTAAGTTATGTTTCAACCGGAGGCGGCGCCTTGTTGGAAATGATCGAAGGAAAAGTATTGCCGGGTATCGAAGCTATTCGCGGCTATTGATTGTTTCCCCGCAAATTAAATAGGACAAGGGCAGCTATTTTACCAATAGCCGCCCTTTTTTATTGCGCTGTTTCCTTACAGCAACTTCCTTTTGTTCAACCCTACGGGTTGATAGTTGATTCTTCTCTTTGGTCGCTGACCGTTGGTTCCCTCTCCTGACCTCATCTTCTCTTCGGGCATCAACACCTTTGAATTGTCAATTGCTTCCCTACATCAACTTCCGATAGCGAATCCGTCTCGGGGTTGCGTCACCAAGTCGCTTGATTTTGTTCTCCTCATACTCGGAATACGATCCTTCAAAGAAGAAGATGTCGGAGTTGCCTTCAAAGGCTAATATATGGGTACAGATACGGTCTAAGAACCAGCGATCGTGGGAGATGACCACGGCGCAACCGGCAAAGTTTTCCAATCCTTCTTCCAATGCCCGCAAGGTGTTCACGTCAATGTCGTTGGTGGGTTCGTCGAGCAGCAGCACGTTAGCTTCCGATTTGAGGGTCAATGCCAGATGAAGCCGGTTTCGTTCGCCACCCGAGAGTACGCCGCACAGTTTTTCCTGATCACCTCCCGTGAAGTTGAAGCGCGACAGGTAAGCACGGGCATTGATCTCTTTGCCGCCGATGCGAATCAGTTCCAATCCTCCTGAAATAGTTTGATAAACGCTTTTTTGAGGATCAATGTCGGCATGTGATTGATCGGCATAACCCAATGTGACGGTTTCTCCTATCTCAAACGTGCCTTTGTCGGGTTGCGCCATTCCCATGATCAGGCGGAAGAGAGTGGTTTTTCCTGCACCATTCGGGCCGATAACGCCTACAATGCCGTTAGGAGGGAGTGAGAAGGTGAGGTTGTCGAAAAGCAATTTGTCGCCATACGCCTTGCTCACTTCTTTGGCTTCAATCACCTTATTGCCTAAGCGTGGCCCGTTGGGGATATAGATCTCCAATTTGTCTTCGCGTTCTTTTTGATCTTCGTTCAGCAACCGGTCGTAGGCGCTCAAACGTGCCTGACTCTTTGCATGACGGGCTTTTGGTGCCATGCGCACCCATTCCAATTCGCGTTCGAGGGTCTTGCGCCGTTTTCCTGCCTGTTTCTCCTCTTGTGCCAGACGTTGTGTCTTTTGTTCGAGCCACGACGTGTAATTGCCTTTCCAGGGAATACCTTCGCCACGGTCGAGTTCAAGAATCCATTCTGCCACGTTGTCTAAGAAATAGCGGTCGTGGGTGATGGCGATAACGGTGCCGTCGTATTGTTGCAAATGATGTTCGAGCCATTCGATCGATTCGGCATCCAAATGGTTGGTCGGTTCGTCAAGCAGTAAAATATCGGGTTGTTGCAACAAAAGCCGGCAAAGCGCCACCCGTCGCAACTCGCCACCCGACAATGTACCGATGGAAGCATCTTCGGGCGGACATCTCAACGCATCCATCGCGCGCTCCAACTTGTTGTCGATGTTCCATGCATCAAGATGGTCGAGCTTTTCCTGCAAGACGCCCTGACGGGCAATGAGTACATCGAAGTCTGCATCGGGATCCGAGAACTTCTCGTTAATGGCTTCAAACTCGGCGAGTAAATCCATAACCTCCTGCACGCCTTCCTGCACCACCTCTTTCACTGTTTTGTTCTCGTCCAGATGTGGTTCCTGTGGCAAGTACCCGACAGAATACCCCGGGGCAAAGACCACTTCGCCTTCGTAGGAAGGTTCGATGCCGGCAATGATCTTCAGCAACGTGGATTTCCCGGAGCCGTTAAGCCCGATGATTCCTATTTTTGCTCCATAAAAAAAGGAGAGATAGATGTTCTTTAATGTCTGCTTTTGGGGGGTAAATGATTTACTTACACCCACCATCGAGAAGATGATTTTTTTGTCGTCGCTCATAGTTTTGGTTTCTTCGTATGAAATCCCCATGTTTTACCAAACGCCAATAGACCATGAAAATAAGATGGTGGGGATTCCATTTGTCCTTTAAAATAAAAGTTATTTACAAATGAATGTCACAGGTCAAAGACCTGCACCAGCGTGAGGAATATGTCGCATGATCTCTTCGGCAATGCGTCGTGCCGAGTCGTGTTGCGCCATGGCGGCACAGTTGGCCGAAAGGAACTGACGCCGGTCTGCATCGCGCAACAACCGGATGGCTTCATCCACCAACGTTTGAGGAGCATCCGCATCGCGCACCATGATGGCGGCTTCTTTATTGACCAATGCCATCGCGTTATGTGTCTGATGATCTTCCGCCACGTTGGGCGAAGGCACCAGAATGGCAGCTTTACCCAATAAGCAAAGTTCGGAAATGGAACTTGCCCCTGCCCGCGAAATCACCACGTCGGCTACTGCATAGGCAAAGTCCATGCGTGCAATGAAATCGGTGATGAAAACCGAAGAGTTGTGCAGGGACGATGTAGCCGCTTTTATTTGTTCAAAATAGAATTTTCCCGTTTGCCAAATCACTTGCACGCCGGCTTCCGTCAAGGCGTCTAACTTTGCCAGGAGGCTTTGGTTGATGGTTCGTGCGCCTAAGCTGCCGCCGATGATGAGCAGTGTCTTTTTCGATTTATCAAGATTAAAATAGCGATATGCTTCATCTATATGTAAAGGATCGAGTTGCAAATCCTGCCGGATGGGATTGCCTGTGAGAATGATCTTCTCTTTGGGAAAGAATTTTTCCATCCCTTCATAAGCAACGCAACAACAAGCTGCTTTGCTTGCCAACAGTTTATTGGTAACGCCGGCATACGAATTCTGTTCCTGCAACATGGTGGGGATACCCATACGGGCAGCCATTTTAAGTGTCGGACCGCTGGCATATCCGCCCACTCCAATCACCGCGTCGGGATGAAAGTCACGAATGATTTTCTTTGCCAAACGCATCGATTTCAGAAGATGCAACATGGTCTCCACATTGCGCAACAGATGTTTACGATCGAATCCGCGAATCGGAAGGCCGATGATGCGATAGCCGGCAGCCGGCACCTTCTCCATTTCCATGCGGCCTTCGGCACCGATAAAAAGGATTTCCGCCCCGGGTTCTTTTCCTTTAAGCGCGTTGGCAATGGCAATAGCAGGAAAAATATGGCCGCCTGTTCCACCGCCGCTGATGATGAATTTATGCGTTGAGTTCACTCTGGATGTTATTAGTTGATGAATTGAGCCCGGATCTTTAAATGATGATGTGAAACCGTCAGGGGGAAGATTCACGTTAAATGCTTTACTATAAGAACATATACCACCCGACAAAAACAATACAAAAGTAATAAAACTATTGGAAAAGGCAATAGAAACTACGAGGCGAAGACACAGGCAGAGGCAATAGAAACCGCGAGGCTGAAGGGGTTAAGACTGAAGGAACTTAATCAGTTGACAGTGAACTGAGGGGAACTACAAGGCAAAGAAAACTGCAAAGGCACCAAATTTCATTTCGTTCACCGACAATGCACCTGTAACTCCGCCAATCAATCCGGTTCTCCTATTTAAATGCCCGAAGAAGCCACGGGTAAGCAACGCTTCGGGCGTGATCTTTGGGATACATCATGATATGCCATCCTGATTCTCTCTGTAGGATTTTTAATCAGTCAGGTACCGGACAGTATGGTAAAATTATGTATCTGACATGAAAACAACGAATTAAATGTTGTAGAGACAGCATTTCAAAAGGACAAAAAACTGTACCAAATGGAAAAGTCCCTGCTCCAAATGGAAAAGTCATTATTCCAAATGGAAAAGTCCCTGCTCCAAATGGAAAAGTCCCTGTTCCAAATGGAAAAGTCATTATTCCAAATGGAAAAGTCCCTGCTCCAAATGGAAAAGTCCCTGCTCCAAATGGAAAAGTCCCTGTTCCAAATGGAAAAGTCCCTGTTCCAAATGGAAAAGTCATTATTCCAAATGGAAAAGTCCCTGTACCAAATGGAAAAGTCATTATTCCAAATGGAAAAGTCCCTGCTCCAAATGGAAAAGTCATTATTCCAAATGGAATAGTCCCT
>Ga0326727_10023930_pt1 | contig 11604 bp, 12 predicted proteins | sample MB2enrmetagenome_FD_207643 | JGI IMG/M metagenome (GOLD analysis project Ga0326727, IMG submission 207643) | Lab enriched peat soil microbial communities from McLean, Ithaca, NY, United States - MB29MY | ecosystem: Environmental > Terrestrial > Soil > Wetlands > Peat | place: USA: New York... | reverse complement strand
ACTGCGCGACGCCATGAAAAACGCTGGCGTGGACGCTTGTCTGGTTCCCTCATCCGACCCCCATCTGTCCGAATATCTGCCCCCGCGATGGCAAGCCCGTCAGTGGCTTTCCGGGTTCACGGGCTCGATGGGCACCCTGATCGTCAGCGCCGACTTTGCCGGCGTATGGGCTGACAGCCGCTACTGGGTCCAGGCCGAGCAAGAACTCGCCGGCACCGGTATCACGCTGATGAAGGTTGAGACCGCAGCCAGCACCCTGCATCTGCAATGGCTTGGCGAAAACCTGAAAGCCGGTCAGACGCTGGCGGTGGATGGCGATGTGATCGGACTCGCCGCCGCCAAGGCGCTGCAGGATGTATTGCAACCGCGCGGCATTATCATGCGTACCGACATCGACCTGATCGATGCGATTCCGGCAGACCGCCCCCAGCTGCCGGATACGCCCGTTTTTGCCCATGACCCTGCTTTTGCGCCGATGACCCGTGCCGACAAATTGGCCCGCGTACGCGCGGACATGCAAAAGGCCGGTGCCGAGCGCCATTTTATTTCCACCCTGGACGATATCGCCTGGCTGTTTAACCTGCGTGGCGCCGATGTCAGCTATAACCCGGTGTTTATCGCACACGCCCTGATCGAGCCGGACAGTGCCACGCTGTTTGTGCTGCCGGGAAAAATCCAGGCGGACCTGGCTGCCCAACTGGCGAAAGACGCTATCAAACTCGCCGACTATGCCACCACCAAACCGGTGCTGGGCGCGTTGCCCGCCGGCAGCAGCCTGATGATCGATCCGCGCCGCGTGACACTGGGTCTGCGCCAGTCTGTGGCGGAGGGGGTGAAGGTGGTCGAAGCGATGAACCCCAGCACCCTGTTCAAATCGCAAAAAACCGCCGCCGAAGCAGCGCATGTTCGCCGTACCATGGAGCAGGACGGTGCAGCGCTTTGCGCGTTCTTCGCCTGGTTCGAAGCGAACGTCAACAAAGCGCGCATCACCGAGCTGACCATCGACGACCAGATCACCGGCGCGCGCGAAGAACGTCCCGGCTTTGTTTCGCCCAGCTTCGGCACCATTGCGGCCTTTAACGCCAACGGCGCGCTGCCGCACTATCACGCGACCGAAGAAGCGCATGCGGAAATCAAGGGTGACGGTTTGCTGCTGATCGACTCGGGCGGACAGTATGTCGGCGGCACCACCGACATTACCCGCGTGGTCGCTGTCGGTACGCCTTCCGCCGCACAGAAGCGCGACTTCACCCTGGTGTTGAAGGGCACCATGGGCTTGTCGATGGCGCATTTCCCGCGTGGCACGCTCTCGCCGATGCTGGATGCGCTGGCGCGTGCGCCGCTATGGCAGCACAACATCGACTTCGGCCATGGCACCGGGCATGGTGTGGGGTACTTCCTCAATGTGCACGAAGGCCCGCAAAGCATTTCGCGCGCGGTACCGGAAGCACACATGGCCATGCAGGAAGGCATGATCACCTCCATCGAACCGGGCGTATACCGTCCTGGCCAGTGGGGGGTGCGCATCGAAAATCTGGTGCTGAACGTTGCGGCGGAAAAGAACGGCTTCGGCGACTTTCTCCAGTTCGAAACGTTGACGCTGTGCCCGATCGACCGCCGTTGTATCGATCTGTCGCTGCTCGCCGCGCATGAAATCGCCTGGCTGAACGACTATCACGCAACCGTGCGCGCGCGTCTGTTGCCGCTGGTGGACGGTGCCGCCCGTGAGTGGCTGGAAGCCAATACCCGCGCGCTGTAAGCATCCGCTGCTGCGCTGTCAAGCAACAAGGCCATGCCCCGGAGGGGCATGGCCTTGTTGCTTGTGCGGGCGTGAGGAATTATCCGGATCAGCCGGCCTGTCCGTCTGCCAGCGGAGAGAAAAAGCGTGTGGCCATTTCTTCCAGCCCCAGCGATTGCAGCAGTTCTTGCAGCCGCTGCGACGGTTGGCGACGTGGGTGTCCCTTGCGCTGAGCAATGATGAGTTCGTTCTTCATCGAGTGTTCCCATCCCACCAGTTCGGTGACACTCACCTGATAGCCGTGCGCTTCAAGTTGCAGGCAGCGCAGGACATTGGTGACCTGACTGCCGAACTCGCGCGTATGCATCGGATGGCGCCACAGCTCGGACAGGGCGGCATTCGCCAGCATCTTTCCCTTGTTCTTGCGCAGAACCGAGGCGACTTCCGCCTGACAGCAAGGCACCAGCACGATATAACGCGCCTCTTTTTTCAGCGCGAAGCGGATCGCATCGTCCGTCGCGGTGTCGCAGGCATGCAAGGCGGTCACGACATCAATCCGGGCGGGCAACTGATCGGAGACGATCGAATCTGCCACGCTGAGATTAAGAAAGGACATCCCGGGAAACCCCAGCCGCTGGGCCAGCTCGCGCGAGCGTTCAACCAGCTCGTCCCGGGTTTCGATGCCGTAGATCCGGTCTGCGTTTTGACGTCCCTTGAAAAACAGGTCGTACAGGATGAAACCCAGATAGGACTTGCCGGCGCCATGATCGACCAGGCTGATGGCATGGTCCGCGTCATCCAGATCGCGCAGCAGCGGTTCAATAAACTGATAGAGGTGGTAAACCTGCTTCAGTTTACGGCGGCTGTCCTGGTTCATCTTGCCGTCACGGGTAAGGATGTGCAGCTCTTTGAGCAGCTCGATCGATTGGCCTGTACGGATTTCCGGCATGTTTTGCATGAATGATCCTCCGAAATGGAAACGGGAGCCTGTTCGGCTCCCGCTTTCGTCATCATCATGAAATCAGACTGAACCCTGACCTCGAGCGATGCTGTGAATTAGATAACCGCTTGATATTGTGGCCCTCAAGCATACCGCCATGGCATGCCGGGCATCTGACGCCATCAAACCGCCTGCGGCTGTGCACCGTATCAAACCCGGGTGGTTTCGTCAAGCCAAGTGCCGCGCCGTATGCTTGCGCGACCCTGGCCGCAGCGCACACAACATATCCAGGTCAGGGAAAAACCATATGTACTATTTTATCCATTTCGTGCGTTAACCCCTTCCTGCAGGCGCGCACAATCTCTATTCTTGAAGCAGGGATACTTCTGGACTCATAACATACGAAACGGACAGGCTATGCCATACCCCGGGGATGTCCTTGCTGCTGAGATGAGGGCTTTGCTTCTTGATGAGCTTGTGGGGGATGAGCGCCTTTTGAATGCGGAAAAGGCGCTTGCGAAGTTTCTCGCCTACCATGCCCTCCGGCAGAAGTGCCCGCTCTCTCCTGAAGAACTTGAACAGTTTCTGGAGACCGAGCAGGAAATCACGAAGCTGGCTGCGAAAGCCTTTCGTATCGTCAACATGGAAACGCCCCCGATCCCGCCTGAGAACCGTTGACCGGGTGCGAAACCCGTCAGGCGTGGGGAAAGGTCAGGGTAAACCGCGTGCTGCGCGCATCGCTTTCTACCTGGGCGGTCCCGCCGTGCAATTCCATGATCGATCTGACGATGGCCAGCCCCAGACCGGTCGACCCTGAGTGGGTGCTGCGTGAAGGATCGACGCGATAGAAGCGGTCGAAAATCTTGTCCAGATGAATCGCGTCGATCGGTTTGCCCTGGTTTGAAACGACGACCCGCACCGGAAAACGTATCGGCTCCGAGCGAACTAGGCGAGATGCCAGACCCACTGGCGAAGCACGAACACGACCGTCATTGTCAGTCCGACCGAGATGACGAAGCGGCGTACGGCAGGACGTCCGATACGTCGGGCGACACCGGCTGCCAGGACGCCGCCGGCCACCGCGCACAGCGCCATGGCGAGGACGTAGGGCCAATCGACCAGTCCGGCGGCGACAAAAACCAGTACCGCGACACCGTTGATGCACAGCGAGAACAGGCTGGTGAGGGCGCTCATCTCCAGAATGTCGGTCAGGCCGAAGACGCTCAGGGCCGACAGCATGACGATGCTGACACCGGCACCGAAATAGCCCCCGTAGATCCCGATCAGCAACTGGCAGCACAGGGCCAGCGCCAGTTTTTTGCCGATCACGCGTGAGCCTGCTTGCGACGAATTGGCAAGCCTGCGCTGGATCGCACCCTGAACCATAAACAGGGCGGTTGCGAAGAAGATGAGAAAGGGCACCATCTGCTCGAAAGTGGCGGAGGCGGTGTGGCGGAGCAAAATCGCCCCGATTCCACCCCCCAGCAGGCTGGGAATCACCAGTGCCCGCAGGGCCGGATCGGTTCGCCCCAGCTCCCTGCGGAAGCCCCAGATACTCCCGAGGGATCCAGGCCAGATCGCGACCGTGCTGGTTGCATTCGCTACGATAGGCGGCAGGCCCAGAAACAAAAGCGCAGGGAAGGTGACCATGGTCCCGCCTCCCGCCACGGAGTTGATGGCGCCCGCCAGGAAGGCGGCGCAGGCAGCCAGGATCAGCGAAAACAAGTGAATGTGTTGCATGGGTAAATCGGGTTCCTCTTGTAGGAATGGGCAAAGAAGCCCTGATAGCGGCGACCATTGCCGATAACGGGAGGGCTGTTTCCGATTTTACAGTAATAAAATAATGAATCAGATGACAAAAATGTAAACTTCTGTGGCAGAAGCCCGTCCGGGGCCGGTTTCAATCCGGTTTGGCCGGAAGGCAGCTGGATTTTCTGGTGCCGGGGCGCGACTTTTTCAGTACCCTGTCTGTCAGTCACCCAACTCACTCCGGAGAACGGAATCTTGCGTATTCCTCCCGCTCGCGCCCTGGCCGTTTGCACGCTGGGGCTGGCACTGCTGACCCCCCTTGCCGCGCAGGCAACGGAAACCATCGTACTGCTGCGTCATGGCGAGAAGCCCGACGGCGGCTACGGCCAGTTGAATTGTCAGGGATTGAACCGTGCGCTGGCACTCAGTACCCTCTTGCCGCAAAAGTTCGGCAACCCCGACTTTCTGTTCGCGCCCATGCCCGGTCTCAAAAAGGACTCGGCGGGTACGTTCAATTACATTCGTCCACTCGCGACCATCGAGCCCACGGCCATCTCCCTGGGCATGCCGGTCGACACGCGTTTCGAATTCGCCGATATCCATGGACTGGAACAGGCGCTGCTGCAGCCGCGTTACCACGACAAACGGATTTTTGTCGCCTGGGAACACAAGGAGGCGGAAGAACTGGCGAGAGACCTGATGAAGCAATACGGTGACCGGACTGAAATTCCGAAATGGAGCAGCAAAGACTTCGATAGTCTTTATATTCTCAAAATCGACTATCCCGGCAACAAGCCACACGTCACCTTCATGCACGACGTGCAGGGTCTCAATGACCAGCCGTTGACTTGCATCCGTTCACGGTAATGCCGTCGGCAACAGAACCCCATCGCGTGTAATTGCCGCAGGCATTACACGGAATGCGTACGGATGATCCGTCGCCTGTTATCCGGTGCCCGATCGCGCGATGTCAGCGGGATTGTCTGGCCATGGCTATCATGTTGAATAGGTGGCATCGGTCAGATAAAAAAAGATCGGTTTGAATGGGGGGATTGAAATGGTTACCGATGACGGTTTCCTGGGATGTCTTTCTTGCGGTAAAGAACTGTTTGAATCCCTTCCGATCGGAATTGTTTTCCAGGATCCTGACGGAAAGATAAGAAACGCAAATCCGGCGGCAGAGAAGATTCTTGGCTTGTCGATCGATCAAATGCGAGGAAGCGCATCGGTCGACCCTCGGTGGGGCGCCGTGAGAGAAGACGGCTCTGCCTTTCCCGGCGAAGAACATCCCTCCATGGTATCCCTGCAGACAGGGCGCCCCGTACGCGATGTCAAAATGGGGGTATTCAATCCTGAAATCGAGCGTCATACCTGGATCAATGTCAGCGCTTTCCCGATCAGAAGTCCGAATAATGATTCGGTGATTGGGGTTTACACCCTGTTTGAAGACATCTCCGAACGAAAAAAAGCCGATGCTGAGAAGTCAGAAAACAGGTCATCACTGGAAGCTGCGCTAAGCAGCATGAAGGAAGCGCAGTCGATCGCTGAACTGGGCAGCTATGTCGTCGATATTTCGAGCGGAATGTGGTCCAGTTCGGAGATGCTGGATCAAATATTCGGGATCGACGCGACTTATCCGCGTAGCGTGGCAGGGTGGGAAGCACTGGTTCATCCGGACGACCGGCTCTCCATGTCAACGTACTTTCAGCAAAATGTTTTGGCCCGATGCGGCAAGTTCGATCGGAAGTACCGAATCATTCGCCAATGCGATCAGGCTGAACGCTGGGTACAAGGGTTGGGCCGGCTGGACTTCGACGCTTCAGGCTGTCCAGTCAGGATGTACGGCACGATTCAAGACATCACCGAGCGCAAGCGAACGGAAGATCAACTGGAAATGCTGTCGCAACGACTTCTGCTCGCGACCTCATCGGCCCGGCTTGGCATATGGGAGTGGAACGTTCAAAGCAATAAGGTGGAGTGGAACGACCGGATGTTCGAGCTTTACGGTCTCAGGCGCGAAATTTCCCGTGCCAGCGTAGAGGGTTGGATGAACGGTCTGCATCCGGCAGACAAGGAAAGCGTCCTTGCCGAGTCTCGGGCCGCCTTGAACGAGGGCAGGATCTTCAACACGTCGTTTCGCGTCGTCCACCCGGACGGGACGGTAAAGTATCTCAAGGCAAATGGTCTTGTCATCTATCGTGCAGATGGCAAGCCAGAGCGCATGCTCGGCATTAATGCCGACATTACCGATAGCAAATTGGCAGAAGAAGAGCTCGAACAGTATCGTTTCAACCTGGAGCGCTTGATCGGAGAACGGACCAAGGAACTCGCCGAAGCCAAGGCCGCGGCGGAAACCGCCAATATCGCCAAAAGCCGATTTCTTGCCAATATGAGCCACGAGATCCGCACGCCGATGAATGCCATTATCGGGCTCACCCATCTGCTCCGCCGTGACCAGCCCACCCCCGAACAAGCCGACCGACTGGGCAAGATCGACGGTGCCGCCACGCATCTTCTGTCCCTCCTCAACGACATCCTCGACATTTCGAAGATAGAGGCCGGCAAACTGACGCTCGAAGAGACAGACTTTAATCTGATGAGTCTCCTGGACGATATCCGCTCCATCGTGTCCGAGCCGGTCAGAAATAAGGGCCTGTTCATGACGGTCGAACCGAATTCGGTTCCCCTCTGGCTGCGGGGCGATTCCATGAGACTGCGGCAGGCCCTGCTGAACTATCTCAGTAACGCCATCAAGTTCACCCGGCAGGGGACCATCGCCCTGCGCGTCACCCCGCTGAGCGAGCGCGACGAACGGCTTCTGCTGCGCTTTGAGGTCGAAGACACCGGCATCGGCATTGCCCAGGACAAACTCTCAAGGTTGTTTTTTCCCTTTGAACAGGCCGACGCTTCGACGACCCGCAATTTCGGCGGCACCGGTCTCGGACTGGCCATCACCCGGCACCTGGCTGAGATGATGGGGGGCGATTCCGGCGCAGTAAGCGAACCGGGTAAAGGCAGCACTTTCTGGTTCACCGCCCGCTTGCGGCGCGGTCACGGCGTCATGCCTGTTACGGTTAACGAATCTGTCGATTCGGAGTCTGAGTTGCGCCAACGCCATGCTGGGGCACGTGTCCTGCTGGCAGAGGATAATGCGGTCAATCGAGAAGTCGCCCTGGAACTACTGCAAACGGCGGGTTTGGCCGTCGATATCGCCGTGGATGGCAGTGAAGCCGTGCACAAGGCCAGCACGACGCTCTACGACTTGATTCTGATGGATATGCAGATGCCCAGGATGGACGGGCTGGAGGCAACCCGTATCATCCGTGCCATGCCCTGTTGGGATGCCAGGCCGATTCTGGCCATGACCGCCAATGCCTTCGACGAGGATCGCCGTGCCTGTCAGGCAGCGGGCCTGAACGATTTTGTCACCAAGCCGGTGAATCCGGATGACCTTTACCGGATGGTTCTGAAATGGTTATCGGCCAAACCTGACGATCCGGAGGCGACAAATCACTATGCGCCGCAGGCCACACCGACAACATAAGGCGTGAAAAGCGCTGGTTTGGTCCTGGCCCCCAGGGGCGGGGCACTGTGCGTGGGGTCAGACGATATTCCTCCCTCTTTGCGCACCTTCAGGTAGCCCATGAGACCCTGATAAAACCCAAGGTTTGGCGGTCAATATTCCAGCTGCTGAGTGAGCCTGGCCAGTGTGCCGTCCTTTTGAATGGCGGCAAGACCGGCATTTAAGTGCGCGAGCCGTTTCTCCCACCCCGGTGATTTTCGAGAAAATGCGACATACAACTGAAGCGTATCTATTGGAGGAGGCAACCAGATTAGTTGGTTGCCGATAGACTTCAGTCGGGTTCTCAACAGGTAGCGGGCGAGTTGTTTGTCGATTAACACCAGATCAATGCGCCCTGCGGCAAGTTTCAGGAGATTGTCGGCATCATCACTGGCAGGGTCTGTAGTCAGGTCTGCTGCGTCAAAAGCTGGGGGGTTGAGATAGCCACGGACCACGCCGATTTTCAATGCCTTTAGTTGGGATAAATCGCTTACGTCAATAGGGTTGTCTTTGCGTGCGTAGAAACCGATTTCGTTTGAATAGATTGGGTTGCTGTAGGCCAGTACCGTACTGCGTTCTTTCGAGTACCACACACTCAGAATCCCATTGGTTTCACCTTTCTCCGCCAGGAGAATCGCCCGTTTCCAGGGGGCGAAATGAATGACCAGTTGGTCGCCAGAATGCAAAAAAGCTGCACTACTAATGGCGCTGATGATACCCAGCTGTGGCAACGAAGGAGAGTTATAGGGAGGGTAGTCGTTTGTAATGAGCGTAACGGTGTCTGCCTTGGCCGCGATTCGACTGACGGATGAAGGGATACAAAATGCCAATATCGCCAGGACGACCAGCACCATAAAGGCAGCACGGAAAATTTTCATGTCACCTTGTGCCTGAGTTGAAAATACACGACCCACTTATGTCAGCTTAGACAATTCCGGGGAAATACCCTATTTACCAGCACATAGGACGTGGTGGCCGCCGGTAGACTGGTGCACCCCAGCGATAAGCAGGGTGTAATCGCCGCAGGCATTACTCCGCGCCTCCCTGATGCCGATCGTAACCGCAGGGCAGGTTCATGCCCTGTGCTACCGGTGCATTTCGTGTCATGCCTGTGGCGATTAAACGCTACGGGATTGGACGCGATTTTTCACCGATGTCGATACGCATTGTCACATTTTCGAAAAGTCGTAATCACGTTCAACAAGGCAAATTCGCGCCTTATAACTTGCGTACCATTGATCGCGTCCGGTCTGTTGAGCCTGCAGATGCGCCGTATCCTGTTTCCATGCGGCAATGGACTCAAGGCTGTCCCAGTAGGAAACCGTGATTCCCAGCTCTTCCCGCGCCGATTCGATACCGAGGAATCCTGGTTGCTTTGCGGCGGCTTCGATCATGGCATCGGCCATCTTTCCATAGCCGTTATCTCCGGCTGTGCGGATGGAGGTGAAGATCACCGCGTAATAGGGTGTCGATGGTGTGTTTGCAATGGGCATTGTGATCTCTGATAAATTTGCCGGCATCAACGCTGACTTCGGTAGGGAGCCGGCTTGTGCGTTGACTGTCGATAGTCGGTCTGGGTTCGAAGAACCAAGTCACCCTGACGCAGTCCCTCTCGCTAGGAATAAGCTGTTGAAATTTTAGGCATTTTCTGACGGTCATTCACCGTTGTTTTTCCAGCTTTTGCTGGGTATCTTTGGCGTGCGCTTGTCGCAAACGCGCGAGCCCGGGGTGTACCACCACCCCGGACTCGCTAACCAAACCCGCTCGAACACGGAGCTAGAATGGCTAACGTTAATGGTAATTCAGTCTATTCATCCTTTTCAAACCAGCATCAGCGCCAATTGCGTTTGATTTCCCTGATTTCCGAGTTGTGCGCGCCGCGTCGGGGTATTCCAGAACCTGACATGTGCCGCCTTGTCGTCGACAGCCGTCTGCCGTGGGCGTTCGAACCGATCGATGGGAATTCGTCCTGGCTATACCTGCCCGAGGCGGTACGCGCCCGGAGTGTGGCTGGCGTCATGGTGCTGAGCGCCGAATAAGGCATTCACCGGAGGCGGGGGCGCAGGCCCCCGACGGTGTGCCATGGCAGAAGAAAAGCAGACCTCGGCAGGCAGAAACGGCAATGGCCACGAGCGGTCGCTCAGCCCAATAGCCTATATTCAGTCTGACGATGCAGCGGGCGCCGGCCCGATCATCGAATCGATACCCTGCTCATTCACTTCTTCAAGAAAAAGGTCGAACGCATCCTGATCGGTTTCGAATTCGCCATCGTAAACCAGTGAATTGTTGTACTGGTCCACAACTTCCAGCGTCCACCCCGAGTCAGGCAAGCGATAGATACACACATCCACGGTCTTGCCGTCGACGGTGTATTTCTGCTCCAGGGGAGAGGAGATCAGGTCGGTTTCGTTGTACATCGAGGTGTCACTCCTGTGTTTGAAAATGCACTGAATTGTAGGGCGCACACTTCAAGTGCGCCAGGATTAGCGAAATCATCACCATGATAAAAAACAGAACAACTGAAGGGGGGGGCTACGTGTGGGGCGCGATGCGATTCGTGATCAGGTCCGGATCGCCATTGCAAGGATTCGGGCCGGAAAGCCCGAGCAAAGTGTGATTCTGGTCGGTTTGTGCGGGGTCGGCAAAACGGTGTTGCTGGAGCAGATGCGCGCACTGGCCGGTAATGCCAAGTCGTATGCGGAACGGCTCTTCAAATATCCCAATATTGGTGCCTTGTCGGACACGGATGCGACGCTGGCCATCATCAAGCCGGCCGAGGATCTGAACGTGTTTATCGAGCTGGAGGACGTACAGATGATTGTGCGCCCGTCGCAAGGGTATCCGAACTTCCTGCAGGAGTGGGCCAAACAGGCCTGGAACGCGGCAAGCGGCGCCACCATCACAGTCAAAGACACCGTTCAGATAGGTCTTCACAAGTTGTCATTCCCGCGAAAGCGGGAATCCAGATGACTGGCGGAAGGGCCGGCTTTACTTGATCCCCGCATGACGTCGGCAGAAAAAATATTTACGCGGCATGGCCGAATTGGGTCCGGGGCCTCATCGCTCGGGAGCGATTGTCGAATTATTGGGCAAAGAGGCCTCCTCTCTGGCCATGTTGAGAAACAATATGATCCGGAAGGGGATGGTCTGGAGCCCATGCCATGGAGATACCGCATTCACCGTTCCGCTCTTTGATGACTTCATGAAACGCGCCATACCAGGGGATGAGTGGAAAACAGGGTGAATAACCGGATTGTGCAAGAATTGAGGGGCGGGGGGGCTGAGTCAGCCTGGATCAGGAGCTGGAGCAATGTGTCTTATGGCAGTTCGTCGACCGGAGCCGGCATTGCCCATGGGGGGGGCTTGAAGGGCTACTATCCGCAGCCGAGAGCAGACCTTCTGGATTCCGATGGCCAACGTCCGCATTGGCCGAAGTCCGGCCAATCATGCCGATAAACAAAACGATTCTCCCCGTTGCCCGACTCCAGTGTTTTATTCCTGTCCTGCATCGCCTTCGGCGACCCGGATTACGCCGCTTTGCGGCTAATCCAGGCTATACAACGGGGCATGATCAACGACCGCTCCGGCCAGGGAGCATATCAATGCATTACAGCG
>Ga0326727_10023929_pt1 | contig 11604 bp, 7 predicted proteins | sample MB2enrmetagenome_FD_207643 | JGI IMG/M metagenome (GOLD analysis project Ga0326727, IMG submission 207643) | Lab enriched peat soil microbial communities from McLean, Ithaca, NY, United States - MB29MY | ecosystem: Environmental > Terrestrial > Soil > Wetlands > Peat | place: USA: New York... | reverse complement strand
ACCCACGTTCCGATGACCCTTTTTCGCGGCCTGCGCGATGATGTAACTTTGAGCGATTGGCTTTACAAGTACATTTTCCCCGCGGAGAAGAAGAACGTTACGGAAGCGTTCGTGCGCTGGGGGACGCGCCTGGCTGCGGCGGAGCAGATCCGCTCGGGCGTGACCACCTTCGCCGATATGTACTACTTCGAAGACGCGGTAGCTGAGGAAACCAAAGCGGCGGGAATGCGCGGCGTGTTGGGCGAAACGTTCATCGATTTTCCCGCTCCCGATAACAAGAACGAAGCCGCGATGCTCCAGTACACCGAAAAGTTCCTGCAGAAGTGGCAGGGCAACTCGCTGATTCACGCGGCCGTCGCGCCGCATTCGATCTACACCTGCTCACAAAAAACGCTGCAGGATGCTTCCGCTCTGGCTCGGAAATATCATGCGCCGATCCTGATTCACGTGGCGGAAATGAAAAAAGAGTGGGAAGACAGCGAGAAGCAGAACGGGGCATCGCCAGTGCAATACCTGGAGCGAATCGGAGTGCTTGGCCCCGATGTTGTGGCCGCGCACTGCATCTTTGTCGACGAGGCGGACCGCAAGATTCTCGCGCAGCACAACGTGGGATGCGTGCACAATCCGTCGAGCAACATGATGCTCGCAAGCGGCGTTTCGCCGGTGCCCGAGATGCGAACTGCCGGGATCGCCGTCGGCCTCGGAACCGACGGGCCGGCAGGCAGCAATAACGATCTCGACCTGATGGAAGAAATCGATTTGGCGGCCAAGTTGGCGAAAATTACAAAAATGAATCCGCTGGCGCTGAATGCCCAGGCTGTCGTGGAAATGTCGACCATCAACGGCGCCAGGGCCTTGCACATGGAGAAGGAGATCGGATCGCTCGAAAGCGGGAAAAAGGCGGACTTGATTGTGATCGGCCTGGACGAACCGAACGCTGTGCCGATGTACGACGTTTATGCGCAGATCGCGTATGCATTGAAAGCGAGCGATGTGGAAACGGTCATGATCGGTGGACGCGTTGTGATGCGCGACCGCAAGCTGCTGACCGTCAACGAGCAGGAAGCGATGGCCAGGGCGCGTGAATATCAGAAGACTGTGGCCGCGTCGCTGGGAATGCAGTAAAGCTGCTTTCTTGAAGCATCAAAACGATGGAGAGCGAAATGCAGCCTCGCAATGCCATTTTTTGGGAAGTGGATGTGCAGGCCGATTTCATGTTGCCCGGCGGCAAGCTCTACGTTCCCGGAGCTGAGAAACTTCTGCCCAATATCCGCAAGCTGACGGATGCGGCGCGACGCGGCGAAGTGTTCCTGGTTTCGCATGGAGACTTTCATCCGGCCAACGATCCTGAGTTCAAGCAGTTTGCGCCGCACTGCTTGAAGGGCTCGCCAGGAGCGGAACTCCTGCCGGAAGCTCTTACCGACAACTACGTCAGAATTGAGAATGACCCGGACGCGAAATTGCCGGAAGATCTTTTCAAGTATCAGCAGATCATCCTCGAGAAGCAGACGCTGGATATTTTTGAGACCCACCACGCCGACGCGCTGGTAGAACGCTTGGGGAACGCTGCGGAATTTGTCGTGTTCGGGGTGGTGACGGAATACTGCGTCAGTTGCGCGGTTAAGGGGTTACTGAAGCGCGGGCGGCGGGTAGCGGTGGTCCGCGATGCGATTGAAACATTAAGGCCGGAAGTCGGAGAGAAGACGCTGGCAGAGTTTCGGAGCCTCGGGGCCCGCGTGGTCACAACTGACGAAGTGCTCGCACAAATGATGAAGTCGCGCAACTAGCAACTACAGATCCCCTCACTCCGTTCGGCATGACAACACCACAAGACCTTAGATCGGGCTTTCACAGAAGCATGCCGGCAATCGAAGCCGACATCAGGTTGGCCATGGTTCCGGCGAGCATGGCGCGAATGCCGAGTTTTGCCAACTCTCCTCGTTTATTTGGAGCCAGAGCGCCAATGCCGCCCATTTGAATTCCGATGGAGCTGAAGTTGGCAAAACCGCAAAGCGCGAAAGTCGCAATCGTGAACGAACGCGGATCGAGCGCTGCCTTTTGCGGCCCTAGCATGGAGAATGCTACCAGCTCATTCAGCACCATGCGTACGCCAAGAAGATTGCCAATCAGACGGCAGTCATGCCAGGGCACTCCAATCACCCATGCAATGGGCGCAAACAACGCGCCGAGTATGGCCTCAAGGCTCGAGGGAAACCACGCGACGTGGGCGTGAATTCCGCCCATGATTCCATCGAACAAGGCGATTAACGCCAGAAACGAAATCAGCATGGCGGCGATGTTCAGCGCCATGTGCAAACCATCCGTGGTGCCGCGCGCGATGGCGCCCAGCAGATTTTCTTTCTTTTCCAGCTCTGTTTCTTTTTCACTCATCACGACGCGGCCGGCGGTTCTAGGCACCTCGGTTTCGGGCACCAGCATCTTCGCCATCACCAGCGTGCCAGGAGCAGTCATGATGACGGCGCTCAGCAGGTGTTTGGGCTCGATCCCGAAGGCGATATAAGCCGCCATGATGCTGCCGGAAACGTGCGCCATGCCACTCGTCATTACCGTCATCAACTCCGAATATGTGAGGTCGGGCAGGAAAGGCCGAATCGTCTGTGGCGCCTCGGTCTGGCCCATGAAAATGCTGGCGGCCACATTCAATGACTCCGCGCCACTCACCCCCATCAGCCGGATCATCACCCACGCAGCGGCCTTGATCACCAACTGCATGACGCCGATGTAATAAAGTACCGCGAAGAGTGCGCAGATGAAGATCACCGTCGGCAAAACCTGAAACGCAAAATAGAAACCCAAGTGCGAGCCCTGTTTACCGAGATCTCCAAAGACAAATTGCGAGCCGGCAAAGGCATAGCCCAGGAGCCGGGACACCGCGTCTCCGGCCTTTTGAAAAAGCGTGCGGCCGAGGTCAATTTTCAGAACAAAAATGGCGAAGGCAACTTGCAGGCCCAGGCCCCACGCAACCGTCTTCTTATTGATCGCACGGCGGTTGGTGGAAAAGGCGTAGGCCAGGCCCAGCATGGTGAGCAGACCGAGAATGCCAGTGAAACGTCCCATCTTTATCCCCTATAAATCAATGTTCCCCTTTGTAAATCGCGCGATGAACCAATGACGATTTGTGCGCGGGCGGAGCGGCTGCGATCTGATAGCTCTCTTCCAGCAAAGTTTTTGCGCGCGCGGCCTGTGCATCGGAGTGGCAGTGAATAGTGCAGAGCGGCTCGGCGGCAGAGACCTTGTCGCCGATCTTCTTATGGACCTCAACACCCACGGCGGGATCCACCGAATCTTCTTTGCGTTCGCGTCCTCCGCCGAGGATCACGCAAGCCGTGCCGACCTGCTCGCACGCGATCGCAGTCACGTACCCGCCTTGGGGACTAAGAACATCGACGCGGTGATCGGCGCTCGGGAGGCGCGTCGGATCGTCGATCGCGCTGATATCGCCTCCCTGCAACTCGACCATGTGGCGAAATCTTTCGAAAGCTTGGCCGGAGTCAATAATTTTCTCCGACAGCCGCTTGCCATCCGCCACCGTCTTGGCCGCGCCGCCAAGAAAGAACATCCAAGCTGCCAAGTCGTGGCAGAGATCGCGCAAATCTTCCGGGCCGCCCCCGTGCAATACATCGATGCACTCCCGCACTTCGAGCGCGTTGCCCACCATGCAGCCGAGTGGCTGGTTCATATCGGTGATGAGCGCGACCATCTGTTTGCCCATGCGCTCGCCGGTTTCGACCATGAGTTCGGCGAGGAAGACGGCGTCTTCCTCCTTCTTCATGAAAGCCCCCGAGCCGGTTTTAACATCGAGCACCAAAGCGTCGGTGCCCTCGGCCAGTTTCTTGCTCATGATGGAAGCGCAGATGAGATACGGACTTTCGACGGTACCGGTCACGTCGCGCAGCGCGTACAGCTTGCGGTCCGCGGGAGCGACCTTCTCGGTCTGGCCAATCATGCAACATCCGCAGGCTTTAAGAACGCGATGGAATTCGGGCACGGTCAGGCCCACACGAAATCCGGGAATGGACTCGAGTTTGTCGAGCGTGCCTCCAGTGTGACCCAATCCGCGGCCGCTAATCATGGGGACGAAGAGCCCGCCGGCAGCCACCAGCGGCGCAAGCACGAGCGAAGTCTTGTCGCCCACGCCGCCGGTGGAGTGCTTGTCCACTTTTTTTGCAGGCAGAAAGCTGAGATCGAGAACTTCTCCGGAATGCAGCATGGCCTGCGTGAGCGCGGCCGTTTCCTCGCGCGTCATTCCGCGCAGCACGACCGCCATCAGCCACGCCGCCATCTGGTAATCGGGAATGCTGCCGCCAGTGCAGCCCTCGACGAGGTATCCAATTTCAGCGGCGGATAATGCGCCGCCATCGCGCTTTTTGCGGATGAGATCGATGACGCGAAACGTAGATTGCAAAACACTCGGCTGGCTCACTTGAGGCGGAAACCCTCCGGCAGAAGATCGGTGATGAGACTCTGCTTCGGTCCCTTTTCACCCTGGTAGAAAATCACGGCGCGCGGCCCGAATTCATAGATGACCTGGCGGCAGGCGCCGCAGGGCGAGCACGGAACTTCGTGATCGTTATCGGGAGAGCCGACGACGGCGACGGCTGCAATCTCAAGCTCCGGGCCGCTCTTGGCGACCGCAGAAAAAATTGCGGTGCGTTCGGCGCAGTTGGTCATCCCGTAAGAAGAGTTTTCGACGTTGCATCCCACGAAGACTTGCCCTTTCGAGGTGAGAATGGCCGCGCCCACTCTGAAGTTGGAGAAAGGCGCGTAAGCGTTCTTCATCACTTTGCGCGCTGAACGGAGCAGACGTTCGCGCGTGGCAGCAGGGATCTTTGACGTTTTCATAGCAAAATCGATGTCGCTGAAGACCAAGTTGGCAATTGTAACGCTTGACCGGCTTCGACCGCAGAGATTTTCGCAGCTAGCGTAGTGCTTCAAACAGATCGACGTTTATGAATCGCTGACTTCCCCCGTGATCCTCTGTGTCCCCCGTGGTTAAAGCCTCTGACTTCCTCGTCAAACACCAAACTTCGTATCGGATCGAGACGAAACATAACCATCGCTATCTTCAACGCACTACACTGGCGTCAGTACATGATCGTCTTCGTAAGATGATGAGGCCACCAGGTGGTGTGATAGTGGGTCCAAAGACGCGCGTCGATCTGCGGGATGACGATTTGTCGATCAGACGGACGAAGTTGGTTGATCTCCTCGGCCAGCAGAGCGGTGGCATAGATGCAATGCGCTCGAATCTCAACTTCCCGCGGGCTGTCATGCGGAAGCATCTGGTAGGAGTTGATAGCATTTTCGAGTTCGGCGGAATAGCTGGTGATTCCGAGCAGCCGGAGCGCAACCGGAACGATATAGTCGGCAAAGGCAGACATCGTTTCCAAATCTTCGAGCGGGAACTCCGCCGTCTTCCTCAGGCTGGTGTACAGGAACCATATAGCGAGTTGGGGCAGCTTATAGAACTTAACGGTGTGTCCGCCGTAGAGGCTAACGTCGCGGAAGCGCGGAAAGTCGCTGATCAGCCGATCTACCAGGCCGTTGCCGTGATCGTAGAGTTTCGGTGAGCAGGATGCAACGAAGTTATGAAAACGGCCGCTGTACTGCCGGGCGAGCACGGCCCCAACCTGATTCAAGATCTGCGTCTTTTCGTCGAGCATGGGCAGTTCGATGTTGCCGGCAAAGAGCGTTTCCATTTCCACTTGCGTAACCCTTGCCAGAAACGCACCGTCGAGGATGGGGATGCCCTTGTCCAGAGCACGCTTCATGCAGGCGAACAGCGCGTCGGAGTCCGACCAGTGGCGGCCGGCGTAATCCACCTGAAATTTAATGTGGCTGAAGAAATCGGTGAACGCCGTGTCGATGCAGGCAGCCGTCAGAATGAAATCGATGGTTTCGTCGACGTTGCCTGCTCCAATGCCGAAGGGCAGCGCGTAGTCGGGTATGGGCAGTTCTTCGTACGCCATCCAACCGGCAACTTCGACGATTTTGGCGACGTTGGTTTGCACATCGCGAGAGCGCTCGATGACGGGATAAATACTGTCGAGCACCGGACTGCCGGTCAAGGTCGGCCAACGCAGGTCGTGATTGGTCTGCATGTCTTTGTTCGCGCGTCTTTATTCGTACGTCTTTATTCGTACGTCAATGCCTAGATCATTAACGACCGCATCATTATAGCCGTCGGCCCGTCGACCTTGACGGTCGTGCGAGTGGGTGTTAATTTCAGGCCACACGTGGCTATTCGGGAGACATCGTTCTGAGTCGAGCAGAGAAGATGCGGAATTCTGCCGCTCCGGGCCCCGTGGACCTTCACCGGCGCGACTTTTTGATTCGGTGCTTCCAGGGAGCGTCGGCCGCGCTGATTCCCGCTGGTCTGCACGGTCTCGGCTGGCCGTCCCCCTACGCTTTTCAGTCTGCTGTCGCAGAATCATCAAGTCCTGAATACCACCTGCACCCTCACTATCGGATGCCCCGTCCCCTCGAGGCCTTGCTCCTTAAAACGCAGTCCGGCCTCGACGATTTTGTCACTGAAAAATACGCCGGCCAGATCGCTTCCATCCTGGCGCAGTGGAGTTCTAGCCTGCTGCATTCTCCGCAAGATGTGGAAGCGATCGAAAACGTTCTCTCATCGAATTTCTCGGGATCTTCTCTACGGCCGGTTGAATCCCGCGTGGTACGCCCCGGCCCGGCGATCGAGGCTCGTCGCAACACATTCAAGAGCCAGACTGCGCTTGGACGCGATGCATTTCTGCAGGAACTGCGCGCTGCCCTGAGCGGCTTTTCGAAAATTCTTACGGCTGAGTTCCAGGTGACAAGTATTGACGCTGGCTCCATGCCCGCAGCGCCGCTATCTCCTGGCCAGATACAGACGCGCATCCGGTATGAACTGGTAGCCACGGGCCACGGTTTCTATCGTGAACAACGCGTCGGTTACTGGCAACTTACTTGGGAACGAGCGTTGGAGCGATCGGGGGAACGATCAGGGTTGGCTGAGTTCCACGTACTGAGCTGGCAGCCGCTGGATGAAACGCAGAGTCGCTCCGCTGCCCCCGGCTATGTCGATATCGCGGCTGCGGCGCTCGGGGGCAATGCGTCCTATGCTTCGCAGCTCGTGCATGGAACCGACTACTGGCGCACGGTGCTCGACGGCGCTTGCGGCATCGATATCTATGGTCACAACGGCGTTTCAATCGGCGACATCGATGGCGATGGATTTGACGACTTCTATCTATGCCAACCCGGCGGCCTTCCCAATCGGCTCTATCGAAATCGCGGTGACGGAACGTTTGAGGACATCACGGAAACGGCGGGCGTAGGCGTCATCGAAAATACCGCGTGCGCGCTGATCGTGGACGTCGACAACGACGGGCGGCAGGATTTAGTCGTCGTGCGCGCAAACGGCCCGATGTTGTTCCTGAACGAAGGCGGCGGTAAGTTTCGCCAGAAGGCAAACGCGTTTCAGTTCGCGACCCCACCGCAAGGAACTTTTACCGGAGCGGCGGTGGCCGACTATGACCGCGACGGCTGGCTCGATATCTACTTCTGCCTCTACGTCTATTACCAGGGCACGGACCAATATAAGTATCCGTCTCCTTATTATGCGGCCGAGAACGGTCCTCCTAACTTCATGATGCGCAACCACCGCGACGGCACGTTTCGCGATGTAACTGCCGAAACGGGTCTCAACCAGAACAACACGCGCTACAGCTTTGCTTGCGGCTGGGCTGACTTCAACCACGATGGCTGGCCCGATCTTTACGTTGTAAATGATTTCGGGCGCAAGAATCTTTACCGCAACAACGGCAACGGAACCTTTACCGATATTGCTCAACAGGCGGGAGCGGAGGATGTCGGCGCAGGCATGAGTGTCTGCTGGTTTGACTACGACAACGATGGCGCGGAAGACCTCTACGTGGCAGACATGTGGACGGCGGCGGGCGAACGCATTTCGATGCAGGATGTCTTCAAGAAAGACGCACCCGAGAAGACGAGAGCGTTCTATCACCGGCACGCCATGGGCAATTCCCTATTTCGAAATAGTTCTCGAAATGGCGTCAGTACTTTCGAAGATACAACGCGCGCCGCCGGCGTCGGAATCGGGCGCTGGGCGTGGTCGAGCCAGGCGTGGGATTTCGATCATGATGGTTTTTCCGATCTCTACATCGCCAATGGCATGGTTACCGGCCCCTCGCGCAAGGATAAGGATAAGGATAAAGATAACGATGAAGACCTGAACAGTTTTTTCTGGCGGCAAGTCGTTGCCCTTTCGCCCGACGAGCCCAAGCCCTCTCACGACTACGAACAGGGATGGAGCGCAATCAACGAGTTGATCCGGGCGGATGGTTCGTGGAGTGGCTACGAGCGAAATATTTTCTACGCCAACAATGGCGATGGAACGTTTTCCGACATCTCGGCTGTGGTGGGACTGGATTTTCTGGAAGACGGCCGGGCGTTTGCGCTCGCGGACTTCGATCATGACGGACGTCTGGAAGTGTTTCTGAAGAACCGCAACGGCCCGCAATTGCGGGTTCTGAAGAACGTCATGGACAACCTGCCGCCATCCATTGCCTTCCGCCTGCGCGGTACGAAGAGCAACCGCGACGCTATCGGCGCGGTGGTCACGGTAGAAACTGAACTTGCCAGTCAGTCCCGGGCGTTGCAAGCTCGATCGTCGCAAGTTCGATCGTTGCAAGCTGGATCGGGGTTTCTTTCGCAGCATAGTAAAGATATTTTCTTTGGCCTGGGAGCGGCGAAAGGCCCGGTGCGCGCCTCGATTCGCTGGCCGAGCGGACTGCTGCAGAATCTCCACGATCTGCCGGTCAACCACCGAGTGTGGGTTGAAGAAGGTTCCGAACCATATCGCATCGAAGCCTTCAGAACGCCCGCGGCAAAGGACCCGCTCCCGTTCGCTGACCCGAAGCTGCCGGAAACCGAAACGCTGCCCACCACGGCTGAGACGTGGTTGCTGGCGCCGGTCGATGCGCCTGATTTTTCTCTGCCCGATTTCAGTGGGCACATACGAACGCTTTCTTCCCTTCATGGAAAGCCGGTGCTGCTTAACTTGTGGGCCGCCGGAGCAGAGCGATGTAAAGAAGATTGGATGGTTTTTAATCAGCACCACGCGGCTTGGGCGGCTCAGGGTCTTCAACTGCTTGCAGTGAATCTGGACTCTCCATCCGATTCGGAAAGCGTCCAGAAGCTGGCGCGTGAGCAGCGCTTCTCGTTTCCGATTCTGCTCGGGTCTGAGGATGTGGCCGGTATCTACAACATTCTTTTCCGCTACATCTTTGACCGCCATCGCGATCTCGATCTTCCAACCTCATTCCTGATCAGCGCCAAGGGAGAGATCGTCAAGGTGTATCAGGGGCCCGTGAATCCGGAGCACGTTGCACACGACTTACAGAACATCCCTCAAACCAATGAGGAACGATTAGCCAGAGCGCTTCCCTTTCCTGGCGTGACCGACACCATCGAGTTTGGACGCAACTATCTCTCCTTAGGTTCGGTGTATTTTCAGCAAGGTTACATGGATCAGGCCGGCGCTTCGTTCCAGATTGCCTTGCGCGACAATCCTGAAAGCGCCGAGGCTCTCTACGGCATTGGAAGCGTGTATCTGGACCAGGAGAAGACGGCGGAGGCGCGAGAGAGTTTTGAGCGCGCGCTCACACTTCGCGCGAGTTATCCCGACACTATGGCGAATTCCTGGAATAACCTCGGCTTGCTCGCCGCGCGCGAAGGACGCACGGGCGAAGCCGTCGGCTATTTTCAAAAGGCGATCAAGCTGAGCCCAGATCATCGCATAGCTCTCGACAACCTGGGCGGCGCGTATCGCCAGCTAAAGCGCTGGGATGAGGCTCGCAAAACGTATGATCGTGCGCTGGAAGTGAACCCTAACGATGCTGAGGCGAACTATGGAGTGGGTATGGTGTTTGCGCAAAACGACGACACCGAGCGAGCCTTCAATTCTCTGGAAAGGGCGCTGCAACTGCGCCCGGTTTACCCCGAGGCGCTGAACAACCTGGGGATTCTTTATCTGCGCACGCACCGACGCGATGAGGCCGTGGCAAGTTTTGAGGAGTGTATTCGCGTGGCGCCCGCGTTCGATCAGGCTTACTTAAACTTAGCCCGCGTGTATGCCATCGAGGAGGCGTCAGACAAAGCCCGCGCCGTGCTGCTGGAACTGCTCAAGCAGCATCCCGATCACGCGCAGGCGAAGACGATGCTGGAGCAGTTAGGGCAATAAGACAGTCGCTAAGGCTTTGTCGGCTTGCCCGGCGGCGTCGGTGCCCTCAATAGGTCTACAAAAACCTTATAGAACCTATCGGTATCTAAGTCGACCTGCACTTCCACCGATTGAACATCGTGCTTGGGCTTATCCTGATCTGACCAAGTAAGAGTATCTCCGTAGCCGGCGCCGCGATCCAGATTCACATCCAAGTAGAGGTTCTCTTTCTTCGTAATCAGGCTAGGGTCAAGCCATGCCGCCGAGGTTAGTTCGTCCCATAAGTAGTTATAAGAACCATGCAGACGTGCATACTTGCCTATATATTGCGCTGCCGGCGAGTTACCCGCCTTCACCTTGTCGATCAGTTCATTGGTCATTCTTGTCTTTACGGAGATATCGACCGGGGTGCAGACAATCCTTTTCCAGGGAGCCCGCAGCACAATGTGAGCCGCCTCCGGATCGAACCAGAGGTTGAATTCGCGGCGAGGCGTGTTGGTGAACTCGGGATCGTCGGTCTGCGGACTCAGGCTGGCGCCCATGAACACCAACTCCTTGGCCAGACTGGCAAATTCCGGATCGATGGAGATGGCGAGCGCCAGGTTGGTCATGGGGCCGCCTTCATAGATCGTGACCTCACCCGGATACTTATGAACCATGCGCACCAGAAAGTGGGCGGCGTCTTCCTCGGCGGCCCGCGTGGCCGGCGTCCCTTCCGGCATCGCTCCCAATTCGCGGGGCGCGTGATACATGCGCGGAGTCCAAGCCCCCAGCCAGGCCACGTAGCCATAGCGTTGCTCCCACTGCTCCGTCGACTCTTTTGTTCTGAGCAGCGGATACTCGGCTCCGCGCACGACGGGAATGTCGGTTCGTCCGATGAGCTCGAGCATGCGCAGGGTGTGCGCGACTTCCTCGGTGAGCCACGCATCGCCCGTCACCACCGTAATGCCCAGGACATCCGTCTGCGGCGACTGGATAAGCAGCAGTATCGCTTGCTGGTCGGTGCCGGCGGGTCCGGCCGCGTCCTGATCGATGATGACCTTGCGCTTGTCTTGGGATTGGGAGACAAGACATGTTGTTAGAACGACGATTGCGACTGTGACGAAACTCCGGAATTGGCCCAACATCATTTCATCCACCTCGGAATTTGTGAGACTTTCCGCTAATCATGTTACTTGCTTCCCGAGAAACGTCCAATGACCAAATCGAAAAACCTCGCGGAATCCAGCGGTTCAGGCGCAACACCCTGCACCGATTGCAGAGGCACCGATTGTAGAAGGGATCGAGCACGATTAGAATGACGAACGTAGAATGATCAGCGGCGATCGCGGTTGGCTCCATTTTATTTTTGGAGCTGT
>Ga0326727_10023927_pt1 | contig 11605 bp, 9 predicted proteins | sample MB2enrmetagenome_FD_207643 | JGI IMG/M metagenome (GOLD analysis project Ga0326727, IMG submission 207643) | Lab enriched peat soil microbial communities from McLean, Ithaca, NY, United States - MB29MY | ecosystem: Environmental > Terrestrial > Soil > Wetlands > Peat | place: USA: New York... | reverse complement strand
CATCGGAAGATCTGGCCGAAGTCCGTGCCGGGCAGCGTCTCGAATGCCATTATTGCGGTTACAGGCGCACCGTTCCCGCGCGTTGCCCCAAGTGCGACAGCGAACACCTTTTCTATCTTGGCGCCGGTTCGCAGCAGGGTGAAGAGCGCCTGCAGGAGATCTTTCCCGGCGCGCGCATCGGACGCATGGATCGCGACACGGTCCGCGGACGCGGCGATCTCGAACGGCTGCTGGCGCGCTTGCACTCCGGCGAGATCAACCTGCTCGTAGGCACGCAGATGATCGCCAAGGGCCACGATATTCACAGCGTCACGCTGGTCGGCGTGGTGGGTTGCGATCACACGCTCTCGCTACCCGATTTTCGCGCCGCCGAACGTGTCTTCCAGTTGATGACGCAGGTTTCAGGCCGCGCCGGCCGCGGAGATTTGCCCGGCCGCGTCGTGGTGCAGACTTACTATCCAGACCACTACGCGATTCTGGCCGCCACGGCCCACGACTACAAGGCCTTCGCCGAGCGCGAGCTCAAGTACCGCCGCTGGATGCACTACCCGCCCTTCGGCGCTCTCGCCAACGTGCTCGTGCTGTCGCAAAAAATGGAAGAAGCGGCGGGGTGGGCATCTACCCTTGCCAAATCTCTAATCCAAGAGCAGAAGCGCGGAGCCGTGCGCGTGCTGGGGCCGTGCACCGCGCCCATCGCACGCATCAAGAACGTCTACCGCTTCCACATGATTCTCAAAAGCGCCTCGCGCAAAGCGCTCAACGCGGCGCTGCGCGGCATGTTGGCGAAGGCTGACGAGGCGGGTATTCCGCGGCGGAATCTGGTGGTGGATATGGATGCGCTAAGGCTGATGTAGCGGATTGGCGGGTTAGCTAGTCAGCGGTGCAGTCGTTATCTGATTCGCCGATGCATTTCCGGTCATCGAGAGACGACGGTTACGCCTGCCGGCGGAAAGCCGGAAAAGTTGAACGTGCTGGGTTCGCTCACATTGCTACCTGGCGCCGGATGCGTGAAATCAATTCCGTGCAGCCTGACGTTCAAGGACGTGGGCGGCGCGCCGGCATCGGAGAGTATATGGACATACTTCGCGCCCAGTTCACTCACCCACTTCGTCAGTTGGTAGTGATAATCGTCGTCTCCGGTGACAAAGAAAACGGCTCGGGTTTCGAATCGCTCGTCATAATGTCCGTACAGTTCGATCCAGCGGTCGTGAGCGTCATCGCCGCTGCAGGCCTTCGAGGCAAAAACCGCGGCTCCATAGCGTTCCGAGATCAGGCGAGTGAAATAGAGGTCGCCCCTGCCAAGAGAAAAAGCATCGGCCGGATCGAATGCCATGATACTCGGAGGATTTGTCGAATCTGTAACACGCCTGGGAACGCCCTCCGACAGACCGTAGTTACCAATCGGCGGCCACCCCGGTATGGTTTCGCCTTGCGAAACGTAGCCGTCTCCGCCGCCGCAGAACCGCGTCATAAAGTTCGGACCTATCTGGAAGTACGTCTGCTTCCTTTCTTCGGGCATGACCTCGAAATCGAGATTCAAAACAAGTCCCGCTGTTAATCGATCGAGAAATTTGCGGGAACTGCTAAGGGCGAGCGCCTTCGCAGCAAAGTCCTGTGCGTAGAATCTAGCGCTGTAGTCGGGTCCCGCGTTCCCGGTCTGGCCGCCCCATGCCAGACCACCGGTGAGGTCGAAGATGTTGAGCACCGCGGCCTCATTCCAAGTTGGCTGCATCGCAAAGATGAGCGCGAGGACGGGCTCATTCAGGGCAATCTTCTGGATTTGCGCGTCGGATAAGGCTGCGTGCGACTGGACCAGCACGTCGAGCACCGCGAGTGCCGCGCGCGACCGCTCCTGGTCGAGCTCACTATCCTTTTCGCCTGGAAACCAACTCCGGCTCCAGCTCGCCGGCAACAGATAATTCCTGGCAATCGCCGATTCCAGCCATGCCTGGAGCTTGCCGACGTCGCCGGTGCGATGGTCGCGCAAGATGAAGTAAGCAGCCCAGGCAACCATGCGCGAATTCCCGCTGTTCAGCCACCTGTCGATCTGCGTATCCGCGATTTCCGGTGGACTGGTCTTTGACGGTGCGGGATTGTCGCTCGCATAGGCCGGCAGCACGTCGAACTCAAATCTGTCGCTCATAATTGTGAGCATTGAGAACTCGCCGTATTCGTCTGTGATGAGGCAGCCGTGAGCGGACCCACCTGGGCAAACAGGGCGTTTGAGGTCTACCTGAATAGAATAATGCCCCGGTCTGGTGAGCTTGAAGTCAGAGCAGTTGTCCGCAGCCAGGTCGATCTCTTCCACAAAGGGATGATCTTCCGAAACATTTCTCGTCGTGTTCCAGACATCTTGTCCGGCCCGGCAGGTTTTGACCAGATTCGACTGGCCATCAGGACCGGTGATTTTGTAGGTGAGCCCGGTTAGCACCCTTTGCGGCGCGCTGGCCCGCCAAAGCAATTCCAAGTCGTCGCCCGTGGTGGTCAGCGAAACGCGCACCAGCAGCGGGTCTGTTCCCAGAACATACTTTCCATTACCGTCCAGCGTAAGCCGCAAGGACGTCGTATCTGTGAGCGGCGGAAGAGCTTCATCGGGAATCGCAACAGGGCTACGCGGCGGCCAGGGCAAAGGCGGCCGCTGCTGGCCATATGCCCCGCTGGCCACAAGCACGGTTGACCCGAGGCAATAAAACGCAATGCGCCAGCGAAGCGACATGATAGGCAATTACCCACTTGCGTCCGGCGGATCAATGATTGGCAAACAGGTGCGGCATCAGCCGCTAGCTCGCTGTCTCCCCCGGCGTCAGGGCGTGCAACTCTTTTCCGGGCTTGAAGCGCACCGCTTTGCCGGGAGCAATGTTGACCTCAGTCCCCGTACGCGGGTTGCGGCCAATGCCGGTTTTGCGCGCGCGCACGCTGAACACGCCAAATCCGCGCAACTCAATGCGCTCGCCGGCCGCCAAAGCCTGCTTCAGACCTTCGAAGACCGTGTCCACTGCCGCTTCTGCCTTGGTCCGCGGCAGACCCGTGCGCTCGACCACGTTGTGAACGATGTCCTGTTTGATCAATGGAGTCTCCTCGCTTGCCGTGAACTGGGGTTGACCTACGTGCGACCTACATCGCCCATAGTACAGATTTTGCGGCGATTAGGGAACAAGGGATTGAGGATATTCGGACTTTTTCTGGTTAGGACAGCTCTCGGACGCGAGGGGGCCAATCCCCCAACGCTGAGCCGGGTGCCCCTCGTCCCTCGCATTTGGGGACGAGGGATCACACGAACCTCATCTCCTAGGCCTTGTATCAGGGCGCGGCTTTCAGCCGCGCCGAAGAAGCCGCAAGATACATGCTGGCTTTAGCCACTGAGGGATGGTTTTCCTCAAACTGATCCCCCACCAAGCCGTTTCCTCATTTGTCATTCCCCGCGGCCGTTGCGTAAGATGAATTTTCAGGTTTCAGCCGGCGCCGCTACGGCGCCAGAGCTCATTTTCACCTCCGAACTGGAGACCCATGTCGATCAAAAGCGACCGTTGGATTAGAGAACAGGCCGTCCAGCATCGCATGATTGAGCCGTTCAGCGAAAAACAAGTGGCCAGTGGGGTCATTTCCTACGGCCTTTCATCGTATGGCTATGACCTGAGAGTCTCCAACGAATTCAAAATCTTTACCAATGTAAATAGCGCTATCATCGATCCCAAGGCCTTCGACGAGCGGTCGTTTGTCTCGGTCGAGGCGGAATCGGTTATCGTTCCGCCCAATTCGTTTGCCTTGGCGCGTTCCATTGAGTATTTTCGTATTCCCCGGGATGTACTTACGATCTGCGTGGGGAAATCAACCTACGCGCGCTGCGGGATCATCGTGAACGTGACACCGTTCGAGCCCGAATGGGAAGGCTTCGTCACCCTCGAGATCTCCAACACCACGCCGCTGCCGGCAAAGATCTACGCCAACGAAGGTCTGTGCCAGATTCTGTTTTTCCAGTCGGACGAGCCGTGCGAAACCAGCTATGCCGACCGGAAGGGCAAGTATCAAAAGCAGCAAGGTATCGTTCTCCCCAAACTCTGAGAACGTACCGCTTTCGAACCAGAACGAATGTGCTCGAAAGACGGAAACATATATACAAACATTTTCCCGGGATACGTGTCTGCCGATTCCGGGGATGACCCTTCGAAAGTCCGAAGGGAGGGCCATGAAATCCAGATCTGTGAATCCTCTTCCCATTCGAATTGGAATCCTGGCAGTTGAGCCTATTCGCGTTGCCGGCCTGGCTAGTATCTTCGATCAGCCCGCGCAGCCAGACCAGCCGCAACTCGTCCCGGTGATCGGGAGCCTTGAGGAGTTGCTCGGCTCATCCACCATCGAATACGTCGTCGTCGATCTGCATTCCTCCCTGGACAGCCTTGAGATCCTGGAGACTGTGCGCAATACTCGACCGGATGTCCGGCTGATCGTCATCGGGCCGGAAGGCGACGATGAACTGGTGATCAAAGCGATCATTGCCGGCGCCAGAGCGTACCTGGGCCTCTCTGCTGGCCCCGAATTCGTACGGAAGGCTATTGAAGTAGTTACTTCCGGTTCCATTTGGGCGCCGCGTCAGTTACTTTCGCGCCTCATCGATCGCCTGGTGAATGTTCCCGCTACACTCCACACCGATTCCAACCCCCAACTCACGCCGCGCGAAGAACAGGTATTGAAACTGATCCTCCTGGCACAATCCACGCGCGAGATTGCGCGCAAGCTAGGCATCGAACAGAGAACCGTAAAGTCATATATTGCCAGACTTATGCGCAAAACAGGCGTGGATAACCGCGTGAAGCTGTCGGTTTCGGCAATCAGCTACGCACTTCTGGCAGAGGCGAGCGGCAAACGCCGCAGTGCCAAAGTTGCAAATAATATAGTAACCAAGTAGTTAATATAGGCTATTACTTTAAGACATGACCCCTAAGTACTCTTGTGTTCATGTCCAGATATCCACATGATGGTCCCAGAAACAACGCAGATCTGGGGAAAGGCGTTCCCAGGCAGCATGTTTACATGAAGCCTGGGAACGCCTATTTTTTTCATCCGCAGCTCGCTTGCGTTGCTTACTCAGCCCTCCCTTTCAGTTCCTCCTGCATCAGAATCTAGAAGAAAAGCCTGCGTCGGATGCCGCGAAAGCGGTGATTCGGCGCGGGCCTTTGTGATCGAGACCATTTGGGGTGCCCCCCGGTCAATCGCTTTTGGGGACCGGGGATGATGGCGTCATTGCTGCAACCGCAAGCTGCCCTGCGTTGTTCTTCTGGCGCCACACGGCCGCAAGGAATCAATCTTGCCAGCCGAGGATTTCAAAAACTGAGGGTGCACATTCGACCGCGGATGCGGTAGGCTGTTCGAGAAGGTTGCGGCGCTGCCCCGCGTTTGTTCGGTTCTGGCCTCGGGCCCGGCCCCCTTTGGCAGCGTAGGATATTCCTCCGGATCAGTGAACTTCCGATCGATTCTCACCACCGCCGCACGATGCCGGCGGAACGGAAAGGACATGGATATGAAAAAGGCCATCGCCAGCGTTTGTCTCAGCTTCCTGCTTACGTCCACTGCTTTTGCGGGTTCGACGAAGGAAGATCTGCAAGGTCGCATTGACGCGGCCAGAGTTGTCCTCGACCAGATCATGGCCGCCAAAGACGCGACGGTCCCCAACAACATTCTTCGCTCGGCCACCTGTGTTGCCGTGGTTCCAAGCATGAAGAAGGGAGCAATTTTTGTCGGCGGCCAGTATGGCCAGGGAGTGGTCACCTGCCGCACCGGCCGCGGCTGGAGCGCGCCGGTATTCATTCGCATGGCCGGCGGATCTTTCGGGTTCCAGTTCGGCGGTCAGGAAACGGATCTGATCCTCATTGCCGTGAATGATCGCGGCATGCAGGACCTGCTCAAGGACAAGTTCAAGATCGGCGGTGACGCCTCCGCAGCCGCCGGGCCGGTGGGCCGAGCCGGCACAGCTTCAACCGACTGGAAGATGAATGCCGAGCTGCTGAGCTACTCGCGCGCCAAAGGCTTGTTTGCCGGTATCGATCTCGACGGCACCAGCGTGAGCCAGAACAAAGAAGACACAGAAATCTACTACGGCGCTCCCGAAGACTTCAACAAGGTTCTGGGAGGCGATGTCGCCGTTCCGGACGCAGCCAAGCCGTTCGTTCTGGCGGTCGCACACTACTTCGTCAAGGCCAAGGCCGCCCACTAGGCCTCCGCCCGCTTCAAGAAGAACCTACCCGCGCCCCATCCTTTCGCCCGTTTTTGGGGCGAAAGGGTGGGGTAGCGCGCTGCGCCGGCGGTCTACACTAATCCTTGCGTTCATCGATGCGGGAAAATCTGGAGTACGGGCTGGTTCGGGCCGTAGCCGGCTGTCTGGGCCGCATGCCGCGGGCATTGGCGCGCCTGCTGGCCGCCTGCCTCGCCTTTGCCGTCTACTGGTGCTTTGGCAGGTTGCGCCGCGTCGGCGTGCGCAACCTCGAGCTGGCCCTACCCGAACTCCCATCCAAAACCAGGACAAAAATCCTTCGGCGCGTCTACATCCATCTCGGCTGGCAACTGGTCGAGTTCTGCCGCATGACGCGCTACACCGCCGAAAACACCCGTAACTCGATGCGCACCGAGGGCCTCGAGCACTATCTCGCGGCGCAGGCCCGCGGCAAGGGTGTCCTTATCATCACCGCGCACCTCGGCGCATGGGAGCTTTCCAGCTTCTACCACTCCCTCATGGGCCATCCCATGGGCATGATCATCCGCAATCTCGACAACCGCCGCCTCGATGCATTCGTCAACGGCATCCGTTGCCTGCACGGCAACTTCGTCATCTCCAAAGACGACTTTGGCCGCGGCCTGTTGAAGGCCATCCACGCCGGTGGCACGGTCGGCATCCTCATGGACACAAATATGACCCCGCCGCAGGGCGTTTTTGTGCCCTTCTTCGGCATCGCCGCCTGCACCGGAACCGGCCTCGCGCATATCGCCCGCCAAACCGGCGCGGCGGTTCTCCCCGGGTTCATGTTCTGGGAGCCGGCCGAGCGCCGCTACGTGCTCCATTTCGGTCCCGAAATCGAAATGCCCCGCACCGCCGACCGCGCCGCGGATATTCTGGAAGGCACGCGGCGTGCGACGGCTGGGATCGAGTCGTGGATTCGGCGCTATCCTGACCAGTGGCTCTGGATTCACCGTCGCTGGAAGACTCGCCCGCCCGGCGAGCCGAGTTTGTATTGAATCTAAATGGGAGCAGCGCATGACGCTTGCACAACTCATCGAAGCACTCGGCGGCAAACTGCTGCATGGCGACGCGCACACTGAGATTCGCGCCGTGAACTCGAGCGACCACGCCGCCGCGGGAGACCTGGTCTTTGCCGAAGATGCAGCCGCCGCCGCCGAGGCCCTTACATCCGCGGCCAGCGCCGTGGTCGTCAAACCCGGCCTCCTCGCCCCCGATCCCGCGCGCGCCTGCACCATCGCAATCGTCGCATCCGACCAGCCGCGCCTCTGGTTTGCGCGTGCCGCCAAACTGCTCGCGCCGCCGCTCCCGGTTGCAGGCGTTCATCCTTCAGCAGTCGTTGGAGCCAACGTCCAGCTTGGCCCGAACGTCACCATCGCCGCCTGTGCCGTCATCGGCGACGGCGCCGAAATCGGCGCGGGAACCCGCATTGAAGCCGGCGCAGTCATCGGCCGAGGTGTGCGCATCGGCCAGCACTGCCGCATCTATCCGCGCGTGGTCGTTTACCCCGGCGCCACCATCGGCAATCGCGTCATGGTGCACGCCGGCGTCGTACTCGGCGCAGACGGTTTCGGCTATGTGCGCGACCCTGCAACCGGCGCCTACACGCAGTTCCCGCAGCAGGGAACACTCGTCATCGAAGACGACGTCGAGATCGGCGCCAACTCCACCATCGACCGCGGCGCGCTGGCCGAAACCCGCATCCGCCGCGGCGCAAAGTTCGACAACCTCGTCCACGTGGGCCACAACTGCGACATCGGCGAAGACGTAATCCTGGTCGCGCTCACCGGCATCTCCGGCTCAAGCACGATCGGCAAGGGCGCGGTGCTCGCGGGCCAGGTCGGCATCGGCGACCACGTCAACGTCGGCCCCGGCGTCATCCTCGGCGGCCAGGCCGGCGTTTTCAGCGGCAAGACCATCACCAACGAAGGCCTCAAACCCGGCACGGTGCATTGGGGCACGCCCGCGCGGCCGTTGCAGCAGGTGTTGCGCGAGCAGGCCACGCTGGCAAGGCTGGCGAAAAGCAGGGAACGAGGGAGCAAGGGAACCAGGGAGTAGCGCCGGTCTCCACACCGGGGTCGCGCAGCGGGGGGCGAGCGATCTTTGCTCGTTGGGGTGGCAGACCGGCTGTCGTGCGGGTCTCCTGACCCGCGCCCGTCCGAGTCGAAAAATCTGCATGTTTGTGTCCGGGGTGGGATGTTTCATTAAGTCCAGCATAATCAATGGGAACGTTCGCTTTTCGGCTGCTGAAACCCCCTCAAATGTTGGCTTGGCAGTTCCCGTTTCGCGCGCCTGCGTTGGCCTGGGGCTTCGCGATTTTTTGAGGCAAATTAACGAGAATTGCGCGCCTAATTAGTGAATGTGAAAAGAGAATTTCGCATTTAATTGCGAAAGTTCAAAGAGAATTTCGCATCAACACGTAAAAACGGGGTCTGGAGCGTGTTTTTGCGGGTGTTTTGGCATATCCTGCGCGCCAGAAGGCGTTTACTCGCGTCAGTTTCCGGCTTTACTCGTCGTCTTGTATCAGGGCTTGGCTGGTAGGGTTCATCCCCGACAGCCGCAATCCGCCCACCCATTTTTCGAGAAATCAAGTCCGCGGCAAAGCCGCGATCGTCCCCTGCAGCTTTCCACCCGGGCAAGGATCACCACAAGCCGACTTAACGCTTTTGACCGATAGGCTCGGAACATCCCGTCTGTCCCCGGGCTTCCCGTCCCCGGGCTTCCGGGAGACAAATCTTGCGGTCGGGGATGTCCACGGGCTCGAAAGTCAGCCAAGCCGTTCTGCGCCGCCATTCGCGCAGATGAGCGCCTTAAGTTCCTCGATGGAAAGGGCGGGCTTCCGCCGGTGAATCATCCGGTGGCAATTGGCGCAAAGCACGGCGACATCCGCCATATTCGTCCGAACCGCTGCTGTCCACTCCTCTGAGGGTCTTTCGGAAAGAGGGTTCAGATGATGAGCTTCGGCAAAACCCTCCCCGAGTGCGCCATAGGTCTTCACAAAATCGAATCCGCACACCTGGCAGACGCAGGCGTAAGCCTCTTTGGCCTGCTTGGCTAACTGCGGGTTCCTCTGAAAGAAATTTCGCTCTGCTTGATAGCGAATGCCCTCCTCGTGGTCAGGGATGGTACTTTTGTCTTGCCTCCCTGTCGCCGAATCGTCCAGCAAGGCGGGCTCTTGGCCGTCCGCGAACCCCTCCCTTTGAGTGATGTCCGCTTCTGGTTCCGCATTGCGAGGGATGTTGCGGTAATCGGCCAGAATAGGAACCTTCGCAGAGAGAAGTTGCTCGTTGAAGTCCGTTCCCCACCTAGGGTCGCCAACGCCATACCGTGCCGGCGACGAGGAGACGCCATCAGCAAATGGCAGGTAGAGCTCGTCAGGCTGGATCGCATGTGTCGTAGGCACTACGACCAAATACCCCCTGCAATCGGGATATATAGGTTTTCTATTCCCCTTTCTAATGCACTCGCACTGGACGTACTCTTTGTGTTGCGCGTACGGACCCACCCAAATCCTGGCCCATTTAACGTCGATGCGCTCGATGTTGGACCAGAAGCCGGGCATGTATAAGGTGACGCTGCTGAATTCTTTTGGCTCAGTCCCCATCGGACCAATTTAGCACCGTGGGCAGAGTGAAGCATTGCCGATCCGCGAGGAGATTTCATTGAGTGCGTCTGTGCGCCCTTTGGCCTATAGCTCAGCAATTTCTTGAAATCGGGAACCATCAATAAGCCGAATGTTGTTTTTTTGTGCTAGGGCTCGCGCTGCTGGCGTAAACGTGGAATTTGTCACAACGCATCCTTCTGTCCCCTCGTAGAAGGGTATTGCGCCAACGACCTCCTGTACTGCCTTGTTTCCAACAGCGCCCGTGTATCGCTTTGCTTGGATGATGACTTTTCTCTCTCCCTTGGTGGCTATAATATCCGCGCCTTGGTCCCCCGTGGCTGCGGTTGCACCTACATGCCAGCCATTTTCCAAAAGAATCCTACCGACAGCAGTCTCGAAATCTGCTCCCGAAAGAGAAGCCAATTCCTCAATCGCCTTCTTCTTGCCCTTTTGCTCCGCGTGATGTTTAGCGAATTTGTTTCTTAGCATCCCACGAACCCGCTTAAATTCCTTTGGAAGGCTATATGCGTCGCCATACTTTCTTAGATCCTTCCGCACCTCCACTTCGTTGTTACCTTCTCTGCCTGCGATCTTTGCAAAACAATCGTCGACCTCCTTGCCCAATAAATGCATTCGTTCGTCACCGTACTCATCCAAGACAGACACTTTTCGTTCAGCAAAATCAAGAAAAATGTTCACTATGTCCGAATACTTCTCTATTAGTCGCTCAGCGCCCTCAGTTTCCTCAACAACCTCCTTAGCTCTCAGCTTCGTTATCATTTCAGCCTCCCGCCTCTTAAGCCTCCCATGAATAATGTGGAAAAGCTCCCCCGCAGATTCCGCCGGAAGCTCTGTTCTCTTAGCCCACCTCGATAGAAATCCGCTAATTCCTGAAGGCTGCTGTAAAATTCGCGGCACCAAAATACGGACTGCGCCGACGCACCCTGTTGCGAGAGTCGCAAGCTCATTTCTGTTATATCTGTTGCGGACTTTCGGAACGACCTTATCCTCATACTCGCGTATCAATGCCTCAATCCGCGCGTCATGCAGAAGGAACCTGACGAACGCGGTGGCGGAGCCCGTTTCATCGGGCTGAAGCTGCGGGGGCTCGACAGGGCACGCCGCTAATCCTGCTGGTTTCGGACTTCCTACCGCGGCACCCTCGGACCGCAGCTGCTGCCCAGCGAACAGGACGTCGCGATATTTTTCGGGAAGTGCTATGCCCTGCTCCAGCAGCCGCGTGATTTCCTGAATCTCTGATTGGCTTAGACGGCTTGCCATATTGCTCCAACATCCAATGGGTTTCGGTGCTGCGAAATATCATAGGCCATCCGTGGCTTCGGAGCGCGGCTTCGCCGCGTACTTGAATTTCGGAAAGGCCGGTCCGATTTCCCAGGGCTTGCGCCCTGGGCTATCTTCTGGCCTCCCTACGGGAGGGTTGGGGCTGCGCGTGGTCTGGGCGCGGCTTCGCCGCGTACTTGGCTCGTCGAAAAACGGGCGGGCGGATCGCGGCTGTCGGGGATGAATCCCCGACCTACCAGCCAAGCCCTGATACAAGGCGAGGAAAAGACGCTGACAATGACGCTGAAGAGCGCTTTCTGACACGGAAAACACGCGCAAAATGGCGCTAAAACACGCATCCATCAGTCAAGTCCGAATTTTTCTGTAGATTGGTTCTCCTCAGGGTTTTGGTTTTGAAGGCAAGTGCGCGGAGGGCGTAGCCCGGAGCGCAGTTGCCTTCAGGCGGCGGCCGGCGCCACAGCTTCCTGACT
>Ga0326727_10023925_pt1 | contig 11606 bp, 12 predicted proteins | sample MB2enrmetagenome_FD_207643 | JGI IMG/M metagenome (GOLD analysis project Ga0326727, IMG submission 207643) | Lab enriched peat soil microbial communities from McLean, Ithaca, NY, United States - MB29MY | ecosystem: Environmental > Terrestrial > Soil > Wetlands > Peat | place: USA: New York... | reverse complement strand
ACTCGGAATCGACCCGGAAGGACTGGTTCTTCACTCCGACAATGGCGGACCGATGAAAGGTGCTACGATGCTGGCCACCCTCCAGCGCATGGGAGTGGTGCCGTCATTCAGCAGGCCGCAGGTCAGCTATGACAACCCTCACTCGGAAGCGCTTTTCCGAACATTGAAGTATAGACCTGGTTATCCTGTGCCCAGGACCGCGGGAACTGAGAAAACCGTAACCTCGGGAACCGCCGACTATTCCTAACCGTCATTGCCAGTTGTCTAGGGCTGGCCAGTGTTCATGGTTATATAGGCATCGCACAGATGTTGTAAGTAGTCTAAAAAACATATTATTTCAAAACCCATTTTCTTTTATACCCCCCCCCAAATACCCCTTACCATTCGTCTCGTCTTCTTTATCTGACCCTATACGGCCTGACGGCATGTTTTTCCATTCAGAATAAATATCCCAACTTGTCTTTTGCAGTAACCTCGATAAAATTAGCACAGTATAGCGGTCCTTTTTGGGGAGCATTTCTCAGTGTTATCGGCGGCGAAGGCAGTGGCTGCCTCTTGCAGAGGAAATGTTCAGAAGTCATGAACTGATCACCCCCCCTCCCTGAAAATGTGGAAGTAATGAATCTATACAGTATCATAGAGAGGCGCCGCCGGCTTTCCTATTCCTAATCCTGACCGCCATGCTGCTCGCCTACCTGCTGGCGATGGAAGGAATGAAGAGGTGGTTCTACCGCCGCTTTGCCGCAAATTGAGGGGGCGAGCGAAAGATATTTTTTGTGGTAAATTTGATGAATTGGATGGATAGAGAAAGCCAGAATGCTATTCTGCCTTGTTTTGTGACTTTGATGTTCCTATAGTTCCAGATCGGGAGATCAACATCAAAAGTTTGCCTGGGGAGTCCTCAAATTTTACAGGAGGAGAAAATGGTAATTGAGAAACATGTCGGCAAAACGGTTTTACTTAATATCACAGAAGAATTTGCGTCTAATAACGATAACATTATTCAATCTTCAGAAAATACAAGGCTTATTTATGCCAAAGTTGCAGATTTTGATAATTATGGATTGTGGGTTGAAAATCCAAATTGGGCGGTTTTCCCTAAAAATGGCGGCCCTTCAAAAAGCCATAAAATTAATTTTGTCATCCCTTGGCATCAAATTATTTCGATGGCTACATTTCCAGATAGAGTTTTTACATCAGGAGAAATGCCTGAAGAAAAGGGAATATCTTCCATTGGATTTAAGTCGTGAAATGATTCTTTTATTCTTACAGTAAACGCAATATAGATGGAAGAATACAAGGGCATTTACAGCGAGTAATGGCCGCTGCCGTTCTACCTGAGCCAGAGATGCCAATGCCCGAAAAAATCATCGCCTAGTTATCGTTTGTTCCGGCATGGAAGAGATAATGGCCTTGGTATCCCTTCCGCGCCCTGATAGTTTTCAAAGATCGATGACCAAAAAACTGGAGGATAACCGAGTGGGACAGCACAAATGGGTATCTCAAGACGGAATAAAGTGGAAGTGTGAATAGTGTGACAAGGTCGTTAGAACAGTTGAAGGGCAAACACCGGAAGTCTTTATAAAACAACTGGCTAAAATATCAGAAGTTGATAAGGTGGTGCCTGCAGCTTTGTACCCTGCTGCGCTCCAGTTACTATTTGAAAATAACAGTCTAAGTGTAGAATGTATCCCAAAGAAGGTTAAGTATAGTTGTCCCTGAAAAAGTCCTGAAATCGTCTCAAGCTGGTTGAAACTGATGGCTGAACCTCTCTTACACGCGATCCTCCTGTGTCGCCGCTTCAGCAGGTTGTTGCAAAACTGCTGCGGGACCGGTTTGCTTTGATGCCACGCGCTCGAAAGTTCAACTTACTCCTGCGATTATCATAAGTTAAAGTGTTCAGTTTTCCTCATCCTTACTCCAGAAAAATATCATCTGTGGGGAAGTGGTGCTATGTTCATTGATGAGTTGCTGAGTGCTGACCAGTTCCCAGCCCAACTTGGCCATGCTATCCAAGTGATCCTGTAAATCAAGCGCCAGGAGATCATTTACCGGGTAATGCTTGGTCGTGAATGTAGATGCTTTTACCATTACTGCAATCCTTTCTCGGCATTATTATCTGAAATGAGCCAGGCTTTTCGACTTTCCGCGGCCATTACCATTCAATTGTAACATGTTTTTTGCAGGTATGCTTCCTGAGAGGCCGCTTCGTGGTAATTGCACCGAAGATTACGACTAGACGATCAAAGGAGGTTTTCAATGCTCGAACTTTCTAAGGAAGCAAAGATGATAATCGCTTCGAATCTGACCGTTGCCGCATTTGTCAGGGATGCCGCCATAACGATTAAAGGTGGTTTACAACCAGTTGATTCTAAAGATTTGGTCACTCAAACTTTTGCCGCGATTTTAATCAATCTGGATAAGCAGTCTCTTGGTAAGGAGCATGAGCGATGAGCTAATGGGCTTCTTACATAGGGTCTTTCCGGTTGCCGAGAACAGTTCTGAGCCTGTCAAAGCAGGCCTAGGTGTCTTATCTTATTGCCAGCGGTTCTATGCGATGGCTATCAGTTGCCACGCTGGCAATACAGGTGGGAGAAGACGGGCAGGGTGGGAGCACCGTTTCGGAATGTGTCTGGACTGTTGCACTCATGAGCATCGCCAGTATTGATACAAGGATCAGCGCCACACCTATATGGGCCGCATGCAATGAGGATATGGGGTCAGGCTTGAAAGAGTACAGCAGAGGGCTCAGACCTCCTATGACGCTTAGGAAAAAAGACGGACTCTCAATCGATGTCCGTCTTTCGTATCATTTCCCTGATGCCTTTGCCAAGCCACTACTAATGCTGTCGTTAATTACTTCATTGTGGTGGGAACTTCGCACCACCGATGCTGGATCGCCTTAAACCCGAATGTGAGACTGAAAACATCATAAAGAGCGCTTAAACCCACAAGAGCATAAATCACTCTGCTGATGGCGGATGCTTCACCAAAAATCGCGGCGACCAGGTTAAAGTTGAAAAATCCGATAAGGCCCCAATTGAGGGCGCCTATAATGAGCAATACGGTTACAACGATGTCTAACATTTTCATAATTCCACCTCACTACATGTAGGCGAGAGTTATCGGGCATCACTGGGAATTCAATTATATTTCCATTACTTATGGTAATATTATACCAAAACGGGCCAATAAAATCCAATTCTTTATAAAACGCACTATTTACGGTTCTTTCGTAAATTAGTTGCAGCGTAGATCCTTAGGGAGGGAGAGCAGAGAGGATAATTGATAATTGCTTCGAATATGACATTTTCTGGTAGAGTTTTGTTGTCCGACAAAATTTGCAGGAAAGGAGGCCAAATCCGATGCTTTTCGAGACTGGGGTTGTAAGCCGGAACCCTCGGAACTTTTGAAGTCGGTTTAATTAACGGTATATTCCAATGTCATGTCATGGCCAGCCTTGCCCAGATGGAACGAGAGCTGACCATAGAGCACACCCGTTCCGGACTTGAGGTGGCTCGCCAATTTGGACGTAAAAGTGGGCGCAAACGCCAGATGACCACAGAAATATCGAGTCGGCAAAGAGTAACCGATTACATCGCCCAGCTGAAAGAAAGGGCGAAGATCGAGAAGGTCGCCAAAAGAACCACCTGGTTGTCTGAAACGGACCATCAGCCTATCTCAACAATAACTCGTAAATAGCGCGATTCAATTGGAAAAGCCCGCTTAACGGGCTTTTTTTATACCTTTTCTGACTCGACCGAATGTCTTGCAAAAGTCATGAGGAGGCTGAGATGCACGCGAGCGAGGACGCGAGGCATACCCGCATGTACGTTGATCTTTCGAGCGAGCGGCAACACCCAAGAGAAGCAGCCCCGCTGCAGTTTTACTTGAGTCTCTACTGTTTTTCCCGCTTCGCCATGAACATCGAGATCAGGTCGATCGGCACCGGGAATATAATGGTGGAGTTTTTCTCGGTGGAGATCTCAGTCAAAGTCTGCAGAAAGCGAAGCTGGATCGAGGCGGGCTCCGCCGCCAGCACTTTGGCCGCCTGGGCCAGCTTTTCCGAGGCCTGCAATTCGCCCTCGGCATGGATAATCTTGGCGCGCCGCTCCCTCTCCGCTTCAGCCTGCTTGGCGATGGCGCGCTGCATTTCCTGGGGCAGATCGATGTTCTTTACTTCCACGTTGGAGACCTTTACCCCCCACGGGCCGGTATTGCGGTCAAGGATCTCCTGCAGCTCCCTGTTTATCTTCTCCCGCTGGGAGAGAAGCTCGTCCAGTTCCACCTGGCCTAGCACACTTCTCAGCGTCGTCTGAGAAAGCTGGCTGGTGGCATAGAGGTAGTTTTCCACTTCGACGATCGCCTTATCCGCGATCATGACCCGAAAGTAGATTACCGCGGATACCTTGACAGTCACGTTGTCGCGGGTGATTACGTCCTGCGGAGGGACATCGAAAACCACAGTGCGCAGCGATACCCGCACCAGCCGGTCAACTCCGGGAATGATGAAAAAGAGCCCCGGCCCCCGCACGCCGGCGAGTCGCCCGAGACGAAAGAGCACTCCGCGTTCGTATTCGGGAAGTATCCTGACGGCGCTGGCCGCAAACATCACGAGCAGAATCACGATGAAGATCAACGGCACATAGTTTAAAATGCTGAACATTTTTCTTTCCCCCTTTAACCTTCACAATTCACAATTCACACTTTTCTCACCCTTACCCGCATCCCTTCCACGGCGGTCACGACTACCTTTTCCCCTTTAATGATCTTCTCTGAGCTTGCCGCGTCCCAGTATTCACCACGTACAAACACCTTCCCCTCCGCCATTATTTCCGTATCGGCAGTCCCCTCTTCTCCAACCAACCCTTCCCCGCCGGTAACCGGTTTGCGCCGGTGCGCCCTTACCACCTTGGTGACCGCAACGGCAAAGAAAAGGGTTGTCATCAGCACGGTCACTAGGATGACGCTCCATGAAACTCTCAAATATGGCTCCGGGGACTGGAACAACATGAGCGAGCCGAGGACCATGGCAATCATTCCTCCAACCGTGAGCATCCCATGGGAAACGATCTTGATCTCGGCGATGAACAGGACGATGGCAAAGAGGATCAGGAGGACACCGGCATAGTTGACCGGCAGGGTCTGAAAGGCAAAAAAAGCCAGAATCAGGGATATCCCGCCAATTATCCCCGGCAGGATCACACCCGGATTGGAAAGCTCGAAAAAGAGCCCCATGAAACCGAGCATCATCAGGACATAGGCAACATTGGGATTGCTGATGACGTTCAGGATCCTTTCCCTGATTCCCATCTCATGCTCCCTGACTTTGGCACCCCTGAGCCTCAGGTACGTTTCCTTGCCGTCCCGCGTAATGCGGCGACCGTCCAGTTTCTTCAGCAGCTCCTGCCGGTCGGTGGCGATCAGGTCAATCACGTTTCCCTCCAGCGCCTTGTCCGCCGACAGGGAAATGCTGTCGCTTACCATCTTTTGCGCAATATCGGCATTCCGCCCGCGTTTCCGGGCGATCCCCTCTACATAGGCCACTGCATCGTTCACCACCTTTTGCTCCATAACCTTATCAGGCGTTTCGCCAATGGCGACCGGATGCGCCGCCCCGATATTGGTGCCGGGGGCCATGGCACAGATATCGGCCGCCAGGGCTATAATCGCGCCGGCCGAAGCGGCGCGGGCACCGGATGGCGCGACGAAGACCGCGACCGGTACCGGACTGGCGAATATATCCTTGATTATCTCGCGCATGGCGCTATCCAGTCCCCCGGGGGTATCCATTTCTACCAGCAGCAACAGATCACCGCGCAGGGCCGATTCCTTCAGGTTTCTCCGCAGGTAATCGGCAGTCACCGGACTAACGGGGCCGTTCACCTTGATAACGGAAACCTGCGGTGTGCCTGCGGCGAGCGCCGGGGGCAACGTCAACAGCAGAAATATCAAGAGATAAAGTCGCAACAGATCGCCATCATCAATGGAAAATACAAATCCCAATTTCCATATCACAAATAGATTGTTTGTAATTTGATACCTGGAATTTGGAATTATTTGTAATAAGTATACCAGCTCTCCCCACTCTGGCACAGGGTAAACTTGTTCTCCGCCCGACCAGGCGAGTGCCTTGGCGCACGAGTTATTCGTCATTCGTAAGGAATCAAAGACCAAGCGAATGTTCCGGGTAAGTTGCCGCATTTTTTGGGCAACGTTGGTGACTCCTTTAGCTTTGATGATCCTCACGGCGAAGCGACGAAGCCGGGTTATGTTCTCAGGCCCGTTGCCCGTACGGATTGGGTATTTTTGCACAACTCGCCAAATATGCTGTGCTCTGCATATTCGAGGGGATAGGCAAAATAGCCTATTTGCCTAACGGCCGCTGCCTCCGGAAAGATGCCTGCCCAGCTCCCCTACTACTACCTTGGCGTCACCGAACAGCATCCAGGTCTTGTCGGAAAAATAGAGCGCATTGTCGATCCCGGCAAAGCCGGGGTTCTTGGTACGTTTGATGGCGAAGACGGTCTTGGCCTTGTCAGCGTCGATGATGGGCATCCCGTAGATGGGGCTCCCCTTGTCGGTACGAGCAGCCGGGTTTACGACATCGTTGGCGCCAATCACCAGGGCCACGTCTGCCTGAGGCATATCCGGGTTGATGGCGTCCATCTCCATCAGGTCGTCATAGGGAATCTCCGCCTCGGCCAGAAGGACGTTCATGTGGCCCGGCATTCTGCCGGCCACGGGATGAATCGCAAACTTCACCGTGATGCCGCGCTTTTTGAGCTGATCATAGAGTTCGCGCACCTTGTGCTGGGCCTGCGCCACCGCCATGCCGTAACCCGGGATGATCACCACCAGGTTGGCCTGTTCCAGGATTTGGGCAGCCCCTTCCGTAGTCTCGACCTTGTAAACACCTTGTTCGCCTCCGGCCATTGATTTCTGCACCTGCCCGAAGGCTCCGAAAAGGACATTGGTGAACGACCGGTTCATCGCCTTGCACATGATGATGGAAAGGATCAAACCTGACGAGCCGTCCAGGGCGCCGGCGGTGATAAGGAGCTTATTGTCCAGGACAAAGCCCATGGCCGCTGCCGACAACCCCGCATAGGAGTTCAGGAGCGAAATGACGGTGGGCATGTCCGCGCCGCCGATCGGTATGATTAGGAGAACCCCCAACGACATGGCCAGCAGAATGATCAGCACGAAAACGTAGCCTGACCAGGGCGCCGTGGAGTTCAGGATCAACACCACCCCGAGAATCAAGGCGATGGCCAACAACCCCAGGTTGCTTACGTTCTGAAACTTATACGTGACCGGTCGCTGCGGGATCCAGCGGATCTCCTGGAGCTTGCCCGCTGCCATGAGACTCCCAGTGAAGGTCAAAAAGCCTAGGATGATCTCCAGGATGATCGCCGTCATCCGAAAGGTGGTCAGCTCCGCAGGGGTCTCCTGGACCCAGAGGAAGTACTTGGCAGTGCCCACCAGACCGGCGGCCAGGCCGCCAAAAGCATGGGAGAGGGCGGTCCGTTGTGGGACAGCGGTTAATGGGACGCGAGAGAGAGGCACGCCTACAATGCAGCCGAGAGCGGCGGCAACGCCGATCCAGATGAGGTGGTCGGCGCTGATCTCCGGCCCTGCAAGTGTGCCTATGACCGACATCAGCATGGCGGCCACGCCGGCGTAAACGCCGTTGCGCGCCGTTTTCGGATCGTTCATCCATTTCAGTGAGAAGATGAACAACGCGGTGGCTATGAGATAGGCAGTCTGAATCAGATAGTAGCTCATCACTTGCCATTCTCTTTACTCTTGAACATCTTCAGCATCCGGTTCGTGATCAGGAACCCGCTTACGATATTGGTCATCGATGCGAAGAGCGCGATAGCGCCGAGGATCGTGATGTAGGGAGGATGCTTGGCCCCCGTCACGATAATGGCGCCCACCACAGCGATTGCCGAGATTGCGTTGGTTAAAGACATAAGCGGCGTGTGCAAAAGCCGCGACACACGACTTATGACCTGGAGCCCGATGAACGTCGACAGCATGAAGACGAAGAGCATGGACATTAAGTCAAACCGTGTCTCTTTGGCATCAGAGGGGGCCGCGGATGCCTTATTCGCCACGACCACAACGTCGGGACGGACGGCAGGCGCGCTTGGCTGCTGTGTGGACACGGTTATTACGGTTGGGCCTGGCGCGGGCACCGTCTCTGTCTGCGCATTTGCGGAAAGCGCCATGCCGGCAAGAAGCGCCGGCAGCAGCAAAACTATAAATCGGGTGCGCATCGGTTTGCTTCTCCTTTCATTTCTCATCCCTTGGCCAGCGCCTCGCGCGTCGGTCCGTGCACGACTTCGCCACTGTGTGTTAGCATGGCTCCCTTGATGATATCGTCGCTCAGGTCGAGATTGAATTCCTTTTCCTTTTCCTGCCAGAATGTGAGGATTAAGGATGTCAGATTGCGCGAGAAGAGTGTACTGGCGTCGCGCGGCATGGAAGCGGGAAGATTCAGTGGCGCCATGATTGTTACATGGTTCTCGACAACCGTTTCGCCGGGCCTGCTTAGCTCGCAATTGCCTCCTCCCTCCGCCGCCAGGTCGACGATGATCGAACCGGGTTGCATCTTGCGCACCACCTCGGCGGTGATGAGCATGGGGGCCTTTACACCCCCGATAAGGGCGGTGGTGATGACGACGTCGCTCAGGGCACACTGCCCCCCGATGAGCTCCGCCTGCCTCCGGTAAAACTCCGCTGAAAGTTCCTTGGCGTAGCCGCTGGCCGTCTGCGCATCTTCCTCACTATCCACGCCGACGAACTTGGCTCCCAGGCTCTTGATCTGCTCGGCAACGGTTCGCCGCGTGTCGGTTGCGGTGATCGCAGCGCCCAGCCTTTTCGCCGTGGCAATGGCCTGGAGGCCCGCCACACCCGCGCCGATGACAAACACCTTGGCCGGAAATATCGTGCCTGCCGCGGTCATGAACATGGGAAAATACTTGGAGAGCTTGTTGGCAGCCATGAGCACGGCCTTGTAGCCAGCGATGCTTGCCATCGACGAGAGTGTGTCCATGGATTGGGCGCGGGTGATCCGCGGGATATGGTCGGTCGAAAGGCTGGTGATCTTCCGCTCGGCAAGCCGCCGGACAACCTCTATCTGGCGGCTGGGCAAGAGGCTGCAGAGGAGTATGGAACCCTCGCGCAGCAGGGAAACCTCCGCTTCGGTGGGGGGTTGCACTTTCAGGACGAGGTCTGCACCGAAGAACAGCGCGCCGACGTCGCTGCCAATCTCGGCTCCGACCTCCCGATAGACGTCATCGGAAAAGAATGAGGACTCGCCCGCGCCGCTTTCCACTGCGACCTCAATTCCTTTGTCGATCAGCTTCTTGCACGTTTCGGGCACAAGGGCGACGCGTCGCTCGCCCGGCCACACCTCTTTTGGAACTGCAATCTTCATGGTGTTCTCTCTAGTCAATATAAACGATGAGTTAGGAATTGGTGCAGTGGAGAGTGTTAGATTCCGGTGGGTCAGGCAGCGGGCCTCATCGACTGCGATCTAAAGCCGGGATACCAGTTGCGGAAAGTCGCCTCTCACTCGTCGTTTAACACCCGAGTTCGGACCTGTAACAGAAGCTGTGCTCTCCGTTGTGTCCAACGCATCTGCCGCTTCTTGTTCATTCGTTTGTTAACCACCTGGTTCACGACCGATTCCACAAAACCAGTAAAGCCAATCTTTCAAATCAGACCCCCCAGAATCTAACACTTTCCCCCCAGATAATAGAATAAGAACATCGTGCTCGTACAATACCCCTTCTATAGTTATCGAGCCGTAAAAAGTCTTATCGATTTTGGGATTCATTCTGGTTCTCCATAAATAATTTCTTATTGAAATACTACTAAAGACAAAATTGACCTGCATAGATTAATCATGTCCGGCTTAGAGACTAGACACCTACAAACGATAGAGGTGGATAGACAAGGAAAGCCTTTAGATGAAGTGATCTTCTTTCTACTCAACACCGCGAAAAACCAGCAATATGAGATCACAAGTGAAAGGGGTGCGACCTTTTCCTCAAAGGGTATTGAACTTTCCTCAAACAATGATCCGGTTAATTCCTTCCCTGTCTATGTGATTTCAGGAGCACCAGGGAGGTTGCGGATCATTTCCTTGTACTGCCACCATTCCGTGGCCGCCAAAATCTCTGTTTGGGCATGGCCGAAGGTACGGATGATGGTGGAAACCTTCATCGCCGTCTCAATGTCGGGGGCATTGAAAATGTCCAGGTAGTCATACCTCCCCAAGAGGGCGTAATTGTGGACCCAATCCACCGTTGGGCATTCAGTGTTGATCTTTTCCACCGCAAGGCGCTCAAGTTCCTCCAGTGTCTTTGGCGATTTCAGGGCATCGGGAGAGAGCTTGGTCAACATGACGAATGTTTGCATGGTTTGTTTCCTCCTTAGCTGAGATAAATAGTCTCCATAATGATAATCTATAATTATGAAATCTCAAGATTGCACCTTTTCCCTTTCCCGGTGGCTTAATACCAGACCGAGTTTGACCCCTCAGGAAGATCCGGTTGCAGGTAGGGGTCATTTTGCCAGCCGGCTCACTACCCTTCACACTCACAATAAAACTGCAACTGCTTGAAATAACAGCTATTGTCTAAAAATAGGCGGCATATGGTAGATTCCTTTTTTGGTGATAAAATTCAGAGATCAATGGAGACACGGATGAAATTTTTGTGATCGCGTGAATTTGATCAGTGTGACACGGAACATCTGCACCATTGCCATTCCATATCGATGAGCGACTGGGAGATACGAAATGCTTACCAAAATTCTCTGAATATGGGTGCACGCCCAGTTGGAACCGTATGGAGCGCACTTATGTAGAGCGTGGAGAACCCGCAAAAGTATACCCCGGATCTGTAAGCGTTCAGAATTATGGAGGAGGCAGATGGGGCTGTTATAAGGAAAATGAAAATCAGGAATACTCTTTACAGAGAAAAAAGTTCCGTTAACGACGTGCGCAAGGAAATCTGTCGTGAACTGCTCGATCATCCCCTCTACTCCGGCAAAATCGTTATCAAGGCGGTTCCCAGTTCTGTGCAAAACCCTATGGCTCTCGTTGATCTCCAGTTCTTTTTAGATTTGGAGCCTAAATTTCCTCAAACTGAGAGTTCGATAACGGGGGGAGCGGAAATGGGGGTGTCTAAGGGGTTTGAAGTCCGTTGCGTCCGGGCAAGGGCGTGTAATTTAGCGGGTGAGACCCCCGCCCTGGAAGGCTGGCCAGCCACCGGGTAGCGAGTTCTTGGAGTCTGGGTGGCAACATCCAGATTTATGCGTAGAACAGCGAGCAGATAGGCCGTAATCCGCAAGGATGAAGGGACCGAGCCTCGAAATAACCTAAATGGGATGGATGACACTTTGGACTTGGTGGAAATCACTATGAACACCTCCGTTAATGGCAAGGAGCTGTTTGCTCCCCGGGCTTTCTTGGCTTTAGTTACGGCTCACGACCGGGCCGAAGCCAGCACAACGCCCTGGATGCGATCTATGTTGCGATCACCAAGCGGAAAGTAAGCTGGATTTTGGACGCGGACGTCCGCAAATTT
>Ga0326727_10023923_pt1 | contig 11607 bp, 10 predicted proteins | sample MB2enrmetagenome_FD_207643 | JGI IMG/M metagenome (GOLD analysis project Ga0326727, IMG submission 207643) | Lab enriched peat soil microbial communities from McLean, Ithaca, NY, United States - MB29MY | ecosystem: Environmental > Terrestrial > Soil > Wetlands > Peat | place: USA: New York... | reverse complement strand
TTGATTTTTTGATTGCTTTTCAAATTGTCTATACTATTTTTCAAGCTCCGAGCAATCTTGAGCGCGGAAGGGCGGGTGTCGTTAGTGCCCGCCGAGCCGGGCGGCAGGCGGCCGGCAATCCGCCGTCAATGATATTACAGATCCGATGGACTGAGAAATTATGAAAAAAGGACAGAAGAAAAAGACAAGCACGTACACGCGCAAGAAGATCATCGACGAGTTCACCGAGTTGCCGATTTCCCGGCAGCAGAAGTGGCAGCTTCGCCGCGCGAAAGAGGGCCGATGCGTCATTTGCGGGGAACCCAAGGTGACGGCGTGGCATTGTTTGAAACACGCCATCGCCAACCGGGAGTGGGCCCGCAAATACTCGGGCTCGGTCCGCCGCAACAAGACCCTGACCTACCGCCTGGCCACCGAGACCAAAGGCAAGGGCAAAGGCAAGGTCAAGGCCAGGGGCGGGAAGAAGAGATAATCCAAAAAGGGGCGTCAGTCCTCCGGCTCCTTGAACCCGGCCTGGTTGGCCAGAAGCTGTATCAAGGCGGCGGCGGTTTCCGCCGCTTCCAGTCTGGCGCGGAACTCCTCGTGCATCAGCAGGCGCGCCAGGCGCGCCAGGACCTTGAGATGCTCGGAGGCTTTGTCGGAATTGCGAACCACCAGCAGGAGGACGATTTTGACCGGCGGATCGTCCGCCGCCCACCGGATGGCCCGTTGCGCTTTGAGCACGCATAAAGAATTGGCCGACACCAAATCGGTCTTGCAATGCGGGATGGCAAACCCGTGCCCGAAACCCGTCGAATAGGCGGCCTCCCGCTGCCAGACGGCTTCCTCGACTTGGCGCGGCAAATCGGTCCGCCCGGCGACATAGAGGGCGTCGCACAATTCCTTGATCGCCTCTGCCTTGCTGGCGGCGTCGGAACACATAATCGCCATACGTTCGTCCAATAGCGGAGCCGGTTGGCGCACGGGCCGCAGAGCCGCCAGCGCCAGGACCTCCTCGGCGGTGGCGCAATCCAGGCACTCGGCCAGCGCGCGCCGGCATTCCACCGCACTGAGGGACGCCAATGCGGACTTGACGGGCGCAATGGCTCGAATGGACACGCTGATTTCATCCAATCCCAACCCCACCAGCAAGGGGAGGAACGGCGTCTGCCCGCCCATCTCGCCGCAAAGTCCGATCCATTTGCCGCCGGCATGGGCATCATCGGCGATGGTTTTCAACAGACGCAAAAACGCCGGCGCGGCGGGCTGGCAGAGTTCGGCGGTGTCTCCCTGCGCGCGATCCGTGGCGGTGAAGTAGTGGAGCAAGTCATTGGAACCAATGCTGAAGAAATCCAGTTCGCGCGCCAAGGCGGGGAGGGCAAAGGCCGCGGCGGGGACTTCCACCATCGCGCCCAAGGCGACGGACGAGTCGTGAATGGCGGCATGGGCGCGCTCCTCCAAGAAAACGCGCTTGACCCAGCGGGCCTCGCCCACTTGGGTCAGCATGGGGATCATAATCCGCAAGCGGCCATGAACGGAGGCGCGCAGCAGCGCCCGAAGCTGCGCGCGAAACTGCGCCTCGATCCGCGGATACAGCCTGACGCCCCGGCAGCCAAGCAGCGGATTTGCCTCGGTGGGCAGCTTCAACCACGGGAGGGGTTTGTCCCCTCCGAAATCCAGAGTCCGGATAATGACGGTCCGGTCGCCGGCTTGCTGGAGAACACCGCGGTAGGTATGGAACTGTTCCTCTTCGTCAGGCGGTTCGGCCCGGTCCATGAAGAGCATTTCAGTGCGGAACAGGCCAATGCTCTCGGCCCCGGCGGCAATCGCGGCGGGAACTTCCGCGGCGCTGGAAAGGTTGGCCGCAATCTCCAGGCGCGCGCCATCCTGAGTCGTGCCCGGCTTTTGCGCCAGTTGTTGGAGGCGGGCGAGGCGGCCGGCCAAACGCCGCTGTTCCATGTCGTAGTAACGCCGCGCCGGGCCGGTGACTGCGCGTGCCAGCAGGCCCAATTCACCGTCCACCACCGCCTCCTGGCCTTCCCAGCGCGCCGCCTCCAGCAGGTCGATGCCGGTCACGCAAGGAATGGCAAAGGAACGGGCCAGAATGGCGGTGTGCGAGGCAGGGCCGGTTTGCCCGAGGGCCAGGCCTTTCAAATAATGGCGGTCCAGGCTGAGCAACTCGGCGGGCGTCAAGTTGTCGGCCAGCACAATCGAATCCTCCGCCAAAGGCGGGGTTTCTGGCGCGGCTGCCGGGACGCCCAAGGCTTGCAGCAACTGGCGGCAGACGTCCCGCACATCGGCGGCGCGTTCGCGCAGCAATTCGCTGGCGCAGGCGCTGAAGAGGCCGGCGAAATGGTTCTGCGCCGCCACGACGGCTTGGGCGGCGGAAACCCCCGGCGCGGCGACGGCGCCCTCCAGCCATTGGCGGAGCGCCGGGTCGCGGGCCATGGCGCGATGGGCCTTGAGCAGTTGGAGCGTGGCCGGGTTGGCCGTTAGTGTCAAACGCGCCGCGTAGAGGGCGTCCACCGCCTGGAGGGCTTGCCGGAGTTTCTCCCTGGCCTCATCGCACGTTTCGTTCGCGATCGAATCCAGGCAAACCATCGCGGTTGCAAACCGGCGGAGTCGTCCGCATCCAATTCCGGCGGCCACCGCGGTGCCGCGGCAGATCTCAACAGGGGATTGGAGCAGGCATTGAGGCAATGGCGCCTGGCCCGCGCCAGCGGCGGCGGCGGGCGGCAGTTCGTCACAGTGGGGGAGTATTTCCGAAACGAAACGGGATAGTTCGCGCGCCGCCAGCACTTCATCCGGCCCCTGGAGAAGGATGCGGCAAGGATCGCCTGCACGGGTATCGGTTGCCACCAATTCCAGGACACTCTTGACGCTGGCCTTTCTGCCCGTGCGCTGGTTGAAAAGCGTGATTTCGGACGCATACAACCGCGCGATCTCTTCCAATCCGCTGGCCGGCCGCGCATGGAGGCCATCGGGCAGCGGAAAGGCAAATGTGAATTCGGCCGGCATCTGGACCCCGGCTCACCCCGCCCTGGCCAGCACCGCCCGCGGGTTTTTGATTGCCTCCTGCGCAGAGACCTCAATTTTGCGAATGCGGGCGAAGCGTTCCATTTTCTCGATGGCGATGTCGCAGGCCAGAATGGCGACGCTGGCGGCGTCCACGTCGGCCTGGCTGAGTTCATTTTCGATGCCCATCGAGCCTTGGGTTTCGACTTTGATCTGATAGCCAAGCTGGCGGGCGGTTTTCTCCAATTGCTCGGCGGCCATGTAAGTGTGGGCAATGCCGGTCGGGCAGGCAGTCACCGCGACGATGTTCAAGTTTTTTCGGTCCATTTTTTGAGGAGGTTGATGTTCAGTGCCGTGACCAGCATCCCGGTGAGGATCGCCAGAACGTAAAGCCCGCGATGGTCCACCACCGGCAGGACGATCGGTCCGCCGTGCGGCGCGTGGTCGCCTACTTTCCCCAGCATGGCGACGGTCGCCGCCGCCATCGAGCCTGACATAATGGCGGGGATGACGCGGAATGGATCGGCCGCGGCAAAGGGGATGGCGCCCTCGGTGATGCCGATCAGACCCATGCCCAGAGCGGCGATGCCGGACTCGCGTTGCTCTTCGCTCCAGAGTTTGCGGTTGAGCAATGTGGCCAGGCCCAGTCCCAGCGGCGGCGTGCAGATGGCGGCGGCGCACGCGCCCATGACCGTGGCGTTGCCTTGTTGAATCATGGCCACGGCAAAGAAAAAGGCGGCTTTGTTGACCGGGCCGCCCATGTCGAAGGCAATCATCCCGCCCAGCACCAGGGCGAGGACAATTTGCGAGCCGCCGCGCAGGTCCTCCAGCCAGTGTCCCAGCCCGACCATGGCGCGGGCCAGCGGCAGGTTCAAGACCAGCATCAGAGAACCAATGATCGAAGAGGCCAGGATCGGAATGACCAGAATCGGCATGACCGGCTTGATGAGTTTGGGCACGGGCAACCGCTTGATGGCGTTGGTGACCCCGCCCGCCAGCAAGCCGATGACCAGGGCGCCGAGGAATCCGGCGCTGGTGGTCTTACCTTCCATCTGCTGTGGCAGAGCGGCGATGGCGCCGCCGACAAAACCGGGAACGAGGCCGGGGCGGCCCGCCATGCCATAGGAAATAAAGCCGGCCAAAACCGCCGGAAACAAATCAAACGCCGTTTTGCCAACGGTGAAAAGGTCCTTGATAAAAAGGGGCGCTTTATCGATATCCGGGCCGCCATTCGGGGACAGGGGCACAAACCGGAAGGTGTAAGCCAGGGAAAGGGCGATGAGGATTCCGCCGCACGCGATGAGAGGCACCACGTAAGAGACACCCGTTAACAGGTATTGTTTGATCTGGCGCAACCAGGCTTGCACAAGGTGATAATGGCCGATTCTTCAATTGAGCCAAGCAAAGAATTGGGTTGGAGAGCGCGGACGCCGTGACGCCGTGAATCCGGTTGCGGAGCCGGCTTTGGGGCAGTAGGGTGGCTCGAAACAAATTCAAGTCCGGTTTGTTACAAATGAAACGATGATGAACTTGCGCTCCCTCATTGCACTGGCGAAAAACGAGGGCGCCAGCGACCTGCACCTCGAACCGGGCCTGGCGCCGGTCCTGCGCGTGCGCAGCAATTTGCGCTCCGTGGGCGAACCGCTCGCCCCCGGCTTGTCGCTGGAATGGGCGCGCGAGATCATTGGCCCCGACCACTGGCCGCAATTCCTGGAACGGCGCTCCTTTGATCTTTCCCGAACGATCGAGGGCCTGCGTTGCCGGCTGAATATCTTTCAGACCGCCCGTGGCGTCGGATTTGCCGTGCGCCTGCTGCCCGCCTTTCAGCCGACGATCGAGGCGTTGAATCTGCATCCCGACCTGAAGAACCTTGTCAATCATTCCCACGGGCTGGTGCTGATCAGCGGGCCGACGGGCAGCGGCAAATCGACGACGCTGGCGGCGTTGATTCAAACGATCAACCTGTCCCAGGCCCGACACATCGTCACCATCGAGAATCCCATTGAGTTTACTTTCCGTCCGCGCCGGGCCTTCATCCGCCAGCGGGAAGTGGGCCGGGACACGCCCAGCTTCGAGCAGGCCTTGCTGGACAGCCTGCGGGAAGACCCGGACGTGCTGATGGTGGGGGAGATGCGCGATCCGGAAACCATGCGCCTGACCCTCAGCGCGGCGGAAACGGGACACCTGGTTTTGGCGACGGTGCATTCCTCCAATTGCGCCGAGGCCCTCCAGCGCGTCGTCGGCGCCTTTCCCCCCGAAATTCAAAACAACGTCGCCGCCCAACTGGCCGATTGCCTCATCGGCGCCGTTTCGCAGCGCCTCCAGTTCCGGCCGGGCTTGAATATGTGCGTGCCGGAATGCGAGTTGCTCATGGCCAGCCTGCCCATCAAGAACTACATCCGCAACCGCGATTTCTTCAAAATCATTTCCACCCTCGAAACCGGCGCCGAGGCCGGCATGTGGACCTTTCAACGCTATCGTTCCTGGCTCGATAAGCGGGCCAACTTCCACCTTCCGCAGCGAGAGGTGGAAACGGAGGACGAGGCGCCGGACGCCTCTACGGAGAAACCGCTGCCGGCCCTGGCGCCCGCGACGCCCCAAACCGCCCGTCCGGCCGCCGTTGCGCACTCAGGCCCGGCCGAACCCGGCCGCATCGAAATCGAGCCGACGGAGATTTTCGACAAGATCCTCAAACGGCCTTCCTGACAGGCCATGAGGAAGGACATCTGTGGAGCATTTCCTATCTTTTTTTTGCGGCGCGCGGCTGCCGTCGTAGTGCCGTAGGCGCGGCCTATTTGTAGAAACCGGGACGAAAAAGATTTTCAAGCTCCGTCAGGAAGCGGCATCTTCCGCGAATGGCGAACACCTACGCGCAAATTTCCGACTATGCCGCCCCGACGGGGCTCAAAACTCGTTTGGGTTAGGGTTCTACACAGATGCCGCGCCTACAGCGCTTGCCTCCAACATCGAGAATCATGATCTTGTCCGCCCTCACGCCGGCGCGCGCTTGCGAAAGGTCATCTGGACGTTATCCTTGATTCGATGAGCGCGACGGAGATTTTGGAACAAATCCGCCGGTTGCCCGAAACGCAGCGGCGCCGGTTGGTGGAACGCATCGAAGACGAATTTGGCGATTGCGATGAGGCACTCACCCCGGAGCAAATTGCGGAATTGGAACCGCGCGGCGAACGATTGCGGAGTAATCCCGCCAGTGGCATTCCATGGGAGCAGGTTCGCGCGGAGCTGAAGGAGCGAATCAAGGCCCGCTCATGTCCCGCCAAGTAATTTTTGACAGGCCCAGCCGGAGGTCATCGTAGAAAAATGTCCTTTGTTTCCGCCGTGACCGTGTCGAGGTCTTGCAATAGTTGGTCCCAGTCCACCTTGATGCCGGAAGCCGCCTGGGCCGGCGGCAGGGCGGCGGCTTCGAGCGCGCGCAGTTCCACCAGTTTCTCCGAAACTTTTGGATTGGAGAGAAACTCGTAGAGCCGCTCCGCCGCATCGGGGTGCGGACAATCGCGAATGACTCCCACGGTGTTGAATACAAAAAGCGTCTGGTCCGTCACCGGCAGCGGCGCCACCGGCAATCCCTCCCGCTGCGCCCCCGCGATGTCATCGGAATCGGTGAACCCGACCCAGGCCTCGCCGCGCGCCACCATTTGGACGACCACCGAGTTGCCGTCCACCAGGAAAGGCTTGTTGGCGGCCAGCGCCCGGCACCAGTTTCGCCACGGCCCATCGCCCCACAACTGGCGCAAGGCGTGGAAGTGGGTCGCGGTGGTTCCGAACAGCGGATAGGCCAGCGCCACCTTGCCGCGCCACAGTTGGTTGGTCGCGTCGCTAAAGGCGCGGGGCGCGGCGGCCGCCGTCAAAAAATTCGTGTTGATGACCAGGCGGCGGGTGCGGAAGCCCAGACGCGTCCAGCCGTTGGTCAGGCGGAAGAGACCGCGCGCGGCCAGTTGCCGGGTGCGGAACTCCTCGTTGTTCCAGAACACGTCGCATTGCGGATGCTCCCGTTCTGTCAACAATCGGTTCACGAGCCCGACCGTTTTGACGGCCTCGCTGTCATACACCGGCCGCACCGAGATGCCCGTCTCCTTGGTGAATTCCGCCAGGATCGGCTCGGCGAAAACCTCGTCCTGCGAGGTGTAGATGACAACGGACGGGGATTGGTTTTTGCCGCATCCGGCCAGCCCCATCGCGCCGCACAGCAGGCAGGCGAGCAGACCGCGGGCGGAAAGCCATTTCAGGACTGTTGCAACCATCGTGGCCGCACCTTACGAGCAGGCCCCGCGCAATTCAAGAGCCATCGCCCCGGAGCCGTATTGAGGCTTTCAACCCCGCCGCCGCGCCGGGTTCATTGACGGACGGGCACGAACCGCATTCGTCCTCGATTCCTTTGAACTGGACGTTTAACTGCTCTCCCAGCCACTGGCCGAAGGCCCGGCCCTTGGCTTCCGTCCAGCCAAAGGTGACCAGTTTCAGGGGCTGGGCCGGCGAGTCCGCAACGCCGCGGCTGATGGCCGGCACGTAGGTGTAAGAGATGCCGCTGGGGCCTTTGGTGACACGGCGCTGAAGCAAGACGGCGCGGATTTCGGCTCGCGGCAGGGTCAACGGCTCCGCGCGGCCGCCGGTTTGGGGAAGCGTCACCGTTTGGGAAACATCGCTGATGCGCAAATCATACCGGCCGGAGCGGTTTCGCTCCGCCGCCCACAGAAAGCAGGCCGCTCCCGCCGCCAGAACCAATCCCCAAACCAGTGCCATCAGGCGCATGGCCGGCGCGAAAGCAGCCACCGCGACCACTGGAAAGACCGCGACGAATGCCGCCGCGGCCAGCCCAAAAACGCCCGCCACCGCCGGAGAGATGCCGGCCAATCGCGCCCGCGTTTCACCGGCTCCGCTGAGTATCCGAATCCCCCCCGCAGTGCCCGCGTGGCGCTGCTCCCGCCGCGCGCGCGCCACACCCGCCCACAATCCGAGGGTGAGCGCATTGAACGGGAGGGCGAAGAGCAGCAAAAGCAGGTCGCTGCCATCCAGGCCGGGTTGCAGCAGCGAGTCGGCCGGGTTGTTGGGATTGTAATAAACGGTTTGAAGCGAACCGCTCCGATGGGCACTGGCCACGGCGCTGAACTCGAAGGCGGTATTATGGTCGTCATAACGATAGCGATGTCCGGTGTAATCGACGCCATTGACGGCATAGGAATAATCGAAATCGACGCCGCGGCGCATAATGGCGCCCCGGCCGATATTGCTGTGCAACATTTTGCCTTGAGTCGAGGGAAAATGGCGGGCCAGCGCCTGCCGCACCGAAGTATCAATCACGGTATAATCGGCCGCCGCCAGCAACGCGCTCCAAAAGACCAGCAAGAGCAACGGATAAAAAGCCCCCGACTTTTGCATCCGGTCATTGTGCGCCAGACTCCTTATCCCGGCCAAGGCAGAAACGCGGCCTGACCGGCTTTACCCTCAATTTGCCGGCTTGTCAGCGGTGGCATTGGCCCTTTACCCTCTGCCCAATATGAAAATGAAAAGCGCTAAATCCACCGCCAAAAGCAATGCCAGCCTCCGCCCCTATTCCAGCATCGTTCTGGACGGACCGGAACGGGCTCCCAGCCGGGCCATGCTCTACGCCGTCGGTTTTACGGCCGAGGATTTCAAAAAACCCATCATCGGCATCGCCTCGACCTGGAGCATGGTCACGCCCTGTAACGCCCACATCGACCAACTGGCGCGCGAGGCTGAAGCCGGGGCCAACCGCGCCGGCGGCAAAGCCATCATCTTTAACACCATCACCGTCTCCGACGGCATCTCCATGGGGTCCGAAGGCATGAAGTACTCGCTGGTTTCGCGCGAAGTCATCGCCGATTCCATCGAAACGGTCGTGGGGTGCGAGGGCATGGACGGCTTTGTGGCGATCGGCGGCTGCGACAAAAACATGCCCGGGTCCTTGATGGCGATGGCGCGGTTGAATCGCCCGGCGGTTTTTGTCTATGGCGGCACGATCCTTCCCGGCTGCATTGCGGGGGATTCACGCAAGCTGGACATCGTCTCGGTCTTCGAAGCGGTGGGCGAACACGCCAACAAGAAGATTGACGACGCCCGGTTGCAACAAATCGAGTCCTGCGCCATTCCCGGCCCCGGTTCTTGCGGCGGGATGTACACCGCCAACACGATGGCCAGCGCCATCGAAGCCCTCGGCATGAGCCTGCCGAACAGTTCGGCCCAAAACGCAACCTCCAAGGCCAAGAAGGAAGATTGCCAGCGGGCGGGCGCGGCCGTGCTCGCCATGCTGCGCCAGGGCATCCGGCCGCGGGACATCATGACGCGGCAGGCCTTCGAGAACGCCATCACGGTGGTCATCGCCCTGGGCGGCTCCACCAATGCGGTGCTCCATTTGCTGGCCATGGCCAACACCGCCGGGGTCAAACTGGCCCTGGATGATTTCAGCCGCGTCGGACGGCGCGTGCCGGTGCTGGCCGATTTGAAACCGAGCGGGCGGCACCTGATGTCCGAGCTGGTTGCCATCGGCGGCATTCAACCGATGATGAAGACGTTGCTGGAGGCGGGGCTGTTGCACGGACAGTGCCTGACGGTGACGGGCAAGACGCTGGCCGAAAACCTGGCCGGCGTGCCACCCTATCCGGTGGCCCAGCAGATCATCCGCCCGCTCTCCAACCCGATCAAGAAGGAGAGCCACCTGGTCATTCTTTACGGCAACCTCGCCCCGGAAGGCGCGGTGGCCAAGATCACCGGCAAGGAGGGCACGCGCTTCGAAGGCGCGGCGCGCGTCTTCGACTCCGAGGAGGAGGCGCTTAAAGAAATACTTGACGGCTCCATCCGGGCGGGCGACGTCATCGTCATCCGTTTCGAGGGGCCGCGCGGCGGGCCGGGCATGAGGGAGATGCTGGCGCCCACCAGCGCGATTACGGGCAAAGGGCTGGGCAAGGACGTGGCGCTGATCACCGACGGGCGGTTTTCGGGCGGCACGCACGGCTTCGTGGTGGGGCACATCACGCCGGAGGCCTATTTGGGCGGGCCGCTGGCGCTGGTCCGCGACGGGGACAAGATTATAATTGACGCAGAGAAGCGCACGATCACCCTCGCCCTTCCGGCGCGCCAGATGCAGGCCCGGCGCCGGGCGTGGAAGCCGCTCAAGCCGCGTTACACCCGCGGGGTGCTGGCCAAATACGCCAGCGCCGTCGCCTCCGCCTCATTGGGGGCGGTGACCGACGGTGATTTGAAACTGTGAGGCCGTCCGGTTTTAGCGGCCGGCCAGATAGGCCTCCAACTGGTCGATGGTGGCGTTTTGGGCGGAGATGATCCAGTTGACCATGTCGCCGATGGAGACGAGCCCCACCATTTTGGAGCCTTCGACCACCGGCAGGTGGCGGATGTGTTTTTCGGTCATCAGGCGCATGGCCTCTTCCACCGAGTCATGCGGAGAGATGGTGGCGACGTTGGCGGAGAGGATTTCCCCCACCTTGGTGGTATGCGAGGTCTTGCCTTCCAGCGCCACTTTGCGCGTGTAATCCCGCTCCGAAAACATGCCGACGAGCTTGTCGCCGTCCATGACGGGGAGGGCGCCGACGTTTTTTGCGGCCAGCAGCCGGATCGCCTCAAACACAGTCGCTTGGGGCGAGATGGTCCAAACCGCCGCGCCTTTATGGTGCAGGATCGTATCGATTGTTCCACTCGTAGTCATGATAATGTAAATAACATACCAGAGGGCGGGCGCGAATCCAGTAAAAAACGCTGCGGAGTTGGCCGCAACGGCTGGTGAACCCGGCTGCCATGCACAGCGCCGTTTGTTCTGGACAAGGCTCCGGTTCAGCCAAATGCTGGCCCGAACTGGACAATGACAGGCGCCTGAACTATCCGGCAACTTGGAACAGTTCCCTGGAAATGACCATGTTCTGCGTTGAAAAAGGGGCCAATGCAAAAAAAGGCATTTAAATACGGCGTCTGCCTTGGTCTGGCTTTGACTCTGATGGGGGTGTTTGCATGGCGGGGAATTCGTCTCCAGTCAAAAAGCCCGCTTGCCTCACTTGACCTTGGTGACGGCAGGGTCCTTCAGCTTGAGGGCGTGACTTATGGCACCAATCATCACGTTGGCGACGCGCGCTCGGCCATGCTTGGGCGATTTCAGCCGTGGCTGCCCCGGCAACTGGCCACTCTGCTCGCCCCCAAATACCCCCAATCCGTCATCAATCATCTTGACCGTCCCGCCCTTGTAGTGTGGGTCAATGCCATCGATCCAACTGCCCGAACGAACGTGGATTGCCAGCGCATCCGCGTGGAACTGGTGGATGAACAGGGCGATCTTTTTGAATCGGAAACCAGTTTTTGGTATGGCCAGAGTGATTTCTGGCGCGTGGGGCACGTGTTCTACTCCTTTCCCAGAACCGAGCGCACTCTGACGATGCAGGTCACTTCCTGGAAGAGCCACAAAACCGGCCGCATGGAGTTCCCCAATCCGGGCCTGGCCCAGCCCGCCGCGTGGAAGGGGGACTTTTTGCCGCAACAACAGCGTGTTGGCGACCTGAGCATTGTTCTCTGCCAACTCAATCTGCGGACCAACGGCAGTCCTAAGACGACCTTTTGGGAGACCAAAGCCGT
>Ga0326727_10023922_pt1 | contig 11607 bp, 7 predicted proteins | sample MB2enrmetagenome_FD_207643 | JGI IMG/M metagenome (GOLD analysis project Ga0326727, IMG submission 207643) | Lab enriched peat soil microbial communities from McLean, Ithaca, NY, United States - MB29MY | ecosystem: Environmental > Terrestrial > Soil > Wetlands > Peat | place: USA: New York... | reverse complement strand
ATTCCCCAAGGATACTTTCTACTACTACAAATCCTGGTGGGGTAAGGACCCCGTGCTTCACCTGTTCCCGCATTGGAACTTCGAGGGAAGGGAAGGCGACGAGATTCCCGTCTGGGTCCACTCCAATCTAGATTCGGTCGAGCTCTTTGTCAATGGCCAGAGTCAGGGTTCAAAGCCGGTTCCGCATCTCGGCCACGTGGAGTGGAAGGTTCGCTACGTGCCCGGTTCGATCGAGGCGCGCGGCACGAAAGACGGCAAGGTTGTGCTCACTGAGAAGCGGGAAACCACGGGCGAAGCAGCCTCGATCCGCCTGACCGCCGACCGCACTGAGATCGACGCCGACGGTGAAGACGTTGCCGTGATCACCGTCGAAGTCCTCGACAAAGACGGTCGTCCGATTCCCACTGCGCAGTATCCCATCAACTTCCACGTCTCGGGCGATGGCGCCCTTATCGGCGTCGGCAACGGCGATCCAAACTGCCAGGAGAGCGACAAGGAGCCCAAGCGGTCGCTTTACAACGGCCTCGCCATGGTGATTTTGCAATCAACAAAGCGGCCCGGTGAGATTCACATTGAAGCGATCAAGGAAGATTGGGAGGGACCGGCCCTCACACCGGCTAGACTGTCCATCACCACCAAAGCCGTAACGCTGCGGCCGTCGGTGCCGGTCCCGCGCGCGTAAAAGTGCATATGCACGAAGGTGGTGCCCCAGGTCCCGAGTTTGGGATCTGGGACAACGGTGGGCCCTCAGTGCGGCGCGCTGAACGGCTTCACCACTCCCAGCAGGTTCGAGTAGTCGTCTGTCCACAGGCGTGCATTCGGCTGCCTGTTCAGCCGCTCCCATGTGAATCCAGGATGCGGAGTTGAGTCAAGGGGGGTAAGGTCGCTCGGATTGCGTGCCATTACTACCCAGATGGATGCCAGCTTGCCAGCTTCGAGCTGAGCAGGCGTGACCAATGTATCGCTGCCTTTCAGGGCAATTAAATGCGCGTCCGCGGCCAGGTTGCCAAGCGTCGGCGCCATGTTGAAGTAGAGGCTCGACACATTGAACGCAATCAACCCGCCAGGCGCCAACTTGCGAATATAAAGCGCCAGGGCCTGACGCGTCACAAGATGCATCGGGATCGCATCGCCATTGAAGGCATCCAGAACAATCAGGTTGTAGCTGCCATTGGGAGCGTCTCTCAACTTGAGCAGGGCATCACCCAGGATGATCTGCGCCTTAGGTGCGCACTGCGATAACAGCGTAAAGTAGCGCGTGTCCAAGGCAATCTTGGCCACGAGTGGGTCGATCTCATAATAGGTGAGCGATTGTCCCGGCTGCCGATAGCACGCCATGGCCCCCGCGCCCAACCCAACCACCGCCAGGTTACCCTGCGGCCACTCTTTCTGCGCAGCAGTGAAAGACCCCCGCAGGCCCGGAGCGGGTGAAGTATGCCAGCGGTTCGCGGCTGCCCGCTGGATCGAGGCTTTGCGTCCCATGTGCAATTGCTCCGTGATAAAACAGCCTGAATCGCCCATCAGGACTGTTGCGCACGCGGTACACGCCAAAGAAGCTCCGTTCCGTATCCAGCGTGCGGCCGAAGGGAACATAAAGCCAGCTGGCCAGCAGCATCGCCACTAGCCCGAGCGCGAAGCGCTGCTTCCGCTTGCCGAAACTGAGGCACCACAGCAGCGAGTAGCCAAACACCAGCGTCGTCTCCAGGTGTCCGGGTTTGATGCCCGTATGCGCGAGCCCCAGAATTACGGCCACCATGCAAAGGCCCAGCGCAATCGGCAGCAGCCAGTCTTTGCGCTGGTCCCATGCTCTTGACGCCCCCGAGACTGCCGATCGCGAATTCGGCGCCATGACCGTCGCAAAGAGCAGGACCAGCGGCATTTCCAACACCGATCTGAATACCACCGGGGCAATCAGCGAATTGAATACGCCGCCCAGCACGCCTCCAACGGAAAGACAGAGATAGAATTCCGTCAGCCCGCCTACCGCCGGCCTGCTCTTCGCCAGCTCTCCGTGGAAGACCATTGCCATGCCGAACAACACCGCCAAATAAAGCAGCAGAAGCACAGGCAGCGAGAACGATCCCTGCGAGATCGTCGGACAGATGCCGCACAGAATGAGGAAAGGAAGCCGTTTTGCCACCCATTCGTGCGAAATCGGCGGCTTCTTCGCAAAGACAAGCACAAAGCTGACCAGGTAGACCGCGAGTGGAAGGGCCCAGAATAAGGGAATCGCCGGCACGTCGGTCGTCATCGCCGTCGTCACGCCGAGCATCAGGCTCGAGGGAATAAACGCGAGCGCAATCCAACGAAGGCGGGTCGGCAAGGCAATGTGTTCGGTCCTGTCTGTTTCGCTCGAAGCCTCCCTCACCGCACCAATAGCGGGGTTCGCGCGCTGCATTCTCCAATGCCAAGCCAACACAGCGCAGATCGCAATCATCACGGCGAAAAGCGCATAAGTTGCGCTCCATAGCCGGCTCACTGCATTCAATCCAAGAGTGGGCTCGAGCACAAGCGGGAATGCCAGCAGCCCCAGCAGGCTTCCGGCATTGCTCGCCGCATACAGAAAATATGGGTCGCGTGCATCTTCGCGGCCCGAATCGGCGAACCACCGCTGCATGATCGACGTGGTCGCCGAGAGCGCAAAAAACGGCATCCCGATCACCACCAGCAAAAGCAACAGAACCCATGCCACAGGGTTCGTCTCAGCTGGCGGCTCCCAACCCGCAGGCACATGCGGCGGGAGCAATCCGATGATCGCCAGCGGCAGCAACACCAGCACCAGGTGCACGACAATCTGCACCCTCCGCTCAAGAAACCGCGTGGCCGCATGAGCGTAAAGGTAACCGGCCAGCAGCACTGCCTGGAAGAACACCAGGCACGTGTTCCACACCGCAGCTGTGCCGCCCAGCAACGGCAGCAGCATCTTTCCTGCCATCGGCTCAACGACAAATAACAGGGCCGCGCTAAGAAACATAGAAGTGCTGAAAACGATGAGCGCAGCGGAAGCGGCTAAATTGGCGAGCGTGGCAGAAGGGAAATGGGGCGCACGCAGATGCAGGGTGTCAGAGGCAAACATGTCGCCGGCAGGTTCCTTCCTGGATTTCCGCGAATGATATTTCCTTCGCTGCTCGTGCGCCGTGCCACAGGTCACACGGCCCGAGCCACTACCCTCCGACCGCAGCTCGGGATGGGCCTCAGTGCGGCGCGCTGAACGGCTTCACCACTCCCAGCAGGTTCGAGTAGTCGTCTGTCCACAGGCGAACATGCGGCTGCCCATTCAGCCGCGTCCAGGCAAACCCAGGATGCGGAGCGGTGTAGAGTGGGGCAAGGTCGTCCGGATCGCGCGCCATGACCACCCAAATCGACGGCAGCTTTCCGGCGTCGCGTTCGGCCTGGCTGATCTGCGTGTCGTTGCCCACCAGCGCCGTCAGATGCGCATCCGCGGCCAGGTTACCCAGAGTCGGAGCCAGGTTGAAGTAGAGGTTCGAGACGTGGAACGCGATCAATCCGCCCGGCGCGAGCTTTCGCAAGTAGAGCGCCAGCGCCTCCCTGGTCATTAGGTGCATCGGAATTGAATCGCCGCTGAATGCGTCCAGCACAATCAGGCCGAACCTGGCGTCAGGCGCATCTTTCATTTTCAGCCGAGCGTCGCCCAACACAATCTTCGACTCGGGATCGCATTGCGAGAGCAGCGTAAAGTACCGCGTGTCCTTGGCGATCTCGGCCACCAGCGGATCGATTTCATAGTATGTCAGCGTCTGTCCCGGCTGCATGTAGCAGGCCATTGCTCCCGCGCCCAGCCCTACGATTGCCCAGTCCCCGTGGGGCATTCTCTGTTGCGCCGCGGTCATCACCGCGCCGGCCGGTCCGCTGCGCGTGTAATAAGCCAGCGGTTCGCGGCTCATTTTCGGGTCGAGGTTCTGCGTTCCATGCGCGATGGCCCCGTGATAGAGCAGCCTGAACCGCCCATCAGGGCTGTTGCGCACGCGATACACGCCAAAAAAGCTGCGCTCGGCCTTGAGCAGATGCCCATACGGCGCATACAGCCAGCTGGCCAGCAGCATCGCCACCAGCCCCCGCGCAAAGCGCGCTCTGCGATTGCCAAAGCTCAGGCACCAGAGCAGCGAATAGCCAAACACCAGCGTCGTCTCAACGTGGCCCGGCTTGATGCCTGTATGCGCGAGCCCCAGAATTACAACTACCATGCAAACGCCCAGCGCAACCGGCAGCAGCCAGTCCTTGTGTCCATCCCAGGCGCTCTTCCTGCCGGCATCGGCGCCGGTGGTTGGCCTTATTACCGCCGCAAAGATCAGCACCAGAGGCAGCTCCATCACCGTCTTGAAGATTACCGGCGCGAGCAGAGAATTGAACGCCCCTCCCAACACTCCGCCGATTGATAGGCAAAGGTAAAACTCAGTCAAGCTCCCAACGGCCGGTCTGCCCCTGGCCAACTCGCCGTGGAAGACCAGCGCCATTCCGAACAGCACGGTTAAATACAGCACCAACAGCACCGGCAGCGAGAACGATCCCTGCGAAATGGTGGGACAAATGCCGCACAGGATCAGAAACGGCAGCCTCTTTACCATCCACTCATGTGAGATGGGCGGTTTCTTGGCAAACACCAGCACAAAGCTGACGAGGTACACTGCCAGGGGCATTACCCAAAAGAGCGGAATGGCGGGCACATCGGCGGTCATTGCCGTAGTCACGCCCAGCATCAGGCTCGACGGAATGAACGCCAGCGCAATCCAGCGAGCGCGCGTCTTCCACGAAACGTTTGCGGCAATTTGCCTGGCGTCCGGCGCCGGAGCCTCCATGGTTGCGCCCGTTTTCATGCCGCGCGCCTGCCACCTCCATGCCATCGTGCCGCAAAGCACAGTCATGCCCACAAAGACTGCGTAGCCCACGCTCCACAAACGGCTCTGATCGCTTAGCCGCATCAACGGCTCCAGCACCAGCGGAAACACCAGCAGTCCCAGCAGGCTTCCGGCATTGCTCGCCGCGTACAAAAAGTACGGATCGCCCGCATCGTCACGCCCCGAATCGGCGAACCACCGCTGCATGATCGACGTGGTCGCCGAGAGCGCAAAAAACGGCAGCCCGATCACCACCAGCAGCAACAGCAAAACCCATCCCACCGGGTTCGTCGCCGCCGGCGGTTCCCACCCCGCGGGCAAATGCGGGGGCAGCACTCCCGCGATAGCCAGCGGCAGCAGCAACACTGCCATGTGCACAACCACCTGCACTCTTCGTCCCAGGAATCGCAGCGCCGCGTGCGCGTAGAGATACCCGGCCAGCAGCACAGCCTGGAAAAAGACCAGGCACGTGTTCCAAACCGCAGGGGTTCCTCCCAGCAGCGGCAGCAGCATCTTCCCGACCATCGGCTCAACCAGAAACAACAGAGCCGCGCTCAGGAACATTGAAACGCTGAAGAGAATCACCGGGCCGGCATAAGAATGCGGCGCACGGGCATGCGAGGCGTCAAAGACAGACATGTCGCTGGCGGGTTCTCCCTGGGATTCTCGTGGATTATATCGACAATGGGCCGGCTGCGCCGTGCCACCAAAGAGGCATGGCGCGTCTCCTCAATCCTTCAACACCTCATCGATCGTAAGAATATCCACCAGGCCGCTGCATCCGTAGATTGCGGGCAACGCCTTCCCGGCCGGATGCGCACGCCGGATTGCCGCCACCTTATCCGTTCCCGCGCGATACGCCGGCAGATACATCCGTCCCAGCAGCGGATGCTTTCCCCACGCGCCCGACAGTTTATTCGCTCGCTCTTCCGACACCAGGAAATCCCGCCTCAGCGTCGCGGCAACCTCGGCCTGTTCGCGGCCCTCGCCCCAGGTCATATACGACGACTGGTTCTTCGCGTCGTCCTGCAGCAGCGCCAGCAGCACGCCGATCTGCAAGTCCTGGTCGGGCAGGTCTTCCACCTCGGTCACTCCGTGAGCAATCAGGATCGCGTTGTTCGCAATCCCCTCAAACAGCGTTGCGGCGCGCGTGTTCATCGTCAGCACCGACGCTTCAAACGGCGCCTTGCCCCGCACATATAGGTTCTGCAGGTACGCAAACGTCGATACGTGTCCTGGCACAACCTCGTGGCTCACCAGTTGCTCAAACTCGGGATAGGAGATCGAGAGCGATGCGTTGATCTCGTACGATGCTTCGTACTGCGGGCTTCCATCCGCATTGCGCGCGCGCCCGATGTAATTCATCGAGCCCGAAAACCACGCATCCTTGATCGGCAAAAAGCCGATGTTAGCTCTCGGAACGGACCTCAGCTCAGCCGGCAGCCAGGGCAGCAGGTTCTTCTCGCTCAACTGGTCGAAGTAGGCAATCACCGCCGCTCCGAACGCCTTTACCGACGCCATCGGAACCACGCGTTCGCGCCGCCACGCGTCCACCGCGTCCTGCAAACTGCCCGTGTATCCCGCGCATCCCAGCAGGTCTTCCACTCGTTCCCGCTTTGCCTCAGGCTGCGACGGCTCCGGCGCCATCGCCGTCGACGCTTCAACGGCCCGCGCGTAGGGAACCGGCTCGCCCTTGTCCGCGACTTCCATCGCCAGGTCGAACATCGTCTCCAGGCACACCGCCAGCCCGTCGAGATACGCGCCGCGCAACCCGCCCGCCGCGCCTGCCTCTTTGCGAACGCCCGCAATCGCGCTCCGCAGATCGATTTCGTTCACGTACCTGTCGATCACCGCGCCATCGAGAGCCTTGGCGCCCACGCCGCCGGCCTGCCGCAGCGTGCCTGCGGCCTCATGCGTATACGCCAGCGGCAATGGCTCATCGCTGAACCACGAGTCCGCAATAAACCTTCCCGTTCCCGAGGGGCACAGAACATCGCCGCCCCACAACGTGTCGATGCCCAGCACCGCATCCGCTACAAATCTCCCTGCCGCATCCATCACTTCACCCTCTCTTTCTTCATTGCCCCAAACCAGACATAGAGGCAGACCCCAATAAACAAAAGCGCCGACACCATCTGTGAAACTGAATCATTCCCATAGAAGGGCGTCTGAATCCAATCTTCGCGGTAACTCGGCAACAGCCTAAGCGCAGCGCCCAATACGCCGCCCAGCGCACCGCCCGCCATCAACCCCGACGCCAGAATCACGCCGCGCTCGCGAATCCGCTTGCCCGGTTCACCGTCAGTCTTCTCCGCTTTTCGATGCACCAGGTGCGACAAAAAACCGCCGGCCAGAATCGGCGTCGTCAAACCCAACGGAAGATACATGCCGAGCGCAAACACCAGCGACGACTTGCCCAGCATCTCCATGATCACGGTCACCGCAGCGCCAATTCCAAACAGCAGATACGCCACCGGCTGCCGGCTCATGAATCCCACCACCAGCGCCTTCATGATCGAGGCCTGCGGGGCGGCCAGAACCTGGCGCCCATCGCCCACCGATTGCTCGCCAAACTGGTAGGAGTGTGCCAACAGCACAATCGTCAGTCCCGCCGTCACCGCCGCTATAATCACGCCGAGGAACTTCACCTTTTCCTGCGCTGCGGGCGTCGATCCGATCCAATAGCCGGCCTTTAAATCGGTGATGAACTGGCCTGACGAGCACAATGCAGTGCACACCATGCCCGCAATGGCCATCACGAAGAACATTCCCGTGGTTCCGCTCAGGCCAAAGCTCAACAGAATCACCGACGAAATAATGACGGTGAGCATGGTCATACCCGAGGCTGGGTTATTGGCCGTGGTCGCAATCGCATTGGCAGCAACCGAGGTAAAGAAGAATGCAAACACGAGCATCAACACCAGCCCTGCGGCCAGCACTGTCCACGAAACGTCTAACCGCGAAAAGAAAACTGCGGCCGCAATTGCCCCAATCACAATCCCCAGCAGGATGCCTATCATCGGCACGTCGCGGTCGGTCCGTTCCTGGGTTTCGGCTGTCCCCGTGCTGAATGTACGCAGCGCAATTCCGAATGCCCCGGCAATCACGCGCAGCGACTTCAGCACACCCACGATTCCCGCCGTGGCAATCGCGCCCACGCCTATAAACCGCACGTAATTGCGATAGATCTGCATCGCCGTCATCTGCGCAATCGGAATCGTTCCCGGATATACGGCGGTAGCCATGTGACTGCCCGTAAACCAGAAGAGCGGCGTCAGCACGAAGTTTGAAAAGATGCCGCCTGCGCAAAAGACAATCGCGCTGCGAATCCCCATCACGTATCCCAGCCCCAGCACAAAGCTGACCGCGTCGAAGTTGAAAACCATCCGCGCGCGATCGGCCAGAGTCCTCACCACCGGCACGAACTGGAAATCGAGATACTCTTTCCAGGTGTGGAACGTGGTCACGAAGAAGTCATAGACGCCGGCAACGGCCGTGGCCTGCAACAACAGCCTCGCCTGCGATCCGCCTTTCTCGCCCGTCACCAGAACCTCGGTGATGGCTGTCGCCTCGGGGAAGGGAAAATGTCCGTGCGTCTCGCGCACAAAATATCGCCGCAGCGGAATGAGGAACAGCACGCCGAAGCACCCGCCTGCCAGGCAGATAAAAATGGTCTGCGCAGGGTGCGGATCGAGGTGCAGCGTGTAGAGCGCCGGAATCGTGAAGACCGCGCCTGACACCACGGCTGCCGACGCCGCGCCGATCCCAGTGATGATCACGTTCTCGAGCAATGTCGAGCGCCGCTTGAACATGCGGGCCAGCCCGATGGTCAAAATCGAGATCGGAATGGCCGCCTCCATTCCCTGGCCCACCTTCAGAGCTGAATACGCCGAGGCCACCGAGAACACAATGCAGAACAGCACGCCCCAGAACACCGCGCGCAGCGTCAGCTCAGGCCGCGTCACCTCCGCGCCGATTATCGGCTTGTACGTCTCGCCCTCTTTCAGTGGCCTGTAGGCATTCTCAGGCAGCGATTGCGCTGCCGTTTCAACTGTTGTGGACTCGCTCATCGATGCATCCCTTCTCTTGCCCGGTTTCCCCGGTTCCAGCGCCCCAGATTCAACCTTCACCTTACAGGAGCAGCGCCGGCAACCGGCCCAAACAAACGCGGAATAGTGTAACTCCGCGACGCAAGGCCTGGGAGCAGGCCAAATCACAGCCGGCAGCCGGGCCGCCAACGCTTTTCACTTACCGGTAAAAATTGCCGCTCATATCTGTTCTGTATGGTGCTATGATTCTGCCAGCCGATCTCTCCCCTCCTTCGGTTGCTTCCTCCTCGTCTTCTGAATCAGGAAAGGATGTGTCCATGAAAAAGAATTCGCATCTGCCTGTCCTTGTGTATGTGGGATTGCTGATTGCCTTGTTTCCCGCCGCGGCGTTCGCCAGGCCCGCCGTTCCTGAAATCGATCCCAACCTCGCCATCGGCGCCGTAGCACTGCTTGGCGGAGCGCTCGTGGTTATTCGCGCTCGACGCTCGAGGTAGTCTAAGTGAGCTTTCCGGTCGAGTGGGGCAGCGAGACCCGCCCCAAGGGCGGAGCTTTCTCTGGGCTGGGCGTTTTTGCAAGCCATCTCAATGGTTTGTTGGGCCGGCTGTGCTTCGTTGCCGGCGTGCTGCTCTTTGAGTTCGTGATGCGTCTCGGCCTCTTGCACCAGAGGGGCCACGCTGCATTACTGATCGTCTTCGGAGCTGCCGTCGTCTATCTGCGCCTCGCGCATCCCTTTCTCAAGAGCCAGACAGAAGTCCTGCCGTTCAGTCTCCCGCTCTTTTTCGCCCACCTCGTCTGTCTCGCGCTTTATTTCGCAGGTTTCTATTCGGGTTCCATTTACGCACTCACTCACGGCGGCACAATCGCTCTTCAGGCGGCTCATTACGCCTCGCTCACCGCTCCGGTTGTCTTCCTCGCGCTCGCATCCGTCCCGTTTTCGGTCTGTATTCCTACCCTCCGTGCCACCACGCCTGCCTGGATTTGCAGTTTGCTTGCCGCCGGCATCCTTGCTCTCCTGCGTTCGGTCATGGGCGCCCCCTTAGGTCTCCTCAGAACCATAACCATCGACGCCGTCGGCTTAGTGCTGCACTCCATTCTGCCCGGCGTCACTGTCGACGGCCGGGCCTGCGTCATCAACGCTCCCAACTTCTCCGTTTCGGTCGGTATGGGTTGTTCCGGTTGGGAGGGGGTTGGTCTCGTACTCGTCTTTGGCGGTTGCTGGCTTTTTTACTTTCGCAGCGAAATCCGCTTGTTCCGCGCCTCCCTGCTGGTTCTGGTGGCGCTCGTTTGCGCCGGACTGTTGAACGTTGTCCGCATCTGCGCCCTGATGCTTATTGGCAATTTCATCAGTTCCGACGTTGCTGTCAACGGTTTTCATTCTACGGCTGGCTGGATTTTGTTTCTCGGTGTCGCCCTCGCCCTGGCCGCCTCCTGCCAGAATCTCTCCTGGGTCCGTAAACCCACCATCGCCGCTCACGCGGATCTCCCGCCGGCATCTCGGCACCTCGACGCAGGCTCGCCGGCGCTGCAGGCCCGTTTTGTTCCTCGCGCCACGGAATCACCCCTTGCACCCGCCTATTTGCTGCCATTTCTCTTCGTGCTAGGCTCGGCGTTTATCTCTCGGGCCGCCTCCGGTTTATTTGACTGGCTCTACCCGCTCCGTTTCTTCGCCGGCGCCTTTGCCATCTGGTACTTCCGCGCGGAGTTGAAGCGTCTCAAATGGCGCTTCGGCTGGGGAGCCGCATTCGCCGGCATCTCGGTTTTCCTTATCTGGATCGCGCCCGCCGCATGGTCGCACACGCACACCTCTTCGCCTCTCGGCCAGGCCCTCGGAACCCTCCCGATTTCACTGCGCATCGGCTGGATCTTCTTCCGCGTCCTCACCGCAGTCACCGTGGTGCCCATCGCTGAAGAACTTGCCTTTCGCGGCTACCTTGCCCGTCGCATCGTTTGCCGCGAGTTCGACTTCGTCTCGTTCACGAGCCTCACGATTCCGGCCGTTCTCTTTTCATCGCTTGCCTTCGGTCTCATGCACGGCAGCCGCTGGATCGCCGGCACGCTCGCGGGGCTCGCTTTTGCCACTTTGCTTAGAAAATCGGGCCGCATGGGCGATGCCGTCGCCGCGCATGCGGTCAGCAATCTGCTGCTCGCCGTCTGGGTGCTGATCATGGGCGACTGGGCGCAATGGTAGCGGCAAAAGGCCTGGGTTCAACGGTCTCCTGCGCGAGTGGGGCAGGGGCTGCCGATCTTCAGTCAGTGTTGCGAGTAAAGTATGTACATTCTTATAGTTAGCTTCTCGTCTAACTGTCCGCAGCTGTCCCCTACCCATCGCCTTGTTCGTGCCCCGTATCCAACCGGATTACCGCCGTTTCGCGAAAGCGGTACACGAAACATGCGGGGTGACTATAATCACAAAGGAGCGCGACATTGTGCCCTCTCTTTGAGAGGGCCAGAACTCAGGCGTCTCGCCTCAATCTACTCGAAGGGAATCCCGCCAAATGGCGACAGGAGACCTCGCCCTGGGTCAAGAGCAGGGCGAAATCAGCGCGACTCTGCGCGTTGTGAATAACTTCAGCATCAACGTAGCAACGGTGAACGGATCCGGCTCGCAATCCGCCAATAGCGTGTTGCTGAAGAGCATTTTTGGAATGGGGGTTCCGGTCAGCGGCAAGAACCTCTTCCCCTCAAATATCGCCGGCCTGCCC
>Ga0326727_10023920_pt1 | contig 11607 bp, 7 predicted proteins | sample MB2enrmetagenome_FD_207643 | JGI IMG/M metagenome (GOLD analysis project Ga0326727, IMG submission 207643) | Lab enriched peat soil microbial communities from McLean, Ithaca, NY, United States - MB29MY | ecosystem: Environmental > Terrestrial > Soil > Wetlands > Peat | place: USA: New York... | reverse complement strand
GGCAGTGGCGCTCAATGCGGATGGCAGCGTAAACTCCTCTGCCAATCCGGCGGCGCGCGGATCCACGATTACACTCTTCGCCACCGGTGAGGGCGTTACCACTCCGGGATCGACGGATGGGATGACGGAGACGGATACAAGCCGGGTTCCGGTGGCTTCGGTGTCGGTGGTGTTCAATACGACTTCTGCGCCGGTAACTTCAGCGTCCACCGCGCCGAAGGACGTGGCTGGCGTATTGGAGATCCAGACTACGGTTCCGGCCGGATTGCCGGTGGGTCAGATCAGCGTTGCGGTGTCGGTGGGCGGGGTTTCCACCGAGAACATATTCTCGGGAAACGTGCAGAATGTCTATATTTTCGTGAAGTAGGGGTGAGGCAGTGGGGGTCTTTACGGCGCCGCTGGGGGGTCTTGCGGCGCCGCTTTTTCCACCACGATGGTGAACTTGGCGGCCATGGCGGCAATTGCGCCTACTGCGGCGACGACGGGCGCCAACACGGCTCCGACCGCGGCGACGGTAACGGGGATCTCGACGAAGGTGTGTCCCGCTTCGTCCTTGATGATGATGCGGCGCACGTTGCCTTCGTGGATCAGGCTCTTCACCTTGTCGGCAAGTTCGTGCCCTAAGACCTTAATCTCCTCGAAAACCGTTTTGATCGTTTCCATTTTTGGCCTCCTCAGGTCAGACAATTTCGCGAAGAATCCGGGCAGGCAGCATCACCAGCAGCCAGACCAGCGCCAGAGCCGATCCGACGGCGATTCCCACGACGCGGAACGGCAGCAGCAGCAGCCATACGATGGGGTAAAGCAGCAGAGCGATGAGCGCCAGAGGCCAGCAAATCGCCAGCAGGATGCACCAGACGAGAAACTTGAGCATGCCGGACGTCTCCTTCCATTTGATGTTACGCAAGTGGAAGGAGGGAAGTTCGGTGGATGTAGGATAGGCCTTCGGCCTGTCAATCTTTGGATACGTAGACAGCAGAAACTGGACAGGCGGAAGCGCCTGGCCCACATTGATGGCTAGGGTTTGGCTTCTTCCGGCTTATCCGGTTGAGCCTTATCTTTTTCCTCGGCGGCCTTTTTGGCGGGCGGCTTGTTGAAGCCCGGGATGCGCTGCGGCTTGGGCACTGGCTTGGCACTCGCGATCTCGGTGTAGGTCTTGAGAATGCGGTCTTTCTGCGCCGGATCGAAAATCATGTAGCGATGCTTGCCGTTGGCGGAGGCGGTAAATTTAGTGCGTCCGTCGTCGAGAACGGTAATGGTGCCCGGCTCCGACAACTTGAAATAGCCTTCCTGCGGACGCCCGGCATAGAGCGAGGCATTCATTGCCCAGAGCGGTGCGTCGTAGGGCATGGTGCCCCCAGCCCGGTAGGCATCGGCCACCGGATGGTCGGCCGACCAGGCAAAGTCCTTCTCGATACTGGAGGCGGGATAAGAGATCAGTCCGTCCATCTCGGCGCCGCACGCCACAATCGGCGTGGGCCATTCCGCGAACAGCTTGCGGGCGCTGTCGATGTCGGCTTTAATGTTAGCTTCGGCGGGACCGTCCGGGAATCGGCCGCCGGTGAATACCAGCAGCTTGACCTTGCGCTGAATCCAGTCTTTGGCGACCGGGCTCATGGTCAGGGTGTGGGCCAAATTCGAAGCCGGTCCACTCACCACCACGATGGTGTTCTGGTCCCATTGTGCGGTGAGCGCGTTACGGATCACCGCAGCCACATCGCCCGTATCGAGATCGGTTTTGATGTCGCTCGTATAAGCTGGCTTACCGTCGAGCAGAGTCTTGTCGAGCGGTTTGGTGAAGAAGGGCAGATCTTCCTTGAGCGCGCTGGAATCGGCCATGCCGATGGGCAGCGTACGGCCATTGAAGCCGATGGCGCCAGACACCGCGCCGGCATAGAAACGTCCAATGACGTCCGAATAGATGGCCGCCTTGACGTTGTTCCGGCTGATACTGACGCTGACGAAGCGCTCCTCTTTCTTGCCGTCGAGGCCATAAAGGAGCGCCATTGCCAAGGCATCGTCGACACGGTTGAGGGCCGTATCGTAGACGATGCCGACGACTGGTTTTTCGGTTTGTCTGGGCTGCACGGAGTTTCCTTCTTACTTATGCCGTCAATTCCGGCAGGTGCCCGGTGGCGTCGCCGAAGGTATCCTGGTGAACACCCATGCCTTCCATCATTGTGAGATAGAGGTTGCAGATGGGGGTCTCGCGGCGGTAGATAACGCGCCGTCCGGTCTTCAGATATCCGCCGCCGCTGCCGAGGATCAGGGTAGGCAGATCTTCGTGGGTATGGCGATTGCCGTCCGAAATGCCTGAGCCGTAGACGATCATGCAGTTGTCGAGCAAGCTGCCGTCGCCTTCCTGATGCGCCTTCATCTTTTCCATCCAGGCGGCGAAAGTGCGCATATGGTAGCAGTTGATCTGCGCCACGCGCTCAATCATCTCCGGATTATTGCGGTGATGTGTCAGGTTGTGATGCCCTTCGGGAACGCCGATTTCTCGATACGCGCGGTTGCTGCCTTCGCGTCCGACGAGGAAAGTAACGGTGCGCGTCAGATCGGCCTGGAAGGCGATGGTGATCATATCCGACTGCAGCTTGAAGTGCTCGGCGAAGTCGCCGGGGGTACCGCCGGGCTTCTCCATGCCGGGATCGACATGCTGATTGTTCTTTTCGTTCTTCTCGATGCGGACTTCCACTTCCCGCACCGACGTCATGTATTGATCGAGCTTGGCGCGGTCGGAGGGGCCGAGGCGGCTTTCGAGCTTCTTCGAATCCTCGGTAACGTAATCGAGAATGCTGCGGCGATAAAGATTACGGCGGTCGCGGGCCTGCTGGCTCAGATCGCCATCGTCACCGAACATGCGTTCAAACAGCGCGCGCGGATCGAGGATGGGAGGCATCGGCTGGGAGTCGCTTCGCCACGCGAGGTTGTTAGTGTAGGCGCAGGAGTAGCCGGAATCGCAGTTACCGGCCTGTTGCGAATCTTCCATGCCGACTTCGAGCGAGGCAAACCGCGTCTTGCTGCCAATCTGATTGGCAATCACCTGATCGGCGGTGATGCCGGCCTTGATGGCTGCCGCGTTCGTAAAGGAGGCGTCCGAAGCGTTCTTCCTGGGTTGCACGCCCGAGAGATAGCCACCGGTGGCGCGGGCATGGTCGCCGCCGCCATCGAGCAGAGCGCGTCCGCCATTGTGCGTCAGGTTGCTCAGCAGGAGCATGTCCTTCTTGAACGGCTCCATCGGCTTCAGGATGCGTGGCAATTCGCCCAGCTGCCCGGTATAGCTCGGGTTCCAGTGGTCCATGATGGCGCCGATCGGCACGTAGACGAATGCCGTGCGAACCGGAGGCGTCGCAGCCTTACCAAAAGAGAGCGCAGGGACCATGGCATCGAGGAACGGCAGACCGACAGCCGTACCCACTCCGCGAAGAAACGTGCGCCTGCCCAGCGCCTTACGAGTGATTGTCATTTGCTTGCGACCTCCTTTGGCCGTGTTACTTCGGACTGCTTCAATAATACTTCCCGCTGCTGCATTTGGAAAGCCAAACTATGTACAACTTTGTCAACGCCTGAGTGCCGGAAGAACCTTATGCCGTCAGTTCCGGCAAATGCCCGGTGGCATCGCCGAAAGTATCCTGGTGAACACCCATGCCTTCCATCATTGCGAGATAGAGGTTGCAGATGGGAGTTTCGCGGCGGTAGATAACGCGCCGTCCGGTCTTCAGATATCCGCCGCCGCTGCCGAGGATCAGAGTGGGCAAATCTTCGTGGGTATGGCGGTTGCCGTCGGAAATACCCGAGCCGTAGACGATCATACAGTTGTCGAGCAAGCTGCCATCGCCTTCCTGGTGCGCCTTCATCTTCTCGATCCAGGCGGCGAAAGTGCGCATGTGGTAGCAGTTGATCTGCGCCACGCGCTCGATCATCTCCGGATTATTGCGGTGATGCGTCAGGTTGTGGTGCCCCTCGGGAACGCCGATCTCCCGATACGCGCGGTTGCTGCCTTCGCGTCCGACGAGGAAAGTAACCGTCCGCGTCAGATCTGCCTGGAAGGCGATAGTGATCATATCCGACTGCAGCTTAAAATGCTCCGCAAAATCGCCGGGCGTGCCGCCGGGTTTTTCCATACCGGGGTCGACACGCCGGTTATCCTTTTCATTCTTCTCGATGCGCTGTTCCACTTCGCGCACCGACGTCATGTATTGATCGAGCTTGGCGCGGTCGGACGGTCCGAGGCGGCCTTCGAGCTTCTTCGAATCCTCGGTAACGTAGTCGAGGATGCTGCGGCGATAAAGATTGCGGCGGTCGCGCGCCTCCGGTGTCAAATCGCCGTCGTCGCCGAACAGCCGTTCGAAGAGGGCACGAGGATCGAGGATCGGCGGCATCGGTTGCGTGTCGCTCCTCCAGGCCAGATTGTTGGTATACGCGCAGGAGTAGCCGGAATCGCAGTTGCCGGCCTGCTGCGAATCTTCCATGCCGACTTCGAGCGAAGCAAACCGCGTCTTATTGCCAATCTGGTTGGCGATGATCTGATCGGCCGTGATGCCAGCCTTGATGGCCGCGGTAACCTTGCCCTGTCGGTCGCCGTAGGACGAATCCTCGGCAATTTTGCGAGGCTGCACGCCGGAGAGGTAGCCACCTGTGGCGCGGGCGTGATCGCCGCCGCCATCGAGCAGAGCACGGCCGCCATTGTGCGTCAGGTTGCTCAGCAGGAGCATGTCCTTCTTGAACGGTTCCATCGGCTTGAGGATGCGGGGCAATTCGCCCAACTGCCCCGTGTAGCTCGGGTTCCAGTGGTCCATGATGGCGCCGATCGGCACGTAGACGAACGCCGTGCGAACGGGCGCCGCCGCAGCCTTACCAAAAGAGAGAGCGGGAACCATGGCATCGAGGAACGGCAGACCGATAGCCGTACCTACCCCGCGAAGAAACGTGCGCCTGGCGAGCGCTTTACGAGTGATTGTCATTTGCTTGCGACCTCCTTTGGCCGTGCTGCTTCGGACTGCTTGATTACTTCCCCGTGCTGCATCTGGAAAGGCATGCTGTGCACCACTTCGCGGATTAAGGCTTGGAAGCGGTAGTCGGACTGGCCCACCTTGTGGTCGATTTCCGTGAGCGTATTGCGATCGGATGGCCCGAGGCCCCGACCCAAGGCGTACGTCAACATCTTTTCCGCGAGGCAATGCTCGAACTCCGGCAGATCGGCGACCAGTAAGTGGCGCAACTCGGCGGGAGTGGTGAACGATTTTCCATTGGGCAGCGTGCCGCTGGAATCGACCGGGAACTTGCCATCCTGGGTGCGCCAGGCGCCGATGGCATCGTAATTTTCGAGGCCGAATCCGAGTACATCCATCTTCGAATGGCACGAAGCGCAAATGGCGCTCGAACGATGCGTTTCCATCTGCTGCCGGAGCGATGCCGTCGCGCCCGTGGCGGCGTTATCGAGCTGGGGAACATCGGGCGGAGGCGGTGGCGGCGGCGTGCCGAGGATATTCTCAAGGACGTATTTTCCGCGCAGCACCACCGAAGTACGGGTCGGATAGCTGGACACAGCGAGGACGGTGCCTTGACTCAGAAGACCCCCACGCTGATCTGTGGTCAGATTGACTTTGCGGAACTGGTCGCCCGTCACGTTCGGAATCCCGTAGTGTTTGGCGAGCAGTTCGTTGACAAAAGTGTAGCGGGCATCGATGAAGTCACTGACCGGGCGGTTCTCGCGCAGCACGTAGGTGAAGAACATACTGGTTTCGGTCTTGAAGGCGTCGCGCAGATCGTCGGACCAGTTGGGAAATTTCACCGGGTCGGGATGGATCTCATCCAGGTTGCGCATTTCCAGCCACTGCCCGGCAAAGTTCTCGGCAAGCGCGCTCGATTTCGGATCGGCCAGCATGCGGGTCACCTCGGCGTCCAGCACCTCGGGATTATGCAGCTTCCCAGAGTCTGCCAACGCCAGCAGGTGATCGTCCGGCATGGAACTCCACAGGAAGTAGCTTAGGCGAGACGCCAGATCGTGATCGGAGATGCGGCGGATGGCGCCTTTCGACGGCTCGCGCTCGATGCGGAAGAGGAATTCGGGGGAAACCAGCAAGGATTGAATGGCCAGCTGAATCCCCTGGTCGGGGCTTTGTCCCTGCTGCCGGGCCAGTTGATAAAAATGCATCAAAGAAGCCACTTCGGCCTTGGTGGGCGGGCGGCGATAACCACGATGGGCAAGCTGGGTAAGGATGCGATCTACACAGGCGTTACCGGTATTCGGATCACAGATGAGGATCAATTTACGGCTGGCCCGCTCCACCTTCGATGGATAAGGCCCGTCGACGGAAATGGATTCGACCACGAGGAACTTCGGCACGGTTGGACCGCCCGCACCAGCCGGTCCCGGTTTGGGAATCGGGGCGGTGTCGCCGACCAGTCCGGCGCGGAATTCGTGCTCGCCGGTTTCGACATAGAAGCGCGCTTGTGCCGTGTGGTCAGCGCCCGCAGCTGCGGCTGGTATGGGAACGGACGCCATCAGCTTGCCGTCAACCCAGAATCCGGCCGTGCCAAGCGGTTTATCTTTCGGCGGATCGCCGGTGAAGAGAACGCCAACCGTGTATTCGGCGTCCCGGTCCACGCGATAGGTGGTGGCGGCGGTGCTGGCCTTCAGGCGGCGCAGCGAGCGGTTGGTGCGGACGCCGGTGAAAGTGATCGGTTTGGGCAGTGGATCGACGCCGATAGCTGCCGACGCAATCCTTTCGGCCGCCGATAAGTACTTTTCGATCAATATCGGCGATACGGTCAGCGCTTCGGCAATGTCGTCGAATCCGTAGCTCGAGTCGTCGGTCGGGAAATCTTTGTCGGCGCGGAAATTGACCGCCAGCAGATCGCGGATGGTGTTGGTGTATTCGGTGCGGTTCAGGCGGCGCGCAACCACTCGACCGGGATCGGGCTTAATGGCGGCGTCGGCCTTCTCGAACTCGGATTGAACGTAATTGATCAGTTCGTCGATCTGGGCTTGCGGCGGCCGGGGAATCCCTTTGGGCGGCATTTCTCCGCCACGGAGCTTCTGCAGAATGGCCTGCCATTGCTCCCGGTCCGACAGCGAATCGGCGGTCTGGAAGGGCTTGAGGTTCAGGCCCCCGGAAGCGACCTGATCGTTATGGCACCCGGCGCAGGTGTTGGCCAGTATCGGCTTCACCGCCGTGTCGAACGTCGGGGCGGGGGCAGTTGCCGCCTGCCCCACGGAGACGGCCGCGAAGGCCCAGAGGAGCGAACTAAAGGGAACGCACAACCTTGACAATTGCATAGTACGGACTAATACACCCTTGGAATTATAATCGAACCAGAGCTACAGTAGAGGTCGTCTGGACCCGGACCTTCGTTACACACTATATATCTGTTTTCTCCCCCCGCGTTTAGGTGCTCTACGGTTGACCTTCTGCCAAGCCACGCCCGATCATGCAGTTAGCCTTGCCTTATCAAGGAATTACCGGAACGTATAAGCACGTATAATTGCGCGGTTCTCAGCCTTTACAGGTCCGTCAGGTGTTCCAGTTTGCCGTTGCTGTCGCCCAGGGTTTCCGGGTGAACTCCCATCCGGTCGAGCAGCGTGAGGAACAGGTTAGTCAGCGGCGTTTCTTTTTCGTACTTAATATGCCTGCCCGGTTTCAGGCTGCCATCGCCGCGGCCGAGGACAAGGATCGGCAAGTTCTCATGGATGTGACGATTGCTGTCGCTGAGGCCGCTGCCATAAAGGACCATCGAGTGGTCCAGCAGCGTTCCGTCCCCGTCGGGCGTGGCGGCCAGCTTGGCGATGAAGTGGGAGAACAACTCGGCATGAAACACATTGATCTTTGAAAGCTTGGCCAGATTCACCGGATCGTTCCGATGATGGGAAATTGGATGATGCCCATCCGGAACTCCAATTTCTGGATAGGTTTTGGGACTGGCCTCGCGCGCATAAATCAGCGTCGACACGCGCGTCAGATCGGCCTGGAAAGCGATTACCTGCAGGTCGTACATGAGCTTCACATGGTCCGCATAGGCGATGGGTATTCCATCGGGCTTCTCAATCGTGGGGATCAGCTCCAGGTTATCCTGCTCGGCGCGCTCGATGCGTTTCTCGATCTCACGGATGGCAAACAGGTATTCGTCGATCTTGTGCCTGTCGGCCGGCCCCAGTTTCCCCACCAGCTTCGCGGTTCGCTCGTTCACATAGTCGAGAACGCTCTTGCGCTCGACCGTAAGCTCGGCTCGCGCCGCCGGATCGAGATTAGTATCGAGGGAACCGAAAAGGCGCTCGAACACCGCGCGGGGATTATTCTCCGGCGGCAGAGGCGTGGTAGGCGTGCGCCAAGCCAGACTATTGGTGTAGGCGCAACTGTACCCGGTGTCGCAGTTGCCGGTGGTGCGCATGTCGTCGCAGCCCAATTCGATCGACGGGAAGCGCGTTTCCCCGCCAATCGCCTGTGCCGCGACCTGGTCGACCGAGACGCCGTTATGGATATCGGCGCCCATGGTTTTACGCGGATGCACACCGGTGAGGAAACTCGCGCCGGCGCGGGCATGGTCGCCGCCGCCGTCGCCCAGTTCGTTGCCGTTATGCAGTGCCAGACCGGAGAGCACCATCGTCTGTTCTCGGAACGGTTCGAGCGGCTTCAGGATCGGCGTGAACTCGAATCCCGTCCCCACACTCTTCGGAGTCCAGTTATCCATGACCATGCCATTGGGAACGTAAGCCACCGAGAGGCGCACCGGCATCTTGCCGGCTTTTACACGGCTGGGCGCGGCGCAGGCGGGTATCATCGCATCAAGCATGGGAAGCGCAATGGCGGTCCCGACACCCCGCAGCAGGGTGCGCCGTGAAAGACTTTTTCCTGTAACGATCATGTTTTTCCTCTATCCGTTCTGCGCATCTGGAATGGCAGGCTCTTAACGATTTCGAGAACCAGCGCCGAGAACCGGTACTGATTCGCCTCAACCTGACCGGCAATTGCCTTTACGGTCTTCTGGTCGTAAGGCTCCACCCCGCGGCCTATCGCGTAGGTGAGCAATTTCTCCGTCATGCATTCGGTGAATTGGCCGCTCTGGCTTTTGAGAATAGCCTTTAACTCCTGCGGCCCGTGGAAGGATCTGCCGCTCGGAAGGGTTCCGCTCGAGTCAATTTCCACCTTCCCGTCCTGCGTGCGCCAGGCGCCAATTGCGTCGTAGTTCTCCAGCGCGAATCCCAGCGGGTCCATGCGCGAGTGGCAGGAAGCGCAGACCGCGTTCGCTCTGTGTTTCTCCAGCATCTGGCGCAGCGAAGCCGTGGCCTCCGACGCCGATGCCTCCAGCGCCGGAACATTCGGCGGCGGCGGAGGCGGCGGCGTGTTCAGAATATTTTCGAGAATCCACTTTCCACGCAGCACCGGCGAGGTCCGGTTGGCGTACGACGAGACCGTCAGGATACTTGCCTGGGTAAGCACGCCGCTGCGTTCATCGCCGCTCAACTCCACTTTGCGGAATTCAGGGCCTTTCACTCCCGGGATTCGGTATAGCGTGGCGAGTCGCTCGTTCAGGAAAGTGTACTTTCCGTCGATGAAGTCGAGAATGCTCCGGTCTTGATGAATGATATTGGCGAAGAACATCTCGGTTTCCTGCTGCATCGACATACGCAGATAATCTTCGAAATCGGGAAATGCGTCGAGATCCGGTTTGACGGATTCGAGATTGCGGAACTGTAACCATTGGCCTCCGAAGTTATCGACCAGCGCTTTCGATTTCGGGTCCTTCAGCATGCGCCGGACCTGCGCGTCGAGAACGGCCGGCCCACGCAGGGCGCCCTGGTCGGCGAGGTGCAGCAACTCATCGTCCGGCATGCTGCTCCACAGAAAGTAAGAGAGGCGCGTGGCGAGTTCATACTGGCTGATGGGATGCGAGGCGCCCGGTGCGAGGTTGTCCGGATCTCTCTCCACCCGAAACAGGAAATCCGGTGAAACCAGCAACGCTTCGAGAGCCAGACTGACCCCGTCCTCCAGCGAATGGCCGCGCTTCTGCGTGTCGGCTACCAGTTCCACCAGACGGTCGACTTCCGGCGCCGTTACAGGACGGCGGTATGCCCGGCGCGCCAGGTTCGACATGATCTTACGGGCGCAAGCGGCATTATGAGCGCCCGGCGCATGTCCACAGATCATGATCTTGCGGCGGCTCTCTTCGGAAGGTCCCTGCTTATATTCAAAGGGACCGACTACCTCAACCCAATTCAGGACAATGGCATCGGCCGGTTCGGCTTGCCGAGATCTCCCCGCTGCCGCGGCAGCGCGTTTTTGAAACTGCTCCAACTCCTCCGGGGTCGCATTCGGTGGCGGCTGAAGGCCTCCGCCGCCACCACCTCTCGCGGGTGCGGGCGGGAGGGCTCGTTTGGACGGATTCAGGCCTCCATAGCTGGCGGGCAAGCCGTCAAACTGGCGCAGGAAAGAAACGGCTACCCAGCGCTCACCGGCGGGCACGGTAGTGCGGACCTCGCGCGTTTCGCCCTCGGGTTCGATCTGGTCGAGCTCGACGGTCTTCGCGACCTTGCCATCCACCCAGAGCGCCATTTCCACCGGGTCCGATCCGCGCGGCCGGTTTCGATAGGTCGTCATGCGGAATGAGTACTCTCCGTCGGCCGGGAAGAAGTGTTTGAAGTGCAATGCGCTCGGCTGCCCCAGGCCCGTGAAATCGTAATTCGTCAGCGTATATTGCGGAGGGATGGTAACGGGAGGGCCCGCCTTCTCTAACCGTCGCCGCAAAGTGGGCTGGTGACGCACCACGGTAGGCTTCAATTGCTCGTGACCGAACACCGCGAGGCGCGCGATCTTTTCGGCTGCCGCCAGGTACTTCTCCATTAATACCGGCGAAAGCGACAGCACATCGCCGTTATTGTCGAAGCCGTAGCCGGAGTCGTCCTGGGGAAAATCGTTCGCCGGCTGGAAATCCACTCCGGTCAGATCGCGGATTGTGTTGTTATACTCGTCGCGGTTCAGGCGCCGGGCAGTGACCCGCCCCGGATCAGGCTTTACGTGGGCGTCGAGCCGCTTGAATTCGCCTTCAATCCAGCTCGTCGCGGCGCGCAGCTGTACCTCGTCCGGACGAGGCATCGCGGGGGGCGGCATCTCCCCAGCCTCGACCTTCTTTAAGATCTTTTCCCAGGTTTCCCGGAACTCGGCGACCGATGCTGCGGACTTGAAAGACTGCAGATCCAGACCACCGGACTTGAGCGAGGAATTGTGGCACCCGTAGCAATTTTTCGCCAGGAAAGGCTGCACGGAACCCACGAAAGTGTTGGTTTCACGGCCTTGCCCGGAAGCTTGCCACGCATTGAACAGCAGGGGAAGTACAAGGAACGTAATAAGGACGATGAGTGGGGCAAACCACCGTTGTGCGGCGAACTTCCCGGTTTGGGGCTTTGAATTCACTGCGGCCACCTTCCAGCTGGCTGCGCTTCTCGGCGAACGACAACTAGGCCATCATATGGTATGCCTTTTCGTTCCGAACCGCCAAGTGCTCTACGGTTCGTGCGCGCCAGGACATGGCAGATCATGCGTTTAGGCTCTCAGGGGTTCCGGGGCTGAATCCGGTCCTGGTTAAGTGATCGTTGCCAAGTATTTT
>Ga0326727_10023919_pt1 | contig 11608 bp, 7 predicted proteins | sample MB2enrmetagenome_FD_207643 | JGI IMG/M metagenome (GOLD analysis project Ga0326727, IMG submission 207643) | Lab enriched peat soil microbial communities from McLean, Ithaca, NY, United States - MB29MY | ecosystem: Environmental > Terrestrial > Soil > Wetlands > Peat | place: USA: New York... | reverse complement strand
GTTGGATGCCGCCGGTCAACGCCACGTTGTCCCCCGCCCCGGTCAGATCGCCCAGGTAGGTGGCCCATTCAATGTTGCTAAGCGAAGGATTCAGCTTCGCCACATAAGCCGATACGCAATAATGGCTCGACTGTTGCGTAACGCACGTGGTCTGATACGCCCCCGCCGTCACTGGAAAATCGGGCGATTGCGTGAACCCGGTGACATAGGAATAGCCGGCGCCATCGGTCGTGATACCGCTGATGTAATCGGCCAGGTTTGTCGTATGCCCGCCGAGGTAAGTCGCGGCCTCGAGCGTTGTTCCTTTAGGCGTAACCGGATAGAACTTCGCCACAAATCCATGAATACCCAACAGCATGGCCTCTTCATTCGGATTTAAAGGTCCTGACATCTGCTGTATCGCCCCGGGCGTGGTCGGCAGATTGCCGGCCATCGTGCTGCCAGTCAGATAGAAGTTCCCATTGGCATCCACCGCGACCCCAGTGCCGTAAGTCGTGCCGCCGTTGCCCGGATGGTCAATGCAGTTCTCGGTGCAAAGCCCGTTCAAATCGCCGAAGATCGTGGAATAGAGCAGCTCCGAGCCGGTCGGGTCGAAGACCGCCACAAACGCGTTTTGCGGTTCGCCTGCCTGAGTTTGACTTCCGCTGATAACCGCGCCGGTGGTGGTGGGAAAGCACGTATACGAATAGCCCGGCCGGCAATAGCCCTGCACTGAGCCGGCGATATAGGTGTTGCCGAAAACGTCCACTGCAATGGCATCCGCCGTCGCCCCGTCCGTCCCGCTGAGAAAAGTGGAGTACACCAGTCCCGTTCCGCTGCTGTTCAGCTTCGTCACAAATGCCGATGCGTTATAAAAACTGTTGCACGCGGGAGCTTCCTCGGTGCCATTAGCCGTGAGCACCGGCTGCGGCGAACAGATGGCTTGGTACGCCCCCGGCGTGATCGGGAAATCCGGAGAAGTCGTCGTACCCGTGACGTACGCTTCTCCGTCCCAATCCACCGCGATGGCGTAGCCGTAATCCAGGCCATTGCCTCCGATGTAGGTGGAATAGACCAACGAACCCCCATCAGGGCTGAACTTACTAACGAACACCGAAGGCCAGTTCGACCCCGACATCTTCGCCGGCGGCGCGCCCTGATAAGCAGCTTGCATGGGAAAGTCCGAGGAATAGGTGTAGCCGGTCACATAAATGCTGCCCGCGCTGTCCACCGCCAGAGCTTGCGTGGTGCCGTTGTTGCCGCCCGGATAGAAATCCAGATAATTGCCGATTTGATCGGTGTTGCTTCCGCCCAGATAGCTGACATAACTCAGTACCGGATCGATAATCAGCGGACGCGCGTGGTCATAGCTGCCCAACCGGAATCGAACCCGGTTTGCCGCCACTTCATACCAGCCCTGTACGCTGACCCTCCTGTCGCCGTCCATCTGATACACCACCGGCTTCTTAAAGCTGGCCGAGCCCAGCACCAGGTTGCCCTCCGCATCCAGCACGGCGCGGGCGCCGTCAATCTGCCAGCCAATGCGCTTCGAATCCGCGCCCGGAGCAATCACAAAATCGTACTCCAATTGCCGCTGGTTGCCGTAAAAGACCAGGTCCACGCCAGGATAAATCTGCGTATAGCAGACCTTGCCATAAGTAGGGATACCCGTGTGCCATTTCTTCACATCGTTCCCGATGAAGTAACTCACCACGCCCGCTTGGGGATCATCGCCGCTAACCGCCGCATGTGGATTGGCGCCCACCAGTTTCATGCGCAGCGCGTTCAGCGCAACCTCATCCCCGCTAAGCCGCAGCGAGTAGCCGGGCCCGCGCGAGAGGAACTGAACGCCAGCCGGCGCCTGCCCCCGGTTGGCCTCAAAGCTCAGCCCGGCCACACCAACACTGGAAAAAATCAGCGCCAGCACACCGGCACATCTCAACCGGTTCATCAGGAACCTCCTATTGCCAAGGACATTGGCACGAACAAGCCCCGAGGACTGGGTAGTCACGGACATCGCCGTGGATCCGTCTGACGGTGAGCGAACTCCCATCCAGCATACACCCACCGGCAATTTTGGATATTAAGTACTGAATACCATTTATTCATGGAATTTACCACTCCGCGAGAGGTATACTTCAAATGATATGCTGGTGATCCGTGATGCCCAGCTCGAAGTCTTTCGCGCCGCCTTGCAAGCCGAGTTCCGGGAGAAACTCCGCCGCCATCTGCGGGGCAGGTGTCCGCGCCTGAACGATTCGGATATTCCCGTCCAGATAACTCTCGGAATGGCGCAGGCGAAAGAGTACGGCATAGTTCGCGAAATCGACGTCGCGCGCTTTATCGAGGCAGTGTGTGTGTATCGTGGAGGGTTCGCCGCGGAGCCGTTCCCCAAGCCCGCCCTGGCGATCCTTTATGGCTACCGGACCGATCCGGATGCCAGGCTGGACCGCTTCATTCACTGGTGTGAGACCACATGCCCCAACAGTTTAGCCAACGTGAAGTAGGCAATCCGGTCCAGCCCTGTGCGCGGCAGTGGCCGAAGCACTGGATCGAAATCGAACTCCTGGGTACGGACGGCAGTCCCGTTCCTTGGGAGGAATATCGCGTCGTTCCGCCCGGCGGTAACCCCATCAAGGGATACCTGGACGAAAACGGCTGGGCCCGCATCGACGGATTAGAGGATGCCGGCGCGTGCGTGGTGTCGTTCCCGCATCTGGACAAGGATGCATGCCGCTATGAGGCCGCGCTGCCTGCCTGCGGTACCAGTCCGACGAGTGGCGGGACGGACCACTCCGCCGCGAAGGTCGCGGCATGAGCCCGGAGGACGGAGCCGGCCCCTACCGCGACCATGTAGTCCAAAAGGGCGAGTGCATCACTTCGATTTCGGCCGCCCATGGCCACTTTTGGGAGTCCGTCTGGAACGACCCCGAGAACGCCGGTCTGAGGGAACTCCGCAAGCATCCCAACATTCTCATGGAAGGGGATTCTGTCCGCATCCCTCCGATTCGCTCCCGGACCTTCACCCTGGACACCGGTCTCATGCATCGATTCCGCCGCAATGGCATCCCTGCCGCCTTGCGCCTGCGCTTCACTGACTTTGACCAGCCGCGCAGCGGCCTGCCGTACAAGCTCCTGATCGACGGTGTGCAGGTCCGGGAAGGGACGCTCGACGATGACGGCCGGCTCGAGGCACTGATTGATCCCGAAGCCAGGCAGGCGGTAGTGCAGTTGGGGGTTCCTCCGGAGGAACACGTGTTCCTGCTCGGTCAAGTCCCACCCGTGACGGAGATCTCCGGTCTCTACGCCCGGCTGGGCAACCTGGGCTACCCTACTGGCACGGCGGCCGAAAGCATGACCGAAGAACTCGCCGCAGCTCTCCGTCAGTTCCAGCGGGATCGCGGAATCCCGGAGACTGGGGAGCCGGACGAGGCTACTCGGGAGAAGCTCCAGGAGGCGCATGGATGCTGACCGCATCGCGCAAAGCTGAACATGTCTGATCTCACCAAGCCCCCTGCCAATAAGCTCTACGACGAGGACAAGTGGAAGAAGAAGCCCGCCCAGGCGAAGGTCGGCGACAAATATCGGAAATGGACGGCGCCCGCGGAATCCATGACCGTCGGAGACTTAGCTGAACTGGTCTTCACCGACGACGAGGAGTGGGACGAAGGCCTCATGGGCGAGTTCAATTTCGCCACGCAGACGAATTTCCCCCTCGGATCGTCAAGTGAATACGTCCTCTGGTACCTGGTGAACTATGCCCACTTCCAGGTGGACGATGACGAGATCCGCGCCGGCCAGGGGAGTTGGCTCTGGGTTCCCGCCGATGCAGTCGTAAAAAAAGGACAATTGGGGCCGCTCGAGAGCAAGCCGGCTCCGCCTCGCCCGCCGCCTGGCCCCCGAAAGCCACCTCCTCCCGCCGCCAGGAGCCAGCAGAATGGGCCCCCGGCTCTTAACACCATCAATCGGACCTTCCTTCCAGGAGACGTCCTCCTCGCTGAGCATCTGACTGACACGTTTATCCAGGAAATGACCCACACTTGGCCGACCCATGTCGGGATTTGTGTGGATCCCCCTTACGATGCCGTCGACGCCATGCCGGATCGCGGAAGCCACGCCGTGGCTTACACGAAGATCATGACGGAGTTCTTCAAAGAAAAGACCACGCCCGGTGGCGGCCTCGTCTACCGCTATTGCCCTGACAAGAAGAACGGCACCGGTGGCGAGAAGTTCGGACTAAAGGCCGCCGACTGGGCTAAGAAACAGGTAGGCAACGAATACCACTTCACCCTGAAAAGCCCGATCTTCGGGGAGGGTCGCAGCAGATTGAGACTCGATTTCAAGGTTGACGAGAAGAAATTCGACTCCGGGGGAAAAGCCGTCGATTCTCACGACCAACCGCTCAAGATGATTCACCCCACGAAAGGCGAGATAGACAAGTACCACGAGATCTATTGCGCCGAGCTCGTCTGGCGGGCCTACCATTTCGGGGCCGGGGTCAATCTGGTCGATCCCAAAAAGTTCTTCTATATGTACGCCGACCCGGATTGCGCTATGGTCGGACTCATCCCTTTCGATAGCCAGAAAGTTAAGGAGGGTCTCTCCAACCGCTGGGCCAAACTGATAACCAAGTCCGCCAAAATGGCCCAATTGGTCCTGATCGCCGTCATGCGGCTGAAGTATCCCGGCTACCTCTGTGCGCCTCACCAGTTTCTGCAATCCAAGCTATTGAAGAAGGTCTACGAGATCCCTCCCAGCGAGGACTCCTGGTTGAAAGATGAATTGAGCAAGCATAAGGTGCACAGCTACACCGGGGCTAACATCCACCCGCTAGACGTGGTCGAGAACAGCAGGAATCTTGCCATTTTCGAAAAGTGGCTCGAGACCAAGGCCACCGCCTGCTACACCACATCGGTCACCCATCCCTTGGAACTGACGAAGGTTGAGGAGCCCGACCCATAGGCGAGAAAATGGACGACAAACAAATAAACGAGCTACCTCCCGCTTACATCTCGGTCGGCGGGTTCTGGGAGCACCTCTACGCCGGGCGCGTGACCCAGCTCCGGCGGGACTTTGCCGGCGGCTGCCGGGGCGCGGTGGTTGCGGGAGACTCGCTTTTTGGCGGCGAAGGCCGGTTGGAACTGACCCGGCAGGAGCTGTTGGACTACGAATACGCCGAGGATCTGGGGTTCTCCTTGGGCGTGTCCGGCAATCTGTCCCAAACTCTCGCCTGGGTGATCGGGGCTCCGCTCATGGAGGAGGATACGATTCCCAACCAGGGTCAGTTGGGCCTGGTGCGGAGGCTCGTTCGCGGTACCCTCGCGGCTTGGCCACGGGAACCCCGAACGTCGGCGGACCGCATCCTGTCGCAGGTGGCGGAGCGAAAGATCCAACCGCCGGAAGCGATCGTCGAACTCGGCGCGCTGGCCCCTGCCTTTCATCGCAACACCGCGCCCCTCTGTCGTGCCGTGGTGCCGGCTGTGGCGGAGGGGCGCCTTGGCCCATATGAGGCGCTGGGTCTGCTGGCCGATTCGCAGGTCCCGGAACGAGCCGGCTACGACACTCTTCGCGAGATTCTCCTGGCGGCGCTCGGCGAAGCGGAGATCCCCCTGGAATTGGCGATCCTCCTGCTCCAGGACCTGCGTCCCACGGCCGTGGAGTACGACCGCTATGCCGCGACCGGGCAGACCGCGGAACTACACGTGGAGCGAGAGGTGCTCCTGAAAGCCTTTGCGCTCCTCACCACGGACCCCCGGGCGGTCGAAGCGCTACACGCCGTGATCGGCAACGAAGCCTTCGAAGACCTCTTCACCGTGAAGATCGCGATCTGGGCCCTCGGCCGCCACAATGGCAAGATCGGCATCGCCTATCTGGTCGCCTTGTTCGACCAGCCGGAATTCCGGCTCTACCTGACGGAAATCGAGGAAGCGCTGTCCTTCCTCTGTTCGGGAGCCGAACTCATCCCTCCTGCCGAGGGCGATCCGGGAGAACACTGGAGCGAAGTGCGCGACAGCCTGCCGCGGGACCCGGAGTCGTGGTGGCGCCACGATTCGGAAAGCGTCTTCTGGGAGAAGCGCCTGCGATGTGCACTGGAACTGGATCGCCATCCCGACGCAGAAGAGGCCGCCGCCCGTCTCCGCATGGACGAGGTGCCGCTGGTTCGCCTGGCCGCGGGCGAGTGACTCCACAACGAAGAATCAACCGTTTGCAAACCCTGTACTACTAATAGTCTGAATCTTCGCGGCCCGCGAAGAATTCCGTGGCGTAGGCCTTTGGCCTGCTCGTGGGGCAGACCATCGTCTTTTGTGGTCTGCCCTGGCTGCGCAGCAGCCGTTTGCGGCTTGCCGCGATACGGAGTAGGCCTTCGGCTTCCGGCGATCGTCCATCATTTATAATGTAAAAAAGGTCACTCCTCATCCTCGAACCTTAGAATCTTGAGCCCAGCCCCCCTATCGCGCCAAGACCGCCTGCGCCACGCCCTCGACGACGCTGCCCACCTGCTGCCCATGCAAGGCCCCATCGGTGTCTTCGTCCACCACAACACCCTCCACGCCTTCGAGCATCTCCCTTTCGAAGAAGCCGTAATCGAAGCATCCAAGGCGCTCAACGCCGAGCCCTACATGGCCGAAGCCGCCTATCGCAGCCAACTCGCGCGCGGCCGCATCCACCACGAAGATATCGACGCCGTCCTCAACACCATCGAAGACTCCATCATCTTCCCCGGCCTCACCCGACGCTCCTTGCGCCGCGCCATGATCACCCCCGGCGTTCGCGAATTCGACGCTGCCACCATTCTCTGGCGCGCCGAGCAGGGCGATCTGGCCCGCGACTTTCGTCAAAAAGCCCTCCGCAGCCTCTTCGACACCTGTCTCTCCAACGTCCTCGCGCAGGAGGAGGAGCCCCCCGCACCGCGCGCCGTCGACGAGATCATCCATCCCTGGCTCATCCGCCTCTGCTCCGTCTTCCTCGATCAAGGCATGGCCTACTGGCCGATGCCCCATCGTGATCAAGGCTTCTACGCAGCCGTCCGCATGCTCTTCTCCCGCCCCGGCGGTATCTTCCCCCGCTATCTCGCCGGCTTGGATGAGGAGTTCCAGCGCCAGCAGTACTTCTCTTTCTCCGCCATCGACGCCGTCCTCGATTACCTCGACGCCTCATATTTCCGCGAATCCGATTGGCAGGACGTCCTGCAATCCGAACTGCTCGCTCTGCCCGGCTGGGCCGGTTTGATTCGCCAGCTTGAGAAAGATCCCGCGCTCGCCCCGCACCAGTCCATGCCTTGCTCGTTGATGGACTATCTGGCCGTCCGCCTCACCATGGCTCGCGTCGCCTCGCGCATGGGCGCTGCCCAAGCCGTTCCCCACGAAAGCCCGCTCAAAACCGCCGAAAAACGCCGCCTCAGCCGCGCCGCCCGCGTCTACGATGCAGCCCGTGTTCTCTCGCTCTCGGCCGACGAAATCAACCGCCTCTCAACCGAAGAGTGGTTGGCGTTCGCCACCGAAGTGAAGGCCTGCAACGGTCTGGAGCGCCGCCGCATCCTGCACCTGGCCTATGAACGCTGGCATGAACGCCAGATCTTGCGCGGGCTCGCCAGCCATCGTCGATACCGTGGCCTCCATGAGGTCGCCGGCAGGCCCGCCGCGCAAGCCTTCTTCTGCATCGATGAACGCGAAGAGTCCATCCGGCGCACGCTCGAAGAAGTTGCGCCCGAAGTGGAGACCTTCGGCACCGCCGGCTACTTCGGCATCGCCGTGGATTACAAAGGCATCGACGACGCGCACGGCGCCGCGCTCTGTCCCGTGGTCGTCAAGCCCAAACACAAAGTCCGCGAACAGCCCAAAGCCGAAGACAGCGAACTCCTGGAAACCCGCCGCTGGCGCAGAAAAGTCCTCGGACTGTTGAAGCGGAATTCGTACGTCTCGTCCCGCACGCTGGTGCGCGGCTGGCTCTCCACCATCGCGCTCGGCATGCTTTCCGCCGTCCCCCTGATCGGTCATCTCCTCGCACCCCGCCGCTACGCGCAATTGCGCGAGTGGCTCAACCAGGCCTTCCTGCCCGAGCCACGCACTGAGTTGACGCTCATGCGCAACACCCCACGCCAGCCCGAGGCCGTGACCGGTCTTTTGACCGGCTTCACTCCCTCCGAAAAAGCCGACCGCGTCGCCAGCGTGCTGCGTCCCGCCGGACTCCAACACCATTTCGCCCGCATCGTGCTCATCGTCGGACACGGTTCCTCCAGCCTCAACAATCCCCACGAATCGGCGCACGATTGCGGAGCCTGTGGTGGACGCCGCGGCGGTCCCAATGCGCGCCTCTTCGCCGCCATGGCTAACCGTCCGGAGGTCCGTGATCAGTTGCGCGAGCGCGGCATCGACATTCCTTCCGACACCTGGTTCGTCGGCTCCTATCACGACACCGCCAGCGACGACATGGAGCTCTTCGATCTCGATCAAGTCCCCGAAACCCACCAGCCGGACGTCGACCGTCTCCGCCATGCTCTCGATGAAGCCTGCGCCAAAAACGCCCACGAGCGCGTCCGCCGCTTCGAATCCTGCCCCGCTCACGCCACTCCCGAAACCGCCCTCCGCCATGTCGAAGAGCGCAGCGAACACCTCGCCGAACCGCGTCCCGAATACGGCCACTGCACCAACGCGGTGTGCATCGTCGGACGGCGCAGTTTGACCCGCGGCCTGTTTCTCGACCGCCGCGCCTTTCTCGTTTCCTATGACGCCGCGCAGGATCCAACCAACGCCAGCCTCGCTGCGCTGATGGCCGCCGTCGTCCCCGTCGCCGCCGGCATCAGCCTGGAGTATTATTTCTCCTTCGTCGATAATCAGCGCTACGGCTGCGGTACCAAGCTGCCCCACAACGTCACCGGTCTCGTCGGCGTGATGGACGGCCACGCCAGCGATCTACGCACCGGTTTGCCCTGGCAGATGGTGGAAATCCACGAGCCTGTGCGCATGTTGTTCGTCGTTGAGACCACCCCCCAGCGCATCATGCACGTGGTCAATGCCAGCCCCTCGCTACGCAATCTCGTGGAGAATCATTGGTTCCGTTTAGCTACTATCGATCCCTCTTCCGGCGCAGTTCACATCCGCCGCGGCCCGGAATTTGTCGAGTTTCACGAGCCTCTCGAACGTCTGCCGGTCGCCTGCTCCTCGGCCGAATGGTATAGCGGAAAACGCCAGCACCTCTCCATGGCCTGGATTCACGCAGACGAGCCCCACGCAGACCAGCCTCACGCGGAGGCAGCGCCTCACTCATGACCATCTCCCAAGCCCTCCTGGTATTTGCCGTAGTGACGCCCGGTGCCGTGTTTTCCGTCTTCGGACTCCTGTGGCTCTTCGGCTGGGTACCCTCCGAACGCGTAATGACGCGCACCACTGATCTCAGCTTGGGCGCCTGCGCGCTCACGCTCGCCGTCCTCCTCGTCATGACCGGCGCCCAACCCGTCGCCGTCGAATTCGGCAATTGGTTCACCGTGCACGACTACCATTTCCCTCTCGTGCTCATGGCCGATCGCCTCTCTTTTCCGTTCCTGGCTTTGACCATCATGCTGTCCGGATTGATTGGCCGCTTCTCCGCCACCTACCTCCATCGCGAGCACGGTTTCCTGCGCTTTTTTCTGCTGCTTCACGTCTTCGCCTTCGGATCGTTGCTCGCCTTCGCCGCCGGTTCCTTCGACCTGGTGGTAGCCGGATGGGAACTGGTGGGCATCAGTTCCGTGCTGCTCATCGCCTTCTTTCACGAGCGCGCCGCTCCCGTCGAAAACGGCCTGCGCGTCTTCGCCATCTATCGCGCCTGTGACATCGGATTGCTCGTCGGCGTCTTCCTCTTGCATCATTGGACCGGATCGGCCAGCTTCGATCATGGCCTTCCCCGCCTCACCCCCTTGCAGTCGGAGACCGTCTGTCTCCTCTTGTTGTTTGCCGCCGCCGGTAAGGCCGCGCAAGTTCCGTTCTCCGGCTGGCTGCCCCGCGCCATGGAGGGCCCCACTCCTTCGAGCGCCATCTTTTATGGAGCGATTTCCATCCATGCCGGCGCCTACCTCCTGCTCCGCGTTCAGCCCCTGCTCGCTCAATCCGCTGTAGCTTCGACCCTGGTCGTGGTCATCGGTCTGCTCACCGCCATCCACGGCACCATCGTCGGACGCGCCAGCGCCGACGCCAAAACCTCCCTCGCCTACGCCTCTCTTACCCAGGTGGGCGTCGTATTTGTCGAGATCGGATTCGGCTGGAAGTGGATCGCCGTCGCCCACATTCTCGGTCACGCCATGGTTCGCACCTTGCAATTCCTGCGCGCCCCCTCGATGCTCCACGACTACCACCTGATGCAATCCGCGGCCGGAGGCGAATTCTCCCCCACCGGCGAGTTCCTGGAAAATCTGCTGCCGGATCACGTCCAGTTGTGGCTCTACCGCTGGGCCCTCGATCGCGGTCACCTCGACACCATCCTGGACCGCTGGGTAATCGATCCCCTGGTGCGTGTATCGCGGAGGGCTCAATAATGGCCGCACCCACCACTAACCACCCCTCCACTAACCCCCCGTGGGGCATGCCATCGTTTTTCGTGGCCTGCCGGGCGCGGAGGCCCCAATGATGCCCACCCCCCTCGTGGCGCAGACACTCCTGTCTGCTGGATCGGGACTCGTCTCGATCCCCGCCCTGAAACTCATCGCCATCGCCGTACCCTGGGCCGCTGCCGCCATCGTAACCTGCACCACCCGCCGCCAGGCCAGGATCATCGCCTTCATCGCCTGCCTCCTATCGGCCCTCGCCAGCGTCACCTTGCTGCGCAGCGTCGCCGCGCGCGATTCCCTGGACGAAGCCTTGATGGTCCTGTTTTCCTGCCTCTCGCTGGGAGCCACCCTCGTCCTTCCAAGGCGCGATTGCCGTCGCGGCACCATGAGCGGAATCCTTTTCATCCTCGGATCCACCCTGCTGGCCTACTCCGCCGGCAACCTGCTCGTTTTTCTCGCCGCCTGGGTGCTTTCCACCGTCCCATTCTTCTCCGCAAGCTGGTTCCGCGCCCAGACCTGGCGCCCGATCTTTGCCCTGACATTTTCCAGCCTCGCCTTAGCGCTGGCTGTCGCCCTCATGGCGATCCAAGGCTATGCCATGTCTATCGCCCCTCTGAAAGGCCGGAGCCCGGGAGGCATGACAGCCTTCGCCCTGCTGGTGATTGCCATCGTCTTCCGCAAGGGCATTTGCCCCGCCCACGCGTGGGTGGCCGATGCTGTCGGGACTGGCCCGCTCATTCCCACCGCGCTGCTGCTCAACGGCCATTTCGGAGCGTTGCTGGTGGCCAAGCTGATCGTGCCGTTATTTCCCGGAACCGCCGGAGAACTCTTTCCCGTGCTTTCCTATCTCGCCTTGGCTACCGCGCTGTACATAGCGATCCGCGCGGTCGGTGAGAATTCCCCGCGCCGCCTTCTGTCATTTGTCGCGCTCAGCCAATCGGCCTGTATCCTCGCCGGATTGGAAAGCCGCACCCCCGAAGGCATCACCGGCGCATTGGTGCACTGGTGCGTGGTGAGCGTTTCCACCATGGGCCTTTTCGGGATTCTGCGTTTGCTCGAAGTGCGCTTCGGAGAAAATCTCACCGCCGGCAGCTATCTCGGCTTAGC
>Ga0326727_10023918_pt1 | contig 11608 bp, 12 predicted proteins | sample MB2enrmetagenome_FD_207643 | JGI IMG/M metagenome (GOLD analysis project Ga0326727, IMG submission 207643) | Lab enriched peat soil microbial communities from McLean, Ithaca, NY, United States - MB29MY | ecosystem: Environmental > Terrestrial > Soil > Wetlands > Peat | place: USA: New York... | reverse complement strand
GCATGGGCAAGACCCACCTGATGCACGCCATCGGCCACGAGGTCAAGCGCCTCCAGCCCACCTCCAGCATCTGCTACGCCTCGGCGGAAAAATTCACCAACGAGATGATCACCTCGCTGCGCAACGATCGCATGACCAGCTTCCGCGATCGCTTCCGCTCGGTGGACGTACTGCTCATCGACGATATTCAGTTCATCGCCCAGAAGGAGCGCACCCAGGAGGAGTTTTTTCATACCTTCAACGCGCTGCACGAGAACATGAAGCAGATCGTGATTGCTTCCGACCGCCCGCCCAAGGAGCTGGCGGAGATTGAGGACCGGCTGCGTTCGCGCTTTGAAATGGGCCTGATTGCCGACATCCAGCCGCCCGACCTGGAGACCAAGGTAGCCATCCTGCAGAAGAAGGCGGAAAGCGAGCAGGTGCAGTTGCCCGCTGACGTGGCGCTGTTCGTGGCCTCCAACGTGCGCACCAACGTGCGCGAGCTGGAGGGCGCCATGACGCGGCTGATCGCCTGGTGCCAGCTCAACCACATGGAGATCACTCTGGCCTCAACCCAGCAGTGCCTCAAGCAGTTCATCGATATGCAGGTGCGCAAGATCACTATCGACGCCATTCAGCGCGCCGTCAGCGAGAACTTCGGCATGAGGCCCGTCGACCTGAAGCAGAAAAACAACTCGCGCAACGTGGTTGTGCCGCGGCAGATCGCCATGTACCTGGCCAAGCACATGACCGAGGCCAGCCTGCCGGAGATCGGCCGCCAGTTCGGCAACAAGCACCACACCACGGTGATGCACTCCATCGCCAAGATCGAAGAGCAGTGCCGCGAAGACAAGGACCTGCAACGCACGCTGAACAAGCTGCAGGAACAATTGAACGCGTAGCGACCTGCGGTGAGGGCAACGGCCTTCGGCGAGTTCGCGCAAGAGAAAAGATCCTATAAAAGAAGCCCACGTCGCGGATTGTGGCGTGGGCTTACTATTTTTCCGTTAAAACTGCGTCAAGCTCAGCACGTTGCCGTCTGGATCGTGGAACCATGCGATGCGCGCGCCGCTGGGCGACGTCCAAATGCCGAGCGGGTTGTTGTCGTTGAGCCCAGCATAGCGCAGGAACTCAACGCCGGCCGACTGGAGCCGCTTGACGGTGGCTTCGATGGATTCCACCTGCCAGCCTAGCACCGTGCCAGGCGCAGGTTTGTGCTCACCTCCGGGGGTTACGCGAAGCATGATTCCGTTGGCGTCGAAGACCAGCGCGAAGGGCTTCTCGTCCTCCACCAGGCGAAGCCCTAACACCTCTTCATAAAAGGAGCGCGCCCTCGCCCAGTCTGTGATGTGAACAAAAGCGATGATTTTGCTGCCGCCGAGAATCGAATCCTTGCTCATGACTCACCTCCAAAGGGATGCTTCTTCCAGTTTCGTCATTTTACCCCAACGCTCGATTCTGAGGTTGAGTTCATTCATTAATCAGCAAAAAACAATTGTCACCGTCGATGTCGGGAGCTATGATTTTGCCAGCCGCTTCCGCGGACGAAGGAGATTTCCCCCATGGTTCAACATGATTCCGTAACCGGAAGAGTGAAACAAACCGGCCTGGTCAATGCAACCACAAATATCGCCCAGAGCCTGCAGGATTTCGATCTTCCCGACCTGCAGCAGTTCACGCGGGAGGGAGTGTACTCGAACACCGCCAGCAAGGACTTTCATCTCTTCTACGTTGGCCGCGACAACGTGCACGAGATTCTGAAGTTCGTGCTGTCGCGGGTCCGGGTTTCCCTATATTTGAATATGTTCGGCTTCGACGACGATGAGTTGAATGCCATCCTGATGGCCAAGGTGGTGGATCCGACCGTGACCATGCTGATCACGCTGGATCAAAGCCAGGCCGGCGGAGTGCACGAGAAGGCGCTGATTGCGGCCGACCAGAAAAGCAATCTTGCGGCCTTCAACACGCATTTCGTCATTGGCCAGTCACTGACCGGGCAGATCAGCCATACCAAGGGATTTGTGGCCGATGGCAAGGTGGGAGGGGAAGGGTCGACGAACTGGTCTGCTTCCGGCGAAGGAATTTTTGTGAACGGAACCTGGAATGTCTCCGGGCCGAATGCGCCGGCGGGGCCGGTTAATCCGGGACAGGGGTACAAGGCGCAAAACAACACCCAGTCGATCTTCACAGATCAGGATACGATCAATCGCTTCCAGACCGAACTGGTTGCGGAACATCTGATTGCGACCAAAGCGGCACAGAAACCTGCGCCGGCGCCGCCGACGCCTGCTGCGCCCAAAAAGAAGTAAACCAAGTGTCGCGCGCTTTTGATCTCGATTCTTAGAACGGGGCGTTCACCACGAACCCTGCGCTAACGCCGGGGGCGTCCGCGATCACCAGCGCTTCGTCCGCGATCGCCAAAGCCGCGTGGCTTAACGGGCGGTGCGACTGGCAGGTGCGTCTTTCCCGCGGGATAGACAGCGAGAAAGCGCTCCTGGCCTTCGCCGGAGCTGGCCGTCTCCACGCCTTCGATGCCGCGAAAGGCCATGTGCAGCAAGCGGCGCTCACGGCTGTTCATGTGCGGAAAGGCGAAAGGGATGCCGGAGCGGAGCACCTTATCGGCCGTAGTTTCGGCGGTGAGGCGCAACTCCGCCGCGCGCAGAGCCTTGAAGTTGGCGGCGTCGAAACTGACCAGGTCGCCCTCGCGCGAGTCAAGGCGGAGCATCTGCACAGCGATGGTCTCCAAAGCCAGCAGCAGTTCGCCGTTATGCTGCGTAACCAGCGGCACGTCGGGTCCGGCCAGCTCGACGCAAATGGCGGGAGACAGGCCCTCGGCATCCTGCGTGCCTTCGCCGGTTCCGTTGCCGGCGCTGATGCGGTACTTGAGGCGCAGGCCACCGAGCTTGTTCAGGGTGGCGAGTATTCCGGCAATCTTCTGGGCGGCTTGCTGCAGGTCATCGATGGGCATAACTAACCAGTATCGCAGAGCGGGGCGGGCAGACGGGAGAGCAATTTTGGAAAGCGTTCAGAGCGGGTCCGGGGAGATGATTCGGGAACCGGATGCGCGTTCCGCCCGTATCTGTCATTAACTCACAATGAGTTACATTTAACTACGAAAAGGACCCATCTTCGTGAACGCTGAATCTCCGCGTCAATCTAGTTTCCTGTGCGCCCCGTGGAGCCGAATCCCCATCGCACCCTGGCTCTTCTCGTTGCTATTGCTGGCGATTCTGACCGCCATGCGGTTCTACGCTGTCTTCGGCCCGCCACGGGCGCGCATCCTCTTCCTTCTTGATTTCCTGGCAATGTGGGCGTTGCCGTTCATTGTCCTCAGCGCGCAGGGGCGGCGGGACATCGGCCTCCGCAAGCAGGGCAACAGCCCGTCCGTGCTGGCCCTGAGCGCCCTGGCGGGAGCCTGCGCCGGGTTTGCGGTTTACGCCGCCGGCATGGCGCTTTATGGCGCTTCGCCCGACAACTGGTGCGTCAGCATCCGTGACAGCTTCCAGATTGCCCACTTGCGCGCCTCCATGCCTCTCGCCGCGGCCTTTGCGGCCGTCGTTCTCCCCGCCATGATCTTCTCCCCCATTGGCGAGGAGATTCTCTTTCGCGGCATCCTTCAGCAGAGTTTCGTTCGCCGCTGGAATGTACCAGTCGCGACCGTCGTCAACGGGCTCGCCTTCGGCCTCGTTCACCTGCACGTTCATGGCCTGTGGCACGATGCTGCGGGTTTCCATCTGCGCCTCGTCTCCGGCGCGCTCATGGTCCTTCTCATGGCTGGCGTCAGCGCTGTCTTTACCCTCTGCCGCCTGCGTTCGGGCTCTCTCTATGCCGCCATGATTGCCCACTCGGCCTGCAACCTGGCCATGATCGGCGCGATCTTCCTCAATCCGCCCGCGTAAACTATACGCCTCCAAAGAAAGGAAGCTTCTTTATGAACGACCAAAAAATTTATCGCATCACCGGCATCAGCGCGCTGGCCTGCGTCGCCACCTTCTTCTTCGAGTTCCCCTTCTATCTCTTCCGCACTCCCTTCCCTGGTCTGGCGGCGTCGGACAAGCTAGCCGATTTCTCTGCCCGCAACGCCACCAACATCATGTGCTGCGTCTTCCTCGACCTCATCATCCTCACCCTCATCATGGTTTTCTTTGCCGGCGTCCGGCACCTCATTCGCCGTGCCGATCCCCAACACGAGTGGCTTGCCAGCCTCTATTTTGGCGTTGGGCTGGTCTTCGTGGCCCTGACCTTTGTAGCCGACTCCCTTCAGGCTTCGACAGCCATTGACGCGCTTAACCCTCCCGGCGACGGCGTTGTCATCCGCGCCATGTGGGAAAGTACGTTGCTCATGTACGGCTCCGTCGCCCTCTGGCTCATCGCGCTCTTTATGTCCATACTGAGCTACGTCACCATGGCCGGCGGCATTCTGCCGCGATGGTCCGCCTGGCTCGGCTACGCCTGCGCGCTGGCCTGCCTGGCCTTTGTTCCCACCATGTTTGTGCATCATGTGGACATCTTCGGTTTCTACAACCCAGCCGGCTGGGGCGCCGAGGCCATCGCCAATGGCTTTCCGCTGGCCGTGTGGATGATTGCAATTGGGGTAGCGTTGCTGCGCAAGCGCGTGCCGGCGCCGGGCCGATCCTGAATTGACGGATGATCCGCAGCGGGCTGCGCTGGCTGTTTGTGGATTTGGACCGGGCATAAAGGGACAAGCCTTGATAGCGTGCAAGAATTTCGCTGGTAGATCAGCCTGTTTGGGGCGATAATCAGTGCATGGCGACTCTGCCCACCTCCGAAGACCTCTGGACCGTGCGGGAATACCTCACCACGAGTTGGAGCCCGGACCGCGAATTTGTGGATGGGCGGATCGAGGAGCGGAACTTGGGCGAGAAAGAGCACTCCATCATCCAGCGATATCTCACGGTTCTTTTTGCGCTGAAGCGGGCCGAGTGGGGCGTCGAGGTCTTTCCCGAATTGCGCACGCAAACCGCGGCCAGAAACTTCCGTGTGCCGGATGTACTGGTTGTGCGCGCGGGGGAATCTTTTGAGCGCTATGTTACCCATCCGCCGCTGATCGCCGTCGAGATACTTTCGCCGGAAGATACGCTGCGCGCCATGCAGGAAAAGGCAGCGGAGTATCACCGATTCGGCATCGAGAATATATGGATAATCGATCCGGAGCCACGCCTGGCTTATCGGTACACCTCCGCGGGACTGGAAGAAGTGCATACCGGCGAACTCACCGTGCCGGGCACGCCAATCCGCGTGTTGCTGAGCGAGATGTTCGAAGAGTTGGACCGGGCGTAAGAAATGACCAAAGAAGTACAGATAGTAACGCGGGTCAAAAATCCATGGTGGAGATTTATACTTGGCGCACTATTGCTCTATGCGGGAGTTAAGAGCCTGTTCTTACCAGATCCGAATATACCGATTGAGCTGCGATATAGCAATCTGACACAGAAGGTTAGCGGAGAGTTTGTCCAAGCGGTTTTAGGTATAGTGGGGATTTGGCTGATTTTCGCTGGAATCAACATCCTGCGCAAGAGACAAACCAAATCATAATCGCATGTAGTTTTTAGCAAATCTCAAATTGCCTAATTTGTACACACCTTGGACGCTAGGTACTCGGGGCCAATCGGGTCGGTGACAGACTCTGAGACAATGCGGTCGATCTCGGCCATGGCGCTTGCATCCAGCTTCCAGTCCATTACGCCGACAACAAAGAGAGAACGGACAACAGGGTTTTCCCGCTCTGCCGGTGCCGCAATCTGTGTGCCTGCGAATGATCCGGGACAGATGATACCTTGAGCGTGTATGTATCGGATTCCGAGCAAGTCTATTTCACGGAGTATCTCGATCCCCAGAATGCGCAGGTTCATCCAACTGCTTTTGCTGCTTGTGCCGGTCGCGGGCGCACTGCCGGCCCATGCTCAGGGTGGGCCGCCGTTTATTACCGACGATCCCGGCACGCCCGGTAACCGGCACTGGGAGATCAACCTGGGCTGGATTGGCGATCATAATCCCGGCAACGCTTACTATCAGTTGCCGGACTTCGACATCAACTACGGCTGGGGCGACCGGATTCAGCTTAAATATGAGCTGCCCATCGCCGCAGCCACCGACAAGAACAACACCACGCGTGTAGGGCTGGGCGAGTCGCTGATCGGCGTGAAGTGGCGCTACTACGAGCATTACCGCGCAGGCGAGCCGAAGTCCGATGAAACTAAGAACTTTACTCTGGGCACCTATCCGCAGGTGTCGATCAACAACCCCACCAGCAGCGTGCGGCGCGGGATTGTGGAGCCGGGGCCGCAGTACTATCTGCCGGTGGAGTTCACGGCCAAATGGGGGCCGATTGATTTCAACGGCGAGGTGGGCCGCTGGATAGGCAATCGCAACGTGCCCAGCCGCTGGGGGCGCGGGCTGATTGCCGGCCACGAATTCAGCGAGCGTCTGGAATTGTACGGGGAGATTTACGATTTGCAGGACGTGAACCGCGTCGGCCCTCCATCCAATCTGCTGCCCAAGCAGCGCGAGATGACGCTGGATGTGGGCGGGCGAAAAACGCTGGACCGCGGCAGGCATCTGCGATTGCTCTTTATGGGCGGACGGGCGATTCAGGCGGTAACGCGCGAGAATAGCGAGCCGAACTGGATTGCGTATGTGGGCGTGCAGATATTGCTGGGGCCGAAGGAGGTTGCGGCGGGCAGCGCGAGATAGAAGAAAAACAGCAGTTCGGATTCAGCGCTGTATTCTTTCAAACACATCGGCTTAAGCAGAGGCTCCTTAGCAGATTAAAGTGCAATACCGCTTTTCATTGTGTCCAGGCCCGCATAAATATAATCCGTGTACAGATCCACGAACAATCTTCTAACCGTGTCGTTTCGCACTCTGTTTTTATTGAGGAGCAGCGCGAGGTCATCGATGGTTTTCTGATAGAGGCTCAGAATTCCTTCAGGACTCCAATCACGGCTGATTACAGCGGTGGATCGAACCGCGAGGTCTTCATCCTGATCGATCCAGTCATCGATCATCTGCATGAGAAGAGAGGTATCGGCCATCCATTTTTGCTCGACATTCCAGTTCTGCCGCCGATGGGATTCGCCGTGATCGTCAAGGCCGATGTACGAGCCAACCACATACCACATGCCGCTGATTGCAGCTTCAATCCCGGCCCAGCGATATCCCATGCCGCTCGGGTCCCTTTTCCCTGCCGCGGCCAGCGCTTCTTCCTGACAATACTTTTGGGTTGCGGGCAGGAGTACTGTAGTCCAGTAATTCGCCTGCCAAGGGCTTTCGTTCGCTCTCAGGCCGCGAACGAGAGTCTGCAATGTGGCCTGAAGAGGAGAACGCGGCTCATACACGGCGGTGAGAAGCAAGGCAATCTGTGAAGCCTCGTCCGGGCCATTCGCCGTAGCTTCGTCAAGCAACTGATCGATCAAGCCAATCATGGTAGCCATAAGCGCCAGTTGCCGATGAACGCGTGCCGGGAGCAGCCAATCCAATGACGAGAAAATCTTCGGGCCTGACCATAAAACAACAGCGCGAGGCACGGGCAGTTGGCGCGGGCAGCGGATCGGCAGGCGCAGGAGCAGCGGGCAGCGGTCACTCACGACAATCATCGAATAGCAGGCTCGCGCGTACATCTCCGCCAGAAATCGAATTTTTACGGCGTTGGCTGCATTGCTTTTCACCAAGGCCTCGCCCAGCACCGGCGGCACATACCGCTGCCACTGCGCTGTAACCGTCTTTTGAATCAATCGACGAAGGTGGATTACATCATCAGGGGGTCTGGCAATCAACTCTTCGATGGTGCGCACACGAGCGGCAGCCAAGCTCACAGTAACGGATTCTTCGCTAGAGGCCGTGCAATTCTTCTCGTTCACCATGCTTCAATTTTAGTGCAGGCTATGGGCCGGCTTCGACGGTCGCCAAATCTCAAATGCCGCATCTACAGTGTTCCGCGTGCAGGGATACGCAGCTACTGAACGGTATCTGCCACGCTTAAAACCACCCCACTCGCCGCACCCCGGCCTGATGTTGTATCTTCCAATTCGTATGGAACACACGCTGAGCAACCCCCCGCATCCCGCGCCCGAGGCTGAAGAAGTCTACCGGCGCTGGATTCAGTTTCTCGATGAGGAATTCACCCGCCACCATGCGCCGGAGCTGCGCGCGGAGATTGTGCGCGACCAGCTCTACCAGCTCTACCTGGGCCGCCCGCACGGCGGCAAGCTGAACCTGTCGCTGACCAGCGAACTGCCCGGCAACGTGCTCTCGCTCTCGCTGGACCCGGACAACGTGACCCTGGAGGCGGAGCACTTTTCCGACGCCGACCCGGAGCTGTTTGCCCAGCGCAAGCCGCTGCTGTGGTTCTGGCAGATGTTCGATCGCTCACCCATCGGCACCAATCATTGGCTGGGAGTGCGCTTCCGGGCGATGCTGGGGCGGCACATCTTTGCCCGCATCGGCTCGGGGGTCAAGATCTTCCATGGCGTGGATTTGACCTTCGGCTACAAGCTGGCCATTGAGGAGGGCGCGGTCATCCGCCAGCATGCTTTGCTGAACGACCGCGGCGGCATCACCATCGGCAAAGGCGCGGTGATCGGCTCCTTCGCTCGCATCTATTCGCACAGCCACTCCGCCCATGATTACGGCGCGGTCACGCTCCAACCCACGGTGATCGGCCCCGCGGCCCGGATTGCCAGCCACGCCATTGTGCTGGCCGGCCAGCACGTTGCCGCCGGGGAACTGGTGGGCAGCTTTCCGGCGGAGCGGGAGTAACGAAGAATAGTGGTCAGTGAACAGTAGACAGCGAACTGCGAACAGAGAACCTGGCCTACTTTCGGCGCCCTACCTTACTGCGCCGGGGTTACCCCGCCATGCACAACAAAGCGGCTGAGGTAATCGTGCAGTAGCTGGCGATGCTGCTTGCGATAGGCGTCGTAGTCCTGGGCAATGCCCTCATCGGCTGCGCTGATCAGAATCCAGCAATCCAGCATCCCAGCATTGTTCAGCTCGACCAGGTTGCGCAGGCTCTCGTCGAGATTGTCGAGGTTGACCTTTCTCTCCTTCATGACAGTCACCACGCCACTCAGAGCCGCATCTTCTTCCCGCAACGTATGCCGGTACTCTTTCTCGTCGGGAAACTCTTTCTTAAACTTATCGCCCCGATAATTGGCGCGGACCAGCGAATACATCATCCAGGATGCTGCTCCGGGATGCGTCTTCTCATCAGTTGTTGTTGGATTGATGTCGATGGTAATGTTCTTTGGATTCTTGGGGTCCACCACCGGCGCCTCCGGGCGCTCGATCTTGGGCGCCATCAAAACCGCCTTCTCGAGTTGCGCCCATTGCCTGATCCCCTGCCAGGCTAGACGGCTGTAGGGCTCGGCGACCACCGCGTCAATAAACTTCTCCCGGGCGGCCATGGGGTCGTTGCCGTACTTGAGAATCGCGTCGCCCCAGTAGCGGTAGGCCGTCTCAATGTCGGGATCGATGGCAATTGCGCGGGCAAACCACAGGGCAGCGGTCTTCAGGTCCCCCTGCACATAGGCTGTGTCGCCGGCAAAGAGCGGAGCCTGGTAGAGCTTCGGATCGGCATTCGCGGCGGCGGTGTATTTTGCCATCGCTGTGGGGAAGTCTCCCGCCGTGTAGGCCTTCTCGGCCTCGGCCAACAAAGCCTTGCCCGGGCTATTGATGCCGGCGTAGAGCGGCTCGTTGGGATCGGTATTGGCCATCAAGCGTATGTATTCAGTCGTATCGCCCAGCTCAACGGCTCGTTTGGCCGCGTCGCGCATGCGTGTTCGCACTGCCTTGATCTCGGCTGGATCGCTCAGTTGGGCGGACTGGGCGCCGAGGCAATCGGCCAGGCGCTCAAAGTAGAGCATCTCGTTGGGATGCGCTTTGGCCAGATCCTCATAGAGCGGCAAGGCTTCTGGCCTCTTACGCGCCTGGAAAAGCGCATTTGCCCGGGCCGCCTCATCATCCTGGGCAAAGCCCACAGTCGCCAGGCTCAGAAGCGCCAGGCACAGACTCACACCTGCTATCCATCTCCGCATCACATTCCCCTTTCGCGCAAAAATCCTGCGACCCATAACCCCTTAGACAGCATGGGCTCTCGTTTTGTTCCCGTCCCGAGGCGTGAATCTACACGCCCCTCCATGCTACCCTGAGATTTCCAGTTTTGGAGTGTAGATTTGCAATCCAGCGCCATCATAATCGCCGTCTTCGAGTTCGTTCTGCTCTTGTTTTCGCTTAGCGTGCATGAGTCCGCGCACGCCTGGATGGCCTCTCGCCTGGGCGACCAGACGGCGCGGATGCTGGGGCGCGTCTCGCTCAACCCCATGGACCACGTGGACCCCATCGGCACCCTGCTCATTCCCGGACTGATGATCTTCGGGCCCTTCATCGGATTAGGCTTCCTGGGCGGCTACATCTTCGGATGGGCCAAGCCCGTCCCCATCATCAGCCGCAACTTCCGCAATTTCAAGCGCGACGACATGCTGGTCAGCCTGGCCGGACCGGCCTCAAATCTGTTGCTGGCCATCATCGCCTTCCTAGGCCTGGCGATCCTGGAGATTACGATTGCCGACGGACGCAATGTTGTTCCAGCAGCCTTTCTAGCCGCGATCTTTCGTAGTGGAGAAGCCGTATCGAGTCCGTTAGCGCTTCTCTGCTCAGTCGCATTTTTGCTCAATCTCACCCTGTGCATCTTCAACCTGCTGCCCATTCCGCCGCTGGACGGCAGCCACATCCTCAGGAACATTCTGCCCTATAGCGCGGTGCGGGTCTTCGACAGCATCAGTGGGCCGCTCAGCTACATTTTGCTTATCTTCGTGGGCGGCTCGGTGCTGAGAATCGTGATGACTCCAATCATGAGTCTGGCCTACGGAATTCTGGCCCACATCTAAAATATTTCGCAAAATTACTTCGATTGCGCTGAAGTAGCAACTATACTTGGCAAAACTATCCCTGCATCGATCATTCGGTCTCTGAGTCTCTGAGTCTCTGAGTCACTGAGGGAGAAAGCTCATGTCCTTGGCCACCGGGGAAAACAAGAAGAACGACAGCAAGAAATCCTGGCTGCCGTTGAGTTGGGGCGTCCGGTTTACGATTGCGGCGGCGGGAGTCGCCGTTTCGTTTTGGCTGGCGAGCCGGCAAGATGTGCATAAGCTGCCCGCGCTGCCCGCGTTCCACGATCGCTTGATGCAGGTTGCGCCTACGCTGATCGAAGGGGCGACAGGAATCTTATTTCTGATTTGGATCGGGCTTCTTTTTCGCGAGGCCGGAGAGCGCGCCACTCCTAAGATCATCAATAGCGCGACCGCAGCCGAGGCGGCGAAGAAAAAGCGCTGGACGGCTCTCAAAACAGCGCTCTTCGTGACCTATATTCTGGTGACGATCCCTTCATTTGGCGGGGGGTACTTCCAATATCTCTGGCCTGGGTATCCGCAATGGATATCGCACGCGGCTCGCCCGGTTTTTGATGCGCTCACCTTCTTAGGTGCCTTCGTAGCTTCAGTCCGGCGCAACAGAAGCCAAAAGCCGCAACCGGGCACGGGCTACGGCGAGGAGAAAGGCCCATGGCTCGATGACCGGCAACAGGCATTTATTGCCGTCGCGCTCATCGGAG
>Ga0326727_10023916_pt1 | contig 11609 bp, 10 predicted proteins | sample MB2enrmetagenome_FD_207643 | JGI IMG/M metagenome (GOLD analysis project Ga0326727, IMG submission 207643) | Lab enriched peat soil microbial communities from McLean, Ithaca, NY, United States - MB29MY | ecosystem: Environmental > Terrestrial > Soil > Wetlands > Peat | place: USA: New York... | reverse complement strand
ACAAAAATGTCCTTCCGTGGAGGATTCGACATAGATGTAATTAATCCATTCTAAGAAAAGATTGGAAATAAACTATTTTTTACTGATAGGTGATGAATGTGAGTTAAATGGACATTTGCTTGCCAAAGCTCCTGTGAGGCAAAAACATAGTCTGTGTTCTTGCTGATGCCACCTAATATGCTGTCCAAAGCAGCACAGAAGTAGCGCCAGAACACAAGGGCATCATTATCGTCGGTATCAAGGGAAAGCCAGGCCACCGGAAGGGTAATCATTTCAAGCCATTTCAATACTGCCGTCGTCTTGCCGTAACCGGCAGGGGCTGTTATGAGAGTGAGTTTGTGGTTCAGGGAGTCGTTCAGCTTGTGATTGAGAACCTGGCGGGGGAGCAGATGCTTATTTGATCCCGGCTTAGAATATTTCGTTTTTAATAACCCAGTATGAGCAGCAGTATCTTTGATCATCAACTTACCTCTTGAGCCTAGGGTCCTAATCGCGGTGGATATTGTACTTAGGTACAATATCCACCTTACGCAGGCTACTGATATAGTCTTGATTAAATGCAAAATATTACAACTAAATTCATTATGATGCCCTGAATCTGTTTATGCAACTTTAGGAAAATACTTAAAGGAGATCGGGAAGTTGACGATAAAATATATGAATTTAATGTGCTGAAACAGCTTAAGTTGCGGGATAAAGAAGGCAAAGGATTTTCTAAAAAGTCCAGAACAAAATGGATGGCTGACTATTTTAATCAAAACTTAAAGGTTGCTGATTTCTATAGAACCTACCATACGGATCGCCGAGTAGCCGATCTTAAAATTCCCTCGGCAAAAGACTTCGCAGAAATTTATAAGTCTATGTACAAGTTTGATGAAAAGGCCTGCAATATTAATTGTACGGCCTGTGGAAATAACACGTGTCGGGAAATGGCTGTAGCCATTTTTAACGAAAACAACGTTCCCTATTGAGTTTAATTGCCAAGATTTTTGAAGTGTCGGTCGAATTAGAGCAAGATATGAACAATATGAATGATGGAGTTACTCAGGTTTTAGCTTCTGTCGAGGAACTCTCAGCTAAAGGCCAGGAAATCCTGTCTTCGGTCGAAGAATTTGGCGCGAACTAATAGCCAATTTGTTCCGAGTGTAACCATTTAGACTTTAGGGTGACGCTGAACGCCCGTAGTCTAGGCGGGCCAGAGAGATTCTCCGCTCTGTGTTCATGCTGAAGTTTAACGGTTGATTGGGACGTTCTCAGCTAGAAAAGGGGAGATGGCAATGGCAAAGATTCTTATTGCTGATGACGAGACTCATATTAGAATTCTTTTAGAACAGACGTTAGAGGAATTGGAAGATGATGGGGTAGAATTGATTATTGCTGCAAATGGTCAGGAGGCCTTGGATAACATCGAGGAGGAACGACCGGAACTAGTATTTCTCGATGTGATGATGCCTAAAATGAACGGCTTCGAAGTATGCAGCAAAGTTAAGAATGAACTTTGCTTGCGCGATGTTTATATTATTTTATTAACGGCCAAAGGGCAAGAATTTGATAAACAGAAAGGGCTGGAGGTTGGGGCGGACCAATATATGACGAAACCCTTTAACCCGGACGAAATAGTAAGAAAAGCTAGGGGGATTTTAGGAATATAGAGCAGAGCAACCTGAATACATCCTGGCAACAAAGAAATGGAGGAGGAGTAAAGCGACATGCATTTACCGGAAGTTGTTCATGTTGAAAAAACAAGATGTCAACATTGTTTGGCTTGTATTCAGGTTTGCCCGGTAAAACTTTGTAACATTGTCGAACCAGACGGAATTTCAGTCCAACCGGATCTCTGCATCGGATGTGGAGAGTGCATTCGCGTGTGTAGCGAAAAAGGTCATCATGCCCGCTACGTTATCGATGATTTTACTGCTTTCCTAAAAGATCTTCGTTTAGGTGTCCCGGTGGGGGTTTTAGTAGCTCCATCTGCTGCGGTAAATTATGATCCTTGGCTTATGGAGATGACCACAGCCTTGCGGGACATGGGAGTTGAAAATATCTTCGATGTTAGTTTCGGAGCGGAGATTACGACGTATCTTTATCTTAAAGCGATCCAAGCGGGCGTTCAGCAAACAGTTATTGCTCAGCCTTGTCCGGCTATTGTCAGTTATATAGAAATCTTTCATCCGGAACTTATTCCTTATTTGGCTCCCACTCATTCGCCTGCCTTAGACGCTGGGATTTGGGTCAAGAGCCAACCTGAGTTTAGTCAGCTGAAATTAGCCTTTTTAGGACCATGTCTGGCCAAACGACGAGAGGTACATGATCCCAATACCAACCGTATCGTCTCCTATAGCCTGACTTTTTATTCCTTGGATAAGTATTTTCAAGAACAGAATATTCGCTTAGACAAGTTAGAGCCCGGTCATTTCGATACCCCCGAGGCAGAAAGAGCGGTTGGATATAGTCAACCCGGCGGGTTAACAGAGACCTTTCAGCGGTTTGGAGTCCCTGTCAAAAAGTACGACCTCAGTCGTGTGGAAGGTTCCCGAGAAGTCTATACGAAACACCTGCCGGAACTGTTCCGGGATATTCGTCAAAATAAGGCCCCACTGGTTATTGATATTTTAAATTGTATTCATGGATGCAACTGTGGTCCGGCTGCTAACCATCAAAAAAACCATTATCAAATTGAACGGATCATGACGGATCGCCAAGAAAGGCAAATTGAAAAGCATAATCAACTAAGAGAAGAGGATCAACTGGGACAATCTGAACAGGAAAAAAGAAGTGGTCGTACAGAGGTCTTGCAGGATTTCTTCCAATGGTTGGATGCCCAGGAACTTGATTTTTCCAGAAGTTATACGGATAAATCGAGGATAAACTTCTTGCGTCAACCAAAAGAGGATGAGGAAGAACGAATCTGGGGCCTCCTGCATAAACTCACCCCAGAAGAACGTGAAGTTAATTGTTCTTCATGTGGCTATGGTATTTGCCGGGATATGATGAGGGCGATTGCCAATGGTCTTAATCATGTAGAAAGCTGCAAGTATTATTTGTTTAAACAAAATGAACAAAGTGTGACCTTGATTCAAGGGCAGGCAGAAGAAATTGAGATGCAGCGTGATCAATTGGCAGCTTGGAATGAGGAACTGGAAAAAACAGTTCAGCAGCGAACCGCCGATTTAATCCAAACGAATCATCTGCTCAAATCCGAGATTGAAGAACGAGAAGCAATTGAAGAATCCTTACGTCAAGCCAAAGAAGGCGCAGACCGGCTGAATATCGAGTTGCAAAATGCTAATGAAAAACTTCAAGAACTTGATAATATGAAGACGGATTTCTTATCGACGGTATCTCATGAATTGCGTACCCCCTTGACCTCGATACTTGGCTTTGCCAAGATCATAAAAAAGAGGATGGAAGAGGTCATCTTTCCCAATCTGAAACTGGAGGATAAGAAGTTGGAGCGGGCCGTTAGGCAGGTTAAACAGAATGTCGAAATCATAGTTTCTGAGGGAGACCGTTTAACTAAGCTGATTAATGATGTTTTGGATATTGCCAAAATGGAGGCAGGACGGGTTGACTGGAACATGGAAAAGACTCTGCTCAGTGACATCGTCGCGCGGGGCATGGCGGCTGTCTCCTCTTTGTTTGAACAAAAGGGACTTAGGCTGAGCAAGGACATTGAAGCCAATCTTCCGGAAGTGGATTGTGACCGGGAAAAGGTCATTCGAGTCGTCATTAACCTGCTTTCCAATGCAGTCAAGTTTACCCGTGAAGGGACTGTTGTAACGTGCCTGTGCCGGAAAATGGGCGATTATATCAAGGTAAGTGTTGTGGACCAAGGGATTGGGATAGCTCCCGAAGACCAAGAAAAGGTTTTTGAGAAGTTCAAACAAATCGGAGATACATTAACGGACAAGCCAAAGGGGACGGGTTTGGGATTGCCAATCTGCAAACAAATTGTTGAATACCATGGGGGGCAGATTTGGGTGGAAAGTGAACTCGGCAGGGGAAGCGAATTTTCCTTCACGCTCCCGATCAATAAGCCAACGGAGTTGAGGACAGACGATGCGGAACCCTCGCTTAATTCAATGACGCAACCTGACAAAATGAACTCAGCCACCTTGGAGGTTACAGAAAAGAAAATACTGGTGGTTGATGATAACGAAAACATCAGAATCTATCTCCGCCAAGAACTGGAGGCGGCTGATTATTGCGTGATAGAAGCCGAAGATGGTCTGAAAGCAATTACAAAGGTTAAAAAAGATGAACCCAACTTAATTCTGCTCGATGTCATGATGCCGGGAATTAATGGCTTTGATGTGGCAGCGGTGTTAAAGAATGACCCCAAAACAATGAATATTCCAGTTGTTATTCTTTCCATTATTGAGGATGCGGATAGAGGTTACCTGATCGGGGTGGATGGCTATTTTACAAAACCTGTGAATATGGATAAGCTTCTGGAGAAAATAGGGGTACTTCTTTCTCCTTAATCATAAGTAAGTGACCGTTTTCTGAAGGGAATGGTTTAATCTCCCTACACAAAAAGAAAGCCTAAAGCCATGATGGCATAAGCGGCCAAAAGCTGAGCACCTTCCAGCCAATTGGAGCGGCCGTCCAAGTTAATCATGGCGGTAATCACGGTCGCCATGATGATGACAATGAGCTCATAACCGGTAAAGATCAGATCTAATGGTTGGCCAATAAAGTAGCCCAGAAATACCAGCAGGGGAGCGACAAAGAGGGCAATTTGAGTGCTTGAGCCTATGGCGATTTCCAGACTGATTTCCATTTTGTTCTTCAGGGCCATCATTACGCTGGTGGAATGTTCGGCCGCATTGCCGATGATCGGGATAACTATGACCCCAATAAAAAGTTCGCTGATGCCTAGGCTTTTTACTACCGGGTCAATGCCCTCCACCAGAAATTCGCTTTCTAGGACGACAAAGAGAGTAGCAACGAGCAGAATCAACAAGGCCTTGAGCTTTGACCAGCTTGGAGTTTCCGCATGTTCTTGGCTGGGACGAAAAACGTCCTTGTGGGTATGAAGTGAGAAAATTAAACTGAGCCAATAAACCAGCATCAAGACTAAAGCAACTCCCAGACTTAAGGGCTCTGCAGCGGGATTGGAATGGGTACTAAGAAAGACCGCGGGAATGATCAGTCCCGTAACCGCCATCAGCAGCATCGAAGTATGCATGCCGGCTGCCGCCTTGTTGAATTTTTGAGACTTATACTTAAATCCGCCGAGGAGCATGCTTAATCCTAACACCAGGAGAAGATTGCCAATGATGGACCCGGTTATGGAGGCTTTGACGACTTCCAGAAGACCGGCCTTTAGAGCAAAAATAGTGATGATCAGTTCGGCAGCGTTGCCGAAGGTAGCATTAAGCAGGCCGCCGATTCTTGGCCCAACATAAATGGCTATTTCTTCCGTGGCTTTGCCCATCAAGCCGGCAAGGGGGATTATACTTAAACCGGCAGCAACAAAAAGTAAGACAGGGGAGTAATGTGCTAATTGCAGGAAAATACTGATGGGAATTGCCAACAGAAACAGATTAAGAAATTTCACTAATTTAACCTCCCTAACTCCCTGAAAATCTTCTGTAATGGTGATCGATTAAAAATGCTGTGGTAATAGTGTTGCTACCGAAAATTACTTCGCGTGAATACTTTAGATTATATTCTATCGAGGTGACCACCGGTACCTTTTGGGGAATTGTTTTTAAAAATAAATCAGGGGAGCATTTTCCTAATGCTTCCCTGATTTATTCATTGGTTGATGTTCAGCTCTATTGTAAATCCGATCACTGATTGGAGGATATTTCTCCAAGAGTTACTTGAACTTGGCTTGTTTTTCCATTTCGAATATAGGTTATGCTCACTTTGCTGCCAACATTATATTTATAGAGTTCATGAACAAGGTCCGACGAGTTCTGAACTTGAATATCATTTATTTTAGTGATCACATCCCCTTTCACAATTCCGGCTTTGTCTGCCGGGCCGTTTGGGGTCACTGCTGAGATATAAGCCCCAATGGGCAAATTGTTACTTTGAGCGTAAGTGTTGTATTGATCGTTGGTACTCACTAAGAGCGCCGGATGTTTAGCTACTCCTGAAGTGATCAACTGTTGGATTGTGGGGGTGGCGTCTGAAATCGGAATGGCAAAACCCATCCCTTCGAAGCCTTGTTCCGCATATTTTGCTGAATTAATGCCAATGACTTGTCCTTGGTAATCCACGAGTGGTCCACCGCTATTGCCGGGATTGATTGCAGCATCCGTTTGGATTAGGTTGAAGCTTGCCTCTCCTTGAAGATCAAGTGTGCGATTTGTTGCAGAGACGACACCGGCGGTTACCGAACGGGCAAATTCGTTTCCGCCGGGATTTCCAATAGCGACCACGGATTCACCAACTTCGAGTTTTGAAGAATCTCCCAGCTTAACCGCAGTAAGGTTTTTTGTATCTGAAATCTGCAGTACCGCAAGGTCGGTACGTGGATCAGCACCAATTACTTTGGCAACGAGATTACGTCCATCACTCAAGCTGACGGTAACTTTTTGTGCCCCATCGATAACATGATTATTAGTCACGATATAACCTTTTTGAGCATCAATAATAAAACCGGAACCGCTGCCTGCTTCTTGGAGTCCTGAATTGGCAAAATAACTCTGGCTCGCTTGGAAATTAGCAACGCCGACAACGGCCGGACCTACGTTCTTCGCGATTTGCGCTACAGGGAAGTTGGTTGGCGTGGCAGTAAGATCGGTAACTTGGGCGATGGACGATTTAGGCGTTTGAATTGTGGACATTGTGCTCGTTGGATAAATATAAGGGAGTGCGGCAACTGTTGTAAGTCCACCGATTACTGCGCTAATTATACAAAGGCTGGCAGTTGCCACCAATTTCGATTTTATGTTAGGGGTGAGCGGAGGTTGCTGCTGAGGGGTAAAGATTACTTTTAGTTCCGCATTTTCGTTATAGGCAATTTCAGAAGGATCGTTTTCGGCGTTCTGGGGTAAATGAATTTCCTTTTCCATGATTTACTATCTCCCGTTCTTACTTGATTTAATGTACAGATACCTGAAAAATTATTATATAGCCACCTAGCCGAGGTGATTCTCTGGGCCCTAGTCTTTTCGCCGCCTACTCTCCTAAGGATAACTAAAATATGTTAAGTTAACAGGTGCAATTTGTGAAAGTTTTTTGGAGATTCAGTTACAGTTTCGAGAACTGAGCGAAAAAGGTGAATACAAGTACAAAACAAGGGTGGAAGTAACAAATGCTTCCACCCTTGTTTTGTGACGAAACCAATCCTAGATAGACCGGCAGCAGCCTAATTATTGGGGCAGCAGTAAGCTGCCTCTCTCAATAATATGGCCAATTGACTCTTCCGGCTCTGGTTTCCCAAGGTAATACCCCTGTAAGTAATCGCAATTGACATCGATCAGGTAATTTAACTGTTCTATTGTTTGAACACCTTCGGCCACTGTTTTAATATTGAGCTGATTGACAAGGGAAATAATTGACGAAGTTAAATTATGATTGGGATTCAAAGAATCAATTTCCTGAACAAAAGATTTGTCAATTTTCAATAGGTTGATGGGGAGCTTTCTGAGATAGCTTAAGGAGGAATATCCGGTTCCAAAATCATCTAACGCAATGCCTATGCCAAGTTCCTTGATATCGCTTAATTTATTGGCGATAATATCATAACTATCAATAAAAACACTTTCAGTTACCTCTAATTCAAGGCTGGTTGGCTTAAGGCCAGAATCTTCGATTGCTTTTAAAACCATATCCTGAAATTCGCTGCGCTTTAACTGAATAGGCGAAATATTCACAGCCATAATTAGTTCACAATCATATCTATCTTCGAATTTTTTACAAGTACTGGTCGCTGTCCTTAAAACCCACTCGCCAATTTGGGTAATCAGGCCAGTCTCTTCGGCTATAGGTATAAACTCCATGGGATTCAAGAACCCAAGTTCAGGACTAGACCAGCGTATTAATGCTTCAAAACCACGTAAAGTCAGTTTTCCAGTGCCAACGGTATATTGCGGCTGATAATATATGGAAAACTCATTGTTTTTAATAGCTTTCATTAACAGTAACTCAATATTTATTTTTTGCCAGAGATCCTCTTTCATCTTAAAATCAAATAATAGGTATTTGTTTTTTCCAAGCTCTTTAGCCTTATACATGGCTGTATTAGCATTATTCATGAGCTCTTCTTCAGTATCACCATCATCCGGATAAATTGAAACGCCAAGACTAGCTGTCAGATAGATCATATTTTCGTTTATCTTAAAGGGTTCGTCGAATACTGAGATTAGTCGTTCTAAGCAGGAAGATATGCTGCCTTCCGTTTCAACATCTCTAATTAATAATGAGAATTCATCACCATTTATGCGGGCTGCCGTATCTTTTTTATCGATACACTTAAGCAGTCTTTTGGAGGTTTCAACTAAAATCTCATCGCCAAGTACATGTCCAAGGGTGTCATTGACTGTTTTGAAATTGTCTAAATCAAGGAATACTACAATTAGTCTGGAATCATTATTCTTTGATATTGTAATTGCCTTTTTTAATCTATCTAGGAAAAGGTTCCTATTGGGCAGATCCGTTGTGTAGTCGTGATAAGCCATATGCCTTATTTTCTGCTCATTTTCTGAAAACATCTCATGCAGTGTAGTGAGCTCTTTGTTTTTGTTCTCCAAATCCTGGGCATAGATCACTCGTTCAGTTACGTCTTGTACAACTCCTGAAATCTTTACGGCCTTGCCGGAGGAATCATATTCTATTTCTGCTACCGAATGCATATATCTTTCTTCGGAATTATTAGGACGGATTATCCTGAAATTAACATCGTACTTAGCCTTCCCTTTGACTAAAGCTTCCAATGCTGTATCTATTTTACTTCTGTCATCAACGTGAATTAATTGCAGTAATTGATTAAGAGCTAGCATATCACTCTCCATTGTTAAGCCATACAGCTTGAAGGCCTCTTCAGAGAGCCAGATCAGCTTGGTATCTACGTCGATTTCCCAATTTCCTACATGAGCGAGCTCTTGAACCCGTTTTAACATTAGCTTACTTCTATTAAGCAGTTGGGTGGTTTGATTCAGCTCCTCTACCGGTTGTCTTAGTTCCTGTTCTCTATTCACCGGATCATTCACTCCTTCACAGGCGGTGATCAAGTTTTCCGCTTTTGATACGCTTTTGATATACAGTAACTTCTACAAAAGAAAGGAAAATTCCTTTATTACAGGCCGGAGTCCCATTTAATTTATAGTGGGATGTGCTTAATAGGCTAATCAAACAAGGCTGGGAGCAACCTGCTGCCAGCCTTGTTTGGGTTTAAGTTAATCAGAAAGGATAAGTTGTAGGGACAAGTCATGAATTGCCCCACGGAACGAAAATATTCTTTGGTTAATGGGAAATATTCATGAAATGAGCTGGGTCCGCAAATTCGCCGTACTTACCCTTAACGATCTTCATAAATTCTTTGTTCTGAGCGACGACTTTAATCGTACCTTTAGCGCCTTGGACAGCTTGAATTATGACGGATAGTTTTTCCAACAAGGAATCTGAGAGAGAGTCGATATTGCCAAAATTAATAATAACTATCAGTGGTTGAACAAACAAAAGGCCCTGAATCGCTTGATTCAGCGTAATAAAGCTCTCGTCCGTTAAATATTTCGAAAGTTTAATCTGAAACATATTATTACTATTTTCGATTTGAAAAGGAACTTGGGTGGCTATTTCAATGGATTCACCCTCATTTACAGGAGCGATTTCTTCCGCCTTGCTACTGGGAAGAGGTTGTTTAATACCTAATACTTTATTGACGACAGAAATTACTGTTTCAGGAGTTACGGGTTTAATGAGGTAGTGTTTAGCCCCTAACTCAATGGCCTCAAAAACCATATTCTTTTGACCGAGGGCACTGACCATAATTATTTTAGCATCCGGGTAATCTTTGATAATTAATTTAACTGCCTCAATGCCGCTTGAACCCGGCATAGTTATATCCATAGTAATTAAATCCGGCAAATGAGTGCGATAAAGCAAATGGGCTTGTCCTCCATTGATTGCTTGGGCGACCACAGTGTGTCCGGTCTGGGATAAAATTGTTACCAAGTTTCTACGCATGATCGCAGAATCATCAACTACTAATATTGTAGACATCGCTAGCCATCTCCTTACAATAAACTCCAGAGACTGTTTTAAAGTCGAAATTTTAGCTTTTACTCGCCATTGACGTTGATATCCAGGGGAATGACCAGGCTGAGACTGAGATTGCCTAATTCCGTCTGCATTTGACAATTCCAAATTTGGGCTTTTAAATACTTGACCAAAACTTCATCTGAAGATATGGAAATTGGAGTATCGATAATCACAAGTTCCTCCCGGCCGGGAAATTCTTTTAAAGAATTTCCTAAGATGATATTAGTTACTTCAGTTAAGACATCTTCCAGGTATTGATCCACTTCTTCAGGTGTCAGCTCATCGATAACAAAATTACGCACAATTTCACGCAAGACCGGTTCGTCGAAACTTAAGATAAAAGTAATTTCCAACGCCCCCCGGATATTGATAATCGCAGTTACTTTATAGAGGTCTAACTGCTTGGGTTCATAAATCCAAAAACTGTCTTGGTAAGTCACGGTTAAATTAGCTTGCTCCAGAAAGAACTGGCAGGTCGTATTGATAAGCGGCTGCATTAATTCGGCAATCGATACTCCCCATACTCCATCCGTTTCCTTGGGCAAGTTAAAGGCAAATTCTGTACCTTGGTTGATTTCGGTTTGCACAGTAAGGAAACCGCCAAGTTTTGTCAACTCTTCAAATACCGCCGCTAACCCCACACCGCGCCCTGACAACTCATTAACATCCTCTTTAGTCGAAAAACCATCCGCAAAAATCAGCTGTACTGCTTCAGCGTCGGTTAATTTTTCCACCTCTTCAAGCATCTTTAGGCCACTTTCTACTAGCTTGTCACGTATAGTCGCAGCGTCTATCCCACGCCCATCATCTTTAATTGTCAGGAGGATATGTTTTTCCGTACTTGTTAGCGAAACATGAATCTTACCATATTCGTCCTTGTCATTGTCCAGCCGTTCATCCGGTGCTTCCAAACCATGATCGACTGCATTACGGAAAACGTGAACCAGTGATTTGGTGAAATCACTATAGAAATCAGGATTAACTAAAATCGTTTCAGTATTCATGACGACAGGATAGATTAACTTTTCGAGTCGTTCAGCCATATTTAAGACATAATCAGGGTAGGACTTTAAGAGAGTATCAAAAGGTCTGTGGCGCAGTTTGCGGAGTTCGGGTATGAGCATTTTACACTCATTGGGGGTAAGGAGCATGGAAATTTTCTTTTCAATTTCGATTAACTTATGCTTACTGATAATCAATTCATCTTCTTGAGAAAAGAAATCCTCACCCAGAATATCGTGTAAACCGGCCATATCTTTTTCTATATATAACGTGGAAAAGATTATCCAAAAGGAAAAATTTAACTTCAAATTTGCGAAACCGATGCTATGATGAATTAAAGGACAATCATCATAGGAGGGTTAAGACATGCATAGAGAAAATAACAA
>Ga0326727_10023915_pt1 | contig 11609 bp, 7 predicted proteins | sample MB2enrmetagenome_FD_207643 | JGI IMG/M metagenome (GOLD analysis project Ga0326727, IMG submission 207643) | Lab enriched peat soil microbial communities from McLean, Ithaca, NY, United States - MB29MY | ecosystem: Environmental > Terrestrial > Soil > Wetlands > Peat | place: USA: New York... | reverse complement strand
GAGCGTTGGCTCGAGGTGCACCGTGTCGCCCACAGCGTCGGCTTGCGTTCGAATGTCACGATCATGTTCGGGGCTGTCGAGCAGCCCCGTCATTGGGCCAGGCATCTCGTCCGTACCCGGAGCCTGCAAAAACAAACGGGAGGGTTCACCGAATTCGTGCCGCTCCCCTTCGTCCACATGGCGTCGCCGATCTATCTCCAGAAAAAGGCGCGCCGGGGCCCCACATTCCGGGAGGCGCTCCTCATGCATGCTGTGGGGCGCATCGCCTATCACGGCTGGATCGACAACATCCAAGCGAGCTGGGTGAAGATCGGCATTGACGGGGCCAGGCAACTGCTCGCGTCCGGTTGCAACGATCTCGGTGGAACCCTCATGGACGAGAACATCTCCCGGGCCGCCGGTGCCAAGCATGGCCAGCAGATGAACGAGGCCGACTTCCGCGCCCTGGCGGCGTCCGTCGGACGCCACCTCGAGCAGCGCACGACCCTTTACGGGCGCGTCCTACCCGTGGCCAGCTGAGCGATGACCCCGACACCACCGGCCCGAGCCGGCGAGGAGATCGAACGTCGTATCGCCGAGTTGTTGGAGCTGTCCGGCGCCCAGGCCAACCGCGACCTGCTCCGGGACATCCTCGTGACGGGCCTCTCCCTTGCCAGCGTCGATGCCAGCCGCCTCGACCTGAAGATCGCGGCCTCAGCGCTCGCCGAGATGGAGCGGGCGTTCAGCCTCTTCGCGCATTATCGGGGCATCCCCAAGCTCACCATGTTCGGTTCCGCGCGCACGGCGGTCTCCGACCCGTTGTATGCGCGTGCCGCCGACCTCGCCGCACGCATGGCACGCGAAAAGTGGCTCGTAGTCACTGGCGCCGGGCCGGGCATCATGGCTGCGGGAACCGACGGAGCGGGCACCGACATGTCCCTCGGGGTCGAGATCCGCCTCCCTTTCGAGACGATCTCTCACCCCCAGCTCGCGGCCGAAGGCCGGCTTGTCGAGATGAAGTACTTCTTCACGCGAAAGCTCATGTTGATGAAGGAATCGGCCGCCTTCGCCGTCTTGCCTGGTGGTTTCGGGACGCTCGACGAGTGTTTCGAGCTGCTCACTTTGCTGCAAACAGGCAAGGCTGAGCCCGCACCGATCGTCCTGCTCGACCTTCCCGGCGACCCGTACTGGGAGGGACTCGAGAGCTTCCTCAAGGGCGAGGTGACGCGCCGGGGCCTGATCGACGGCGAGGACGCGGCCCTCTACCGCATCACCGACGATGTCGGAGTGGCGGTCGAGGAGATCCTGGGCTTCTACCGCAACTATCACTCGCGACGTTTTGTGGGCTCGACCATGGTCATACGCTGCCGGTTCGCACCGAGCGACAAAGACTTGGCGGCGCTCAACGAGGAGTTCGGCGATATCTGCACGTCGAAGGGGATCTGGAGGACCGGCCCCTTGCCGCCCGAGCGTGCTGGCCGTGACCATCTCGACCTGAAGCGTCTCGCCCTCGAGTTCGACCGGCGTTCCCACGGCCGGCTCCGCATGCTCATCGACACCATCAACCGCTGGCCGCCTTCGAGCTGAGCCCTCAGTCGCCTGCTTGCTCAGCGCCTCCCCCACTGTTTCCATCTTGCGCGGCGCGTTCGGCCTGTGCCACAAGCGATGAAGCGCGTTCGATGGCGTTGCGGGCGCGAGACAGCAACTTCTCGCGCACGAGGTCGGGGTCGCTTCTCGAGAGCTTGCCGCCCCTGTGCAGCTGGGCCCGAAGAGAGTCGTAAGCCGCGTCGCGAAGCCGCTCGGCCAGGGTGTCGAGCTCTGCCCGCACGGCCCGCAAAGTCTCGTCTCCCACGGTGCCTCCGCTCGTCATCACCGGACAATAGCGAGCAGTACCCCGGGCACCGACGCCGGCCTCATTTGAGCGCCAGCTGACCCGGTACGACGGGCGCGGGAAGGTGATTGCGACCTGTGAGGTACCGGTCGACACCGGCCGCAGCGGAGCGGCCCTCAGCTATCGCCCAAACGATCAGACTCTGTCCGCGCACCATGTCGCCGCAGGCGAACACACCTGGGACAGACGTCGCGAAGCACTCGTCCACGGCGACGTTGCCAAGGGGGTCGAGTCCGAGCTCGAGCTCGGCGACGCAGCCGTTGACCTCCGGTCCCAGAAATCCCATTGCAATCAGGACGAGATCGACCTCGAGCTCGAACGCCGTTCCCGGCACCGCCACAAAGACCGGGCGCCCGTCGAGTGTGCGGGCCTCGACGGTCTCGGCGCGCAGCGCGCCCACCGCGCCGGACCCGTCGTCGACAAGCTCGGTCGTCCCCACCGAGAACAGGCGGTCTCCTCCCTCCTCGTGGGCCGAGGTCGAACGAAAGATCACCGGCCAGGTGGGCCACGGGTTGTCCGGAGTACGTGCCGGGCCCGGCATCGGGAGGATCTCGAGCTGAGTGACCGAGACGGCGCCCTGGCGGTGCACCGTCCCAAGACAGTCGGCCCCGGTGTCGCCGCCCCCGACGATCGCGACGCGCTTGGCCTCGGCACTGATCGTCGGTGCTTCCAGCGTGCCTTCGCAGACAAGGTTTGCCGATTTCAAGTACTCCATGGCGAAGTGCACACCGCGTAGATCACGTCCGGGCACCGTGAGATCACGCGGGCGAGTGGCACCACCCGCCAGCACCACCGCGTCGAATTCGCTTCGCAGGGCGGCAGCCGAGAGCACCGACGCGTCCGGTGCAGCTGCGCCACGCACCTCCGGAGAGCCTGACAAGTTCGACCTGCCGACAGCCACGCACGTGCGGAACTGCGTCCCTTCTTCTTCCATCTGGGCAATCCGTCGGTCGAGCACCGATTTCTGGAGCTTGAACTCCGGTATGCCGTAGCGCAGCAGGCCACCGATGCGCTCGGCACGCTCGAAGACCACTACAGCGTGCCCGGCTCGCGTGAGCTGCTGGGCAGCTGCGAGCCCGGCGGGACCCGAGCCGACGATCGCCACCTTCTTGCCGGTCCTCGTGCTCAGCTTGTGCGGCGCGAGCACGCCGGAGCTGGCCGCCCACTCTGCGGTCTCAAGCTCGACCTGCTTGATCAGCACCGGCTCGGACATGATCCCGAGCACGCACGAGCCCTCACATGGCGCTGGGCAGAGCCTGCCGGTGAGCTCGGGGAAGTTGTTCGTCGCGTGCAGGCGGTCGCTCGCCTCGGCGAAGCGGCCACGTTCGACGAGGTCGTTCCACTCCGGTATCAGGTTGCCCAGAGGGCAACCCTCGTGACAGAACGCGACACCGCAGCCCATGCACCGCGCAGCCTGCTCGGTCAGCTCTTCGCGACCGAAGGGAAGATAGACCTCCCGCCAGTCCTGGACACGAGCCCCGACCGGCCGCCGCCGCGGACCGATCCGCTCGTAACGCAAGAATCCCCGAGGGTCAGCCATGCGCGGCCGCCATGATCTCGTCGTCCACCGACCCTCCGGCCTCGACGGCACGCCTGGTGGCCTCGAGCACGCGCCGGTAGTCACGGGGCATCACTTTGACGATCTCGGTCAGCGTCTTCTCCCATCGACTCACAAGCCGCGCCGCTAATGCCGAGCCCGTCGATGCGTAATGCGCGTCGCAGAGATCCCGGACCGTCCGCTGGTCCTCCTCGTCGAGCTGTTCGAGCTCGACCATCTCGGGATTCAGGCGCCTCGGCAAGATTGCGTCCGGGTCGTGCACGAAGGCCAACCCGCCCGACATCCCCGCGGCGAAGTTGCGTCCGGTCGGACCGAGCACAAGCACAGTCCCGCCGGTCATGTACTCGCACGCGTGGTCACCCACTCCTTCGACGACGGCAGTGGCACCAGAGTTACGGACACAGAATCGTTCGCCCACCTGCCCCCGAATGAACGCCATGCCCGAGGTCGCCCCGTAGAGCACGACGTTGCCGGCGATTATCTGCTCTTCGGCCCTGAACGGCGAGCCCTCCGGTGGCCGGACCACGATGATCCCGCCCGAGAGGCCCTTGCCTAGGTAGTCGTTGGCGTCGCCGACCAGTGTCATGGTGATCCCACGGGGCACGAAAGCGCCGAAGCTCTGGCCCGCGGAGCCCCGGAAACTGAGTGCGATCGTGCCGTCCGGCAGGCCTGCGCCTCCGTAGCGCCTCGTGATCTCAGAGCCGAGCATGGTACCGACCGCACGATGAACGTTCCGGATGGGCCGGTCGAGCTCTCCCCGACGGCCCTCGGAGATCGCTCGATCGCAAGCCTCGATGAGCTCGCGGTCGAGCGCTGCTTCAAGACCGTGGTCCTGGTCTCGCGTCCGGTGCAGCGCTGAAGTCACAGGCACGCTGACCGGCTCGAGGATCGGGCGGAGATCGAGCTTTCCGGCCTTCCAGTAGTGGTCGACCGCGGCCACGGTGTCCAGGCTCTCGACGTGGCCGACGGCTTCGGCCATCGTGCGAAAGCCGAGTGCGGCAAGAAGCTCGCGACACTCTTCGGCGATGTAGTTGAAGAAGGTCTCGATGAACTCGGGCTGCCCCGTGAAATGCTTGCGAAGCTCGGGATTCTGGGTCGCTATGCCGACGGGACACGTGTCGAGGTGGCAAACGCGCATCATCACGCACCCGGACACGACCAGCGGAGCAGTCGCAAAGCCAAACTCCTCTGCCCCGAGCAGCGTCGCCACGATCACATCCCGTCCCGTCTTCATCTGTCCGTCGACTTGGACGGTGATGCGGTCCCTGAGACCGTTGCGCAGCAGTGTCTGCTGTGTCTCGGCCAACCCGAGCTCCCATGGCGCGCCTGCGTGTTTGAGTGAGGTGAGCGGCGCGGCACCGGTCCCGCCGTCGTGACCGGAAATCAGAACGACGTCCGCGTGGGCCTTGGCCACACCGGCCGCGACGGTCCCAACTCCGACCTCCGCCACCAGCTTCACGTGGATGCGAGCCAGAGGGTTGGCGTTCTTGAGGTCGTAGATGAGCTGGGCCAGGTCTTCGATCGAGTAGATGTCGTGGTGCGGTGGCGGAGAGATCAGCCCGACGCCGGCGGTCGAGTAGCGGGTCTTTGCTATCCACGGGTAGACCTTGTGGCCCGGGAGTTGGCCGCCCTCGCCGGGCTTGGCGCCCTGGGCGATCTTGATCTGGATGTCGTCGGCATTCACCAGGTACTCGCTCGTCACCCCGAAGCGGCCCGAAGCCACCTGCTTGACCGCGCTGCGCCGGAGGTCGCCGTTCGGATCGGGCACGTACCGCTTCGGGTCCTCTCCTCCCTCACCTGTGTTCGAGCGGGCGCCGAGGCGGTTCATCGCGATCGCGAGAGTCTCGTGGGCCTCAGCCGAGATCGACCCGTACGACATTGCACCGGTCGCAAAGCGCTTGACGATGGCCTCGACCGGCTCGACCTCCTCGAGCGGAACCGGCGGCCGCACTGAGGCGTCACCGACACGCAGCCGCAGCAAGCCCCGCAAGGTGGCCAACCGTTCGGACTGCTCGTCGACGAGGCGGCTGTACTCCCTGAAGATGTCGAAGCGCCTGGCGCGTGTCGCGTGCTGAAGCTTGAACACGGTCTTCGGGTTGAACAGGTGGTACTCACTGTCCCGGCGCCACTTGTACTCGCCACCGATCTCGATCTCGAGCTCGCCCGGACCCGCCTCGGGACCTTGGTACGCGTAGCGATGGCGCCGAGCCACCTCTTCGGCCAGCTCGGCCAACCCGATGCCGCCCAGCCGGCTCGGCGTCGAGCCGAAGTACCGGTCCACCAGCTCTCGATCGAGCCCGATTGCTTCGAAGACCTGGGCCCCGGTGTAAGAGGCGACCGTCGAGATGCCCATCTTCGACATCACCTTCAATACGCCCTTGCTCGCGGCCTTCAGGTAATTGCGGAAGGCCTCCCTCTCCGAAGTCTCGCCCAGCAGGCCGTCACGCACCATCTCGGCGACCGACTCGAGCGCGAGGTACGGGTTCACGGCTGCCGCGCCGTAGCCGATCAGCAGGGCGAAGTGGTGCACCTCGCGGGCGTCGCCGCTCTCGACGACGAGCCCCACACGGGTGCGCTCCTTCTCCCGCACAAGATGGTTGTGCACAGCAGCGGTCAGGAGCAGCGACGGGATCGGGGCACTGGTGGAGCTCGCGTTGCGGTCCGACAGCACGATGATGTTGGCACCGAGCGCGATCGCCTCCGATACCTGCAGACATACCTTGTCGATGGCCGCTTCCAGTCCCGACCCACCTTCGCTCACAGGGAACAAGCCGTCGATGGCAAAGCCGCTGAAGCCGGGCGTCTCACCGTGCTCGTTGACGTAGACCAGCTTCGCCAAGTCGTCGTTGTCGATGACCGGGTACGGCAGGCAGATCTGCCGGCACGAGGCGGGCTCGGGCTCGAGCAGGTTCCGCTCCGGTCCGACTGTGGCCTCGAGGGAGGTCACGAGCTCCTCACGGATGGCGTCGAGCGGGGGGTTCGTCACTTGGGCGAACAGCTGGGTGAAGTAGTCGTACACCAGGCGCGGCCGCTCGGAGAGCACGGCGAGGGGCGTGTCGGAGCCCATTGAGCCGATGGGCTCGTTCCCGGTCCTGGCCATGGGCTCGACGATGAGGCGCAGCTCCTCATTTGTCACTCCGAAGAGCCGCTGATGCCGCACGACCGAGGCGTGCTGGGGAGTCAGCATCATCCTGGGAGGTAGGTCCCCGAGATGGACGAGGCTCTTGGCCAGCCAGTCCCCGTAGGGGTGCTCCGCAGCCAGGGAGGCTTTTGTCTCGTCATCGGAGACGATGCGCCCGGCTGCGGTGTCGACGAGGAACATCCGTCCCGGCTGCAGCCTGCCCTTGACGATGACCGAGGCCGGCTCCAGGTCGAGGACGCCTACCTCCGAAGCGAGCACAACCAGCCCGTCATCGGTCACCCAGTAGCGTGCGGGGCGCAGACCGTTGCGGTCGAGCACCGCCCCTACCACGGTCCCGTCGGTGAAGGCTATGGCCGCCGGCCCGTCCCAAGGTTCCATCACGGACGAGTGGAAGCTGTAGAACGCTCGCCGGGCGGGGTCCATCTCGGCGTGGTTCTGCCACGCCTCGGGGATCATCATCAGCACCGCATGAGGAAGCGATCGACCAGCAAGGTGGAGCAGCTCCAGGACCTCGTCGAATGTGGCCGAATCGCTTCCTCCCGGGGTCACGATCGGGAAGATCCGCCCCAGGTCGCCATCGAAGCGATCACTCGCCAAGAACGCTTCCCTGGCCCGCATCCAATTCCGGTTGCCTGCGAGGGTGTTGATCTCGCCGTTGTGGGCGATGAGGCGATACGGATGGGCAAGAGGCCACGAGGGAAAGGTGTTGGTCGAGAACCTCGAGTGCACGAGCACGATCCGGCTCTCGAGTCGCTCGTCGGTGAGGTCAGGGAAGAACCCGCGCAACTGGGTAGGCGCCAGCATCCCCTTGTAAACGACCGTCCGTGTCGACAGTGACGGGAAGTAGACGCCCACGTCCGCGTGCTCCACGCGCTTGCGCACGACAAAGCACCGGCGCTCGAGGGCATCGCCAACCACAGCGGAGCGGACGCCCGTCGAGCCGGTGGGCGGCTCGCCGGCGGAGGCCAGAAAGACCTGCGAGAACCTAGGCGCGGCGGCCCTGGCTCCCTCGCCGGCAGCTGACAGGTCGACCGGCACGTCGCGCCATCCGAGGACGGCGAGCCCTTCCTCGTGTGCGATCCGCGAGACGAGATCGATGGCCCGCTGAGCCGCTCGCGCCTCGCAAGGAAGAAACGCCATCCCGGTGCCATAGCTCCCCGGCCCTGGGAGATCGAAGCCTGCAACCTCCGAATAGAGCCGGTGTGGCAGCTGTATGAGCGCTCCCGCACCGTCACCGGTACCGCGGTCGGCCCCGAACGCGCCCCGGTGAGCGAGGTTCTCGAGCGCCGTGAGCCCGAGTGTCACGACGCGGTGACTGGCCGGGCGTTTCAGGTCCACTACGAACGCGACCCCGCATGCGTCGTGCTCGAACGTGGGGTCGTAGCAACCCACCACGTCATCGTTCCTGGTCATTGGCGTCCTTTAGGCGATCGCTGCCGACCGGCGACCGCCACGGTCCCCGGTCGGACTGATTTCCGGCTCAGTCGCTCGGCTGCTTTACCGTCGGCTAATGGCCGGGACGCCCTTGGCCCAGCAGATGACGGCAGACAATACACGAACGAACCGCTCCCCGAGCCCGTCATCGTGGGCAACGCACGTGGCCACGCTCCCAACAGCTCGCCTCAAAGTGGGTCGATGCTGATCTTCCCGCCGTCGGCTACGTGCTCTGTGAACTTGGTCCCATCCCAATAGCGCAACTCATGGCGCCCACCGGGATCGGGGAGCCAAGACCGCGGAGGAGGCTGCGGTGCGGGTGGCACCGAACCTGGCACCCCCGGTTGTCCTAGCCCAGGAAACACGGTCCCGGGTGGCGGAGCCTCTTGCCAACCCCCGGGCGGCGGCGCCCCGCGATAGCCAGGTGGTGGCCCCTGCCATCCTCCGGTAACCGGTGGATCCCATCCTTGCGGGGCGCCCTGGTCCCACCGCTGGGCCCCTCCGGGCCAGCTCGTAGGTCCCGGCTTGGGCCGTGTCGTGAAGCACGCGAGCACGTACAGGACGACACCGATGAGCGAGAGCAGGAATAAGAGAACCGCCCACATGCCCGATGGCACACTCCATGGAGTCACGCCGCGTGTGCGCTTGTAACGTTCCGAAAGGAAATAGCCCACAGCGCCCAGGACTGCGCCCAGCACAAAGCCGTCGACCAGCGTGGAGCTGCTGTAGACGATGGTCAAGCCGATCAGCCGCCCAACATGCACATATCGAGCGTAACCGCCTGTCGCACCGTTGCTGCGAATCTGCCCCGCATCGCAGGACATCCGGCTTCCGCCCGCGCCCGTAAGACCCCTTCCACCTTCCGGAGGCCCCGTCAGCGGTCGCCAAGCGGTCCGTGCAGATGGGTTCGTCATAGGATCGTCGTCGTGGCCGATCGCGACCCAGCCGTCGCCGCAGAGGCGAGTCCGACCCCGAAGGTGGCCCTCACCATCGCTGGAAGTGACTCCGGCGGCGGAGCGGGCATTGCCGCCGACCTGCGTACCTTCTGTTCGCTAGGTGTGTTCGGGACCCTTGTGGTGACTGCGGTCACCGCCCAGAACACCGTCGGCGTACGTGAGTTTCTCGCGATGACCCCCGCGACAGTGGCGGCGCAACTAGACGCCGTCCTTTCAGACATGCCCGTGCGCTCAGCCAAGGCCGGGATGCTGGCCACCTCCGACATCGTGAAGCTGCTGACGAGCTGGGGTGCCGCCGGCAGGCTCCCGCCGCTCGTGATCGACCCCGTTCTCGTCTCGTCGAGTGGCGAGCCGATGTTCCCCGGTGACGACGTGGCCGGTGCCTATCGCGGCCTGTTCGCCCATGCCGCCGTCGTGACTCCGAACCTGCCCGAGGCCGCCCTGCTGACCGGCCTTCAGCTTGCCGATCTCGAAGCCATGGAGACCGCCGCCCGTGAACTGCACGCGCTCGGGCCGCAGCTCGTGATAGTGAAAGGTGGGCGCCGACGCGGCGCCGAGGCTGTCGACGTCGCGTTTGACGGACGTTGCGTGACGCTGCTCAGGGCTGGGTGGATCGACACAGCAAACGTCCATGGCACCGGTTGCACCTTCTCCGCAGCGATCGCAGCGAACCTCGCTCTCGGGCTCGAGCCGCTCGAGGCCGCGTTCGAGGCCAAGCAGTTCGTCACCCGCGCGATCCTCGGGGGCTCGCAGTGGCACCTCGGTGCTGGCCACGGTCCTGTCGATCAGTTCGGAGCGGCTGCGACCCAGACCAGAGCGGTCTGAGGCCGGTTCTGGTCCTCAGAGGTCCCCAGGGCCGCTCAGGTGGGCTCGAATCAGCTCAGAGCTGCTCTGGCGCACCGTAGGGGTGGAGCACCTCAGGGATGGTCACGTGGCCGTCCCTGTCCTGATTGGCCTCCAACAGAGCGATCAGGAACCTCGCTGTCATGGCGGTCCCGTTCAAGGTGTGCGGGAACCTGAGCGACCCATCGGTGTCACGAAAGCGCACGTTCAGCCGCCGAGCCTGATAGTCGGTCGTGTTCGAGCAGGACGTGATCTCCCGGTACCGTTGCTGGCTCGGGACCCAGGCCTCGAGGTCGTACTTCTTGGCCGCGGACGGCCCGAGGTCGCCAGCCGCGGTCACCACGACCCGGTAGGCGATCCCGAGGCCACCCACGATGTCCTCCTCGATCGCGAGGATCTCCTCGTGGTGTTCGCGGGAGCGCTCGGGGCGAGCGAAGAAGAACATCTCCACCTTGTCGAACTGGTGAACCCGGAAGATGCCCCGGGTGTCGCGCCCGGCTGCGCCCGCTTCGCGCCTGAAGCACGTGGAGTAGCCCGCATATCGAAGCGGCAGCTCGTCGGCGGGCAGGATCTCGCCCTCGTGAAGCGCAGCCAGCGCGACCTCGGAGGTTCCTGTCAGATACAGCCCGTCACTGCTGACTTGGTACAGGTTGACCTCGTCGGTTGGCAGGAAGCCTGTGCCGTACATTGCGGACTCCCGCACCAGCACCGGTGGCAGAACAGGCTCGAAGCCGCGTTCCACCAGCAGATCGAGGGCATAGCGGTACAGCGCCAGCTCTACGAGCGCGACGGCGCCCCTCCGGTAAGCAAACCGGGCACCTGCCACCCTAGCCCCACGTTCGAGGTCGAAGCCTGGCTTCCCGAGGCCATCGCCACCAAAGCAGCCCGATGTCGAGGTCAGCTCGACGTGGTCGCGTGGCGTGAACGAGAACTCCCGAGGTGTCCCGACTCTGCGTAGCTCCAACGCGTCCTCATCGGTGTAGCCGTCGGGTACCGAGTCGTCGGGCGGGTTCGGGAGAGCGGCAAGCAGGTCCGAACGCCGACGATCGAGTCCCTCGAGCTCGGTCTCCGCCTTCCGCAGCTCTTTGCCCACCTGGACGAGGGCTGCGCGTTCGTCTTCGGTCGGCTTGCCCTTTGGCCGAGTCCTCCGGCGGAGCTCGTCGACCTCGGTGGTCAGCTCTCGCCAGAGGCCGTCGACCGTCAGCAAGCTCTCGAAGTCCGCGGCCGCCCCCTTCCGAGCGAGGGCCCGCCGGAACTCCTCCGGGTGTTCTCTTGCCAGCCGGATATCGATCATTGCCCGCCAGCGTGCGGGTAGCGCCGCGCTCGGCTCGGGATCTTCCCGGTAGTGGCAGTGTGGCCCTGCACGGCAGTTACCGGCGCTTGCCCTTCTTGCGGGGCCGTGGAGGTGGGCGGCGCGCCGGCGCGCCGGCGCGGGGTGCTCCCGTAGGAGGTCTAGCCCCTCCTCTGCCCGGCGGCACACCGGTCGCTTGCGGCCCTTGGACCTCGAGCTTCCCGTTGCCCGTGTCGCTTGGGCTCTCAGCCTCACCGTCGACGGCTCTGCCGGCCTCATCGAACGCCCTGTTGTCGCGAACTGCGGCTCCGGTTCCCCTGGTCGCGCCGGGACGCAACGTCGCCGGCTTGCCCGCAGCGCTGCTCGACGCGCGGCGGCGCTTGCCCGAGGTCGCCGGCTCCGAAGTGCTCAAGGCGCCCCCAGCAACGGCCGCCGGTGAGATCAGCAGCGTCGCGGATCCGCGCGATTCCAGGCGCTCGCGGATCCGCTGGTAGCGCTCTTCGTGCTCCTTCAGC
>Ga0326727_10023912_pt1 | contig 11610 bp, 12 predicted proteins | sample MB2enrmetagenome_FD_207643 | JGI IMG/M metagenome (GOLD analysis project Ga0326727, IMG submission 207643) | Lab enriched peat soil microbial communities from McLean, Ithaca, NY, United States - MB29MY | ecosystem: Environmental > Terrestrial > Soil > Wetlands > Peat | place: USA: New York... | reverse complement strand
ACCTGCGCCGGTTTGCCCTGCGGGACCTGTTGCTGGGTGCGCAAATTGCCATCTGCACGCTGCTGGTGACGGCCTCGCTGGTGGCGGTGCGCGGCATGGTGCGCACGCTGCACGCGCCGCTGGGCTTCAAACCGCAGGGCGCATTGCTGGTGGACATGGACCTGAGCCAGGCGGGCCAGGAAGGCGACGCGGCGCTCAATAAGCAGAAAGAGATGATCGAGGCGGCGCGGAGCATCCCCGGTGTGACAGGGGTAGGTGCGGTGAGCCGCACGCCGATGACCGGCGGGCTGCATGGGGTCCCGATTTTCCGGCCGGGGACGACCGAGTTCAAGCTGCACAATTCCGTGCTTTCGCCGTACGTGTTTCAGATGTCGCCGGGATACCTGGAGGCTGCCGGCACCCGGCTGCTGAGCGGGCGGGATGTGCGCTGGCAGGACAAGCCGGACACGCCCCATGTGGCGATTGTGAACGAAACCTTTGCGCGCACGATGTGGGGCGAAACGCCGGCCATCGGTCAGCACTTTATTGTGGCGGGCAACCTGACGGAAGTGGTGGGCGTGGCGCAAGACGGCAAGTACCACGACATGCAGGAAGCGCCGCAGCCGGTGGCGTATGTGCCGTTCGCGCAGAACGGGAGCAGCGAGGCGATTTTCGTGGTGCGGTCGCGGCGGGCGCCGAATGAGATGGCGGCGGCGCTGGAACGCACGCTGAGCGGCATTGAGCCGAATGTGCCCATCACGGTAGAGAGCTGGCCCGATTCGCTGCGGGGTGAGCTGTTCCCGGCCCGGGCGGCGGCCGCGGCGCTGGGCGCGATGGGCCTGCTGGCGGCGATGCTGGCGGTGACCGGCATCTTCGGCATGGCGGCCTACAGCGTGAGCAAGCGGATGAAGGAACTGGGCATCCGCGTGGCTCTGGGCGCCGGGCGGCCGCAACTGGGAAAGGCCGCATTGGGAAGGCCGCTGGCCCTGTTGATGGCGGGCTCAGCCCTGGGACTGGGGCTCGGAATGTTGGCTACGCGGCTGCTGGGACGACTGGTGTACGAGGCGAACCCGCGTGATCCGCTGGTGCTGGGCGGCGTGGTTGCCACAATGGCCCTGCTGGGAGCGATGGCAACCTGCATCCCCGCGCGGCGCGCGCTCGGTGTGAATCCAGCCACGCTGATGCGAGAGGAGTGACCGGGGCGACTGGCGGGCTGACATGGAATTCCGGCGGTATGTTTTCCCACCCGAACTTATCTGCTCGGAAGGGGTTGGGCAGCAGCCCGCAACAACGAGAGCGCGGCGAGGGTTGGCACCCGGCAAGTTAAACAAAACAAAGAACGCTTGCAGAGTGTATGCTCTCCCACCCATCGCAAGGAGCGCGATGGATGGGGCACTCAGTTTCATCCCCTGTGTGGCGGAGAACCCGGTGACGATTACGCCTGATCGATTGAGAGGGCGGCCAGTTGGTTCACCAGGCGCACTGTCTCTGTGGCGAGGGTGGGGCGCCCGAACTTATCGGCTCGGGAAGGGTGGGCCGGCATCCCCTGGATTATCGCGCCAACCCCTTCCGGGCAAAGCAACCCTGGAGTTGCTCTAGAATCATCTCTTGCTCCCTGAAGACCAACACGAACGGCTGGAAGTGGTGCTGGTGTCGCCGCGCAATCCGCTCAATATTGGAGCGGCGGCGCGGGCCATGGCCAACTTTGGCTTCCGGCGGCTGACGGTGGTGGCGCCCTTTGCGCCCCATTGGCGCGAGGCCCGCTCGGCTGTAGGAGCGCCGGAGCTGCTGAAGGACGCAAAGGAAACGGCGACCTTGGCCGAGGCCGTGGCGGGCTGCACGCTGGTGCTGGGCACCGGCAGCCTGACTTATCGCAAGGCGGAGCAGGCGGTGGTGCAACTGCCACAACTGGCTGCGCCGGTGCGGCAGGAACTGGGGCGCGGCGGACGCGTGGCGGTGGTGTTTGGGCCGGAGAAGCACGGGCTCACGCGGGAAGACCTGTCTTACTGCCACGTGCTGGTGGAGATCCCCACCGATGTTCGTCAGCCCTCGATGAATCTGGGGCAGGCGGTGGCCGTATGCCTGTACGAGCTGGCGGCCAGGGCGTTTGCGGCGGAAGAGGGTCCCGCAGGGGCTAGAGCCCCGGGGCCTTCCGCGGCGCCCTCCGGCGAGCTGGAGTTGCTGGCCCGGCTGGTGGAAGAAACGATGGCGGCGGCGGGCTACTCGCCGCGCTCGATGCAGACGGCCAACCGCCACGATCTGCGCCTGCTGCTGCGGCGGCTGGCACCGGCGGCGCGGGACACGCGGCGCATGATGGGGCTTTTCCGGCGGATTCTGTGGCGGCTGCAACATCCGCGGACGGCCGGAGAGCAGGGCGGCGGGCGGGAGTGAGATGGTTGCACCCGGTCTTTACACCAAAAAATGGGGCAATCCTGTTAGAGTGGCGGCAAAGGTTCCTCGATGCTCCTGACGACAGTTCGTTTCTGCTTCCCTGCGGCCATGGCGCGGCTGGGCTCGATGGCCAGTTGCGGCGCGCTGGCGCTGGCGCTGACGGCCAGCGCGCAGCAGCCCGCGTCCACACAACCGCCCGCTCAACCCGGTACAGCCCAGGCGCCTGACGCCGCGCAGCAACCGGCCACGGCGCCGGCGGGGGAAGGCCAGACTGCCGGGCAGCAACCGGCAACTGCACCGGCGGCCGAAAGCCAGCCCGCCGCACAGCAGACTGGCGCGCCGGAGACGCCACCCCCAGCGGCAACCGCCGCGCCGGAGACAGCACCCCCGGCACCAGCCGCTACGCCCCAGCAAAGCCAGCCGGCGGCCGAAGAGAAGGGGCAGGCGGAAGCGCAGAGTTCCCCGCCCGAGCCCCCTGCGCCGGGCGCCATCACCGAAGAGGAGCTGAAACAACTGCTCGTGGGCAAGCCGCTCTATCTGCGCGGCGGCTACCTGGACAACAGCCTCACCTTCAGCGAGCATGGGGCGCTGATCGGCAACTCGCCGCAGGGCTCGTATACACTGAGCGCTGTGCAGATCGACAAGGTGCGCCTCACCAAGCACAAGGTGGAACTGGAGGGAGCGCGCTACGGACTGCACTTTCTGGGCGCTCTGCCCTACGAGGACCCCACCAAGGCCGTCGACCGGGTGAAGATCACGCCCAGGAAGAAGGTACTGAAAATCACCATCGACCGCGAACTGGTGGTGACGCCCAAAAAGAAGAAGGAGAAAAAAGGAAAAGGAGACGAAGTGGGGAAGAAAGGGCCAGCCCCGGCTTCGTCCATTCAACCGGGAGGCCAGGCGGGAGCCCAGCCGGGCGCGCCGCCGGAGCTGAGCGAGGCCGACCAGGCCAAGGCGGAGATGGCCGCCGCCCCGGCAGCCGAGCGGCCGGCCGACCCGCAGAGCGTGACCACCACCACTTCGCCGGCGCACGCCACGCGGGTTTTGAAGGAGGCGCTGAACAACGTGTTTGCGCAGGGATTCGACGCGCGGATGATGGCCGCGATGCCCGACTTCTGGAAGCTCTACTACCAGGCCGCGGCGGCCAAGACCGATTACCGGCCCGCCGACCCGACAGTGCTGCGCCAGAATACGGTGGACAAAAAGGCCAGGCTGCTGTCGACCTTCGAGCCGGACTCGAACGAGTATGCCCAGGCCAACGGGGTGGCGGGCATGGCTCTCTACCATGTGGTGATCGGGGCCGACAGCAAGCCGACGGAGATTGCCGTAGCCCGGCCCATCGGCTTCGGGCTGGACGAGAACGCGGTCGAGGCGATTCGCCATGCGCGCTTCGATGCGGCTCTCAAGGACAGCAAGCCGGTTCCGGTGCTGCTGGACCTGGTGGTGGAGTTCCGGATCTTCTCGAAGAGGACCGCGGCGCGGCCGGAGACGGGCGCGAAGCCGGGGGAAGCTGCACAACCGGTACAGCCGGCGCTTCCCGGGCCATACAGCGTGCAGCATCCGTAGGCTTGGACTCGCTTCACTCCTGATCAACGGAGCCGGATGAGAGTCCAGTTTTCCCACACTTGCGACAGAAAGAAATCGCCAGGATGGGGCACGGAGCTTGGTGCGGCTACAGCGTTTGCGGCATGACTACAGTTGTGCCCTGTTACAAGGCATGTGCTCTCGCAACCTAAAGGCCCCCACAATTCAGCTTAATAAACGATTCCCTGCGTGGCGGGCACCGCGCGTGTCTTGCGCCGGTAAGACGCCGTCTTACGGCTGTCGTGCGCGGGCCAGACGGCTGTAAGACAAACGCAAGACGGCGTAAGACAGAGGCGGTTTCCCGCCGGGATTTGTCTTACGGCGCGTCCTGCCGTCTTGCATCCGCGGGCGCCGGATTCACTCTGCTGCCGGGGGCTGCCACAGCTCGACGCGGTTGCCTTCCGGGTCCCATATCCAGGCAAAGCGCCCGTAGTCGGAGTCGTCCCGTTTTGGGTCGATGCGCACGCCTGCCCCAGCCAAATCGGTCAGCAACTGGTCCAGATCGTCGACCCGGAAGTTCACCATGGATTGTTGCTCGCCCTGGCCGAAATACTTGGTATCGAGCGGAAAATGGGCAAATACGGTCATCCCCGCCGACTCCGGCCCCTCGAATGCGAGCGAGCCGCCGCCCTGGCTGGCAATCCCCAGGTGGCGGGCATACCAGTCGCTCAGAGCCTTGGGATCGCGCGCCTTGAGAAAGATGCCGCCCACACCAACCGCTTTCGCCATGTCTACTCCTCCTGCTGGATGATTTCTTCGAGCCTGGTTTTGTGTTTCGCCTCGCGCCCGGTACGCGGTTCGGTAGCCAGCACCCGCGAGGGCCTGGGCTGGCCCACGCGCTCGCGGGCGTTGGCTTTGACCGCCTTGGTTACGGAGAACTTTCCCGGTCTGCGTTTCTTCATGACGAGGACTAGTATGGAGTAAATCCAGCCGGGGCGAAAGCTCCGGCAATCCTGGCGGCCGATTTCGGCAGCCGGGCGCCAAGAGCAGGGAGCCAGAGAGCAATGGAAGAGCGGGAGTTTTTCAACGAAACCACGGAACAGCGGACGCACACCCTGGTATGCCCCAAATGCGGCCAGGCGGGCGAATACAAGGTCACCTGGGTGGTGCGGCGCAAGCGCGCGCAACTGCCCCGCGGAGCCGACGAGCGCGATCGCGCCCGCTTCGCCAAAGCGCAGTCTTACATGGTAAGACGCGACGACAAGCTGGCCTGCACCAACATCCGCTGCCGCAAGGCTTTCGAGATCACGCAACTGCAGTCGCTGTCGTTTCTGTCGGAGTAGGTGGGGGGCTGAGGGCCTTTCGCCGGAGAGCGAAATGCAGGTTCTTCGACTTCGCTGCGCGGCGTTCAGGGTCGCTCCTCATGAACGGGGCCGGTTCGGGTTTGTGGTTTCCCATCCTAGTGTGGTGTGCCAGATGTTCTTTGAAAAACAGCCGCAGATCCTTCGACTCCCCGCCCCCAGGGTGAAAAGCGCTTGGGGCCTTGTTCGCTCAGGATGATAACCCTTGTTTTGTTGCGAACGTCAGCGACAGGACACTCGCCGCAAAAAACAGAAGCGCGGCGCCCAGGTTATTCGGCGCTGCTGGTGTGGCGGTGCTTTTGTCCCGGCAGTTGTCCCGGCAGTTGAACCGGTTCTTCCCCTTATCGCGCACACTCCCGGAGGCCGGCGTGCCCAGCCGTGTTTTTTGTGGAGGAACCATGCAGCTTCCCGCTCGTCTCCCGTTCGTACGCTCCGCCGCTTTGCTGGCCCTGGCGGCCTCGTTGTGGAGCGTTTCTGCCCTTTCCGCACAGGAATTGAAGCCCATCGCGCTGCCGCCAGCGCAGACGACAGCCGGCATGCCGCTGATGCAGGCGCTGGAGCGGAGGCAGACCACGCGCGCCTTCAGGGAGCAACCGCTGCCTGTGCAGACCCTCTCGAACCTTCTGTGGGCAGCCTTTGGGGTCAACCGGCCCGCCACGGTGAAGCCGGGACTGGGGCGCACCGCGCCCTCGGCGATGAACAAGCAGGAAGTGGATCTTTACGTGGTTCTGGCCCAGGGGGTCTACGTCTACGAGGCCGAGGCCAACCGCCTGCGCCCGGTGGTGGCCGGCGATGTGCGCGGCAAAATCGGCACCGGAGCGGCTTCTCATGCGGCGGTGACGCTGGTTTATGTGGCTGACGCCAAGCTGGACTACGCCCAGGTGGACACCGGTTTCATCGGCCAGAACGTTTACCTGTTTGCCGCCTCGGAAGGGCTGAACGCCTGGTTCTATGCCTTCCACACGCCGGATGTGGCCGCGACCTTGAAGCTGCCCGCGGAAAAGCACGCCCTCTACGGGCAGTCGGTCGGGTATCCGCTCCCGTAGCGCGAGAGTCCCAGGTCTCAAAGGCGAACCCCTTTGACAAGCTCAGGCCCGGCTCGGGGGCGCCCGCGGCTTCCCCAGCGCACCCAACCGGCATTGCGAATTTGCACCTCTACAATATTTGCGACCGCCGTTCGTCTTCAGGAATGGATGGATGAGCCAGTGCCTATCACCTCGATGGCCGAGCAAAACGAGCAAATCTCCGAAGTCATCGAGGAAGTGCGGTTCCGGCTGCGCAATTTCATCCGCAAGCGGGTGCCCAACGAAGCCGACGTGGAAGATCTTCTTCAGGATGTTTTCTACGAGCTGGTGAGAGCCAATCGCCTGCTGATGCCCGTTGAGTATGTAACCGGCTGGCTCTATCGCGTGGCGCGCAATCGCATAACCGATCTTTTTCGCAAGAAGAAGCCGGAGAACTTCAGCGATGCGGCGGGCGTGGACGACGACGGGGAGCTGCTGCAAATTGAAGACCTGTTGCCCTCGCCCGAGGCCGGCCCGGAAGCGCTCTACCTGCGCAGTGTGCTGCTGGATGAGCTGGAACTGGCGCTCGCCGAGTTGCCTGCCGAGCAGCGGGCGGTGTTTGTCGCGCACGAAATGGAAGGGCGCAGCTTCAAGGAACTGGCGGACGAAAGCGGCTTGAGCGTCAACACCCTGCTCTCGCGCAAGCGCTATGCGGTGCTGCGTCTGCGCGACCGGCTGCAGTGCATTTACGACGAATTCAAGAAGGAATGAGGAACAGAACATGGGAAACGATTGGGTCAGGAGAAACAAGTGGATCTTTTTTGTGGCTCCGCTGGCGCTGGCGCTTTTCGTCTGGATTGGCGGCGAAGTCGTCATGCACCTGTGGAACTGGCTGCTACCGGGGCTGTTCGGGTGGAAGCAGGTCAACTTCTGGCAGGCTCTGGGATTGCTGGCGCTCTGCCGGATTCTGTTCGGGGGCCTGGGAGGGCATGGCGGCGATCACGCAAGGGGACGCGGCCCGATGGGCAAACGCTGGGAGCGAATGACGCCCGAGGAACGGGAGAAGTTCCGCCAGGACCTGCGTTCGCGCTGCGGCGACTTTGGCGCGCCCGCCGGCGAAACCAGGGAAGCGGTCTGAGAAGGCAGGTTCCACTGGCGCGGGCCGCACGGCATGTGATTGAATCGAACGTGTGAGCGGCCCGGAGGTCATCCGTGGGCCCGCCAGGAGAACATCATGGCAAATTCCCTTCTTCCCCCCGAAGAGCGCAATCTGACTCCCGATCAGGTCGAGGCGCTGGACAAGCGCCGCGACCTGGGGCATACGCTGCTGGTGATCGCGGGCCAGTTTGCGGTGATCGCCCTCATCCTTCTGCTGTGGGTGGGCCAGGACCTGACCTACTCGCCCGGCTGGGTGCATCCCATGGCCTACTATTTCGCCATTTCCCTGGGAATCATCGTGGTTTGCGGCGTGACCGGGATGGTGCTGCGCAAAGGGACGCCGCGGCTGGACTGACGCGATTGCCCGCTCTTTGGCATTTTGCTCGAAAGGCCGCGAAGGATGGGGCGCGTGACGAAGAAGCGGGCGCCCAGCATCATGCGAACCCACCCTGGAGCTTGCCCGGTCCGCGGGAATGCTCCACCGCTGCAAGAGCGGTATAGGCTTGAAGTTCCCCATGGCTGCTGCTTTTCAGACCGATTTCACCACCGTGGCGCCCGTGGCGCGGCTGACCGACAGCCACGGACGGGTCATTCACGATCTGCGCGTCTCCATCACCGACCGCTGCAACTACAAGTGCATCTACTGCCGGACGGGAGAGTTGGGGGCGCAGTATCCCGAGCTGGACATTCAGGAGTATCTGCGGCTGATCAAGCTGTTTGTCGGGCTGGGCATCAGCAAGGTGCGGCTGACCGGGGGCGAGCCGCTGCTGCGCCGCGGGCTGGTGGAGCTGGTTCAGGAGTTGGCCGGTTTGCGCACCCTGGCGGGCGAGCCGCTGGACCTGGCGCTGACCACCAACGGCCACCTGCTGGACGAACTGGCCGCGCCGCTCAAGGACGCGGGCCTGAACCGGGTGACGGTGAGCATGGACGCGGTGGACGCGCCCACCTTCGAGCGCATTACCCGCGTTCCCGGCAGTTTCAAGACCGTTCTGGGGGGCATTCGCGCTGCCCGCGCCGCCGGGCTCACTCCGCTCAAGATCAACTGCGTGCTGCTGCGCGGCTTCAACGACGAGCAGATTGAGGGCTTTGCCCGGTTTGCCCGCGAGGAAGACGTGGTGGTGCGGTTCATTGAGTTCATGCCGCTGGAGGAAGGCCGCCTGTGGACGCCGGAGATCGTGGTGCCGTTGGCGGAGATAGTGAAGCGCCTGGGCCGCGTGCTGCCGCTCCAGGAGATGGCGCCGCGCGAGGCCAGCGAGACGGCGCGGCGCTACACTTTTGCGGATGGGGTGGGCGAAATCGGCATCATTGCGCCGGTGAGCCAGGCCTTCTGCGGGGCGTGCAGCCGGGTGCGGCTCACCTCCGACGGCAAGATCCGCACCTGCCTCTTCTCACAGGTGGAGCACGACCTCTACGGGCGGCTGCGGGCCGGGACCAGCGACGAGGAACTCCGCGCCTACATTCGCCAGACCGTGCAAGGCAAGGAAGCCCGCCATCACATTGGGGAACCGGGATTCCTGAAACCCTCGCGCTCGATGGTGCATATCGGCGGCTGAGGCCGCGGCCGGCAGGGCACGGGAACCCATCCGCAAGTAACCTGTCAGGACCGTCTGCAAGCGCCTTCTCCCTATCGCGCCCTCTGCCCGATGTGACAGAATTCTCAACAGATTGCCTCCCACGGGTATGCAAATGGAGCACGAGACGGAAAACCGTATCCCGCTCGAAGACCTTCTTGTCTTCCACCAGTTGACGCGCTCGCTTACCTCGAGCTTCGAGCTGGATGCGATTCTGCGCACCATTCTGGAACACATGGAGCGGACGGTCGAGGCCGACCTGTGGACGCTGCTGATGCTGGACGAGCCGCGCCAGGAACTCTACTATGTGCTGGCCGCCGGGGGAGAACACGCGGCGCTGCGCGATCTGCGCGTCAAGGTGGGCGAAGGGGTGGCCGGCTGGGTGGCGGAGCACGGCGAAACCCTCATCGTTCCCGAGGCGGAGCAGGACCCGCGGGTGAAACAGGAGCTGAGCGCCGCGCCCAGCAAGGTGCGCTCGGTGATCGCCATGCCCCTGCGCGGACGCAAGGGGACCCACGGGGTGATCGAGATCTTCAACCCCCGCCCCGGCCAGATGACCGACTACACCATCGCCTTTCTGCACATTCTGGCCGACCACGCCGCCATCGCCATTGAGAACGCGCGCGACATGACGCGCATCCAGCAGTTGTCCATCACCGACGACACCACCGGCCTCTATAACGTGCGCCATCTCTACGATTTGCTGGGCCGGGAGCTGGAGCGCTGCGGCCGCCTGGGCCTGCCGGTGAGCCTGGCGTTTCTCGATCTGGACCGCTTCAAGCTGGTCAACGACGCACACGGCCACCTGGTGGGCAGTGAGCTGCTGGCCCGCACCGGGCAGCGGCTACAACAGTTGAGCCGCAAACAGGACTGGTGCTTCCGCTACGGAGGCGACGAGTTCGTCATCCTGATGCCGGAGACCGATGCAGCGGCCGCCCTTGCCCAGGCCCAAGTGCTGCTCCGGCTGCTGATGCAGACCCGCTTCCAGATGAAGAGCGGGCTGGAACTGGGGGTGAGTGCCAGCGTGGGCCTGGCCACCAGTCCGGCAGACGGCCTGACGGTCCACGGCGTCATCGGGGTCGCCGACGCGCGCATGTACGCGGTGAAAAGCAATGGGCGGGCCAAGGTGCGGGGAGCGTAAGGCTTTCTCGCTGTTCCAGCAATGCTGGGCGTGGGCCCAGAGCGTTTTCTGTTCAAGTGTTCCCAGGGGAGATTTGAATTCATGCTCTCCCACCCTTGAATCAAAGAGCGATTCTTTGCAACCATGCGTTGTGCTTTCCCCGGTCCCAAAGCCGGGACCGGGGGCACTCGAGCCGTTCTTGGGACCGGAGTAATTGACCGGCTATGGCCGCCCGCAGAGCACATTCTTCACCAAACCCCGCAACCACCTCATAAATTCAGGGGATTGTCACACTCCGTTGCCAAGTGGGCCGGTAGACTTCCGGCGTGGCTTCCCAGGAAGCCTCGGAGCGGAACCCCATGGATACTACCGACGACCAAGCGAGTTTCTTCAGCGTAAGGCAGATGACCTGCGACGACATTCCGGCGGTTATCGAGCTGCAAATACGCGCTTTTCCAGGCCAGCAGCCCTGGAGAACCGCGCAACTGGTGCGCCACATGGAAGTCTTCCCCGAGGGGCAACTGGTTGTGGCTGGCCGGGCTGGCCGCATTGTGGGTTCAGCCAGTTCGCTGATCATCGACTGGGACGACTACGCCGAATCAGCCAACTGGTCGTCGATCACCGGCCAGGGCACATTCGATACTCACAACCCGCTGGGCAAGACCCTCTATGGCGCCGATATGGGCGTGGACCCCGAGGTGCGCAAACAGGGGATCGGAACGCTTCTCTACGAAGCCCGCAAAGAACTGATCCGGGAGCGCGGGATCAAGCGTTTGTTGACGGGCGGGCGCATTCCCGGCTACGGAGCGGTTGCCGACGAGATGTCGGCCAAGGAGTATGTGGCCGATGTGGTGGCCGGCAAGCGGCGAGACCCCGCGCTCAGCTTTCAACTGGGCAACGGCCTGGTGGTTCTGGACGTTGTTCCCGGCTACATGCACGACACCGAATCGGCCGGTTTTGCCACCCTGCTGGAATGGCTGAACCCGGAATACACCTCCTCGGTGAGCTTGCAGGCGAGCCTGCAACACGCCGCCCTGGAACAGGCCGCCGCCGAGGCTTTGCGCGGCACGCCCCGCCCGCGCCGCGTGCGCATTGCCGCCGTGCAGTACCTGCTGCGCCCCATCGCCAGCTTCGACGACTTCGTGAAGCAGGTGGAGTTCTTTGTCCACAGCGCCAAGGACTACAAAGCCCACTTCATTCTCTTCCCCGAGTTCTTTACCATGCAGTTGCTCAGCTATATCAATGAGCCCGCCCCGGCGCTGGCCGTGCGCCGCCTGGCCCGGCTGGCTCCCCAATACGAAGAACTGTTCATCCGCCTGGCCAAGGAGACGGGCATCTACATCATTGGGGGAACCCACCCTGTGATCCAGCGGGGCAGGGTCTTCAACGCCGCGCATCTGTTTACCCCCAACGGCCAGGTCTTCCGCCAGAAGAAGGTCCACCTCACGCCCACGGAGAGCGGCCCTTACCAACTGAGCCGCGGCCATGGCCTTTATCTTTAT
>Ga0326727_10023911_pt1 | contig 11610 bp, 7 predicted proteins | sample MB2enrmetagenome_FD_207643 | JGI IMG/M metagenome (GOLD analysis project Ga0326727, IMG submission 207643) | Lab enriched peat soil microbial communities from McLean, Ithaca, NY, United States - MB29MY | ecosystem: Environmental > Terrestrial > Soil > Wetlands > Peat | place: USA: New York... | reverse complement strand
TTCAACTCGGCGAGGGAACGTGACTCGCGCCAAGCAATCTGCTCGAACACCAGATTCTGCAACCCGTAAGTTTCTAGGCTCGCCGCGAAAAAGAACAGGTCGATAGATTCGCTCATTTCTGCATACTGATGGCGCGTGCGATAAACCTGAGCCCCAACCTGCGCATGCACTCCGAGTTCTTCGTAGAGCTCTCGTGCGAGGGCCGCTTCAAGCGTCTCTCCAGGTTTTACTTTGCCGCCAGGGAATTCCCACATCAGCTCGAATGTGTCCCCGCGGCGCCGCTGGCATACCAGCAGCTTCCCCTCGGATTCGATTAAGGCTGCAACGACGGTCAGCATCAGGTTCTCTTGTTAGCGCATCCTGGCGGAACAATCGAGCCAAACTGGCTCGGAAAACAAAAACGCGCCGGAGAGGTTCGCTCCCCGGCGCGCATGCAAATCGGGATCGACTACTGGGCGGCTTCAACCTTCTTGAGAGGCGGTTTCGGCACTTGCCAAATAATCCCGGAGTCGTCGGCATTATGCGGGAAGAACTGCACCGACTTCTTGCCGGAGGGCATGAGCACGACATCGGCTCGACGGTTGTATGCCAGCCAGTCGCCCTCGACGTTCTTGAGGCGCGCCTTGGGCGGCGTGTTGGGGTTGCTCGCTTCAAGTTCCTTCACGGCCTTCTTTTCGATGGGGCGTTCTTTCCCATAAGCCGCGGTCTGAACTTTTTCGGCCGGGACCCCCTGCTCGACGAGGTACTGCTTGATCCGTTCGACACGGCGCTCGCTCAAATCCTGGTTAAAGGGCTTCGAGCCGCGGGCATCGGCAAACGCTTCGACGGAAAGCTTTGCGTCGGGATCATACTCGAGATACTTCTTGAAGCCGGCTGCCAGCGTTGCAAGCTCAAGCTGCTGGCTCTTGACGAGGCCAACCTGCGGGTTCTTCTTGTCCGGATAGTCCGTGGGATAGAAGACGCTTTGCAGGACGACTTCAGGGATCGGTTCGATCGAGCCGGTGATGTGAACGGCAGCCGTCTGAGTCGCGGAGCCGCCGCAAACATTCGTGGCGGTCAGCGTGTAGTTCGTGGATTCGTCCACCGGGCCGATGTCCGTTTTCTTCGGTTCGCCCTTGATCGCCAGACTGCCGCTCGGGTCAACCTTTCCGTTCGGGTCGAGCGTGACGGAATCGGCGTTCGAAGTGGTCCATGTGAGCGTGGAAGATTCCTGCGTGAGAACTTTGTCGCCGATCTTGCGATAGTGCAGTTCGGACGGATTCGCGGAGAGGCTGGCGTCCACTTTCGTGTTTACGTTGACCGTTCCGCTTCCCTTAACAGTTCCTCCAGGGCCGGTCGCGGTGAAATCATAGGACGTTGTCGCATGCGGCGTCACCGATTGGCTGCCGCTCAGTGGCACTGTGCCTATTCCGCTGATGCTGGCATCCACCGTTTCGGCGGTCTGCCAAGTGAGCGTCGAGGATTGACCGCAATTGATGCTGGTTGGTGCGACGTTGAAACTGCCGGTGACACCGGCAATGGCGATTGTGTCGCTGATCCAGCCGCCCTTATAACGCGGCAGGCTCGACAGTTTTGCGATGCTCTTCTTGTCCTTGGGTACCTGCGCGCCGTTCGCGCTCAAATTGACGGACACTTTCTGGTTCGCGGCGACAATGACGTCACCACTCCAAACGTCGCTTCCGTTCTTGGTTACATCGACGTGGTAGGTCCCCGGCGGCACAAAGAGATTCCGATGCCACCACCAGTCGTGGTTTGTCGCGCCAACATTCCCGACGAAATAGGAAGGAGTTTTCCCATTCAGCAGCACGGCCGAATGGCTGTCTCCCCCCTTGAATTCGATCTGTCCAAAGGGCGAACTCACGGGGCCGCCGTATGCTTCGAGCGTAACCGTGAGGCTTGTCGTCTTGCCCGAGTCGATGTTGACGTCCTGCGTGGAGATCTTGTAGCCGTAGTTCACCACTGCAACGACGTGCTTTCCCGCGCTTAGAGAGATCGACTCACTGCCTTCGCGAACGGCTTTGCCATCCACGAATACGTACGCATGCTTTGGGATCACCTTGATCTTTAATTTGCCGTCCTGCGCGAAGCCGGCGGTCGCGCTGAACGCGATGGCTACCGCAAGGGTTAAGAAGTATCCAAATCGTCGCATCTGCATTCTCCTGAGTTTTCCTCATAGGCGAGTTGATACATCGCTCCCACGCGCCCGATCGCGAGAACGAGGCTAGGACCCACTAAGTTATCTTCCTAAACGCCCTTCTGTCAATGAGATTCAAAAAATCGTCAGCTGGTTTTACGGGATGCCAATGAAAATGCACCCCGTGCGTTTCCCTTCGGCCTGTTGAGGATACTCTCCCAGCAGTTCTGGGCTGCATGTGGAACCATCGGAAGTCTATTTGCTCGCAATCAGCTTCTCGAATCCGGGCTCGTCGAGGATGGTGACGCCGAGCGATTTCGCCTTGTCGTATTTCGAGCCAGGGTCCGCGCCGACCACGACGTAAGTGGTCTTCTTGCTGACCGATGATCCCGCCTTGCCACCACGCGCGGCGACAAGCGCCTCGGCTTCTTCGCGCGCACGGTTGGCAAGCGTTCCTGTGAACACAAAGGTCATCCCCGCGAACTTCCTATCCGTCGGCGCTTTGCGTTCTTCCTTCATGTTCAAGCCCGCCGCGCGCAGACGCTCAATGAGTTTCCGATTCGCGGCTTCGGAGAAGAATTCGAGAATGCCCTCCGCGACCTTCGGACCGACCTCTGCAACCGCCGTCAGTTCTTCTTCGCCGGCGTCCGCAAGTTTGTCCATCGAGCCGAAGTGTTCCGAGAGCAATTGCCCGGTGCGCTCGCCGACAAATCGGATGCCGAGCGCATAGATCAGGCGCGCGAGGCTGTTCTTCTTGCTCGCAGCAATCTCGTCGAGAAGATTCTGCGCGGATTTTTCCGCCATGCGCTCGAGACCGGCGACCACGTCCAGTTTCAGGTGATAAAGGTCAGAGAAATCCTTCACGAGACCCTTGTCCACAAGTTGATCGACGAGTTTGTCGCCCAGACCGTCAATATTCATCGCGTGACGCCCGGCAAAATGGAGCAGCGATTCCTTGCGCCGCGCGGGGCACGACACATTCACGCACCGGTACGCGACTTCGCCTTCCGCGTGGTGAATGCGAGTTCCGCATTCGGGGCACTTTTCCGGCATGCGAAAGGGTTTCTCTTCCTTCCCGTGCTTCACCACTTTCACGACGTGGGGTATCACTTCACCGGCTCGCTCGATCAAGACGGTATCGCCCGCATGCAACCCAAGACGCTCGATTTCATCCATATTGTGCAGCGTCGAACGGCTCACGGTCACGCCGCCGACCTGAACCGGCTCGAGCATTGCGACCGGAGTCAGCGCACCCGTGCGCCCCACTTGCACCTTGATTTCGTTGACGACCGTGGTTTCCTGATGCGCGGGATATTTGTAGGCAATCGCCCATCGCGGCGCTCGCGCCGTGAAGCCCAGTTCGTTTTGCAGGCCGATTTCGTTCACCTTGATGACAATTCCGTCGATCTCGTAGGGCAGCTTCTCGCGCTTCGACTCCCAGCGATTGATGTAGCGTTCCACTTCCTCAATCGACCCGCACAGCTCCCAATCCTTGCTCGCCTTGAACCGCAACGTGCCAAGCGCTTCGAGTACCTCCGAGTGGCGCTTCTTTGGCACGCGCCCATCGACCAGAAGGTAGTATGCGAGGAAATCAAGCCGGCGCGACGCCGTGATCGAAGGGTCGAGAACCCGGATCGAGCCTGCCGCGGCGTTGCGGGGATTCGCAAACCGCTTTCCTCCTTGCTCCTCCTGCTGGAGATTCAAATCCTCGAAAGCCTTGTGCGTCATGATGGCTTCGCCGCGGACTTCCAGATCGCCGCGCAAGCCGGCCTTCTTGAGCGAAGATTCGTCGATAGCCAGGGGAATCGAGCGAATCGTCTTTATGTTGGGTGTCACATCCTCGCCGGTTGCCCCGTCACCGCGCGTGACACCGCTTCGGAGGGTTCCGTTTTCATACACTAGCGAGAGGCTCAGACCATCGAACTTGTGCTCCGCGATGTACTCGACTGTTTTGCGTCCTGTGAGGTCTCGGACCCGCCTGTCGAAATCCGCAAGATCGTCGAACGAATAGGAGTTGTCGAGGCTCACCATGGGTGTCTTGTGGCGAACCTCTCGAAAACCCTCGCGCGGCGCTCCGCCCACTCGTTGCGAAGGCGAATCCGGCGTCACAAGGCCCGGGTGTTCGGCCTCGAGCTTCTTGAGATGAGTCACCAGCCGGTCAAACGCCGCGTCGGAAATCTCCGGGTCGTCAGCGACGTAATAGAGGTATTCGTGACGCCGAATTTCCTCGCGAAGGCGCTCGATTTGTTTGGCCGCGTCCCGAGTTTGGGTCATGGAAACCTCAGCAGGAAGAAGTCGGTACTGGACGCGGGGTATTATACAATGCGCGCTTACCTGTAGAGGCCCCGACAATCCATATGCCGGACGAAATTAAAGACGCTCTGCTCATTTACAACCTCGCCAGCGGCCGCCGGCGCCATCGGCGTTTTGCGGAAGTCGAAGAAGCGGCGCGCGTTTTAAATGGCGCTGGGATCGACACGGAACTTGCGCCCACGAAAGGGAGGGGAAGCGCGACGGGAATTGCCCGCCTGGCGGTGAAACAGCGCCGTGGTATGGTGATTTTGTGCGGGGGCGACGGCACGATCAATGAAGCCGTAAACGGGCTTGCCGGAAGCAATGTGCCGATGGCCCTGCTACCGGCAGGCACGGCCAATATTCTTGCGAAGGAATTGCGCATCCCCTGGGACATCCCGCACGCGGCACGGCTCATTCCCAAAGGCGTCGTCCGCCGAATCGCGCTGGGAATCGCGATTCCAGCAGACGGACATCACTCCTCGGAAATTTCGCGCGACGGACGATATTTCATGTGCACAGCCGGTGCCGGCGCGGACGGCGCCATCGTCAACGCGCTGGACCTGAAATTGAAGGAGAACGCTGGAATCCTGGCTTATTGGGCCGAGGGCATCCGGCAATTGATTCGTTATCCCTTCCCGGAATTTCGTGTTTGCTCAGTGGGCGAAGAACGGCGGGCCACAACCATCGTCGTTGGCCGTACGGTGAATTACGGTGGGCCGTTCAAGATTACGACAAATGCGAATCTCTTCGAGGATTCGTTCGAAATTGTGGCAGTCTCTTCGAAGAGCCGCACGCGCTATCTTCAGTGCCTGCCGGCGCTCTGGCTTGGGAAACTCCGAAACCTGGAAGGCGTTTATGCGTGGAAGACTGCGGGTGTTTCCTGCGAGCCTATCGATGGGCAAGAGGTCCAAGCCCAAGTGGACGGCGAACCGATTGGCCCACTGCCCAAGGAGTTTCGGGTTGTCCCGGATGCTTTGTCCCTTGTGACCCCGGCGGGCCTTTGAAGGCAGATCTAACCTTGGGGGCGCGGGTTTGGAACCCCTCACACATGCACTGACGTCACTCGCATTGGCGAGAGCAGGGCAGAAATTCCTGCCACGATTGGGGACAGCCATGGTTGTCGTCTCCGGCGTTGCAGCCGATCTCGATTACTCCAGCTACTTTGCCGGGCCGGCCGCATTCCTTCGATTCCATCGCACTGCGTTGCATTCGCTGCCCGCGTCGGCGGTGCTGGCTTGCGCGTTTGCAGGTGCCTTCTGCATCTGGGATAGGAAGGCTTCTTCGAAAAGTTCGCGGGCAGCCGTAATTCCATCGATACGATTTCTTCCAGCGCTCGCTGCGTGCGCAATCGGCATCGTAGGGCACATGCTGCTCGACATCACAACCAGTGGTGGCGTGCAATTATTCTGGCCCTTCCACGAGCGCTGGTTTGCCTTGGACATTGCTCCGAATCTCGATCCCTGGATTCTGCTGCTGCTCGTTGCCGGGCTCTTCTTGCCCCATGTGGTGTCGCTGGTATCCGAAGAAATCGGCGAGCGCAAGAAAAGCGCTCGCGGCCTGCGCGCCGCCGTCGTCACGTTGCTGCTCATGGCGTCGTATCTCGTGGTAAGGGCGGACGTTCATAGCCGTGCGATCGACTTACTGCTCTCGCATGAGTATCACGGGCGAATTCCTCTTTCCGCGGGCGCGTTTCCCTCGGCATCCGAGCCGTTCCAGTGGCGAGGCGTCGTGGTGACGGATGACACGATGGAAGAGATAACGGTCCACCTTACTGGGAGCGCGCGATTCGATCCCGATCGAAGCATCACGCATTTCAAGCCATTGGAATCCGCCGCGCTCGACTCCGGCCAGCGCTCCGAGACCGCTCAGAAATTCCTAAAATACGCGCAGTTCCCAACTGCCAGTGTTGGGCGGTTGGAAGACGGTTATCGATTCGAATTGCGGGATCTTCGCTTTGCCGCGGACAACAGAAGCCCTGAAAACATCTTCGTGCGCGTGGATTTCAATAGCAGCCTTCAAGTGGTTCGTGAGCAGAATCTCTTCGCATCCTCGCCAAATCCGTAGAGTGTCTTCAGTCTCTTTCGGGCGGGTCGCGCAGCAAAAGGCGCTTTGCAACGTATAGCAGCAAGAGGACTGCCACGACGGAAAGCGCGAATGCGCGGCTGTGCGAAACGAGAATGTGAAGCGTCGCGTCACCGTATCGAACAGCGAGAATACCTTCCGCAAAATAACGCAAGCCACGGCCCAACAATAGCGCAAGGATAAAAGTCCGCAGCGGAACCTGGAAAACGCCTTCCGCTAGAACGAAGATTTTAAACGGCATGGGCGGCGGGAGAATCGCCGGAACAAAGACGCTGAGGAAAGCGTTGTTGTCGACCCATCGCCTGGCTCTGCTTGCGTGCGCGCCAGCGTGACGGTGGAAGTAAGCTTCTCCACCTTTTTTCGCAAGCAGATATAGCCAAATACAACCTAAGAGCGACCCAAGCGCAGCCATTGCGGCGTAATAGGGCATGCGTGCCGGCCGTTGCAGCGAAAGCTCGATCACGAGCGCGTCGGTGACAAACGGAAATGAAAGCACCGACGAATCCAGGAAAGCTACGACGAATAATCCGCCACCGCCCATCACGGCAACGGTTTTCTGCAGCCATCCCGGCAGCTTGAGCTTGTTCATATTCGGCTTGTGCCCCAATTAAATCGGCCGATTGTACCAGAGTTGTCGAATTTGTTTGCTACACCACCAAGGCAACGAGCAGATTGATTCGGCATGAAGCAGTTGTGTGCAAATGCCAGGTGTTGGCGCCGCTAGAATTTCTTAGAGAGTATCTATTGGACTGTCGCGATCGATGAAAAGGAGTCTGTACTTTTCGGGGGAAAGAGCTTCGTTGCCTGACAACACTTCGGGGGAGTCTGAGTCACTGGATGGGTCAATTCTTTCGACCAGGTCTGCGCTCATCACGATGTCTTCCACAATCTTGCGTCGCGGTATCGATGGGGAGTCCTGATCCCAAACGATCCGGTGAGTTTTGATAATTGCTCGCCATTCGCCGGTTTCTGACTTGTTTATGAAGAACGTGCGGGTTTCGCCCTCACCGGTTTCACCACGAGTTGTGACTTTCAGATAACTCAATTTCTCGGCCTCTAAGTGACCCCAAATCCATGCCCTTGCTTGCGCGAGAACCGGGGCAGCTTCCTGATTTGGCAATTGAACGAGGGGCTTCATCGTCTCGTATTTCGATAAGTCCCGCGGGAGTTCCTCACCAGCCAGATCCGTAGTGCGCCTGGCGACTTGGTAGCTGTGGCCATCAAATTGGAATTTATCTGTAACCCCGTATCCGCGCACGACAGCGCTTGCTTGAACGTCCCTAAGCCCGTTCGTCCTTGAATTCACAATATTGAGATCGAGTGCCACCGTGCTCAAAACGACGTCGTATCCCTTTGGTGTCTGTCGGAGAACCCAGAAGCTGTCGATGTCCGCACCCATCAGTCTGTCAATTCCCATCACTACAAGATCGACTTCATTCTTTCCCCCGAGGTGAATTTCCGAGGCGGAGAACCAAGCATCAGGCATGCTCTCTACGGTAAGATGATTACTATCAAGTTCGTCGGCTACGATTTCTTGGGTCGCGAGAACCTTCTTCGCAGCTGCGTTCAAGTGTGCTGGACGATCAAAATTAATTTCGGCGCCAAAAGACGCTTGTTCCGTGGGATTAGGCTTTTGCGCTTCTTGCGCATTCACTGGAGATACTTGGAGAACGGTTGTAAGAAGAATAGATACAAGTGATTTGAGGAGTGCTTTATGTGATGAGTTCAAGGCGGAGTCCTCTTATCAGAGTTCGCAACGCGAGGATACTACCGGTCTGGTCGGCTGGCAATTGCAACCTGGATAATCCGCGCAACAAGCGATCCGGGCGAGTCTAAATTGCTGGATTGCCATTCGTCAGATAGAATTCGCACGTGGACAATTCTCCCCGGCCGGAACCCCTCCTCGACGAACTGAATGAACGCCAGCGCGAAGCTGTCTCGACCACGGAGGGCCCTTTGCTCGTTGTGGCCGGGGCGGGAACGGGTAAGACGCGCGTAATCACGTATCGCGCCGCGCATTTGATTGCGAAAGGCGTTCCCGGCAGCGCCATCCTTGCCGTCACGTTTACAAACAAAGCCGCTGACGTGATGAAGCAGCGCATTGGGGATTTGCTCCGTGCAAGCGGACATGACGCATCGGACGTGTGGATCTCGACGTTTCATTCCTTTTGCGCGCGCTTGTTGCGGCGTGAAGGGCAGCATCTTGGGCTGCCTCGCGATTTCGCCATTTATGACGACGACGATCAGACCGCCGCGGTGAAGATGGCGCTCACGCAACTCGACATTCCTGCTGACGAATATCCTCCGCGAAGCGTCCGCGAGCAAATCAGCCACGCCAAGAACCACGGCGTCACTCCGGAGGTAATGGAAGCCGAAGCGTTCGACGAGTCGCGGAAACAGGTTGCGCGAATCTTCGACGCATATGGCGAGGTACTTCGCAGGGCAAGCGCGCTCGATTTCGATGACCTTCTTCTGCGCGCCGTCGAGTTGCTACGCGATCATGCCGATGTGCGCGCTCGCTGGAACGAGCGGTTCCGCTACGTGATGGTGGACGAGTTTCAGGATACGAACCGGTGGCAGGAGGAGCTCGTGCGATTGCTCGCCGGTCCTGGCAAGAACGTTTGCGTCGTAGGTGATGAGGACCAGTCGATCTATGGCTGGCGAGGCGCGCGAGCGGGAAACCTGATGCGCTTCACCGAGGATTTCCCCTGCGCGCAAATAATCCGTCTCGAAGAAAACTATCGCTCGACTCAGACGATTCTGGACGCAGCCGATGCCGTTGTGCGCAACAATTCCGGCCGGTTGGGGAAGAATCTTCGGGCAACACTCGATTCTGGCGAACGAATCCGATTTTTCGAAGCCCCGGACGCAACGGCCGAGGCGGACTTCGTATGTCACGAACTTTCGACGATTGTCCGAGGCGACTCGAGCGCTCGCATGGCTGTTTTGTACCGTACTGGCGCTCAGTCGCGGTCGTTCGAGGAAGTGCTCCTGCGGCTTGGAATTCGATACCGCGTCGTGGGTGGTTTCAGCTTTTACGAACGCGCCGAAGTGCGCAACGCTCTGGCATACGTTCGACTGCTCTCTCACCCCGAGGACGACGTAGCGCTGCTGCGCGTCCTCAATGTTCCTCCGCGAGGCATCGGGGCTGCCACAGTCGCGGCGCTTCGCGAGCGCGCGAAGGAAGCGGGCCAGTCCATTTGGAGCGCAATATGCGCGGGAGAAAAGAGTGTTGCAAAAAGAGCCGGCGGCGCGTTGAACGCATTTCGAGAGTTGATCGATACCTTGCAGCAAGAATGCAAGGAGCTGCCGCCCGCGCAAATGATCGAGGTAGTCCTCGGCAAGACTGCATACCTGGACTGGGTGGAGCAGCAGGACAGTCTCGAACATTCCTCGCGTGCCGAAAACCTGCGCGAATTGGCAAATGCAATGGCGGAAGCAACCGAACATGGTCAAACGCTTGAAGATGTTCTGGACCAAGCAGCGCTCGTGAGCGATGCGGACGAATATGACGAAACGATTCCGGTTTCGTTGATGACTCTGCACAGCGCCAAAGGCCTTGAATTTGACGCGGTGTACCTTGCGGGGCTTGAAGAAGGTCTCCTGCCTCACAGCCGCTCGCTCAAGACCGATGGCGAAGTCGAGGAAGAAAGGCGCCTTTTCTACGTGGGAATGACTCGTGCCAAGCGTTCGCTTGTTCTCTCTCGCGCGAGATATCGCAGGACGTATGGCGAAGAAAGTTTGCGTTCTTCGGCGCCTTCTCGATTTCTGGCGGAGGTCCCGGGCGATTTGGTTGAAGCTGCGGACGGCTCACTTTCCATACCGGGCGAAACGCGGCGATACGAACCTGACCCGGATTTCTCGGATGGCTACGTGCGCAAGCGTCCCGCGGCGGCGTACGGACGTTCAACGAAATCGCTTCGCGCACCCGCGCACCCACTGATCGGAACGCGAGTGCGCCATCCTAAATACGGCGTCGGCACAATCACTGGCGTCGAAGGCGAAGGCGAGGAACGCAAGTTCACTGTCAGCTTCCAGGACTATGGTTCCAAGAAATTGCTGGAGCGGTACGCGAATCTTGAGTTCGCCTGACCGCCTGTGACCGAGAGTATGGGGCAGATATCGAGGCTGCGTCGCCGTCTGATTGAGAAGTGCGAGGTTGCGCAGAAGGGCCGCGCAAGGTAGAGTTTCCCCGCAATGGCACGGGGAAGGTGCCGATTGAATCCACAAATATTCCGCACGAAGAGCATCGACCAACTTATCTACGATGCGGATCTCCCTGAAAGACGGCTGAAGAAATCGCTCGGCTGGCTCAGCCTGACTGCCTTGGGCGTGGGCGCCATCATCGGCAGCGGAATTTTTGTGCTGACAGGGACGGCCGCTGCGGGAGAAGTCGTGCGCTTTCCCTCGCTGCTTAAGGCGCCGCTGCTTGACGTTCTTATGCATGGACGTCATGCCCTGGGAATCGCGGGGCGGCCGGGCGCGGGACCCGGTATCGCAGTTTCGTTCTTCGTCGTCGCATTGATCTGCGGGCTCGCGGGCTTGTGCTACGCGGAATTGGCGTCGATGATTCCCATTGCAGGCAGCGCGTACACCTACACTTATGCGACACTCGGCGAGTTGGTGGCGTGGATTATCGGCTGGGACTTGATTCTGGAATACGCCGTTTCGAACATGGCTGTTGCGGTGGGATTCTCGGCATACATCAACAATCTGCTCGATTCGTTCGGCCTCCACATTCCAGCAGGATTGAGCACGCCCGCTTACACGCCGGAGAATGGCTGGACTCTTCATTTCAATATCATGGGATTCGTGATCGTCATGCTATTGACGATCGTGCTTGTGATTGGGATTCGAGAGTCGGCGGGCGCTAACAACACCATGGTCGGCATCAAGCTTCTTGCCATTTTGGTTTTCTGTATCGCGGCAAGCAAATACATTCAGCCCGCGAATTGGAAGCCGTTCTTTCCGAACCATTGGCAAGGCGTGATGACGGGTGGCGCGATCGTCTTCTTCACGTACATCGGATTTGACTCCGTCTCGACCGCAGCGGAGGAGTGCCGCGAACCTAAGCGCGATTTGCCGATCGGGATTCTCCT
>Ga0326727_10023910_pt1 | contig 11610 bp, 9 predicted proteins | sample MB2enrmetagenome_FD_207643 | JGI IMG/M metagenome (GOLD analysis project Ga0326727, IMG submission 207643) | Lab enriched peat soil microbial communities from McLean, Ithaca, NY, United States - MB29MY | ecosystem: Environmental > Terrestrial > Soil > Wetlands > Peat | place: USA: New York... | reverse complement strand
TTCGGGAAGCCGTTCCAGCGAGAAACCGGGCCCGTCGTCGATGACTTCAATCTCCATCCGGTCCACGGCGGAAGAGCGGGCGCGAATGCGGACTTCCCCTCCTTGCGGACGCGGCGCGGCGGCGTGCTTCACGCTGTTTTCCACCAGGGTCTGGAGGGAAAGCGGCGCAACGGCGGCCGTAAGCAAAGCTTCCGGCACGTCGAGGGCATAACGCAGGCGCGAACCAAAGCGGGCCTGCTCGATCTCCAGGTAATCGCGAACCACTTTGAGCTCCTGGGACAAAGGGACCAGGCTGGCCTGCGCGGCGTTCAGCGAGAAGCGCAGCAGGGAGGCCAGATTGCCCACCATGGTTTCCGCCCGCTGCGGGTTTTGCGGAATTAGCGCGGCAATTGCATTCAGCGTATTGAATAGGAAGTGCGGATGAATGCGCGATTCCAGCGAGGAAAGCCGGGCTTCCGCCAGCAGCTTGCGGGCGCGTTCTTCTTCCAGTTTCCGCGTGCGCAGTTCGAGGGTGGTGAGGTGCAGCTTGTAGCGCAGGCTCTCATAAAAGGAGACGCCCAGGCCGAAGACCAGGGAAATTATCGCTCCCAGGCGAATGGCAAACGCGACCTCCACCCAATACTCGCCACGGGGGACAACACCGGCCAGGGTGAGTAGCAGCGCGGCGATCGACGAGCCCACGGCCGTCGTGGCCAACAATATCCCTACCCGGAGCAGAACCACCAGCCGCGGATGCCGGGCGGTGAAATCAATCGAAATCCGGCTGAGGATGAAAGCGGAAGGCAGGGCGATGCTGATCGAATAGAACAGGGCAGAAATGGATGTCCGGCCAATCTCGGAAAGCCGGTGGACGTGGCCTACCACCAGCAGCAGCAGAACGGCCACCGCGGCGGCCAGCAGGGCGAGGATCAGCGCGCGCGTCGAGTGATACTGATAGAGCGCCCGGCGCCCGGAACTGCTTCCGGTATTGCTTGGTTCGAACATCGATGAAACCAATTTTGAATTTTGATTTTGTTTTCGGGCTCGCGATAGCTCTGTCACCTGCCAAGCTCAAATCAAAATTCAAAATTCAAAATTCTTCTGTCTCCCCATACCCTCGGCTGTCAGAAAGCTCTTCACAGCGCACCGCTCCTTACAACTGAAACCGGATTCCCAGGGAAATGCGTGCAGAGTAGGGGATCGTACCATACTGCGAACGCCACCTGTCTCCGCCCGGGGTTTCGGCATGCAGGTAAGTGGAAAAGTATCCGCCTATGCGCCGCGTGACGTCCAAAACTCCAACCCGGCTTTGATCGCTCAGGTTGGTCACCAGCGAGACGGTCACATCCCATTGTTTCCAGCCGGGCAGTTCGCGCAGCCGATTTTTGCCGATGCGAAGGTAGGAATAATATTGCCGCCCGGCCGAGGGCGGCATGGCCACCGGCTGGTAAAACCGGGTATTTGGCGGCGAGTAGAACTCGACCGTAGTGGTTACGCCGGCGCCCGTCGTATACTTGCCGCCGATCAAGGCCGCCGCTTTCTCCCGCCAAGCCAGTTCGCCATGCAGTTCCCACGCGCTGCCGAAGACCCGGCTGAAATTTCCGCCCCCGAGCGAGGTTCCGCCACGATCATGCGACACGATAAGCGAAGTGTCGAAGCCGTGCACCATGACGTTGTAGCGCAAAGCGGTGGTGTCGTAAAGACCGGGGGAAGGCTGGAACAGGCCGGCGCTGGCCCAAGCCAGGGTGAGGCGGTGCGGTCCGCTCGTCCAATCCACTTGGGCCATTTCGCGGCCTTCGTTCAAACTCAGGCGGTCGGTGGGATCGGTGGAGACACGCGGCGGATCGAGCACTCCGGTTGCGGTAAAAGCATAGCCGGTGCCCCAGCGGACCAGACGTTTGCCCACGGTGAAATCGAAATCCGCGGCAGAGATATCCACGTATGTCTCTCTTACCCGCAATTGGGTATGGGTTTCCCCATCGCTTTGTGCCAGCCCCGCCACGCTGGAGAAGAACCGCCAGCGTTCACCGTGCCGGTAGCCGAAGGTGGGCTGCAGCAGGAACAGATTGTTGTCCTGCGGCGCCGCCGCCCGCAGCCCGGGGTATGCCGTGCCTTCATCCGTAACGGAAAGTGAATACCGGGTCTCGACGGACTTGTCGGGTCCAACCGGATCGTCTTCTTGCGCGAACGTAGGCCCACCGATGAACAGCACGAACGCGAATATCCAGGGCAGAGCCGCAAAGCCAAACCTCGGGCGACCCGTTCGCTTGCGCTCAGGTGATCCGGTGAGCGGGTGATCTGCAGCACGCAGGTTCCCGATCGCCCGATCACCCGATCGCCCGATCACCCGATGACGCGGTTGTCCGATCAGCGGATGCTTACGGACTGTGCGGCTCCGTGCCGGGTTCCGGTTCATGGATCAACCATTCCTTTGCCTAAAACCGATCGGAACGTCCTTGGTGGAAAAGCTTGTCCGGCAACTCGCGGGGAGCGTAATGGGAATACTCCATCACGCTGCGCGAGTTTTTCCGGATCGCGTCGTAAATGGTCATGCGGCGCAGCAAGGTCCGGCCATCCACCTGCATGTATTCATCGAAAGTTGCCGACTTGATCTGTTTTCCGGAAGCCAGGAAGAAATCGGCTTTGACCGGCCGGGCATCGGCGGTGCGCAACCAGTAGTGAATCTTGCGGTAGGTAGCGCCTTTGCGCTTGGCGGTCAGATCCAGGACGTAGCAGTCGGTTCCATCCACCGTCTCCGTGCGCACATAGACGGCGTCGTAGTCCACCGCGTAATTGGTGCGCGCCACGTCGCCGTTGGAGGTGTTGCCCGTAAGGCGCTCCAGCGGCGTGATGCGCACCGGACGGCTAGTGTCGGGCAGGTACATCCACATGTCGTCGCCCAGCATGAGCAGGTGGCGGCCTTTTTCCTGCGGGCTGAGAAAATCGACGTAGGTCTTCTCCGTGCCTTTCTGCGAGACCCCGTACAGATGTGCCTCGTCCTGTTTCCCCGCCTCGTAGTTGGAGATTTTCACCTGCACGACATAGGACGGCCAGCCGTTCCGCAGCTTGTCGGACTCCTTCAACAGCGCCTGCGCATCCACAGGCGCGGCCGAGGCGGCAACGGCAGCGGCAGCGAGCAAAACGCAAAACAACAGCCAGACCCGGATCATGGCGATCTCCTTGTTCTCAAATGTGCGCCAAGGCTTCTGCGATCTGCAGGCGCGAAGCGCGAATGGCGGGCAGGACCGAAGCCAGGGCCAGAGTAAGCACCACCAGCACCGACGCTCCCACCATGAGCGCCGGCTCGTGCAGCACGCGGAACGCCATGCTGGCGGTATTTCCCGGCGGAGGCGGCAACTGCAGATTGGCCCGGTTCAACAGCGCGCCGAGCAGATTGCCCGCGATCACGCCGGCCAGCGCTCCGCCCGCTCCGGTAATGACCGCTTCGAGCACAAACAGGCCCACGATCCAGGAACGCGGCGTGCCCATCGCCAACATGGTGCCGATTTCCCGCGTGCGTTCGAACAGGGACATCAACAGCGTATTGGCGCTGGACATTACCACCATGAAGAGCACGATCACGCCCAGGAACACGAAGATGCCGCTGAACAGAACCCGTACCTGGCGATAGAAGGTTGCCAACTCGATCCATTTCTTAGTGGCGATTTCCTGCCGGAGCCCGGCGGTGCGTAAGGACAGGTCTTCATAAACCGGGTCCGTGTGGCGGGTGTCGTCCAGGCCCACCACCAGTTTGGTGACCCGCGGCGTTTCCAGCAGCCGTTGCGCGGCGGGCACGGTAATGCGCAGCAACCGGTCATCCATTTCCTTGAAGCCGGTGGTGACAATGCCCACCACGTCGATGTCGATCCCGTTCAAGGCGCCGTTAGCGGTCACGGCCAGCAGGGTGAGGCCGTCGCCCACTTTGACATTCAAGGAGCGGGCCAGGCCGGCGCCTAACAGCGCTTCGTTTCCGGCGGCCGAAACCCCGTCGAGATCGCGCCCGGCCGTCAGCGAGGGGGCAAAGCCCATATCCCGCTCTCCGGACGGGTCGACGGCGTTGCCCATGAATACCGAGGACTTCATGCCATTGGAAACCAGCCCGGAGAACTCGACCCGCGGGGTGGCGCCGCGCACGTGGGGCAGGCCGGTTACCAGCGAGGCGATCTGGCGCCAATCGTCGATGCCGTACTCCAAGGCCCGCGTTTCATCGCGCCGGAGGTGGTCGGCGTTGTAAATCTGCAGATGGCCTAATCCGTTGCGGATGGTGCTTTCGCGCAGTCCCATAAACATTTGTGCGAAGAACCCGCCCACCAGCAGCAAGCCGGCGACCCCACCCGCAACTACTACCAGGGTCAGCAGCGTCCGGCGCCGGTTGCGAAAGACGTTCCTAAAAGCCAGCAGTAAGAACTTGCGCATCGCTCTCCTCCCCGGTGGTTTCATCCAGTAGCTTGCCGTCGCACAGTCGCACCACACGCTGCGCGCGTTGCAGCAGGCGTTGGTCGTGGGTGGAAAAGATAAAGGTCTGCCCGAACCGGCGATTGAGGTCCCGCATGAGTTCGATCAAGTGGGCGGCGTTCGCCGTGTCCAGATTCGCTGTCGGCTCGTCCGCCAGGATCAATGCCGGGCGATGTACGATGGCGCGTGCCACCGCTACCCGCTGGCGCTCCCCACCGGAGAGCAAATCCGGGCGGTGCCCGGCGCGTCCCGCCAGTCCCACGCTTTCGAGGGCTTCTGCTACGCGGCGCCGCCGTTCCCGCCCCGGCATATGCCGCAGCAGCAGTGGATATTCGACATTCTCCCAGGCGGTAAAGACCGGGATGAGATTGAAGGTCTGGAAGACAAAACCCAGTTTTTCGCGCCGTAAGGCAGTGAGCTGAGATGCGGTCAACGAAGTGACATCGACATCCTCGAGGAAGATCCGGCCGCTGCTGGGACGGTCGATGCAGCCAATCAGGTTCAGCAGGGTGGACTTGCCGCTGCCGCTCGGCCCGGCTACCGCCAGGAATTCGCCTTGCCGCACGCGCAGCGTCACCTCGGCAAGCGCCGTTACCTGGCTGTGGTCCAGCAAGTATTGCCGGCTGACCCGCTCAACGCCGACTAAACTTTTCATTCGCTTCTCCTTATTTCTCGAGTCTTGTGTCACCGGACGCGCCAGGTCTGGCGTCCTGCCCCGGAGGTTAGGCCCCCCTCCGGGGAGTTCGCTGCGCCTTTCCGACGAAAGGTTCAAGAAGCGGATGAAAGGCAGGAGTGGGGAGATGAACGGATTGGTAATTTGCAATTTGTAATTTGCAAAGTTCAGAAGTCAGAAGCCAGAAGTCAGAAGTCAGAAGTGGCACGCACTCCAGGTTCTTACTTTGCAAATCACAAATTACAAATTGCAAATTAGGGTGCCTCTTGCTTGACACCCCCTGGCGCCTGGGGTAAGTTGCTGCAACCAGCTTCCAATGGACTTCTAGCCGGATTTGCGAAGGGCTCAGCCCCCTGCACGGGGAGGTTATCTGGTGACACAGATTGCGGAACAAACGGGCCCGTCTGCGGCAAACGTTGCCGTTGCCGCTCCTAGTCCTCTCCCCAAGCCCACGAAGTTTCGTTGGTGGATCCTGCTGCTGTTCAGCTTGATTTATCTGATCTGCTACATGGATCGTGGCAATCTCTCCATTGCGGCGCCGGAGATTGCCCGGCAATTTGGGTTGAGCAAGACCGCTATGGGGTTGGTGCTGGCGGCTTTCTCCTGGGCCTACGCGGCCGGCCAGGTGCCGGTCGGCTGGCTCGGGGATCGTTTCGGGCCGAAGAAGGTGCTGACCGTAATTATGTATGGCGTCGGGCTGGCGCCGATTCTTAACGGCCTGGCGCTGGGGCTGAATACCCTGTTGGGCGCGCGTTTGTTTCTCGGCGCCTGCGAGGCGGGTGCCTTCCCTGTTGCCACCCGGGGAATGCAGAGCTGGTTTGCCAAAGCGGAACGCGGCCGCGTGCAGGGAATCACGCATTTTTTCAGCCGCCTGGCTGTTGCGCTTACGCCGCCCGTGTCGGCGGCCATCATGCTGGCGTTCGGCTGGCGCACCGTCTTCTTCATATTTGGCGGGGTTGGCTTGGCGGGAGCAGTTGCGTTCCACCTCTTCTATTGCAATCGTCCGGAAGAGCAGAAGCGGGTGAACCAGGGGGAACTGGCGGAAATTCGCGGAATGAACCCGGACGGCAGCGTGAAGGATCTGGTTGCGCCGTCGCGCCCGCAGGTTCCCTGGCGCCAGATCTTGCGTTCGCCTAACATGTGGGCCATCGCCGTGGGCTACTGCACCAATTTTTTCGGTGCAAACTTCTATCTCACCTGGTATCCCACCTATTTGCGGGAATATCGTCATATATCGCTGAAACATGTGGGCGTGATTGCCGCTTTGCCGTTGCTGGCAGGCATGGTGGGCAACCTCGCGGGCGGTTATCTGACTGACGGATTGCTGACGAGAACCGGCAATGCCAAAGTGGCGCGCCGCGGAGTTGCGGTTCCCGGCCTGCTCCTGGCCGGAATATTCGTCGTGCCGGCCTCGCTAACCCACAGCCCGGTGATTTCCGTGCTTTGCCTGGCGGCCTCGTTCTTTTGCCTGGAAATGGTAGTGGCGCCGGCATGGGCGGTGTGCATGGACGTGGGTGGCCAGTATAGCGGGACGGTGACGGCCATCATGAATTGTTCCGGAGCCTTGGCGTCATCCTTCACCCCCGTTGTCTATGGGGCGCTATTCGATCGCGGGATGTGGATCATGCCGTTCTTCGTCTCGGCCGGAGTTCTTACCAGCGGCGCTCTGATCTGGATATTCCTGATTAACCCGGAACGGTCGGTGGTGGGCGGTGCGTAGCAAACCTACCACAGAGACACAGAGAAGATTTAGGATTTGGGAATTTGGATTTCGGATTCTATGCGCCGCAAGCATGCCCGGAGCCTGCCCAAGTAGCAGCGCTGCAAAAGTCCAGAAAATTCAGGAGTCAGAAGCCAGACGCCAGAAGTCAGAAGTCAGAAGGGGAAAGCAGGTTCTCTTCTGACTTCTGGCTTCTGACTTCTGTTTTTCCGAGCTGTAGAAGACTACAATCTACGGTTGCTCGCGCTGGACTGGTTGGGACCGCCCGGGCGAGAAGGGGGAGAAATGCCGATCCGCACCATCATCGAACCGTTTCGCATTAAGAGTGTCGAGCCCATCCGGTGGACGACGCGCGCCGAACGCGAACAGCTATTGCGCGCCGCCTATGGCAATGTTTTCCTGCTGCCGGCCGATGACGTGCTGATCGATCTGCTCACCGATTCCGGCACCGGCGCCATGTCCACCTTCCAGTGGGGAGCGGTGATGGAGGGCGACGAGAGCTATGCCGGCAGCCGCAGCTACATCCGCTTTCGCGATTCCATACAGGACATTTTCGGCTACCGGCACGTCATTCCCACTCACCAGGGGCGGGCGGCGGAGCGCATTCTGTTCAACGTGATGTGCAAGAAAGGCGATGTGGTGCCCAGCAACACCCATTTCGACACCACGCGGGCCAATGTGGAATTTGTCGGAGCGGAGGCCGTGGACCTGCTGCCCCCGGAAGGGAAGCAACCCTCCCTGGTGGCGCCGTTCAAGGGCAATATGGAGGTTGCGGCCCTGGAGAACCTGATTCAACGGGTGGGGCGGGAGCGGGTGCCGCTGGTGATGCTGACGATTACCAATAATTCCGGCGGCGGCCAGCCGGTTTCGATGGCCAATGCGCGCGCCGTAAGCGCGGTCTGCCGCCGCCAGGGCATTCCGTTTTACTTCGACGCCTGCCGCTTCGCCGAGAACAGCTATTTCATCAAGCTGCGGGAACCGGGCTATGAGAATAAAACGCCCAAGCAGATCGCGCGCGAGATGTTTCAATTGGGCGATGGCTGCACCATGTCGGCCAAGAAAGATGGCATGGCAAACATCGGCGGTTTTTTGTGCACCAACGACGATGCGCTGGCGCAGCAGGAAAAAGATCTCCTGATCCTCACCGAAGGCTATCCCACGTACGGCGGGCTGGCCGGGCGCGATCTGGAGGCGATTGCGGTGGGCATTCAGGAGGCGCTGCAAGAGGACTATTTGAAATACCGGATCGCCTCCACGGCCTATCTCGGCAATCACATTTCGGAGCAGGGCGTGCCCATTGTGCAACCGCCCGGCGGACACGCAATTTATCTGGATGCCCGGGCGTTTTTGCCGCACATTCCGCCGCACCAGTTCCCCGGGGTCGCCCTGGCCTGCGAACTGTATCTGGAAGGCGGAATTCGCGCGGTTGAGATCGGCTCCCTGATGTTCGGCAAAGCCGCCACCATGGATCTGGTCCGATTGGCGATTCCCCGCCGGGTGTACACCCAGAGCCACATCGATTACGTGATCGAGGTCATTCTCGAGGTCTGGCGCCAGCGGGAGCGGATCCACGGCCTGCGCTTGACGTATGAGGCGCCCTTCCTGCGTCATTTCACCGCCCGTCTGGAGCCGGTAGCGGACCGGGCCGAGGGCGCCGCCGAATAGCTTGCGGGCGGCCTTTTCATGGCAGAGGACGCAACGGACGCAGAGGAGATTGGGGATTTTGGAATCCGGGATTTGCGACTTCCCCCCCAGCAGCTCGATCCACTACTTCAGATTGGTCCTCAAATCCTAAATCCAAAATCCTGAATCCCAAATCCGGATATAGATTCCCCAATTCTCGTCGTCCTCTTTCCTCTGTTTACCTCTGCGTCCTCTGCGATCCAGTAGTTCCGAGAAGCAAGCGACATTTAAGCGTTGCCGTCGTGGTGACCAGCGGCTGGTATCCTGCGCGCCTCAGGTTGCATCAGAAAAATTTCAGGTGTTTTGGAGCGGAATTTAGGTAATAACAGGTTGGCAGATTGACAAAATTTCACTTGCCAGGAGGTTCTACTCTGGTTACCATGCTGCCACCCACGGAAAATTCTGGTGGCGTTAGTGCCCTCATGAACATTGGCGAGACAATACGCAATTTTCGGCTGCAGAAGGGGATGTCACAGGGTGACATCGAGAAACGGACCGGGCTGCTGCGCTGCTACCTGTCGCGCGTAGAGAACAGCCATACCATTCCCTCGCTGGATACTTTGGCCAAGATTTCCTCCGCCATGGATGTTCCACTGGCTCAGTTCTTTGCCGACGGCTCCGTTCCCGAGGCAGGCCGGAACTCGCCCCAGCTAAGCGAAGACGAGGTGCGCTTCCTTACGCAGGTCCGACGCTACGCCTCCAGCCTGAACGAGAGCGACCGCAAACTTGTCCTGGCAATGGTGAAGAAGATGGCCGCCAGCGCCGGGCGATAGAAGCCGTTCCCCGCTAAAAGGGTTGCCAGGGTAATCCCTCAGTGGATTTAACGGGAAACGGGTAACCGGAAACGGAGTTTGGAATTACGCTGCTTTTCCTACCTCGGTGACGGCTAGCACCGCCAGTTCCAGGCGGTCGCGGGCTCCGGTTTTGTTGAAGATACTCTGCAAGTGCCGCTTAACGGTGTTTTCGCTGATGTGCAACTCGTCAGCAATGTCCCGGTTTTTCATGCCCCGGGCTACCAGCATGGCAATCTGGCGCTCGCGTCCCGATAGCCGGGCCAAGCTGCTGGGCGCCTCCCGCGGCTCGGCCGCCATCGCTTGCACCACCTGGTCGGCGATGTCGGTGGAGAACGCCAATTCGCCGTTGGCGACGGTGCGAATGGCGGCAAAAAGCCGGTCCGACTTTTCGCCCTTCAGCACCAAGCCCCGGGCGCCCAACTTGACCACCTGCACAAAGTCGTGCTGATTATCGGAGCCCGTCAGGACCAGGGACGCCACCTGGCAGCGGTTGCGGTCCAGGGTGCGCAACACTTCGAATCCATTGATCTCCGGCATCGTGAGATCAAGCAGCAGGATATCGGGGCGCTCGCGGGTCACCGTGTCCAGGGCTTCAGCGCCGGTCCGGGCCTGGCCTACGACGCAGAAATCGGGTTGGGTTTCCAGCAGCACGCTCAACGACTCCAGCAGCATGGCGTGGTCGTCCGCGATGACGATGCGGGTAGGTTTGCTCAGCTTCTCTGTGCCTGTTTGCATAAACGCCCCATTTCGGCCATTTACGGATTAGGTAATGAACTAAGAGAAATCATGTACTGAGTGGTAAATAGAATAGCACGGAACCGAGTACCCGCTCAGCGAAAACTATGGTCACCGGAAGAAGAAATTTAGCGGGGCAAAGCGGGCGATTTTGCATGGTATATACCCTTAGGGGGCCTTTTTGTGTCCGCGGCCGCCGAGGTGAGCTGTGACGGTGGATGAGGAACTCGGAATTCTCGAGGACCACATGCGTCGGCTGAAAGTCGAGTACGACATGTACTTCGGTGGCGGGGTACGCAAACCGCCGCTCGATCTGGAGTGGCGCGTTCAGGGGCTGCTCAGGAAATTCAGCGACACGCAGCGGCTCACCTTCCAGCAGCGCTTCCGCTACAACACCATTGCCCAGCGCTATGCGGTGTTCAGCGAACTCTGGCGGCAGAAACTGCGGATTAAAGAAGAAGGTTACCGCCGCCCGGAAGACTCCCTGCTCTCCATCCAGGGCATGCGGACCGAACAGGAGCGCGAGGCCGCCCGGGCCTTAGGGCAGACATCGCGGGCGGACGCGGGGGCGCCGGAATTTGTGATCGATTTTGCGGATTCGGCCAGCGAGGGGGACAAAGTCCGTTTGCTGTTCGACGCGGTCCTCAGCGCGAAACGCCGTGCCGGCGAGGCAGATACCCGCGGGCATTTCGAAGGCTTTCTGGCCTTTATCAAGCTCAAAACCGAACAAATCCGCGAGCAGTTCCAGTGCCAGGCGGTGGAATATCGCGTGGAAGTACAACATCACAGGGTCCGGCTGACCGCACGGGCGAAAGTGTAAAGGAATTTGGGATTTCGGATTTGGGCTTTCAGGATTTGAGAAGAAAGAAGAAAATTGGGATTTTGGGAAATCGGGATTTAGGATTTGAGAGTCGGCTTGGCGAAGCGGACTGAGCTGGCGGTGGCAACGAATCAAATCCCAAGTCCGAAATCCGAAATCCCAAATTTTTATGCAGGTTGCTGGCATGGCGAAAATCGAACGTGCGCTGCTGAGTGCAACGGATAAGACCGGGGTGGTGGACTTTGCGCGGCAATTGGCCGGCCTCGGCGTAGAGATTGTGTCGACGGGCGGAACCGCCCGCCATTTGCGGGAGGCGGGAATTGCCGTCCGGGACGTCAGCGAGCTTACCGGGTTTCCGGAAATGCTCGATGGCCGAGTGAAGACGCTGCATCCCGCGGTGCACGGCGGCATCCTGTATATACGTGCCGACCAGGGACATCGCGCCGCGGTGGCCGAGCACGGAATCCCCCCGATCGACATGGTAGTGGTGAATCTGTACGCGTTTGAAAAAACCGCTGCCCGGCCCGGGGTCGAGTTTACCGAACTGGTGGAGAACATCGACATCGGCGGTCCGGCCATGATCCGTTCGGCGGCGAAGAATTTCGCCGATGTCGCGGTGGTGACCTCGCCCGCCGACTACGAGGCGCTGGCGGCGGAAATGAAGGCGTCGAAGGGGGAACTATCGCTGGCCACGAGATGGCAACTGGCCCAGAAAGCGTTTGCGGCCACGGCCGCCTACGATGCGGCGATT
>Ga0326727_10023907_pt1 | contig 11611 bp, 8 predicted proteins | sample MB2enrmetagenome_FD_207643 | JGI IMG/M metagenome (GOLD analysis project Ga0326727, IMG submission 207643) | Lab enriched peat soil microbial communities from McLean, Ithaca, NY, United States - MB29MY | ecosystem: Environmental > Terrestrial > Soil > Wetlands > Peat | place: USA: New York... | reverse complement strand
TTCGACGATGGGCATGTAGGCGGGCAGGAAGTGATCGCCCACGCTGCGCGATAGTGCGAACGATTGCTCGAATCCGCCTTGATTCAGATCGTCGAAGAACAGGCCGCCGACTCCGCGGGTTTCATTGCGGTGGGGGAGGTAGAAATACCGGTCGCACCAGTCCTTGTACTTCTCGTAGGTTTCCAGGCCGAAGGGCCGGCAGGCCTCACGCGCCGTGCGGTGCCACTGCAGGACGTCCTCGTCATACGGATAGTAGGGCGTGAGATCGAAGCCGCCGCCAAACCACCAAACGGGAGGTCCGGCGCTGGGGAAGGCCGAGAGGAACCTTACATTGCAGTGTGTCGTCGGCACATATGGGTTTTGCGGATGGAACACCAGCGACAGGCCCATGGCCTCGAACGGCGCGCCGACGATTTCCGGGCGCAGGTTCGAGGCGGAGGGCGGTATCTTTTCGCCGAACACGTGCGAGAAGGACACTCCCGCGCGCTCGAACGCGCGGCCATCGCTCAACACGCGGCTTTCGCCGCCGCCGCCTTCCGCCCGGGTCCAGGAATCGCGCCGGAACTTCACGACATCGATGGCTTCCACGGCCGCGGTGATGCGGTCATGCAAGTCGTTCAAATAGCGTTTGACCGCGGCTGGGTCCATAGAAGCCTACGACTTCTTTTTTGCGGATCGGTTCTTGGCCTTGGATGCGGTTTTCAAAGCAGCTTTGGAAGCTGCCGGCGCCTTGGCGGCCTTGGCGGCCAGCTTCACCGGCGCAGCCTTGTCCGCAGGCGAGATTTTGGCCGCAGTCGCGTCCGCCGCGCCAGGCGACTCCGGACGGGACCGCTTGGCCTTGGCTCGGCCCTTGGCAACGGGCTCGCTCGCCGCCTTGGCCTTGCCGTTGGCGCCCTTCGCATTCTTGCGGCCCCACTTGCCGAAGGTGCGCACCGGCGCGGCCGCCAGCAGGGCCTGGCATTCCTCCAGAGTCAGGCTCTTCGGCTCCCTGTCCTTGGGAATCTTCGCGTTGCGCTCCTTGTCGGTGATGTAGGGACCGTAGCGGCCGTTCAGCACCTGAATGCCGGCGTCCGGAAAATCCAGGATCAGGCGATTGGCATCCGCGATCTCCTTTTCGCGAATGACCTCGAGCGCGCGCTCATGCGTAATGTCGTACGGATCGTCGACTTTCAGCGATACGTACTTGGCTCCGTACTTGACGTAGGGCCCGAATCGGCCGACGTTGGCGATAATGTCCTCGCCGGTCGCGGTCGTTCCCAGCTTGCGCGGCAATTTGAACAGCTCCATCGCCTCGGCGTGAGTGATGGCGTCCATCTTCTGGCCGGGCCGCAGGCCCGCAAAGCGCGGCTTGTCGGCATCGTCCTTGGTGCCGATCTGCACGAAGGGACCGAATCGCCCCATGCGTACGCTCATCGGTTTGCCGCTCACCGGGTCCTTCCCCAGGTCCCGGGCCTGCGCGACTTCCTCGCGGGTGACCGAGGTTTCCGTATGGTTCACCAGATCGATGAACGGCTTCCAGAACTTCTCCAGCAGAGGCACCCATTCCTGTTCGCCGTTCGCCACCGCGTCGAGGGAATCCTCCATCTTCGCGGTGAAATCGTAGTCGACGTAGGTGGTGAAGTACTGGGTCAGGAAGCGGCTGACGATCTTGCCGATATCGGTCGCCGTAAAGCGCCGGTTTTCGATATCGACGTATTGGCGATCGCGCAAGGTGGAAATGATGGATGCATAAGTCGACGGCCGGCCGATGCCGTATTCCTCGAGCGCCTTGACCAGCGAGGCTTCGGAGAACCGCGGCGGCGGCTCGGTGAAATGCTGCGTGGGCAAAACCCCGATCAGCTTGACGCGATCGCCTTCCTTCATCGGCGGCAGCACGTGGTCCGAGTCGTCCTGGACGACATCGTCCATGCCTTCCTGATAAACGGAGATGTAGCCCGGCTTGACCAGGGTGGAACCGTTCGCGCGCAACACGGTTCGCTTCGGGCCATCCTCGCCGGCGAGCATGTCCACGGCGACCGTGTCGAAGATGGCCGGCGCCATCTGGCAGGCCACGGTGCGCTTCCAGATCAGGGAGTACAGGCGGAACTGATCGGGCTCGAGCTTCTTTTCGATGTCGGCGGGCAGAATGCTCGCCGCGGTCGGGCGGATGGCTTCGTGAGCTTCCTGCGCGTTTTTGGACTTGGTGCGAAAGACCCGCGGCTCGTCCGAAAGTCCCTCCCGTCCGTACAGCTGCACGATCACGTCGCGGATCTGGCCGACGGCCTCCTGCGCCAGATTGAGCGAGTCGGTGCGCATGTAGGTGATGAGGCCCACCTGGCCCTCGCCGATGTCCACGCCTTCGTACAGCTGCTGCGCCGTGCGCATGGTCTTCTGCGCGCTGAAGCCGAGCTTGCGGGCGGCCTCTTGCTGCAGGGTCGAGGTCGTGAACGGCGGCGCCGGATTGCGCTTGCGCTGCTTGCGCTCCACCGTCAGCACGGTCAGTTCGCCTTTGGCCGCGCCCCGCAGGGTGCGCTCGACATCCCGGGCGGATTGTTCCGTGGTAAAGCTGAACTGCTCGACCTTGGCGCCCTGATACTCGACGAGCTTGCCCGGAAATTTCTGCTCCGAATGCTCCAGCTCGGCGTCGATGGACCAATATTCGCGCGCGACGAAAGCGGCGATCTCATCCTCGCGCTCGCAGATCATGCGCAGGGCGGGACTCTGTACGCGGCCTGCGGATAGGCCTGGGCGCACTTTCTTCCACAGCAGCGGCGAGAGGTTGAAACCCACCAGAAAATCCAACGCGCGCCGCGCCTGCTGCGCATTCACCAGGTCCACGGACAGCTCGCGCGGGCTGGCCATGGCCTCGCGGACCGAGTTCTTGGTGATTTCATAGAACACCACGCGCCGTACTTCCTTGTCCTTCAGTGCGCCCTCGGCCTTCAGGAGCTCGTACAGATGCCAGGATATGGCTTCGCCCTCCCGATCGGGGTCGGTTGCGAGGTACAGCGAGTCGGCCTTCTTGAGCGCGCGCGCAATGGCGTCGACATGCTTCTGGTTGCGTTCGACGACCTGGTACTTCATGGCGAAGTGGTGCTTCGGGTCGACGGCGCCCTCTTTCGGCACCAGGTCGCGAACGTGACCGTACGAGGCGAGGACCTCGAAATCCTTGCCGAGGTATTTCTTGATGGTCTTCGCCTTGGCAGGCGATTCCACGATAACGAGGTTGGCGCTCAATGTCGTCTAATGCAAAGCGTCAGAGCGCTCTTCGAAGACCAGATCTTCCATTTGCGCGTAAGCGGATTCTTGCCCGGGTTGGCTGAATAGCACCATCAAGACGACCCATTTCACTTGTTCAACGTCGATTTCATCGGCTTCGAGCGCCATGAGGCGGTCGATGACCAGTTCACGCTGAGTACCCGAGAGTATCAGCACATTCTCCAAATACATCAGATAACCGCGCACATCGGTGTCCAGCCGCAGCAGCTCCTGGCTGCTGAAGACGCGCACGGCCCGCGCGGTCGCTTCGGCGACCTTGCCGAGCTGCTCGCCGGACAGTCCGTCCAGCCATTCCAGGGCGCGCTCGATGTCGGGTTCCGGGAATCCCGCCTTATCCAATTCGTGTTTCAAGACATGGCGGTCCGGCCGCGGCTCGTCATCGGCGCTCATGTAATTCTCGAATAGATATATGAGTAGATCGAGAACGTTGTCTTTCACCTCCGGCTCCTAACGACTCGGGAGTAGCGGCCCCCGGGGGCGGCCTGAACGTGGCCTTCGAGCTCGAGGATCAGCATCATCGAGGACACGGCTTCTGGTTTGAATCCGGTACGAACGACCAATACATCGAGGTCCGCGGGATCAAAGCCGAGCGCATCTAACAAGATTTTATGATCCTTGTCCATTCCCGCTTCCGGGACTGCGGCCGTGGCGGGCCCCGCGGGGGTGTTCGAGGGGTCTGCAAAAAATTCCGAAAAATTCAATTCGCTCAATATGTCATGCGCGGTTTCGGTCAGTTTTGCGCCCTGCCGGATCAATTCGTGGCAGCCGTGGCTCAAGGGACTGTGGATGGAACCGGGGATCGCGAATACCTCCCGGCCGCAGGCGGCGGCCATCCGGGCGGTAATCAGAGAGCCGCTTCCGCGAGCGGCTTCGACCACCAGGGTCCCGAGGGCCAAGCCCGCAATGATCCCGTTCCGCTGCGGAAAGTTCTCCCGCCGAGGCGCAGTTCCCAGCGGGAATCCGCTGACCAAGGCGCCCTGCTGTCGGATTTCTGCGGCCAGGGAAGTATTGCTCCGCGGATAGATGACGTCGACCCCCGATCCCAGAACGGCCAGGGTGATTCCCTGCGCCGCGAGCGCTCCGCGGTGCGCCGCGCTGTCCACCCCTACGGCGAGTCCGCTGCCGATGACGAGCCCGCGCGCGGCGAGGTATTCGGCGAATGACCGGGCCGTGTCCCGGCCCTGCGCCGTGGGATTGCGGCTGCCGACGATGGCCAATTGCGGATCGTTCAAGACCTCGGCATGGCCCGCGACGTACAGCGCAATCGGATACGATGGGGCGGCGCGCAACGGGAGGGGATAGCGCGGGTCCATGAACGGCACGACGTGATGGCGCGGATCATCCAGCCATGCCTGCTCTGCGGCGCTCAATGCCGCCTGCCTGCTGGACAGAAACCGGCGCGCGGCGGCCGGTAATCCCGCTCTCGCTCGCGACGCATCGGAGGCCTCGACGATGCCCCGTGCATGCTTCAAGAGGTCGAGCGCCCTGGTGAGCGCGGCGGCGTCGAGCGCCGGCGCGCGCGTGAGCGTCACCCAGGCAGCGGACTCCTCGCTCGGCAGCATGAGCGGGATTATCGATCATCCCGAGGATTGCGCCGCTCGAGAAATTGGCGCCAATGCGCAGATTCGCGTCGGGCCGGGTACCGAGCCGCCGGGTCGGGTACCGAGCCCAAGGCTCGCTACGGGTTTTCGATTCGATCGCCTACGCGAATGACGTCCGCGGCTTCCATGATCAGGCCGTAACTCAGCCTGTCGAAGGTTTTGAACACCATGAAGGTGCCGATACGCTCATCGGGGAGCTGCGTCTTCTCGGCCAGCAGCCGCGACATTCCATTCAGAAAGCCCTTGTTCGCGGTATCGCGAATGGTTTCTCCCTTCTGGAATACGGCCAGCACGTTGCCCGGAACGAGGCCGTCGCGGGTGCCGCGATTGATGGCCACAACCTGGTACTGGCCTATGATGGTCACGCCGTTGGAGACGGCCATGATGCGGCCGTTGGTTTTAACCTTCGGCGCGCTGGGCATGAAATCCAGCGGGACCTCGACGCCTCCGGCGAACAATTTGTCCCCCGCTTCGGTTTCGCGAGCCGATTCGGTCATGATCAGTGTGGCGGGGTCGCCCGCGCGGGTGACGCGGGCGGCGCCGTTGAAGATGCCGTCATAGCCCACGATGTGATTATCGTCGGGATCGCGCAACGGGTCGCCGACCCGCACCACGTTGTAGCGAGTGCCGAGTCCGACGGGGCCGGAAAATCCGCGCGCATACAGGGTATCGTCCTCGGCCATGATCACGTGCATGTTGCGGGTCGATACCACGTACGGAGCATGCTTGATTTGTTCCTTGGCGAGCACCGTGGGCTTGGACATGAAGGCCGCGACGGACTCGTAGGGGATGGTGGTGACCGCGCCCTCGAATGGCTCGCTGCGGACGCGCGGCACGACTCGAGCTTCGCCCCCGCGCTGCAACATGAGGGTAGGCCGGCCTTCGATATAGACCAGACGCAGGGTGTCGCCCGGGTAGATCAAGTGCGGATTCTGGATCTGGGGGTTAACCTGCCAGATCTCGGGCCAGTACCACGGGTCGCGCAAAAAGACCTTGGCAATGCCCCACAGGGTATCGCCGCGTTTCACCACATAGGTTTCCGGCGCGTTGGGGTTGATCTCGGGTTTGCCCTGGGCGGCCGGGGCCGGCGCGGCGGACGGACCCGCATCAATCGCCGCCTCCATCGCGGTTCGTTCGTCACCGACGGCCGTGCCTTGGACAGAGGCTTCCGGCGCGGCCACGGGCACGGGTGCCGTCATGGGCCGTTCCGAGCGGCAGGCGGCGATGAGCGCCACCGATAGAGTGAGGGCAATTACTTGATGACCTTGCATTCGTTTCGCTCCCTTGCCACAGCCTGATGTCACCGGCCGACTGGTATACTTCCGACCCGCCGCCAAAGACTGGGACGTATCGCCCGTTTTTGCCGTTTACCAGCGCTTGGTGCGCCGCCGGAAACGGCATTAAGTTAAGCAGCGTCGGAACTTTAGCAACATTCTCGAGCCAAAAACACGATATTGCTCTCATAACTCCCATGACCAAGCTCGTAATTCTGGAGTATCCCGATCCCAGGCTGCGCAAGAAGGCGGCCCCCGTGGCCGTGGTCGATGATGCAGTGCGCGCTTTGGCGGACAACATGCTCGAGACCATGTATGCGGCCCGCGGCGTCGGTCTTGCCGCCACGCAGGTCGACGTCCATCAACGATTGATCGTGCTCGATGTAAGCGAGACCCGGGATCAGCCGCTGGTGCTGATCAATCCCGAGTTGCTGAAGGCGGAAGGTTCCGGGCCCGGCGAAGAGGGCTGCCTGTCCCTGCCCGGCATCTATGACAAGCTGTCCCGTGCAACGCATATTCGCGTGCGCGCGTTGAATCGCGACGGCCAGCCCTTCGAAATGGATGCGGAGGGGCTGCTTGGCGTCTGCATCCAGCACGAGATGGACCATCTCGAAGGCAAGCTATTCGTCGATTACCTCTCAGAGCTGAAGCGCCAACTGATTCGCCGGCGGCTGGAAAAGGAGCGCAGGCAACGCTACGGGAAGCCAACTCTGAGCGCTTCCGTGCCGGCTCTTTGAGTCTTGAGCACGGATCTTCCTTCCCTGAGGCTGGGTTTTGCCGGCACGCCGGAGTTCGCCGTTCCGGCCCTCGATGCGCTGACCAAGGCATACCGGATCTGCGCCGTGTTCACCCAGCCGGACCGGCCGGCCGGCCGCGGCCGCGCCGTGCATGCCAGTCCCGTCAAGAGCCGAGCCATCGAGCTGGGGTTGACCGTGCATACGCCGGCCAGCTTCAAATCGCCTGACGCCATCGACCTATTGCGCGGCCTGGAATTGGATGCCCTGGTGGTCGTCGCCTACGGGCTGATTCTGCCCCCCGCCGCGCTCAGCTGTCCCAAGCTGGGTTGCATCAACATTCATGCGTCGCTCCTGCCCCGATGGCGCGGGGCGGCACCGATTCAGCGCGCCGTGCTGGCGGGAGACGCGAAAACCGGCGTCACCATCATGCGCATGGAAGCGGGCCTCGATACCGGACCCATGCTGGCGGCTCGCTCAATAGAGTTGGGCGCACATGACAATGCAAAAACGGTGCACGACCGGCTGGCGGGGCTCGGCGCGCAGCTCATCGTCGAAACCCTGCAAGAGCTTGCCCAGGGCCGCGCCCGCGAAGTGCCGCAGCCGTCGGAAGGCGTCACCTACGCCGAGAAAATCAATAAGGCCGAGGCGCTGATCGATTGGCGACAGGATGCGGCGCAGATTTGCCGGCGCGTCCGCGCGTTCAATCCCTGGCCGATTGCGGAGACACGGTTCAACGGCGTGCAGCTGCGCATCTGGGACGCCGAGGTAGGCGACCCGGCGGGCGTGGGTGCGGCGCCGGGAACGGTGCTCGCCGCCACGCACGAGGGCATCGAGGTCGCCTGCGGGCGCGGTGTGTTGCGCATCCTTCGCCTGCAGCTCGCCGGCCGCAAGCCGCTCGCGCCGGCTGAATTTCTGATGGGACAGCACCTCGCCGGCTCGCGCTTCGCGCCGGTATGAAAACCGCGGCTGCCGGCGCCCGTTCCCTGGCCGCACACGCGGTGGCTCGAATTCTGCGCGAGGGCGTGACCCTGGATGCGGCGTTGAAGGATGCGCTTGCGGCGGCCAACCCCAAGCTCGCGCCGTCGGTGCGCTCCCTGAGTTACGGGGCCGTGCGCGGGTATTACCGCCACGAAGCCATCCTGGGCCGCCTACTGTCCTCGCCCGTGCGGTCCCTGGACTTCCTGGTGCGCGCGCTGCTGTCGGTCGCGCTGTACGAACTCGAGGACGGCCAGACGCCGGAATATGCCGTGGTGGACGCCGCCGTGCAGACCGCCAAGGCCACCGACGCCGTGCGCGCGGCCGGATTGATCAATGCTGTGCTGCGCCGCTATTTGCGGGAGCGCAAGACCTTGGAGGCGGAAATCGCGCGCAATCCGGCCACGCGCCATGCCGCGCCGGTATGGCTCGCCGATCGCCTGCGCGCCGATTGGCCGGTGCGCTGGACCCAGCTACTGGCCGCCGGCGACGTCCAGGCACCGATGTGGCTGCGGATCAATAGCCGGCTCACCACCACCGACGACTATCTGCAAATGCTGCGAGAGGCTGGGATCGGCGCGCGCGCGGAAGCGCGGGTACCTTACGCCGTGCAGCTGGACGTGCCATGCGACGTGCACGACCTGCCTGGATTTGCGCGGGGGCTGGTGTCGGTCCAAGACTTGGGGGCGCAGTGTGTCGCGTTTCCTCTGGGGCTGGCCGCGGGTCAGCGGGTGCTCGACGCCTGTGCGGCGCCCGGCGGGAAAACCGCTCTCATCGCGGAACGTGAGCCGAATTTGGCGCGATTGGTGGCGGTGGACATCGATCCGCAGCGGCTGGCCCGGATTCGCGAGAATCTGGAGCGGGGGGGCCTGCACGCGGAGCTGGTCAACGGCGATGCGGGTGCGCCCGCCGCCTGGTGGGACGGGGTTCCGTTTGATCGCATTTTGCTCGATGCGCCCTGCTCGGCGCTGGGGGTGATTCGCCGCCATCCCGATATTCGCCTGCGTAAGTCCCCGTCGGATATCGATAAATTGCCGGCGGTACAGAGCCGGCTGCTGGCCTCTGCATGGACCCTGCTGGCCCCCGGGGGACGCCTGGTGTACGCCACCTGTACGGTGACTCGAAGCGAAAACCGCGATCTGCTCGCCGCCTTCCTGCGCAGCACTCCGGATGCGGTCAGTGTTCCGGCCGAAGCCTGGGATGGCTGGCCGAACTTCGGCGAAGCGGACGAATTCGGCAGGCAGATCCTTCCGGGAGAGGCGGGTGCCGACGGCTTCTATTATGCTGCTTTGACCAAACAATGAACGCCGTGCGATCAAACCCACCCTGTGCCCGCCGACGGTCGCGACCGTCAGGAGGTTCCACGTGGGTGATGTGCGTCCTGGTCACCTTGATTTTGGGCATACCACCCCTCCGTGCGGACGGGCTCGACGGCCGTTTCGAGGTTCGGTCCGCCGATCTGGATTTGAAGGACGGGGTCTATCACTTGAATGTGCGCCTCGACTTGCCGATCGGCGACGCCGTGCGGCGCGGGCTCGCCGAAGGTGTGCCGCTGACCGTCGAGCTGCACCTCGACATCGAGCGGGTGCGCCAGCTGTGGCCGAATTCGCACGTGGCCGAACTGACGCAGCGCTACCACTTGCAATACAACGCGGTGAGCGCTCGCTACATATTGCGCAACGACAACAGCGGCCAGCAGGAATCCTTGGGCAGCGTCGATGCCGCGATCGAGCAGCTCTCCGAGATTCGCGGCCTGCCGGTCCTGGACAAGGCCCTGCTCAGCCCCGACCGCCGCTATGAGGCCAGCGTTCGGGCCAAAGTCGACTATGGCACCGTGCCGTTCAGCCTGCGCGTGGTGATGTTCTGGGTCAACGACTGGCATCGCGAAAGCGATCGGTACACATGGACGTTGCAGCCGTGATTCGCAAATACGGCTCCACGGTGCTCGGCTGTATAGGCGTGGCACTGTGGCTGGCCGCGCTGTATCTCCTGGCATCCGCCGCGCAGAATTCGGCCGAGTTCGACCGCTGGCTGCCGTGGATCCTGCTGATCAACATCACGGGGCTCCTGACTCTGTTCGTCTTGCTGGCCGGCAAGCTCACGCGCCTGGTGCAGGACTTTCGCAGGCATGTCCCGGGTTCGCGCCTCAGGGCGCGCACGGTGTCCATATTCACCGCTCTGGCGGTCGCGCCCATTCTGGTCGTCTATTACTTCTCGCTGCAATTCATCAACCGCGGCATCGACAGCTGGTTCGAGCTGGAAGTGAGCCAGGGATTGAAGGATACGCGCGAGCTCTCTCATGCCGCGCTCGAGGTGCGGGTGCGCGAATTCCTGCAGCACACGCAGGTCGTTGCGCACACCCTGTCCGGCAGCTCGGATCTGGAGCTGGTCGGCGCGCTGGATCGGGAGCGGCGCGAAAGCACGGCACTCGAGTTCACCATCGTCGGGCCGCAGGAGCAGATTCTCGCCACGAGCTCCGATCGGCCCATGGATACCCTGCCGGTGCCCGCGACCGACGAGATGATGCTGCAAGTGCGGCGCGGCCGGCCCTATGTGAGCCTGGACACCGATTCGGTGGGCGGCTACCTGATTCGCGCGGCGGCACCGCTCGATGCCGGCAACGGAGTGCCGAGGGTATTGATTGCCCTGTATCCCGTGCCGCAGCAGCTGAGTCAGCTCGCTGACACCGTGCAGCGTTCCTATACTCAGTACGCAAATCTCGTTCAACTGCGCAGGCCGCTCAAATCCACCTTTCTGCTGATCCTGAGCTTCGTCGTGCTGATGTCGCTGATCGCCGCCGTGTATGGCGCCTTCTTCGCGGCGCAGCGCCTGGTGCAGCCCGTGCAGGACCTCATCGCCGGAACGCGGGCCGTGGCGAAGGGCAATTACGACACCAAGTTGCCGCTGCCTTCGCGCGACGAATTGGGTTTTCTGGTGACCTCGTTCAACGACATGACCAAGCGTCTGGCCAGAGCCAGGGAGGAAACGCGCCGCAGCCAGCAGGCCGTGGAGGCCGAGCGCGCCGGGCTCGCCGTGATTCTCGCGCGCCTGTCCACGGGAGTGGTGTCGCTCGAGGCGGATTTGACCGTGCGCACCGCGAATCAGGCGGCAAGCGCCATCCTGGGGGTCGATCTCGAGGCAGCCGTCGGCAAGCGATTCGACGAGTCCATCAGCGACGCCATGCTGTTCACGCAGTTTCTGGCGGTGCTCAAGACGCATCTCGGCGCCGAGGACCTGGATTGGCGCGAGCAAGTCGAGCTGCTGTCCGACTCGGGCAAGCGCGTGCTCATGTGCGCGTGCACAGCGCTCCCCAACGATCTGGGTGGAGCTCCCGGCGTGGTGCTGGTGTTCGACGATATTACGACCTTGTTGCAGGCGCAGCGCGATGCGGCGTGGGGCGAGGTGGCGCGCCGCCTGGCGCATGAAATCAAGAATCCTCTCACCCCCATTCAATTGTCCGCGGAGCGCATGCGGCGCAAGTTCTTAGGGCAAATGAATGCGCAGGACGCCCAGATCCTCGAGCGGGCGACGCATACCATCGTCGCCCAGGTCGACGCGATGAAGCAGATGGTCAACGCATTCAGCGAGTATGCGCGGGCGCCGGATATGCATTTCTCGCGCTTCGATCTGAACCAGTTGATCACGGAAGTCGTCGATCTTTACCGGGTCCAGGACTCGAGCGCCGACATAAAATTGCTGCTCGATGAGCATCTGCCGGCCGTTTCGGCCGACCGGATACGGATCCGGCAAATTCTCAACAATCTGG
>Ga0326727_10023906_pt1 | contig 11612 bp, 7 predicted proteins | sample MB2enrmetagenome_FD_207643 | JGI IMG/M metagenome (GOLD analysis project Ga0326727, IMG submission 207643) | Lab enriched peat soil microbial communities from McLean, Ithaca, NY, United States - MB29MY | ecosystem: Environmental > Terrestrial > Soil > Wetlands > Peat | place: USA: New York... | reverse complement strand
CGCAATGGATCGTCAGCATCAGCCACGTTCTCCAACGACACGGCATTTGGGTGGTCGCCGGAGTCGGGCTCGGGGTTTATCTGTTCCGCCGCTGGGCATCGACTGAGTCGGGCCGTCTGAAAGTGGATGCGCTGCGGCTGAAGTTGCCGGGCGCGGGCCGAATCTTCTTGAGTTTGGCGCTGGTGCGTTTCACGCGCATTCTCGGGACGCTTTTGCACAACGGCATCCCCATTTTGCAGGCGCTGCGGATCGCCAAGGACTCGACCGGCAATCGCGTACTGTCGCAGGCGATCGAGAAATCTGCGGAAAATGTCAAGGGCGGCGATTCGCTCGCCGGCCCGTTGGCGGCCAGCCACTATTTTCCGCGTGACGTGGTGGCGATGGTGGCGGTCGGTGAAGAGAGCAACAACCTGGAGACGGTATTGCTGGGCATTTCCACAAGCTTGGAAAAACGCACCAGCCGACAGCTGGATTTGTTCGTGCGGCTGCTCGAGCCGCTCATGCTTTTGGTGATGGCGGTAATCACGCTGCTGGTTGTAGCGGGACTGCTGTTGCCGGTGTTCAAGATGAGTAGCGCGGTGTAGGCAGATTACACCGAGCCTCATCATTCCTTAATTCCGCCGGTGCTAGACTTTCCACAAAGCATCGGTCCAGGCGTGTGTAAGAGAGGGCTGAAAGATGATCGTGCGAAAGGGAACGCAGGTTCGGGCGACGCGAGCAATCCGACGTTCAGCCTTTACCTTGCTCGAAATCTTGGTCGTGGTGGCGATCATCGTCGTCTTGGCCGGTGTCGGCGGCACTTACTTGCTGCAACGCGCCGACGAAGCCAAGGAAGGTACGGCGAAGGGTCAGATCAAGACCCTGACCGACGCTGCTCAGACTTACAAACTCAATAACGGCGACTATCCTGCCAGTCTGGAAGCGATGACTCAGGCACAGCCCAACGGCGGCTCGCCGTTGATCGAGGCCGATCAGCTGCGGGACCCGTTCAATCAGCCGTTCGGCTACGACCCGAGCGGCTCGCACAACGGCGGCATGAAGCCCGACATCTGGTGCAATCGGCCCGGCCGTCAGATCGGCAACTGGTCCGGTTCCCGTTAACCAGCGAATGCAGTCGACAGTTGTTCCCACCGACGGGACAAGCGCTCTCGCCTGAAAGGACTCGCCGTGAATCGTCGCCGATCCGGATACACTCTGCTCGAGCTGGTGCTGGTCACCGCGGTCATCGCCATGACCGCGGCCATGGCGGCGCCGTCGCTCGACGGTATGTATCCGTCCTACAAGCTGAATGCTTCAATCGACGCCGTTCGAGCCGCCTGGGCGAAGGGACGTGCGTTGGCAATCGAAGAAGGTCGGCCCTATCGATTCGCGGTTACGCCCGGCCAAAGCAAGTATCGCTTGGGTCCGGATGAGGATCCGACTGACGGCGGACAATTGGACGATTCGACCGAGACGAACAACAACCAATCGAGAAACCAGGACGAAGAACTGCCGAAGGGCGTTACCTTCAGCCTGGTGCAGCAATCCGAAAGTCAGCCGCCCCAGTGGTCGTCGTCGCCGCCGCCTCCAACCAACACGACCGGCTCTACGGACGGCATGTCGACGATCGCCGTCTTCTTGCCGGACGGCACGGCGCGTGACGATGCTGAGATTACGATTCAGGTCAAAGGCGCGGCTCCGAAGAGCGTCAAGCTGCGTGGATTGACCGGCGCCGTGACCGTCCAACAGTCGGACGGGGGAGGCCCCCGGTGATTCTGCGCAGCACGGCTGGCGGCCACCGCCCCGGGCTAACCTTGCTCGAGGTGCTGGTCGCCTTGGCCATTTTTCTCCTCTCCCTGGCGGCCATCAGCCAGCTCGTCACCTCCGCGAGTAAGCGAGCTCTCGAAGCGCGGCAAAAGGAGGAAACCTCCCGCCTGGCGCGCTCGAAATTCGCCGAGGTTTACGCCGGCGTCGTGCCGCTGACTTCCAGCGAAGACACGCCGTTCGATGAAGACCCCGACTATACCTGGTCTTTGACAGCCGACAACGCCACCATGACCGGACTGTGGGCGGTTACGGTTACCGTCAAACGCAAGGGTGAAGAAGGTCCGGGATTTTCGCTCCAAGAATACTTGCTCGATCCCACCATCCGCGGCAGCACGCAGGATACCGTCGTGATAATGGGTGCGTCGAATTCGTCGTCCAACTCGAATGCTCCGTCGAGTTCCAGTCAGTCGAGTTCAAGTCAGGCGGTAAGTGGCGGGGCCATGCCGGCGACCAAAGCTCCCGCAGCCAGCACGCCTGCCAAGGCCCCGACAGGCGGCGGCGGAGCGGGTGGTGGCGGAGCCGGCGGCGGCGCTGCCGGCGGCGGCCGCTCCGGCGGAGGATCCAGTCCGCCCGCCGGTGGCGGGCGTTCGGGTGGCGGATCGATGTCTTCTCCGAGGTGATCCATGCGACTTTCAGCTCCTCGTCGCGGCTTCACCTTGTTGGAGGTGATTCTCGCTCTGTCGGTCGGCGTTCTGCTCCTGGGCGCTCTCTATGTCTCCGTGGACGTCCAGTTGCGCAGCGCTCAAGCCGGGCGAAACATCGTCGGACAGGGCCTGCTCGCCCGTTCGATTTTGAATCGCATGGACGCGGATATTTCAGCTACCGTGTCGCTGGTTGATCCCGAACGCTACCGTATGGCCAGTAGCTCGACGTCTTCGGGCTCTTCGGGGAGCGGCTCATCGGGCGGCTCCGGCTCCGGCACGGCAAGCACGTCCGGTGGCAATTCGATGAGCGGCAACTCGAGCAGCAATGGCAACGCCTCGTCCAACGGCAACACGAGTACCACGTCGATCAACGATGCGATCGTCCTGCCCCTCAGCGTTCAAGGCGATTCCACCTCACTGAATCTGTATCTCGCGCGGGTGCCTCGCGAAGCGATGCCGACCGATCCCAACGCCATACCGCTGGTTGTCAGCGACCTGCGCCGTGTCAGCTGGTGGTTGACGTCTGGTGGGCTGGCACGCGAGGAAGTGAACATCGAGACCGCTCCCGATGCACTGGACAACCTGCCGCCGGGGATTCCTGACGAAGATGCCTACGTCTATGCATCCGAAGTGAAGAACGTTCAATTCCAGTACTTCGATGGCAGCGATTGGCAAGACACCTGGGATTGCACCGTGCTCGGCGCCGACAATGTCACGCCGATTGGTCCGCCGCAGGCCATCGCCATCACTCTCGATATCGCCGTTCCGCAGGACGGGAAAAAGAGCGACGATCCGCCGACCAAGCGCTATCGCCACGTCGTCGCTTGCATCACCGCCAATGGCACAACTCTCCAGCAGCAGCCCGCCAACGCAAATGGCAGCGGTACCACAGGAAATGCCAACGGGACGACAGGAGGAACGAGTCAATGATCACGCTGCGGACAATTCCTCGCCGGCGTGCGGTGGTGCTGCTGGCGGTATTGGTCGTCGTTGTGCTGCTGTCCCTCGCGGCGTATCAGTACAGCGAGCTGATGACGGCCGAGTATCACGCCGCGCATAGCAGCGCGACGGCCTTGCAGGCGCGGGCCGCCGCCGACTCCGGCGTCTGGTTTGCCGCTGCGCTGCTCAGCAATCCGGATAACCTGAGTACGATGACCGGCAATCCGTGGGACAATGCTCCTACGTTTCAGGATGTGGCCATTTCCGCCGATGGAACCTCGAACAACAACAGCGGCAGCAACACCGATAACGGCAAGCAGATGTTGTTCAGTCTCGTCTCGGTGCGCAACCTGGACGATCCGCTCGCCTCGTCGCAGCCGTATCGCTTCGGCGTCGTCGACGAGTCCGGAAAGATCAATCTGAATTCACTGTTGCAAATCGATCCGTCGGGCAACGCCGGCTCGCAGATGCTGATGATGCTGCCCAACATGACCCAGGAGATCGCGAATTCCATTCTCGATTGGATGGATACCGACGATACGCCGCGTCAGGGCGGCAGCGAGAACGATTATTACTCGGGTCAGTCGCCTCCCTACCAGTGCAAGAACGGGCCGTTCGATAGCCTCGAGGAATTGCTCTTGGTAAGTGGCGTCACGCCGCAGCTCCTCTTCGGCAACGATCGCAATCGCAACGGCGTTCTCGACCCCGGTGAAGACGATGGCACCGGCCAGACCAATCCCGGTTGGTTGCCTTACCTGACTGTCTACAGCCGCGAGTCGAACGCGGACTCTCAGGGAAACCCGCGGATCTATCTCAACGACGGCAACCTGAACGAGTTGAACACCAACCTCACGACGGCCGTCGGTCAGAACCTGGCCCAGTTCATCATCGCCTACCGGCTGTACGGCGGGAGTTCGTCAGGCGGTGGGTCGGGCAGCGGCTCCGGCGGCACTGGCTCGTCGAGCAGTAGCTCGTCGAGTAGCGGATCATCGGCACTTTCGGGCGCCGACAGCAGTGCCGTGGCCACCCAAATCAATTCGGACATGGCCAATAGCAGCAATATGAAGCTGACGAAAATCTCGTCGCTGTTTTCCCTGGTCAACGCGTCGGTTTCGGTGAAAGTGGGAACCGGAAACAGCCAGCGAACGATAACCTACAATAGTCCGTTGAAGGATCCGAACCAGCAGCAACAACTTCTGCCCCTGCTTCTGGACGAGACGACCACTTCGCCCAATGCAGAGCTGGCTCCGCGAATTAACATCAATACGGCGTCTCAAGTTGTGCTGTCGGCGCTGCCGGGACTGAGCGATTCGGACGTACAGACCATCCTCACCAATCGGCCGCAGATTTCGGACGGTTCCACACCCGATCCGAGCTTTCAAACCGTGGCCTGGCTGGTTCTGCAAGCCAACTTTTCGATTTCGAAGATGCAGACGCTGGAAAACTACATCACAGCGCGAACGCAAGTCTACCGCATCCAGTCGCTGGGCTATGCTTCGAATGGCGGGCCGGTGGCACGTGTAGAAGCGGTGATCGATACCAACCTCGGCCGGCCGCGGGTGCTTTACTGGCGCGATCTCAGTGAGCTTGGGAAAGGCTTCGACCTGAGTCAAGCCAACAGCAATAACAGCGGCAGCAATAACAGCGGCAGCACCAGCAACAACAATCACTGACGCGCAGCCCGCAGCCGGTGTCTCGGGGTTGCGGCGCTTCGCACCCCGAGATTGTTAAGCCAGCCTTTGATTCGTGCGGAGATTTTGCACCTTGTCACGCTTCCTGGCACTCGACTGGGATCACCAGCAGTTGCACGTCGTCGCGGCCGAGGTGCGCGGCGGAGTCGTCACGTTCCGTCGCGCCGCGGTCTGGCGTGAAGAACAGTCGCCGACTCTCGCCGGAGCCGAGGACGCCGGCCGGCTGCTGAAGCAGCGCCTCAAAGAAGCCGGCATCGCCGCCGCGCCGGTTCTGGCTTGCGTCGGCCGCGATCGCGTCGTGCTCAAAGAAGTTCGCTACCCTGTCGTTTCCGATTCCGAAGAACCGGCGATCGTGCGTTTCCAGGCGTTGAAAGAGCTTACCGAGCCGCCGGACGAAATCGTCCTCGACTTCGCTCCCATCGGTGACAGCGGCGGCGAGCGCCGCGCCTCGGTGTTGTCGGTGCGCCGTGATTTGTTGACTGCGTATCAGAAGCTTTGCCAGGCAGCCGGTCTCAAACTTGTCGGCTTGATGCCGCGGTCGTTTGCGCTCGCGGCGGCAGCCGCACCGCCGGCAGTTCCTGCGGACGTCCCGGTCGGTGTCGTAGCCACGGGCGACGGCTGGGCTGAATTCGCGGTCGTGCGCGGCGGGAACTTACTGCTGGCGCGTCCGGTCGCGCCCGGCAGCGGCTTGCCGGCGGAAGTGCGTCGCAACCTATCGGTGTTCGCTGGGCAGCATCCTGCGCTGCGGATCGATTCGGTCTACCTCGCGGGCAGCGGCGACAATGCTCTCGCGCGACGTCTCAGCGAGGCCCTGGAATTACCAGTTAACAGTTTCGATCCCTTCGGCGGCGCTTCGGGAGAGATGCTGCCATCAGGCGATCGGGGCTCGTTTATCGGTGCCGCGGGCATCTTGCTGGCCAAGGCAAAATCGCCGGTTCTGCCGATCAATTTCGTTCAGCCACGTCAGCCTGCACCGCCCAAGCGGATCAATGTTCGGATGACGGCTGCCATAGCGGTTGCAGTAGTGCTGCTGCTGGGCGGCGGCGTTGCCGCGGCCCGAAGTGTGCTCAATGCGAAGGCTGCGGAGAAGGAGGACAAACTCGCTCAAAGCGAAGACAAAGAGCGCCAGGCCGCGGCACTGAGAGAGATCAAGCGACACATTCAGCCGCTCGATAGCTGGGAGCAGCCCGTTTGGTTAGACGAGCTTTACGAGCTCTCTGCTCGCGTTCACGACATCGATAGTCTGACCGTGACCCAGTTTTCGGCCGAGCCGGTGTCTCATACGGGCAACAACGCCAAGTCGCGCTATTCGGCCATCGTTCGATTGCGTGGCACCCTGCGCAACAACGATCGTGCTCCGTTCAATAACCTGATGGATGAGCTCAGGAAGGACGGTCATTACAGTGTGGAAAACCCGAAGGTGCTCAACGGCAACCAGTTCGAATTGACCGTCTACGTCGAGCGGCGTTCACCGGAAGAATACAAGCAACACCGGCTTGCAGGAGGGCTGGGACGATGACGCAACGGGAGCGAGTCCTGGCTTCATCCCTGCTCGGGGTTTTGATCCTGGGCGGCGGGGCTGTGTTGTTTCAGATGGCCTTCCTCGGCCCGCTGCAGCAGCTCAATGCGGAGATCGCCTCGCTCGACGACGACATCCGCAAGAAGGACGACGAAATCAAGGCCGATCAGGCAGTCGTCGATAAGGCGCTGAAACTGTCGCCGCGGCTGGCGAATTGGAAACAACTCAGTTTGCCGTCGCCCAAAACGCAACGGCCGGAAGATATCGTGGCCCAATTGAAGTCGAAGCAGGCCGACTATGAGCCTTATCTGTACGACTTGTTGCGCCGCAATGGTTTCACGCCGGGCTCGATTGTTGTCAGCGGGCGTTCGCTGGAGCAGGCAAAGTCGGGGCAGGCCGCGTCGAAGGGGCCGGCGCAGCTTACTCACGCACTGCCGTTTTCGGTTCAAGGTCAGGCGCAGCTCGACGGCATCGTCAAGATGCTCGAAGAATTCCACCGAGCCAACCTGTTGCAGCAAATCCGGACAATCACCCTGCAAAAGCCGGTGGACCGATCGGCGCCGCGCGGAGCGCTCGACCTGCAGATGACCGTCGAGGCGTTGCTGGTGAACGATGCCGAAAAGCGCGATGAACTGATGCGGAGTTCCTCGGAGCGGCTGCACGTCCTGGCGGATTCGCAGCGTTCCTATTCCGAGATGGCCGGGCACAATATCTTCACGGGCACGCTGCCAGCTCCAAAGGCCGCGACTCAGAGCGAGGATGCGCGCGACATTCTGGGCTATATCAAGCTGACCGACGTGAGCCAGAAAGACAACCAGCGCTGGGAAGGCTGGCTATACGATCTGTCGAAGAAAGACGGCGGCTCGCGCTTACGGACCTCGGCCGGCTTCAACGAGTTCAGTTTTTCCGATCGCTATGACAATGTGTTGATCAAGGCTGTCGTGATTCGCATCGATCCGACCGGAGTGCTCTTCCGGGCGAACAATCGGTTCTATCACATCAGTCCCGGCGACAACCTGTACGATGCGACGCGCGAGCCGGCCCGCGAGCCGTTCCCGGCAGCGGGCGCTGCCATGGGGCCGGCGTGGGAAGCGCCCTGGTAAGCCGGCATAAGCTGGCGCCAGTTCCTGCGAATGATGTCAATCCCCGCTGGCGGAGCCGGTAAATCGGGGTATCCGGGCGCTCTTAAGGACTGATGAGACGCACGTGAAAAGTGTAGAATGATCCTCTCGACAAGAGGAGCGGACTACGCTATGTGATCCGCCATCCCGTTACCGTGTACTTTGGCAGGGCTTAGCCATGCGAGCTGCATCCGGCCCGCGCTTCGTCTTTACCATCACCCTCGTCGCTGTCGCCGGCGTCGTGGGATTCAGTTACAGTCAAGATAAGGGCGCGCCAGCCGCGCCGCTCAAGCAACCTGAGACGTCCATCGTCTTCTCCATGAGCGGTAAGCCATGGAAGGACGTTTTTCAGTGGTTGACCGACCAAACCAATATGCCGGTGGTTTCCACCTTGATACCGACCGGCACGTTCTCCTTCATCGGTCCGGTCGGCAAGTCGTACTCGATTCCCGACGTCATCGACATCCTCAACGAAGGACTGCTGAGCAACAAAAATCAGCGCACCATGCTCGTTCGTCGTGAGAAGTCGTTCCTGCTGGTGCCAGCCGACGAGAAGATCGACCCGTCTTTGTTGCCGCGCATCGGCATCGACGACCTCGACAAGCACGGCAACACCGAGTTGGTCTCGGCCGTCGTGCCGCTGACGACGCTGATCGCCGAAGATCTGGAGCCGGCCGTTAAGAAGATGCTCGGGCCCTTCGGCGAAGTGTCATCGATCGGTCAAGCGAATCAGCTGGTGATTCAGGACACGGTCGGGAACATCAAACGCATCCGCGACATGTTCCAGTTCGCCGAGAAGGATCCCAGTAGTAAACAAAGCGAAAGCTTCAGCCACGAATGCAAATTCTGCAAGGCGCGCGACGCCGAGCGCATTCTCAAGGAGCTACTTGGCGATTCGCGGCAGGAAGCCCGCGACCGCATGCAGCCGTTCCAACAGTTTCAGCAGGGCCAACAGCAAGGACAGCCGGGTGGTGGCCCCCCGGGGCGGCAACAGATGGCGATGCCCACGGTCAAGATTCGGCCCCACTATGTGGCGAGCGATGAGCTGACCAACACGGTGTTCGTCACCGGCCCACCCGACAAGATCGGTCAGGCGCGCGAGATCGTCAAACGGATCGACATCCCGACGACGCCGGGACAGCAGGAGGTCATCAAGGGCGCGCCGTTCCTGAAGTCGTATCCCGTACCATCGGGTCAGGCCGACGCGGTTGCCGGCACCCTGAAGGAAGTCTACAAGTCGTCCAACTCGATCCGCATCTCGTCGGCAGGCGCCTCGACGGTGCTCGTCTGGGCCGGTCCCGACGATCAAATCGAGATCGCCAAGCACATCATCGGCACCGGGAAGGACGTGACGACCGAGCTGATCGACGTCGGTTCCTTGGATGCCCCCAAAGTCGCAGATACGCTACGCGGCATGTTCGGCGACAATCGCACGGGCGGGACAGCGTTCATCGAAGCCCAGCCCGACAACAACGCCGTAGCCGTCCACGGCACGCGCGAACAGATCACCGATGTCCGCACGGCCATCGCAGCGCTGGGCGGGGCGGCAATCGGCGCGGGCGTCGGCAGCTCCGGCGTCGGCGGCGGCTCAGGCAATATGCGTATCATCACGCTCGAAAAAGGCAGCGCCTCTACACTGGCCGAGGCGCTGGAGCGCATGCTGCCGCAATTGCGGCAGAATCCGGTGCAAGTGATTACTCCGGGCGGCGTGACCTCTTATCCGCCGCCGACACTGCCAAAGCCGAAGGACGATCAAAAGAAAGATCAGACGCCGCCGCCGATGCCCGGCGGCGGCGGTCCGGGCGGCGGCCTGGTCGATCCGCAGGAGCAAAAGCCCGCCCAGAAACCGGATCAGAAAAAGGACAGTCGGCCCGGCCGGCCCGACCTTCCGGTGCGGATCAGCGCCATCGGCAACAAGCTGATTATCACCAGCGACGATCCGGAAGCCTTGCGCATGGCTCAAGAGTTGGTCCGCCTTTACACCAAGGCACCGAGCGGCGAAGGCGACTTCGAGGTGATCCGCCTTAAGAACGCCAGCGCAACCGACGCGGCCAAGGTTCTGGATGAAGCCTTCAACGGCCCGAAGCAGACCACGGGACAGCCCGGCGCTCCGGGCGGCGGTGGCGGGTTCGGCGGTGGCTTCGGGCCCGGGCGCTTCTTCAACCAGTTCGCGGCAGCCGGTGCATCGGCTCCCACGCCGAGGAAAGACGCCATTCGTGTCGTCGCCGATCCGGGATCGAACTCGCTCCTGGTTCGGGCCAGCCCGCTGGACATGCTGACGATTCGCCGCCTTTTGGATAAAGCGATCGATTCCGGCGAGATCGATTCCAACGCGGTGCAAAAGACCTTCGTCATCGGGCCACTGAAATATGCCAACGCGACAGACGTCGTCTCCGTTCTGAAAGACGTCTACCGCGAGCAGATGAACAGCACGCCGTCGAATACACAGATCGGCGGGTTTGCCGGCTTCGGCTTCCGCTTCGCCGGTGCCACGCGAGCCGTGGATTCGAGCGGAAATCCTCGCCAGGTGACGCTCTCCGTCGGTGTGGACGATCGCACGAATAGCGTTGTCGTACAGTGCACCACAGCCATGTATGACGACATCAAGAAGCTGGTCGACAGCATCGAAGCTAGATCGAAGGACGCGACCCGCACCGTTGAAGTGCTCCGCATCGATGGCGCCGACCCCTTACTGGTTCAGCAAGCTGTCGAAGCCGTGACGGGCAAGAAGTCCAGTACGACCCCAACCAGTCCGTTCGGTGGATTCGGAGGGTTCGGAGGCCCCGGCATGCGACAGGGTGGCGGTCAGGGTGGAGGTGGCGGAGGCGGGGGAGGCGGCAACCGCGGAGGCGGCGGCCGACAGGGCGGAAACCAGAGGAAACAGGATTTTTTTGAACAACGGGTCATGGATGACCCTCAGCCGCTCCTGATCGACCCCCAAGACGACAACACCGTAGGCTCTGAGGAAGAATCGCAAGCTCCGCCGACGACAGCGCCGAATCCATCCGTGCCGGACATCACCGCTCCGCGTAGCGAAATCCGAACGGATGCTCTCCAGGAACTGGGCGTCCTCGTAATCAGCGGCAACAACCCCGCCGACGTGCTGGCGGTCAAGAAGATCGTCGAGCGCATCGTCGAGATCAGCCGCACGGCTGCCGCCAAGGTAGAGCTCGTTCCGCTCAAGTACGCCGACGCAACCAACCTCTCGAACGAATTGACCCAGCTCTATCAGCGCGTCATCGTCAATCCGTCGGGCAATTCGTCGCAAATCACCGGTCCTCGGACGCAATCCAACCAGATCGGCTTCATCGGCCAATTCAACCAGACAACCACCCAGCCGTCCTCGGTTGCAGTGATTCCGGTGCCGCGCCTCAATGCGATCATCGTCGGGGCGCCAAAGGCCCGGTTCGACGAGGTCATGGAACAGGTCAAGCGACTGGACGTGCCGAATTCCAAAGCGGCTCAAGCCGTGCCTTTCTCGCTGAAGAAGAGTTCAGCGTCTCGTGCCGAGCAGCTGATCATCAACTTCTACGCCATTCGCTATCCGGGTGAGGCTGCCGCGGCGCACCAGGTACGCCTGACGCACGACGACAGCACCAACACGCTATTCGTTCAGGCAGCGCCGGCCGATATGACCGAGATTCAGGAGCTGATCCAGCACCTCGAGCAGATGGATTCCGGCGCTCGCAACGATTGGCGGATCATTCCGCTGAACAATGCGATCGCGGACGACCTGTCCAACCTCATCCTGCGAGCGATCGAGCAGGGCATCGTCACGCCGACCCCGAGCATCGGTCTCGGTACAACCGGCGGCACGGGCGGCGGCGGCATCGGGGCCGGCGGCCTCTTCGGCGGTGGTGGTGGAGGTGGAGGTGGCGGTGCGGGTGCAGGG
>Ga0326727_10023905_pt1 | contig 11612 bp, 10 predicted proteins | sample MB2enrmetagenome_FD_207643 | JGI IMG/M metagenome (GOLD analysis project Ga0326727, IMG submission 207643) | Lab enriched peat soil microbial communities from McLean, Ithaca, NY, United States - MB29MY | ecosystem: Environmental > Terrestrial > Soil > Wetlands > Peat | place: USA: New York... | reverse complement strand
GCCCTTAAGAAGAAACGGCAGGAAGGTCAGAAATCCCATTCGTGTGGCGCTATCGAGAACGCCGATCGCAAACAGCAAGGAAAATCCGCGGCGGCCGTTGCTTGGTCGGGAGGCATGACTCCTCTCCTCCGCCTCGGTGTTCACGTCGCCACTCGCCAGCAGCGCGATAAGTAACGCCGCCACGCCGCCAATAGCGGCCACCAGCCACACCACCCGCCGCCATGAAAGCAGGGTCAGCGCCAACGAAACCGCAGCGGGCAGAGCCGCCTTTCCGAGATCGCCGCTGAAGTTGTAGATTCCAAGCGGTCCGCGGGCCTGTTTGCCATAAGCCCGCGATACCGAGGCCGAGGCGATGGGATGCTGCGTGCTCGATCCGATGCCGGAAAGAACCAGTGCCACGCACAGCCCGAGCAGGCTGCCGGAAAAGCCTGCCAGGCAGTATCCTCCAGCGGCCAGCGCCGTCCCCAAAGCAAGAACGATGCGGCCGCCAAAGCGCTTGGCGAGCGCTCCGGAGGCGACCTGAAGGCCAGCCATAGACCCGGCATAGAGGCCGCGCAGCAGCGCCAGCAACCCGTAGCTCAAGGCAAATTCGCTTTGCCACACGGGCAGCATGACGTAAATCATATCCGTGTACCCGTCATGCAGTGCATGGGCCATGCCGGCAATGATGAGGGTGCGCCGTTGCTGTGAGCGAGGATTGGGAGGCGTCACGGCTGCACACTGTATGCGTTCTGTAGAGGACTCACATGGCACATCCGCTAGTTTACGAAGGAATGCGCTCCGGCAGGAAGAGTGAATCCAGCCAGGAAGATCCTCGTTAGGAAGTGCGGAGGGCTGAATGTTCTCCGCCGCCCTTCTGCGATCGCAACTGTCGTCGACGCGGAGGCAAGCTACAGTTATTTCGTCTCGTGCAGTCCGTCGAGAAGCGCCCGGTGGAATCGCTCCGGAGCCTGAATTTGCGGGGCGTGGCCGAGATCCGGAAACTCGACCAATCGGCCATGCGGGATGCGCGCGACAACGGTCTTGCCGAGCGCCGCGTAGTTGCCAAGAACACAGCGGACCGCAGGCGGAGCCAGGTCTTTACCGATGGCGGTGTTGTCCTTATCCCCAATGATGAGAAGCACGGGCATGCGAAGCTCCCCGACCTCATAGATGACGGGCTGGGTGAAGATCATGTCGTAAAGGAGAGCCGAATCCCAGGCGACCAGCTCGCGTCCAGCTCCGCGATACATACCGGCGAGCATCTGGACCCACGGCTCGTAGCTGTCACTCCAGGTGCCGGCGTAATAGGTGGCACGCTCATAGGCGCGAATGCGATCGGCGGTGGTGTTGAGCTCGCGCTGATACCAGGCGTCAATACTCTGCCAGGGAACGCCACGGGCTTTCCAATCCTCGAGTCCAATGGGATCGACCAGAACGAGCTGCTCGACCTCGTCGGGATACATCAGGCCGTAGCGCATGGCAAGCATGCCGCCGGTGGAATGGCCGACCAGCACAGCCCGGCTTATCCCCAGAGAGAGCAGCAGGTCGTGGGTGTTCGAAGCCAGTTGCTGGAAGGTGAACTGGTACCGTGCGGGCTTGCTGGACTTACAGAAACCGATCTGATCAGGAGCGATGACTCGATAGCCTGCCTTGCCGAGAATTGCGATGGTGGACTGCCAGGTAGCCGAACAGAAATTCTTGCCGTGGAGAAGAACGACGACTCGGCCGTTGGGATGCGTGGAAGGAATGTCCATGTAGGCCATTTCGAGCGATTGTCCCTGCGACTGAAATCGGTACTGCAAAACAGGCCAGGGGTAGTCGAAGCCCTCAAGACGCGGTCCATAAACAGGAGCATTCTCCGCCACCTGTGCCGGGGCCACGAAGGGCGTAAGCAGAAGAAGCGTCGACAGCATGAGAGCTGTAACGGGAGCACGAAACCAATCGTTCATCGATGATCCTCCGAACGGCACAGGGACGAAAACGGCACAAATTGCCTTACGTGAACTGATGTTCGCACCTTGTTAGAGATGCTGGAAATAGCTTGGTAAGCGGCTGCGCGGTCAGTAATCCCCGGGTCTCGGCCCCGGGCGTCGATTGACAGATTCCGTTGCGACTATCAAGATCGGCGGACCTGCTTTTGCGTCGGTGGGCAAATAGAGGTTCAGCGGCTTCGCAGGTGGCGAACTCTAGTTGACACGCCATTGGCTCGCGGAGTATTTATTCTGAGTTCGGGTGAAGGAGTTCACCCTTAACCGCTGTCCCACCCAATAGCCGGGACAGATGATGACTCCTGACAGGGATTCTTGTCGCGGAGTCATGTCCCCGGCAACAATCCATCAAGACTAAGCGGAGTCGCGTTCTTTGGAGACTGCTTGGTAGAGAAGGTCCGGACGCTGTTGCCGGTGTTGGACACCATGGCCTCCGAGGGGCTGATCGCAATGTCGGATGTGGAGGTCATCAAGTAAACGCATCAGGATGGCGAGAACTTAAAGTGAGCGGTGAAGCGGTGGCACAAATCTTTGGCAGGGCGGCAGAGCTTGAGTCATTGCGTGAGCGGCTGGCGGGCAGGAAAACTACGCTGCTCTCCGGTCCGTCCGGCGTTGGCAAAACGCTGCTGCTGCAACGGCTCTTGCCAGGCTTCAATTACGTCCTCTATTGTCCGGCCTCTTCGAGTCCCCAGGCTGTGTGCCGCTGCCTGGCTGAGTTGCTTTCCGCGAGAGACGATGCGACGCTTCTGCGAAGCTGTAAAGGCCGGCCCGACGCGCTCGTTGGTATGTCTTTTGTGTCGCTCAAGGGAATTGTGTCGTCTGCGCTGCGCGCCGATCACTATCTGGTCGTTCTGGATCATCTGAACCGTCCGTCTCCCGCCATGGGCGCGCTGCTTGGGGAACTCATGCTTTCCTGTTCGACTCCGGTGATTGCTGTGGCGCGATCGACGCATATGGAGGATGCCGGCACGGTGGCGGCATTGCTGCCGGATCGGAGCGAACGACTGGCACTCAAGAACTTCGACCCCGAAACAGCGAAGGCATTTGCGCGTGAAGCATGTCTGAAGCAGCAGCTGTCAGGAGAGAACCTGGAGAGCGTTCTCGATAGCATAGTGAGGTTCAGCGAGGGGAATCCAGGAGCGATCCTGCGAATGATCGCTATGGCCAGACAATCGAAGTACCGCAGCGACGACCACATCAAATGGTCGCCACTCTATATCGACTTTCTCTTGAAGTGGGCGTCGGAAAGCGCGCTTTGAGCGTAGTGTGGAGACATGCGTGGCAGATGATGCACATGCCGTAGCGGGGCAGGGCGACGATGCCGCCAGCAAGTTACTGGAGCTGGCTGCGATCGCAGCGGAGCTCGGCAGCGAGCATGTGACCCGAGATGCAAGTGAGCTTGCAACACGGCTGTCCGAGGGACGATTCTTCGTCGCCTGCGTGGGCCAGTTCAAACGCGGAAAATCCACGCTGATCGGTGCATTGATTGGCGATTCGGTCCTGCCGACAGGCTTTGTGCCGGTCACCGCTGTGCCTACGGTCATCCGCTTTGGCAGCGCCAAAGCCGCACGTGTCCGCCGCAATGATGGCAGCTGGCTGGAAATCGCCCTGCCTGAGCTGGAACACTATGTCTCCGAGGAGCACAACCCGGAGAACGTCAAGCAGATCGCCGGCGCGGAGGTCTTTGTCCCCAGCCCGCTGTTGGCTACCGGCATGTGCCTGGTGGATACGCCTGGGCTCGGCTCGGTCTTCGCCGGAAACACGGCGACGACGCAGGCCTTCATCCCTCACATCGATGCTGCGCTCGTGGTGACCGGTTTCGATCCGCCCTTGGCCGGAGAAGAACTCGCGCTCGTTGAATCCGTCGCCAAGCACGTGAGCCAGCTCATCGTGGTCCTCAATAAAGCTGACAAGGCCTCAGAGCCTGAACGGGCTGCGGCCGTCGCCTTTACACAGCGCCTGCTTCAACAACGGCTGAAGCGTCCATCGGAATTGGTTTTCGAAGTAAGCGCCGTTGAGCGGCTTGAGCAACGCGGCCCCGGTCGCGACTGGGAGAAGCTGGTTGGTACGCTCGAACATTTGGTCCAGAACTCTGGGCGCGAACTGATTCAGTCTGCTGGGGACCGAGGCATTCAGCGCCTCAGCGAGGAGTTGCTGGCAATCATTTGTGAAGATCGCGATGCCCTTCTGCGCCCTATTGAAGAGTCTGAGCAGCGGATCGCAACGATGAAGAAGACCATCGCAGAGGCCGAGCGCGCCATGCGTGACCTCGGCTACCTTCTGATGGGCGAGCAACACCGGCTCTCCGATTTTTTCCTCGCCCGCAGAAAGGAGTTTCTGGCCGAGTCGCTCCCAAAGGGCATGGAAGAGCTTGAGAGCTACATTCGATCTGCTCCGCTCTCATTCGGCTCAGCGCACCGACGCCACCTCACGCACCGGGCGCAAGAGATCGCTCGGCGCGATGTTGTTCCCTGGTTGCAGACCGAGTCGGAGGAGGGAGAAAAGCAGTACCGCGCGGTCGCCAAGCGGTTTGCGCAGATGGGCAATGAGTTTCTCGCCAAGCTGGCGGAGGCCGGCGTCCCCGAACTGGGGCGACTGATGCATGCTCTCGATCAGGACGTTGGCTTTCGAGTTCGTTCGGAGTTCCGCTTCAGGGATTTCATCCAGATTGCGCAGCCCTCCTCACCCGTGCGCCGACTTGGTGATATCTGCCTCGGCTTTCTCGGGCTACGACGCTACATCGATCAGGACGCAAGATGGTTTCTCGAATGGCTGTTTGAGATCAACAGCTCGAGAGTGCAGAACGATGTCCTCAATCGGATTGAGGAAAGTCGCAATCGGCTGGAGGTCGATATCCGCAGACTGCTTCACGAGGTGAGCCGCATTGCTGAGCAGGCTTTGGTTCGTGCCAAAGCGGCGCGAGACGAGGGCGCCCCCGCAGTTGAAACCGCATTGAGCCGGCTCGATGGCTTGGAGGGAAAGATCATACGAGGCCCCGGTTATAAGTTCGGCGCATGACAAGTCGCCTTCTGCAAAGCAAATTGCACTACTCTCTGAGCGTGACAAATAAACTCGACGATTCGGCGGAGACGGCGCCGCTCGCTACGCAGTGCGCTTCGGCGATAACGCCGAGCGATTGCCGTAACAGCGAATGCCCGAAAGAAGAAAGGCCTCCGCTTGCGCGGAGGCCTGGAGGAAGGAAGACCACTGGCTATGCTTTACATCGTGTGCTGCTGAACCATGGGCTGCGCGGCTTGAACGGCGGGCACGGCGCGCGCGAGAACAGCCTCAAAGAGCAGACGCTCTGTTTCCGTACGTCCAGCCGTGTGTTCTTCAAGAAACGAGCGCAAGCGATCAGCGCCTGACTCGTGCGCTTTGCCCCACCAGATGGGATGAATCAATACCTGAAACACGCCGCTGCTGGGGCCGGCGAGGATGTGCGGCAACGGATCGCCAGCGCGCCAGTGCGCACGGGAATCCGAGATGTAATCTTCCATCAATTCCGCGGCATAACCGCTCACCATCTCCGCAATCAGCAGAGATCCGCGCAGGAACTGGGGCGCCGGGCGATGGAAGGAGAACGCGGGTACCGGCTCGCCGAGCAGCTCAGCCAGCCGATCGCGCGAGGCTCTCAAGGCGTGCTCAATCTGCTGCGGAGAATCGTCCGGACGCAGGCCTTCTGCACCGATGTCGAAATGGAGGCCGACCTCATGGCCGTGACGGCGCAACTCGTGAAGAAGCTGAGCTTCCTTCCGGCTTCCGATGTCATAGACTTCAGCGTGGGTGAGAACCATGTAGGTCGCGCGGACTCCCATTTCAGCCTCGAGGCAGGCCATCTCCAGCGCAGGTTTGAGTGAGACATCGACATCATGACGCAGGAAGAACAATGGTTTTGCGTGCGCCTCTGCCAGTCGCGAAGTTGCCTCGGAGAACAGACACATTTCATAACGGGACTGCGCCGCATTTATCAACTGGCGGAAAGAGGCGTAACTGAAATCTCTTTCAGGACCCTGGGCTGCCTGAATCATTCGTCGCCCTCATCGATGAGCACGGGGCGCGCTGGATTGCCGGAGAGACGCTCGCCCGGTTGTGTGGAGAGGAGCACTACGGAGCCGATGCCGATCAGGTTCTCGTCCGCTATCTTGACTCCGTTGTTGACGGTTGCATTGGGCCCCACCCAGACATCGCGGCCGATCTCGACACTGCCACTGACCTCGGCACAGGCGGTCAGCAGGGTGCGGCTGCCTATGCGGACGTTATGCGCGATGTGCACGTGGTCGTCGAGCTTGACCTCGTCTTCCAGGATGGTATCGCCGAGGGTTCCACGGGCAACGGTGCACAGTGCGCCGATCTCGACCTCGTCGCCCAGGATCACTCTGCCGAGATGCGGAATGCGAACAGGTCTCTTCTGCTCGTCGAACTCGAAGGCGAAGCCTTCCTCGCCGATCACCGAATGGCTCTTGATCACGCAGCCACAACCAATGCGTGTACCGGGAGCGATAACCACGTGGTGACCGATCACAGTTTCGTCGCCGATCACGGCACCGTCGCCGATTACGCTGTACTCGCCGATGAAGACACGTTGGCCCAGCCTTGCGTTGCGGTGCACCGAGGCCGTGGAGGCAATCTGCGGCGAAATCTCCGGCGCAAAGAACTGGCGCAGGACGCGCGCCATCGCAAGTCGAGGATTCTGCACCAGCAGATGGCTGCCGCAAAGCAGTCCTGCATACTCCTCGCCAGCCAGAACGAGGCTCTCCGGGATCGAGTTCAGTGCATCGACCCAGCGGCGGCGAAAGCGCTTGACGAAGTAAAGCCCGTGCGCTGCCGACTCCGAAATCGGGTACGGCTTTTCGATCTCGAGGTCTGGGCCATGCAATGTTACGCCGAGAAAAACGGCGAGCTGCGACGCACGCAGCATGGCCGTGCTTCGACACTCAAGCGGTTTTGCCTGCTGGGCAGGGACAATCATGCGACTACCCCCTCTTCGGTCGCCTGCTTCGAACGTGGCAAAAAGCCCTCGGAGATTACTTTCATCGGCGGGCACTGCGGAGGCTCGGCTTCCACGCTTCTTTCCCAAAGCGAGGCTCCGCATGGCTCCTGCTGCACTTTGACAAAGCCGAGCTTCGCGTAATGTCCAGAGGCGATCGCGTTGCGTTCCGAAGGCAGGTAACGTCCGATTAGCTTGCGTACACCGTCATGGCGGGCGTGCTCGATCAATTGGCGCAGTACCACGTGCTCCACTTCACGGCCGAGCACGCGGCAGCTCATGAGCCAAGTGTCAATCTCCCACGCAGCGAGTTCGACAGCGGGCCGGCAGATCACCACGCTGATCATCCCGTTATCGCCGAAGATGTCCTCCAGCCTGACCTGCATCGTGAAAACCGACGGATCGGCTTCAGCGGCGAACACCTCGTGCTCGGTATAACGGCGCGTGGTCAGGTTGTACTGGTTTGATTTGTTGATCAGTTGCACGATGCGCGCGCGGCCTGCAGCGTCGAAAGGATGGAAGGTTATGGTCATTCCGAGAGACGCGAGGTACGCCTCAACTCCTCCCACCTGGCTCATCAGGCTGGCACGGCGCGCGTTCTCCTGGTAGTAGTCGGCGCGCCTGCGGTCCTCTTCGGCAAAGGCGATGGCCTCAAAATAACCGGCTGCGGCCAGTGTGCGCGCGTAGCCGGCGGGATCGTCGGGCAGCTCCGGCACGGCGACCTGCGGCAGCAGGCTGCGCACAAGCCCGCGCTCCATCGGGTTGTCGTCGAGGAAGACGAGCGATTCCAGCCCTAATGAGAGCTCTTCGGCGATGGCGCGGAGATTGGTCGCCTTGTCGTTCCAGTTGGCTTGGAAGACGGCGATATGCTCCAGCTTTAACAGTACCTCCGGGTGCTGCAGGAAGGGGCGGCGCGCCACCTCATCAGTGTTCTTCGAGCAAACAGCCAGTACAACGCCGCGGCGGCGAAGCTCGAGCGCCATGCGCTGCAATGCCAGATGCGCCTCGCCGACCGGGTCGCCTTGTGCGATGCGGATGTTCGCGATACCGTCATCGCCGATAATGCCTCCCCAAAGGGTGTTGTCCAGATCCAGCACCAATACTTTACGGCTCTTGCCTCGGATCGCTGCCAGGGTGCGAGCTACGTGCTCAGCGTAGAGTGGAATGAACTCATCGGCGAAGGGAAGCTTGGCCAGGTTCCACAGAGTGGGGCTGTGCCATGCGGCCAGCCCGACGGTTTCAGCGATGGCGGCGGTGTCGAGCAGAACGTTACCGGTTGAACTTGCGAAGGTTGCCAGCTCCGCGTTGATGCGGTCGATCAAGTTGCGAAGGGTTCCGGGAAGTGCGCGATCCAGACTGCCGAATAGCGCTTCCGGCGGCGCAGCCAGGGTTTCAAAGATGCACAATGCGTCGCAGCCCTGCTTGATTCCATCACTTAGCTGACGGTAGTAATCCAACGCGCGCTGAACCGTTGCCTCGGCAGCGTCGCGGTCGCCCGGACACGGATCGAGCGCCAGGGCGCGGTGATCGAGCGCGAAGAGAACGGCATCGGGGCGCGCGCGGTTGATACTGGAGCCAGTGTCCAGCGCCTCCTGCGCGACCTGTCCATATGGCGGATGGAGCAGTTCGAGGTCGAATCCGTGGCGAGCGGCACTGGCCACCAGAGCAGGCGCCAGCATCTGAATGGTCGCGTTGCTCAGCAGGGCCAGCCGAATGGGGAGCAGCGGTTGTAGCGTGGCCCCACCTTTCTTAAGCCGAGCGATGCTTCGCGCCAATCGCGTCAACTGATTGAGATCGAGAGCACTGGTTGCGAGCCGGCGCAGTTCGTCGCCCAGGTGCGGACCGGGGGCTAGCTGCTTGAGCTGCTCGGCAAACGTCTCTGGCGGTCGTGGAAGCCAGCGCAGCTCTGTGTAAATTGAATCCAAAGTGTTTACTCCTGCCGCACCGGGTGCGACTGCAGTCGCGCCTGGATGCGGCCAACTAAGTCGCCGATTCGCCCCCGCTTGCTCATCTCTTCAGTGGAAAAGGCAATGTGAAAGCTCTTCTCGATGGTCAACATAAGGCGCAAGTGGGCCAAGCTATCCCAGCCGCGGACCTGCTTTGCGCTCAGCTCCGGGGTCAGGACGATGCCGTCGTCGTCGAGTACGTCGTGGACGATTTCGGTGAGCTTTGCGTAGATCAGCGCTTCATCCATGCAGCGGTTCGCCTCGCATCGCGAAGACTATTTCGAGTTGGAGTGCCAGTGGTAAGCAAGACCGGCATTGGCGGCGGTGAACAGCGTCGGCGGCAGGAACCAAAGATGATTTCCGCGTTTCTTCATGTGATAACCGGCCCATGTGAAGCCGGCATTCACCGGGATGCCAATGCCATAAAGCATGCCGCGGCGATGCAATTCGGAGGGGACGGAGCTGCATTTGGGGCAGTTATAGAGTCCCTCGGCATTCACAACGAATGAGGCGAACATGGAGCCCATCACTGCCCAGTAGCCCGGTCCCATGACACGTCCAAAAGGCTGCGGGGGCTTCGCGGTAACTGCGGCGGACTCCGTGTTTCCGCTCTCTGGGCCGCCCACGAGAACCGGAGGCCGCAGCTCAGCCCACTTTGCGGAAGTAGCCGGTGCGGTGAACGTACGCGACGAGGGAACGGATTCGGCTTCCCGCATCGTTTCGCCGGATGGCGCGTCCGGGACAACGGAAGTCTGCGCTGCGGCGGGAAGGCTGAGGGCGAGGCAAAGACTGAAGAGCATTCTGAAGTTCTTTGTCATGGTTTCTCACTTTCAGGAGAGGTCATGGGGTGAAGGCCAGTCAGCGTGGGTTCGATCTCTTGTTCACGGAGCACGGGACCGAAGTTTGCGATGAGGTTAGCCGTATAACGATCGCGACCAGCCGTGGAGAGGTGTCCGGCGTCGGCAAAGAGTGAGGGATCGCTGGTGGGGAAGGCCGCATCACCGTCCAGATACGGCAGGTGGTTGGCTTGGGCCTCCTCGCGAAAGTCGCGCTTCAGGCGTTGAATCTCGGGTTTGGAAGAGATCGGCGCCGGCATCGGACTCTCCGCCAAAACCAGGCGGATGTGGTCGCGACGGCAGAGCTCGATGATGTCGCGCAGGGCGGCCAGTTGCGCCTTGTCCGGATAGCTGCCGGCGATCTCAGCATGTAGCGAGCGGAATTCATCTTCGGTAATGCCTTGCACCACCTTATTGCGGTACCCACCTTTATAGGACAGGTTGCAAAGGATGCGGCTATTCAGCGGCGCGGTCAAAATCTGATCGGTGCCGCGGTTGATCACCAGGTCAAAGAGATCCATCCAGGCCGATATGCCGGAGTGGTGATGCAGGTAGTTGGCCATCAGCCGGAATTTCAACCGTGGCGGAGCATCGTAGAAGAGGCGGTAATCGCCGACATCCGGCTGGCGGGCAAGCTTGGCGGAGTATGCCTCGAGCACAACGATCTTTGGACGGCGCTCCGGCTGCCGCAGAAGATCCTGCAGCAACAGGTCCATATAGTTCAGGTCCAGGCTGCCGTAGGCGAGAATGTAAGCGCTGCGGCCGGTGGCCGACTCAATGGCAGGGATATTGTAACTCTGCCGGGTGTGCGAAGAGCCGATCAGCAACAAGTCGGGCGGAGGTGCCGCCAAATAGCCCGGGTAGCCTGCATTGTCATCGCCGCAGAAGCGGTTCTCGAAGCCGATCTTGAAGCTCCCCCAGGCAATGAGCAAAAGAACGGGAGTAAGCAGAAGGACCGCGAAGTAACACAGAGTCTCATTTCTTCCGGCGCGTTCCGATGTAACCGCCATTAATTCTCCGAAGGTGCGGCGATCCCGTGGCTAAAACTGGAAGTAAATAAACGCCGAGGAGCGTAGAACTCCGAACATCAGAACGACCTGGCAGAGCACCACAGTGGCCAAAGCGGCGCGTCGCCATTCAAGCGAAGTGCGCGGCTGCGGAGGGATTCCGCCGCGCTCCTGAACCCACTCGATGGTGAAGAAGAACGTGATCAGGATCAAGGTCGTCATTCCTACAGCAAAGGCCGTGTTGGCGCCCGTGAAGGCCAGAGCGGCTTCCATCCAGTCTTGGCGCGAGAAGAGACGAGCACCGGCGATCCTGCCCAGGATATGGAAGGCATCGCTCATATGCGGAGCACGGAAGAAGACCCATCCAATGCAGGTAAGGGCAATGACGCACACGCGTCGCAGAGCATCGGCCAAGGTTGAGTTGCCCAACCGCGAGGTAAACGGCCGGATGACGATTTCGATTATGAGCAGCAATCCGTTGTAGGCGCCCCAGACAATGAACGTCCAGTTGGCTCCATGCCACAGCCCGCTGATCGTGAAGGTAAGCAGCAGGTTCATGAAGCAGCGTGCCTGAGCGCAGCGGTTGCCACCCAAGGGAATGTAGAGATAATCCCTGAACCAGGTGGAGAGCGAGATGTGCCAGCGCTTCCAGAACTCCGAGATGCTGCGCGAAAAATAGGGATGATTGAAGTTGCGCATAAGCCGGAAGCCCATGACCCGAGCGCAGCCGATGGCGATGGTGGAGTATCCCGAGAAGTCCGCGTAGATCTGTACCGAGAACAGGAGCGAGGCCACCAGCAGGCTCAGTCCGGAGTAGGAATTCCACTTTCCATACACCGTGTTGACATAAGCTGCGGACCGGTCGG
>Ga0326727_10023904_pt1 | contig 11612 bp, 5 predicted proteins | sample MB2enrmetagenome_FD_207643 | JGI IMG/M metagenome (GOLD analysis project Ga0326727, IMG submission 207643) | Lab enriched peat soil microbial communities from McLean, Ithaca, NY, United States - MB29MY | ecosystem: Environmental > Terrestrial > Soil > Wetlands > Peat | place: USA: New York... | reverse complement strand
CGAGTTTTGGACGATCCCATGCGAAACCGTCAAAGTGCCGGGAGCACTCGAGGAATTGGCATTGATCGTTCCGGTGTTGGCGACAAGAGAGTTGGTGTTATCGATGACTCCAACACCCTCGATCGTATTGTTAACATTGTACAGGGAGGCGCCAGTGCCATTGTTGTTCAGGGAAAGATAGGCGGTGGCAGTGCCGTCCGTCGCCAGGGTTACGGTTCCCTTGCCGGTTAGCGTCGCACCGGCGGGAAGAACGTTCAAATAGGTGTTGGAGCCGCCCCCGGCGTTTACCAGGATATTGCCAGTATTGGAGATCGTCCCGGCGAGGTTTGTGGTGCTGCCAATAGCGCTCGTGTAGGTGCCGCTGACCATCACTGGGCCCGCGCTGGTGCTTCCATCCAGCGTGGCCGTGGGCACGGCCACCCACAAGCTGGAGGGCGTTCCTAAGAAGCCGCCACTGCTTAAATTAGTGAGGGTCCCGCCTTGGATGGTAGTTCCGCTATCGATCCACACCTTGGCACTGCTGCCGTTGACCGCGATGGTTCCTCCATCGTTGTTGACTGTGGCTGAGGAGAGCTCCAAGGTCCCGGAGTTCGTCGCTTCCATCAAGCCGGAGTTTTGGACTGTTCCATTCTGAATCCCCAAAGGGCCGGAGTTGGCATTGATCGTTCCGGCACTGCCATTGTTCAACTGCGCATTCGTGCTGTCGATGACCCCTAAGCCCTCAATGGTGTTGTTCCAGTTGTCCAAGACGGATCCGGCGGACAGAGAGAGGTAAGCGCTGCCTGTGGGGTCGCTCGCCAGCGTCACCATGCCTCCGCCTTTAAGTTGGGCGTAGGAGGGGATGTTTAAGTAGGTATTCGATCCGTTGCCGCCATTCACCAGGATGTTGCCACTATTGACGATCGTGCCGTTGAGGTTCGTTGTACTGCCATAGTCGGCCGTATAGGTGCCGGTGATGGTTACCACCCCCGCGCTGGTGCTTCCATCCAGTGTAGCCGTGGCCAAGCTGGGCGTTCCCAAGAACTTGCCACCGCTATTGCTGAGGGTCCCGCCCTGGATAGTTGTTCCGCCGTTCAGGTACACCGAAGCATTGGGGCCGTTGGCCGAGATTGTCCCTCCGGCGTTGTAGACTGTCGTGCCGCTAAGCTCCAAGGTCCCATAGTTCGTCGCTTCCATCAAGCCGGTGTCGGTGACCGTTCCATTCTGAAGAGTCAAATTCCAATACACGTCCGAGGAGCCGGCGTTGGCATCGATGGTTCCAAAATTGTCCAGCAGCGAATTCGTGTTATCGATGATCCCGATGCCCTGGATGGTACTGGAGTTGTTCAAATAAGACCCGGTGCCCTTATTGTTCAGGGAGAGATAAGCCGTCGTCCCTGGGTCGCCGCTCCACAGCGTCACCGTACCCCCGCTGATCTCGGCGCCGGCGGGAAGGATGTTCAAGTAGGAGTTGAAGTAGAGGCTGCAGCAGGGCGCGCTCGAGGTGGTCACGGCGATGTTGCCGTTATTGAGGATGGTACCGCTGAGATTGAGGGTGGTTTCGCCCTGGACGGTAAAGGTGCCTTTGATAGTGACCGGATTCGAAAAGTCGAGACTGCCAACTAGTGTGGAGGAGCCCTCACCCGTTCCAAGGTAGCCGCCCCCATAGTTGCTAAGGGTTCCATTCTGAATGGTCGCTCCGTAGAACAAGTCTACCGAGGAGCTGGGGCCGTTGGCCGCAATCGTCCCTCCCGTGTTGTTGACTGTGGTGGACCAAATGTCAACTTCGCCGTTGTTCATCGCCTCGATCCAGCCCGTATTGTTGACGGTGGAGGAACGAATCTGGAAGTCGCCGGAGCTCGTCGCTAACATCAAGCCCGGGTTCACAACCGTTCCGCCAGAGAGCCACAAGACGTTATTGGAGGAATCCGAAGAGTTGGCGTTGATTACTCCATAGTTGTAGAGGTGGGCGTTCGTGTTATCGATGTTGCCCACACCCTGGATCGTGTCATAGTTGTACAGAACTGTGCCGGCGCCGTTGTTGGCGAGGGAGAGGTTGCCCGTAAAGATATCGCTGACCAGCGTCACCGTGCCCCCGCCCGAGAGGGTGGTCTCCAACCCGTTGTCGAAATTCAAGTACGCGTTGGCGCCGGCGTAGGAGCTGGAGGCCTGAATCGTGATCTGGCCGGCGTTGATGAGCTGCGACCCGTAAAGGGAAAGCGAATTGCCACCATCGACGGTCAGTTGGTTGCCGCTGCCAAGCTGCAGGTTGGCCACGGACGCGCTCATGTCCAGCGTAACGCCGCTCGTGCCGTCGGTGACGCAGACGTTGGCGGAGGAGCTATTGGGTACACCGCCCAACCAATTGTTGCCGTTACTCCAAAGCCCGTTCTGGCCGGCGGTCCAAGTACCGGCATTCTCCCACGGGCACTGGCCTTGCGCCAGGGGCGCGGCAAGACCAACCAGAGCCAGCAAAGCCGCCATCGCGCCCGCGTACCTAATTGCCCGAGTGAAAAACAGCGCCAGCGCAAACCCGGCCGCCAGCAAACGTCGAGGCCGAACGCCTCTCGGCCGTACTCCCAAGCCCACCCTCGCAGCACCCCTGAGGTTCCTGGTCATGGCATCCTCCTTGGGTTTCGGGTTGCTTACCGGTTGGTTGTATCGGCGTTCTGTAACCTGGGATTGTATCCGCCCCCGCTGTTGACGACTCCCGTTTCCGTTTCCGCCAGCGATCCAGGTGTCGGCGCCGCTAACGTGCCCTGGCCCAGCTCGGTGGTTTTGCAAAAGCAAAGTGGAGGGAGCCGGGGCGCCACCACGCCCGCCTACCCGACTGCCCGCGCTCTTTTCTTTTTCCTTGCTGGATTATGATTGAATTGGATAAGAGAAGAGCCTCCTTTCCTCGAAGCCGACGAAGAAAAAACGAGCCCCCACCTTTACGATGGAGTGTTTGGCGGCACCCCGGCTACCGTTCCAGGGCTACTGAAAGTAAAGGAGTTACATTCAAGATGACTTCTTAATGTGCAAACCGTTGCACAATTGATGGGAACTCATTGTTCCTAGGACGGGTTTCACTTCCGGCGGACTGTCGATCCGGGGTGGCCGTCAGAAAGGATGAACGAGTAGAGCGCTGAAAGGAGTTACGAATGGGCAAAACTCTTCCGCAACGGGCAATTGATCCGGGTGTCCCCGTTGCTCCTGGCAGCACGATTGTTCTACACCTCTGAAGCCGGCGCAACCGCCGCGGGGCACCCTACCCTGGCCGGTTTTGTCCGGCATGCATCAGGGGCGGCAGGTGGCTCCAGGCGCGAACCTCTCAATTACCCGCAGGCTTCGAGCCACGTTCCTATTTTGCAAGGCCAGGCAAAATGGACTTCGCCAGCTCCACCTGAGCCGGCGTCAGCGACTGCCTCAGCTTTTCCAGCCGCCAGCCGGCCTCGGCGGCGCCGTTCTGCACCGCCAGAAGAGTCCAGGCGTAGGCCTTGACCGGGTCTTGGGAAACCCCACGGCCCGACTGGTACAGGGCAGCTACCGATAGCTGTGCTGTCGGATAGCCGTACCTTGCCGCTTTCAGGTACCATTTCATCGCCTGCCGATAGTCCTGGGAAACGTTCTCGCCGTTCTCATACATCGAGCCCAGACGTTGTAGGGCGACGAAGTTTCCCTGCCGGGCCGCACTGCTGAAATACTGAAACGCCATCGCATAATCCTGTGGCACGTACAATCCTTTGCGATACATATCGCCCAGGCGAGTGGCGCCCCAGTCATCCCCCAGGGCCGCAGCGCGATCGTAGAAATACTCGGCGAGACTGTAATCCTGCTGGACCCCGTCGCCACGCTGATACAGCACGCCCAGCAGATCGGCCGCCCGCGCATCGCCGGCTTCCTGGGCCTGCCGATAAAGGTCCGCTGCCTTGCTGAAGTCCGTCTCCACTCCCTGCCCGGTGTGATACATCAGTCCCAGAAATCGGACCGCAACCGGCACCTTTTCTTTGGCCAGAGCAGACTCGATCTCGTAAGCCTGGTGCGAGTCCTGGGGCACGCCATGCCCCAGCAGATACATGCTGCCGATCCAGGCCTGGGCTTCCAGGGAGCCGCCCGCCGCCGCGTCTTGAAACCATCGCAACGCCTGTTCATAGCTGCGCTTGACGCCCAGGCCGCGGTTGTAGGCCAGAGCCACTCGCAACTCCGCGGAAACGTCACCGGAAGAAGCTAGCGCCTGGTCCTGCTGAAAGTCATTGCGGGATGGACTCGCCTGCGCCCATCCGCCGGCGCACAGAGCCAGGCATGCAATCAGGCACGCCCCTTGCAATCGCAAAGCACTGCCGGCCTTGTTCATAAATCCTCCGCCAAATACAAGGCGTCGATGGTTGACAGTCTGCCGGATTCGTCCCGCTGGATGACGGCGCGAAAAGCCGCCGGATTGTCGAGTGGGACCAGAGAAGCCGTGCTGGTCTGGTGCAGCCGGGAGGTTAGGCTTCGATTCCCTGCCCCAGCCGGAACCGCAGCCGCGCTGGCGTATTCGGTTTGGACGATGCTGCCATCGTTGCAGCCGGAATGGCATGCGCTACTATCATCCCCGCTGCCATCATCGCCCCCACCGCTGCCATCATCCCCACCGCTGCCGGCATCCCCACCGCCATTATCGTTCCCGCCGCCGTCGCTTGCGGTGGGGTCATAATTGCCGCAAGCCGGATCGCCGCCGTCTGAGCATCCACCGTAACCTCCGGCAGCACTGCTTGCAGTGGGCGTACTGCTTCCGGTGGGCGTACTGCTTCCGGTGTCCACGCTTATCCCGATGTCCACGCTTGTCCCGCCGTATGAACCCGCACCATGGGCGCCACAGCCCACAAGAAGGAGCCCCAGCACTCCGCTGCACACCATGGAGAGCAGCGGGCGTACTCGGACGGCTGGCGACAGGCATCTCGAACTGGATGGTAGGAAAGAGAGGAGTTTCGTATTTCCGGTCATCTTAGCCTCCCGCAGGACCCTAGGAGCCGATACCTACTGAACCGGAACATTTGCTCATCTTATTTTAACTCTTCCGCTCGGCCGAACCACGTCAAGAGTTCACAAAGATTTGTAACTGAGCGTAAACGTTTCTCGCCGAACCACTGCAAGAAAGTGCCCATCAGGCGTATCCTTTCGGATGAAAAGTGCAATTGGACGATAGAGGTGTCGCTGGCGCTGAAGTGAGTGGGACACGAAAGACGGGAGGAAGTCAGAGAGAGAAACGGTCCCGTATGAGAGCGATGGGCAAACGCATTTGGCCGCTGGGGCTGGCGGTCTGTCTGACCGCCGCAGCCTGCGGACAGACCCTGCTTTCTTCCGACGGGGCCGCCCTCATGGAGCGGCGCTTCAGCGAATTCAAGGCAGATACCCTGAATTGCAGTGTCCCTGCCGCCTTCCAAGGCGCTGGCTATTCGGTGGTCGTCCATTTTCGGGATCTCTCGCACGAATCGGGCAAGCTGCTGGCGCTCACGCGGGTGACGCCGAAGGGGCAGACTCCTTCCATCCTCGCCGGGACCCACAAAATCCCCAAGCCCCCTGGCGATATGCGCGTACATCGATTCGATTTGCGCGTGTTTGGCACATTTCGCCTCGGGCCGGGAAAGTACCGGGTGGAATGGTTGCTCATTGCCGACGACCATCGCTCGTGCCGGCGAAAGTGGGTGGTCGACATGAGCGAGCCCCAGGGTCGCAGTTGGCTTACCGGTCCGTCGAGTCCCGATCGGTTGCGTCCCGGTGAGGTAGCATCCGCGCGGTCCTCCAGTGGTATCTTCAACTGGAAGGGCAAGTTGGACAGAGGTGACTGCGGGTTTCCGGTTACGGTCCTGCTCAATGTGAACGCTTGGAACTTTCCGTGGGCTACCCGCGTGGCCATTGCCAATCTGGTGGCGCCGTTGCCCTGTCTTTCCGTTCACCTGGTTGCTTTCAGCCTCGACCAACGCCGGGAGATATGGCGCCCCGAGCATTTCGGGGCGGCGGATTTCTCGACGCTCGACGAGATACTGGAAGACCGGGCGTATTTTGCCACCATTACCGCAGAAGAATTGGCCCGCCGCTCGGTCCAGTCCTACCTCGCCGGCCTGCTTGAGCAAGAACTCGAGGCCAAAGAGCGTTCGCGGGTAATCCTGTGGTTAAGTGCGCCGGCGCGAAACCACGAGACTCCCCGAAAAGAAGTTCTTCCCCAGCTCCAACCCTGTCATCCCAGACTCGTCTACTTCCAATACCCGCAAGGGGGGAACAGCGCGGCATCCAGGGATTCCATCCACCGCCTGGTGAAGGCTCTCGAGGGTAAAGTCTTTGTGGTGGAGACTCCCGACGATCTGCACCAGGCAACGCAGGAACTGCTGAAGGACATTCAGGATGAAGGGTGCCAAGCCACTCCGCCGCACTGAGAGCGGGCGACCTTCTTCGCCGCCGCGCCGGTCCCATGGGCCTGCGGCCCACCAAACCAAATGAAAAGCTTAAAGATGGCGTCATCCTGAGCGAAGCGAAGGGATCTGCTTTCTCGTGCACCCTCGATAACATGAGGGGATCGGGGAAAAAGCAGGTGCCTCGCTTCGCTCCCTCGGAACACCTGGTCGGCGTCCCCGAATGTTGCTAAGGGTGCACGAAAAAAGCAGGTCCTTCGCTAACGCTCAGGATGACGCCACCTTCCTTTTCATCCACTTTGGTGGTCCGCAGGCCCATGGGACACCCGGGATAACAAATCTGACTGTCGACTTGCCTCAATGACGGGTGACCCGTGGGTCCCCCTGCTATATCTTGCCGAGGGCCTTCAGAACCCTGTCCGGAGTCGTAGGATAATCCAGGACCCACTTGCCGGTAGCGTTGTGGATGGCCGAAACCGTGATCCCCGACATGGCGGCCCCAGGGTTCTCGCCGATGCCAACCGCGCCATAAGCGGCGTAGCCCAGATGGCTCTCATTGATTAGGCATTCCGCGGGCGGATAGTCGTTCATGGTTCCTATGTGGTACCCGATCAAATCGTAGTTCAGGGCCACGCCCGTGCGCGGACAGAAGATGTGTTCCTCAGTGCCGCTCCGGCCCAGGCCCATCACCGCCCCGCCATATTGCTGCGCGGCCGCTCCTTCGGGATTGAAGAGATGGCCCACATCGTTCACACAGACTACCTTGGTCACCTCCACCATCCCCGTCTCCGTATCCACCTCCACCTCGATGAAATGGGCCTGACGGGTCATGGCGTACGACTGCGGATTGGGCGTGCTGTCGACCGTGTAGGTATACGAATTGCCGGGCACCGGGGGATGGAAAATCGGGGGATCCTGCGTCCACCAGGCATCCGCCACCTCCCGCACCGTCTTGCGATTGCCGGGATTCGCCTTCTCATACACCATGCTGTCCTTGACATCCAGATCTTCCGGTTTTTTGCCGGGAAAGAACGGCGGGCGCGGGGGGCCGAAAAAGGAAGCTGGCGCAGTCCTCACGGCATAGTCCAGAATCTTCCGCTTCAACTCCCCGGCGGCCAGGATGACCTGGGTGTTGATGTAGCACGTTCCGAAGGAACCTCCCGGCTGCCAGAGATGATAGTTGGTGTTGTCGGAACGCCGCTCCAGGAGAACGGTATCTTCGTACTTAAGTCCCGCTTCCGTGGCCACAGCGAGGCGGGTGCCGGATTCGGTGTCACTCCCGATGTCGCTGCGCGCGCCGATAATGGCGGCCTTGCCGTCGCGCAGGGTCAGGCAGGCAAAGGAAGCCCCGGGAGTAGGCGCGTACCAGTGCCATTCATTGATGCTGATGAATCCCAGTCCATGCATTCTCCCGTTGGGAAGCTTCCTGGTCCCCGGCGGGTGCCATTTTTGCTCCCAGCCGATGGCCTGCTTGCCTTTGTCAAGAACCTCCTTGAGGCTCCATCGCTGGGGGAACCCATTCTCCTTCTGGTACCGCGTCACCCATTCCCAGTCGTGGCCATCGCAGCCGTCGTTCCTCAGGGCGACTTCCGTCGGGTCCAGTCCCAGCTCGGCGGAGACCCGATCGAACATCACATTGTGCGGCACGCAATTGTGGGAACCATGCCGGAAACACATGTTGTGCCCGGTGTTGACCAGCGCCCATTCCTGGGTGGCCAGGATGTTGGGAATCCTGGTGCTGACGTGGGTCTTTTCTATCGCGGGATTTCTCATCCCGAGCATGTGCCAATGATAGGCGGTGATGGCGCCGTCCTTTTTGGCCCCAACCTTACACCGGTAGGTGCCGCAATCGTCGCCGCCGCAGTAATAGCCGCTTTCGTCCCACAGCAGCTTGACCGGCCTCCCGGCCGCTCGCTTGGCCAGAATCGCGGTGAGCCGGACAAAGGCATAAGAATAAGAGAGCCAGGCGAGACCGCCGTACCACGCGCCCTGGTAAGGCATGGTGAGCGTAACCTTGGTCCACTCGGCCAGGGGAGGGCGCGGTTTTTCGCGGAGGGTGTTCGCGGTGGTAACGGTAGCCAGAGGAAGATCCTGGTGATGAACCCACAAATCCAGAAACTCACCTCGCCATTGGGCCACGCATACGATCGGCTCGACCCCGGCCGGCGTGTTCCTGGCCCGGGTGATGGTGTACTCCATCACTTTGTCGGCTTCGGCAAAACCCTTCTCCGCGTTGCCGAATTCGGCGCGCTCGGTCAGGATCGTGTTGGGCTCTTCGGCTTTCGGATTCGTGAATTTCACCTCCGGCATGATCTTGGGGGCGTCGGGCTTGAGCGCTTCTTCCATGCTGAGGATAAAGGGCCGTTCTTCCCATTCGATTTGCAGGAGCCGCAGCGCCCGGTCGCAGATTTCCTCCGAGTCGGCTACGACTACCACGCCCATAGGATGGGAGTAGAACTCGGAGGTCCGGGGCAGAGTGAGGAGATTGTAGTTCCGGGCGGCTTCGAAAGTGGTCTCGTTATCGAACTCGATGTCCGCATCGTCATACCTCAGAATGTCTCTCACGCCCGCGAGCGCTTCTGCCTTACTTGTATCAATGTTCACAATTCGCGCATGCGCGTAAGGCGAAAGCAGGATTTTGGCGTAGAGCATGCCGGGAAGGTTTACATCCCGAGTGAAAACCGCCTGGCCGCTGACTTTCTCGAAGGCGTCCTGCCGGGTGATTTTGGCGCTCATTTCCGAACTGTTTTCCGGAGCCTTCCAGGTCCAGGGCCGATATTCCATCGTCGCTCGCCTCCCAGGGATGATGCACTCCAGCAAGCCAAAAGCGGGCTTCCACCCCACCAAGCCAGAATCGGGCTTGGTGGGGACCCCGGGCTTGCTGGGGACCCCTGCACCGTCCCGCCGCGGCATGGCCGCCATTGTACACCGGTTATTCTCAAAACCCTCTCGGATCCGGCTGTCCCGGGTCTCCTCGGGTTTTCTGGATTCCCCCGTGGCGTTCCCGGCTGGAACGGCCATTTGGGTTGCATCCTTCGCCCCCAACAAACAGGAATTCAACCGTTTCCGCGGCGCACCCGCTCCCAGGAGCTTCGGAAGTTCTAACTACATCGCGGCAGGAGACTTCTTCCTACATCTGCGGGGCAATGGATTTGCGGGAACGGGATGCGTAGCGCCGGCGGCAACCGAGAGGGTTGCCGCCGGGAAAGGGTTATGCCGGAAACTAGAAAGTAAACCTCAAGGCGAACTGAATCTGTCGTGCAGTCGACAAGGTCGACATTGCCGCCGTATTGGTGGTGTAACAGGCCAGGATGGAGGAAACGCAGAGAGCCCCGCCGGGGGCGCCGCCCACCACGGTAGGCTGATAGTTCGCCGGGTTATTGATGGCCGACATGTAGGAGACGCCTGGGAGCGCTTGTGCCACCGCGCTCGGGGTGACCTGCGATCCCCCGGCCGAAAGCACGAAGGCCTGCTGCCCGACGTTGAAGCTGGGGTGATTCAATACATTGAAGAACTCCGCCCGGAACTGCATGGCCACCTTCTCGGTCAGCTTGGTGTCCTTGAAGATCGAGAGGTCCAGGTTGAAGTAGTTGGGGTTCACCAGGGAATTCCGGCCGGCATCGCCCAAAGTGCCATACGGCTGCATGACGTAACAGTCCGGGTTGTACCAGTGGTTGATGGTTTGGTTCGCGGTGGGGTCGCAGCCGGGAACCAGATTGGGACGCTCCTGGTTGACTCCCGCGTCCGTGTTCGCCTGAAAATGGGGGGCCGAGCTTTGCACGTCGATCGGCAGACCGGTATTCCGGCTCAAGATCGGACTGAGGGCCCATCCCGCCACCACCCGATTTCCCTTGAAGGGCAGTTGATAAATAGCGTTGGCCTTGAAGACTTGGGAGGCGTTGAAGGTGCACGGGCCACGATCCAGACTCTGGTTCCAATCGTCGTATACGGCATACGAGCCCTGCTCGTAGCTGTTCGTGCTCGAGCCGTCGTCGAGGCACTTGGACCAGGTGTAGCCGAGGTTGCCCAGCAGGGACTTCGCAAACTGCCGGCTCAAGCTCGCCTGCAGAGAGTTGTAGCTGGAATGCGCAGTGGGCTCCGTCGCATCGATGAAGTTGAAGTTTTGGTTGCTGAGAATGCCGGTAAAGGGATTCGCGATGCTGCCGCGAGCGCCTTGGCCCGTGGCCGGATTCGGACTGCCGGCCCCGAAGTTGATTTGGTCGCTTTTCCACTGCGCCAGTTGGGTCGGGGTTAAGTTGGCAACCACCAGGGGAGTAACGTCGGACCACGCCAGGGGAAGGTTGATGTTGTGCTCACTGAACATGTGCACGCCGGCCGAACCGTTATAGCCCACTTGGGCCACCATCCCATGGCCCAACTCGCGCTGGACATTCAAGTTGAACTGCTGCATGTACGGCGACTTATCCGTATTCCAGGTCATGCCGTAAAACTGCGCTTTTAAGGAGCCGTAGGTGGCGTAGTCGCTGGGCAAGTTCGGGAACAAGGAACCCATTTCGGCCCAGGTCCCCGACGCCCCCCCCGCCTGCCCCAAAGTCGGGCTGACAACGATCTGCGGGTTGACCGGGTTGGGACCCGAGCCGTAGGCGCTTTGGGCAAAGGTGCGCGCGGTGACGGGCTCGTGAAACATGCCGAAGCCGGCACGAATCGACGTTTTATGGTCGCCAAAAGGATCCCAGGCCAGGCCAATGCGAGGATCGAAGTTGAAGCGGTTGGGATTGCTTTGGAAAAGGTGGCTCTCCGAGGCGTACGCCGCATCCGCCAACGGGTTGATCAGGGCAAAAGGCGGAAGCCCCACGGTGGTTGGGTTGCTTGCAAATTCATAGCGCAGCCCAAGGTTCACGGTCAGATTCCGGGCGATCTTCCAATCGTCCTGGATGTAGGGGCTGAACCTGGTTTGACGCCAGTCGCGCGTGTTGGAAAATGCGTAAGTCTGGCCGTTGGCCGAAGGATAGGTCCATCCCGAACCAGCCGCGCCCATGTATACGTTGGGCATGCCGACGAGCGCACCCACGGCAGGGCTACCCCCGAATGCAGGGAAATACAAGAACGAGAAGAACCAATAGCCTCCGGCGCCGTAGGAACCCTCCAGGTTCGACTGCACCCGGGTAATTATGCCGCCAAACCTCAGGTCGTGCTTGCCGATGGTCGTGACCAAGTCGTCGCCGACGCTTAAACGATTGGTATCGTTCACAAAGGGACTCGAGGTGGCCCCCCCCAATCCGGTCAAGGTATAGATGG
>Ga0326727_10023903_pt1 | contig 11613 bp, 6 predicted proteins | sample MB2enrmetagenome_FD_207643 | JGI IMG/M metagenome (GOLD analysis project Ga0326727, IMG submission 207643) | Lab enriched peat soil microbial communities from McLean, Ithaca, NY, United States - MB29MY | ecosystem: Environmental > Terrestrial > Soil > Wetlands > Peat | place: USA: New York... | reverse complement strand
TTTTACAAAATGCTTTTGGAAAGATACCTTTGTCCAAATGACGGATTGCGTTGTGTACTTCTTCTTTACTTGCCGAAGCACCCCGTAGGTTGTATTTTTCGCTCATGAAGGAATTATTTAAAAATACGCACATCAATTTGTGCTCAAAGGTACTCCTTTTTTTGCATAATGAGCGTAAAAAGATTCCTTTTTTTTTATAAATCAGGAAAACAAAGTGTTGTTATTTTGCTGATTCATTGTTATGTTACAATCTCAAAACAGTTACTATACGTGATTTTGACTTGTTGTAGCTATCTTTTGTCTTTGGTGGTCTGAATAGCGTTTTACAGCCGAACGATTGGAATTTGCATACACATACAATGCAACACAATTTCTCTTAAATGCATCTTTAAAAAATATGAATCAATATTCATAAGCCCCCGAAATCGGGACAAGTGTCCTTTATTCTAAATAAAAAATTAAACAAGTTCACATGAAAAGCCATTCATCTAATTTAATGACGTTATTTGTTATAGGAATCTGTTTCCTAAGTACCATTCCGTTTCAGAGTTGTAAACATGAAGACGAGCCCGTTGATCATTGCGACTCATGCATCATTGCATTGAAACCGAACATCTATCTTTATCCTCAGCAGAAAACAAAATTGACTGTACAACTAAGCTTCCCTTTGGGAGGAAGTATCCTAACATCCATTCCTGCATATGGAAATGGGTGGAACATTACGGTAGATACCAACGGGGTCATTAATAATCAGTATAATAATTTATTTTATGAAAGTGAACAACCCAATATATGGCAACACTATGAAGGATGGGTTGTAAAAAGTACCGATTTAAAGAGTTTTTTTACCGAGAACATGGCTAAGTATGGGTTTAAAAATCAAGAGATAGCGGATTTCACCAATTATTGGGTACCCAGACTTACCGATTTCGGATATTATATCATCTATCCTCAAACTACATCAGTTGTCAACATAGTCATTGCATTGAAAATTTCAAAACAACCAGACAACATGCTTCGTTTATTTTATTTGATCACCGGATGCAACGAACCTCCGGCAATTGCTCCATCAGAACCCGCCATTGCTCCTTTTTCCCGCAACGGTTTTGTCCTTGCAGAATGGGGTGTTCTTTTAAAATAAATCAGAAAATATTTTGTAGGTTCCTGATAATGATAATTAAAAGGAACCTATACCATCTTCTTTATAACCTGCTCTATATGGCAGATTGTTTTGCGTTGATTACCTGTTTGGAAAATAATCAGGTAGTTTCGTCTTCAGTTCTCCACAAAATTAAACAGGTATCACCTTCATATCACAAAGGTATTTATTCTATGCATAAGTCAAGCATATCTTATAGATAACCAATATCATCTATATCTATGAGTTATCTATGGATTATGTATAGGTTATCAGTGGGTTATCCAACTTTGTGCTTGCTTTGTGATATGGTTCAAAAGTACAGGAAGAGAGATGATTAGTTTTTTAAAGATCAAAGAAACTAAGCATGATGAAATTTGATCATTTGATAGTTAGCTAAACCCGTAAATCAAGAATAAAGTTGTGCTGACGTGTCAAAATAATCATGAAAAATGACTAAGTTTTCTCTGTAGACGCTTTTATTGAAAATATACGGTAAGTATATGTTCAATGAGTGTATCTTCAGTCCATTTTTTTGAAGGCAAAAAAAAAAGCCGCTTTGAACATACTCATTTCAAAGCGGCTTTTGAATAAAAAAGATAAAAATCTTATTTCTTTGCAGGAGCAGATGTGCCTGCAGGAGCAGTTGGTTTTTCAATTCCCACTAATTCAATATCAAAAATCAATGTTGAGAAAGGTTTGATGGCACCTCTGTCTTGATCTTGATAAGCTAAATCCTGAGGAATATAAAGTGTCCATTTCGAACCAACAGGCATCAGTTCTAATGCTTCAGTCCAACCTTTGATTACTTGGTCAACTTGGAAAGTAACAGGAGCTTTTCCTTCGTTAGTGTCAAATACAGTGCCATTGATTAATGTGCCTTTGTAGTTAACTTGTACGCGGTCGTTAGCTTTTGGCATCGGGCCTTTACCAGCCTTTACGATTTGATACTGCAGGCCATCAGGTAATGTAACTACACCTGGTTTGGTTTTATTGTCAGCCAAGAACTTTTGTCCGGCTGTCAGGTTGCCACCATATTGTTTTTTCATTTTTGCGCTTTGCAATTTTTGCATCGTTGAACGGAAAAATGCTTCAGCTACTTCAGGTCTCATTTGAACGCCTTTAGCCTTCATTGCTGCAAACAAACCTGCTTTGATTAAGTCAAGATTCATAGCAAGTGTGCTATCACCAAGTAAACCTGTTTTTGCTTGTTTTTTCAATGCAGCACCGATATTTAAACCGGTTGCGTATTGAGCAAGATTTTTGTCATCAGAACCCATTCCTTTTTCGAACCCTTTAATAAAGGCATTTACAGCTTTAGAAGAGGTGTCTCCTTGTAAAGAATAAGCTTTAACTTGTGGGCCATTGAGAACTCCAAAGGCATAATTCAAACTGTCTAATTGAGTTTTTAATGTGACAGTTTTTTGATTTTGGCATGATGACATGATGAGAATCAAAGCCAAACCGACAGACATAAAGATACTGATTTTTTTCATTTTTTCTTTTTTTAGATTAAACACTATCCATAAACTTACAGCTCGTTAGCATCAAAATTTGAAATGCAAAGATAGTGTTTTTTATCTATTTCATATGTACGTGTTCTTTTTTAATTGTCATAATAAAATAGCGTAGGAATTCAATATTTTAGGTGGACTTTTATACTTGCTTGTTACAGAATATCCGATGAATTATAAATTCATAAGAAATTCTGTCAGGTTCTGATCATGCGTAAGATTTAATTTTCTGCGTAAACGATAGCGTCCCATTTCTACGCTTTTCCCTGAAACGTTTAGTAATCCGGATATTTCTTTTGTGCTGATATTCATACGAATGTAAGCTGCTAATTTGAGATCGCCTGTTGTTAGACCGGGGAATTGGTTATTGAGTCTGACTAAATAATTGTCATACGTTTTATTGAAGCTCATTTCAAACATTTCCCACTCTTTTTCGGGATTTCTGTTTTTTTCGACAATCATTTTCAATCCACGCAAATGAGATGCGGAGACTGCTTTTTCTGAAACGAGTTTTTCAATTTCGGCATCTACTTTATTAACAATCCGGCTTTTTTGTAGCATGTGTTTTGTGATTCGTGAGAGTTCTTCATTCTGCTTTTCAACTTTATCATGCAATAACTCGGTTTCAATCACTGCCAGCTCCTTCTCATGCGCTTCTGAAATTCGCTGATGTTGTTTTTTGAGTTTCATTTGGAGGTAGTAATAAAGTACTTTGGCAATGAGTGATAGGATGATCAGTAAAAGAATGATTCCCATCCATCCTAAATACCATGGAGGCAGAATAGTGATGTGCAGTAACTGAGAATAAAAAACTTCGTTAGTACCTTTTATAGTGGCTTTTACCTGAAATACATAGTCACCTGCTGAAAGATTTGAGAGGGTAGCAATGTTGTTTTGAGAAGGTATGGAGTAGTTTGCATTGCCTTCTTTTCCAGCAAGACGATAACTATATTCTATTTCACCTGTGTTTTCATAATCGGGTAATGTAAACCGAATGTAAATTGTATTCGCACTATGAGAGAACTCAATGGCATGTGAGGCATAATAATCGATAGATTGAGGTAACTCTTTTGAAATCATTTTATTTGAGAATTCTCCGATATCCCGAATATAAACCTGAGTCTGTTTATTGGATGAAATGGCGTAATTCAGGTTAGTTATGGAGAAACTGTTAGAAGTGCATACAAGGTAGTTGTCTTCATCCAATTTTTTAATGGATTCATAATTTCTAATAACCTGAGGATAAAGTGATTCTAAATAATTTGAAATTAAATAAGGTTTTGAAGTGTTATAATCGCGGATACAGAAAAATTGATTATTAGCAAAACACCACAAATCATTCTCTGATATTTGAAGTCTGTAAAGAGCAATATTATGTGGTAGCAGACGGTTTACCGCTTCCATGGGATCAAAGTGATTCTGAGTATAGTCAAAATGCATTATGCCATTATCATCAAGTAGATAAAGGTCATCTTTACAGGAAAAAATTCCTTTTGCTGTTTCGTTATGTAATCCCAATCCGTCTAACCGATTGCTGCTGTAGATCACGTTGTTAAACGCAGGATCGAACTGAATACGGTAAAAACCACTGACATTGTTCCCGACGAAAAGATTGTTTTTTTTATCTTTGGCAATGAAGGCTCCATTGTAAGGATAAACCGACACCCCTTGAACATTGTAGTTTGTTCCTGCTATCTTTAGTTTACACAATCCATCATACGAGAGTAACATCACTGTATGGTTGTCCATAGCTAACATTTTAGAAATGCCGCTTCCGGTGTAAACAAAATGACCCTGTTTGTCATTGACAACATACAATCCTTTGTTGTGACCACAAAGAAGTTGGTTCCCAATTTTCAAAAGCGACCATGCCTGTCCTTGTGTGTTTGGCATAATATTGAACTTAATTTCACGTTCCGGATGTATGAACTCATCTAACTTGCAGTAAACTAATCCCTGATTAGTGGCAAAAAAGAGATTCCCATTATATTCTTCCACTTGATAGACAGACCCTAATTCACCTTTTGGATCAGGAAATGTACGAATCCGGCTATTGAGTTGAATATGGCCTATTCCACGATCGAGACCTAACCAGAGATTATTACTGTGATCAAGAAAAATACTCAATACGGTGTTGTTTGGCATCCCTTTTAGTTTGTTGATATTTGATAAGATGTTTCCATTGTGATCTGTAATGAGCACTCCGTTAAGAATAGTACCAAAAGCATATCGTCCATCAGGAAGCATGGTCATACTGAAAATTTGATTTTTTGTCAAGAAGTCGTTGCAAGGCCAATGGTTTTTCTCAACCTTCCCATTAACAAGTTGATAAAGTCCTTTGTCGATTGTGGCAATGATAATATCTTCATGGTTTATGGGTTCCATCCCATAAACACAATCGCCTGTAAGCTCTTCCCCTCCTGGTATTTGGGTTAATTTTCCATTCTTAAGTTCCATCAATCCCAGTACTTTATCTTGAGCAAAGAGTCGGTCGTTTGTTGTAAATAGAAATTGGAAGAGATGCGGGGCTTTAATGATTACAATTTGATGCGTTGTGGGTGAATATTGGTAGATGTTTTGAAAACTATGAAAATAGATGTATCCATGAAAGGGAATTATCTTCCAGAAATCATTTTCATCCGCAAAGTGAATATGGAGTTGACTGGAAACTGAAGTATAAAAGAGTTTTCGTGTATAAGCGTTCTCTGACCAAAATCCAAAATCATTTTGCATCCCCACGTAGATCCGTTGATCGTCTGTGATTGCCACACTCCGAACCATTGATGAGTTTGCTGGAATGCTATAAAGTGTCCATTGGCTTCCGTCGTATTCCAACAATCCTCCCGAATTGGCAAAATAGAGATATCCTTTCTTGTTTTGTGCTATTGCCCACGTTTGATTGGAGGCATTATACACATTTTTATCAAAATAAGTAAGTTTAGGTATACATTCACTTACGATTTGCGAAATATCGGCTTGTACAGTAATCCATGAAAGGGAGAAGAGCAATAAAAGGGTATGAGGAATGATGCGCTTCATGGGAATGAAATGTTAAATGAGTTTGACAATAACGAATGAACTCCACAAAGATACCTTTTTTCATGAGATGATAAAAAATGAGTAATATTCTTTTTTTAATCATTTGTATATCAATTTTTTTTGATATGCTTTGTAGAGGTTTAATATAGGTGATTTTTTAGATAAATAGAGGTTTTGTAGTACTACAATATTTGACAATGAGGGAAAGAAACATTTATCTTTGTCGCATCAATTTTTGATTCCTTAATTCTTAATTCTTCTTTATCATGAAACGATACACTATTTTCGATGTTGCTGTTTCGGGTCAAAGATAATGTTTTTTTGTAAAAAGTAACCAACATGGAAAATCTACTCTTCTTTTTTGCCTCTTTCCTTTTTTTAGCATTCTGCTTTTTTTATCTTTTATTGGATACCACTACTGTGAGTATTGAAAATAAAATAGATAAAGCTCTATTGATTTTTCATATGACTATTATCTATCATGACAAAAGGGTACTTGAAAATTAAACTTATTCACAAAAGCAATAGAAATTATTATATGTGCGAAGTGAGCTTTATTTATAATTTGTTTAACCGCCAAACTCAATTTGAAAGACAATGAGAGAAAGGCATAAAAATGGAACTATGAAGAAACGAGTGATGTTTGTTTTGATTATTTTGTTTTCCATAAGCAAAATAATGGCGCAAAGCGTTTCCGGTGTAGTGGTTGATGGACAAAATCAACCTTTACCCGGTGTCGCTGTTGTAGTGAAAGGCACAACGATAGGAACAATTACCAATGCAGATGGAAAATTTGCATTGAATCAAATTTCTAATGCAAGTGCAAAAACGTTAGTGTTTAGTTTTATTGGTTATGAGAAGCAAGAACAGTTGGTTGGTAAAACAACTCAAATGCGTATTATTTTACAAGAAAGCACTAAACAAATAGATGAAGTAGTTGTTGTTGGTTATGGCGTACAGAAAAAGAGCGTAATAACAGGGGCAATTTCTTCGGTATCTGCAAAGGATATAGACAATAAGCAGCTTACACGTTTAGATGATGCTTTACAAGGTATGACTTCCGGTGTTACGGTTGCTCAAAGCTCAGGTGCGCCAGGAAGTGCGCCTACTATCCGGATTCGTGGTATTACCACAATTAATAACAGCGATCCGTTGTATGTCGTTGATGGTGTAGTGATGAATGGTGGTCTTGAATATCTCAATCCAAACGATATTGCTTCTATTGAAATCTTAAAAGACGCTGCTTCTTGCGCAATTTATGGTGCGCAGGCTGCAAACGGAGTTGTTTTGGTTACAACAAAGAAAGGTACCCTAAATATGCCGATGGCGATAAATTACAACATGCAAATGGGTATTCAAAATGCAATAACTAAAGTAAAACTTGCCGATGCAACTCAATATGCTCAGTTACGCAATGAATCGGTCATGAACGATGGAGGATCTCCTTTATTTTCAGATCCGAGTTCTTATGGAACAGGTACAAATTGGCAAAATGAAATCTTTAGTAGTGCTCCTTATCAAAGTCATAGTTTAAGTTTGTCCGGAGGAAGCGATAAATCTACTTATTTTGTGTCAATGGGTTATATTAATCAAAAAGGCATTATAGATCCATCTATTGCTTATGACAACAGACTCTCATTGACTACAAATACCAGTTATAAAATCGGGAAATATGTGACGTTTGGTGAGAATTTGAGCTATACCTATGAAAAAAGTCAAACCGGTCTGAACACTAATAGTGAATTTGGTGGACCATTAAGTTCAGCCTTAAACTTAGACCCAATAACACCGGTTTATGTTGATGCAGCTATTGGCGATACTTATCCTCAGTATGCTCTTCAAACAAGTAATGGTCAATATTATGCAATTTCTCCGTATGTTGGACAAGAGATGACAAATCCACTTGCTTATGAGCAAACGCAAAAGGGTAATTATGGGTGGTCTGATAATATGGTTGGAAATGCGTATCTTAATGTGAATCCAATTAAAGGATTGAATGTTAGATCACAAATGAATGTAAAGAAAGCCTTTTGGGGGGATGAGTCATTTACACCACTTTATTATTTGAATGCAAATAATAGCAATACAAATATGACTGTCCAATACCGTGAAAGTGATCAAAACCTTACATGGAACTGGGATAATACGGCTTCTTATGCAAATCAGATAGGACTTCATGATTTTTCGGTTATGTTAGGAATGAGTGCTCATAAAGAAACAGAAGATGGTGTAAATGCGACATATCAAGGTGAACCTGTAACAAGTTATCAGGATGCATCTTTTAATTTTGCTTTACCAGCAGCGCAACGCATTGCAGGTGCATATGATGCTCAAGATTATGCCTTAAGTTCTTATTTTGGTCGTTTAACATATAGTTATGATCAGAAATACTTATTTACAGGTATAGTAAGGCGGGATGGTTCATCAAAATTTGGAACTAATAATCATTATGGTACATTCCCTTCAGCTCAACTCGGGTGGGTTGCGACACGTGAAAAATTCTTTCCACAAAACACCTTCCTTGATAATTTGAAAATTCGTGCATCTTATGGCGTCGTCGGTAATGACATGTCATTGGGAAATTTTCAATTTGAATCAATCATTTCCGGGGGCGGTGGTAGTAACTATGTGTTTGGGTCTAATGGGTTAGCTATTGGTTATTCAACAACCAGTCCTGCAAATCCGAACCTAAAATGGGAACAAACCAGTTCATTGGATGCTGGATTTGATGCTGTGTTGTTAAAAAGTTTTACCGTTACGTTCGATTATTATAATAAGAAGACAACCGGAATGTTGTTGCAGGTTCAAAACCCCAATTTTTCCGGATATACTTCTGAACCTTGGGCAAATGTAGGTAATTTAACAAACAAAGGCTTCGAATTGGAAATTGGTTATAAGAAAAATTTCGGAAGAGATTTTAGATTGAATGTAACAGGTAATATTGCGTATAACAAAAATACGATTACTTATTTAGGTGATGGAAAAGCATATTTGGATGGTGGTGCTACTTTCCAAAACTCCACGTACCCACTTACGCGTACGGCAGTTGGCCATCCTTATGACGAATTTTATGGATTTAAAGAATTAGGAGTATTTCATTCGCAAGCCGAGATAGATAACTATAAGGATAAGAATGGCGATTTAATACAGCCCAATGCAAAACCCGGCGATTTCAAATGGGCAGATATCAACAACGATGGAGTGATTGATGCAAACGACCGTACCTGGCTGGGAGATCCGACTCCCCATTGGATTTACGGAATGACAATTAATCTTGGATGGAAAAATTGGGATTTCATGGTGTTTGGACAAGGTGTTTGGGGAAATAAAATATTTCAAGCCTATCGACGTTTGGACATAACGAATGCCAATTATCCAATAGCTGCTTTGAATGCGTGGACGACAACTAATTCCAATAGTAATTATCCACGATTGTCAGATAGCGATCCAAATCATAACTTTGGAAATCCATCCAACTTCTATTTGCAAAATGGCGCTTATTTTCGTGTAAAAACGATTCAAGTAGGTTATACTCTACCTAAAGAATGGATGAATGTAATAGGATTTCAACAAGTCAGAGTATTCGCAAGTGTAAGCAATTTGTTTACTGTTACGCAATATACGGGTTATGATCCCGAAGTAGGGGGTAGTAGTTATGGCATAGACCGTGGCATATATCCTCAAGCAAGAACATATATGTTTGGTCTAAATGTAGGTATCTAAGATGATCCAATTCATACCAAGTTTATGCGACTTAGATATTAAACAATAAAATTATAAACAAATGAAACAAAATAAATTATTAAGCGGCATAGTAATATTGATGAGTGCCGCAGTAATAACATCCTGCTCCGACTCTTTCTTGAATGTAACTCCCAAAGGAGAATCGCTTGAATCTAATTATTATTCAAGCCCAAGTGAAGCTTATGCAGGATTAGTGGCTGCCTACAGTGCGTTAAATACAGAAACCGGTAATACCTATTGTAGCCCTTTAGGACCGACCAATTCTGCCTCGGATGATTGTTTTGCCGGTGGAGGTGGTCCATCCGATATGAGCCAATGGCAGGCAATGAATGATATGACTCAACTAACATCAGCCAATATGCCTGTTGATATGTGGAATACAAATTTCGTGGGAGTAAAGCAGTGCAATCTGATTCTTTCTAAATTAGACGGAGTCCCCGGATTGAGTGATGCAGACAAGACGCGTTATACTGCAGAAGCTGAATTTTTAAGAGCACATTATTATTTCGATTTGTTACGTTGGTTTAAAAATGTTCCACTGTTTACAACTCCGCAAACAACAGATCAAATCTATGCCGCCACGCAAGCTACTCCGGCAACAGTATATGCACAAATTGAGAAAGATTTGACCGCTGCAATTCCTAATTTACCTGTAACAGTAAATGCTTCGGAAAATGGCCGTGTTACGCAAGGTGCTGCTGAAGCACTTTTAGGGAAAGTTTATTTGTATGAACAAAAATGGAGTAATGCTGCGACCATTTTGAAAGATGTAAATGGAGATACTCCAGGCGGAACAAGCAAGTTTGGTTATCAACTGCTGGCTAATTATGGAGATATATTTGATCCCAATAATAAGTTTAATTCCGAATCGATTTTTGAGATACAAAAAACAAATACTCAAAATTATGGTTGGGGAAATTGGGGTCAGTATAAATCGGATGTTTATTGTATCATGGTGGGTCCTAGAGGTTATGCGTTGACAGGTACCAATAGCACTGCACCTAATTATTTGTCAGGATGGAGCTTTAATCCAATTACCCCTGATTTACACGACGCAATGATTGTAAATGGCAAATATGATCCTCGGTATAAATATACGATTATCAATTTAGATAGCTTGCAAAATGCCGGATTATGTACGTATGCTAAGAGCCAATGTTATGCTGCTACCGGGTATTTTATATACAAGTATGCTCCGTTATTGCAATACACCAGCGCAACAGGAACAAAAGAGTTAAATTTTGATATTGATTATATTGAAATCCGTTTGGCAGATACCTACTTGATGGAAGCAGAGGCTTTGGTTATGGGGAATGGTGATCTATCGCGTGCGCAAGCACTGCTTGATGCCGTTCGTCATAGAGTAGGTTTGCCTTCAGTAACCGTTTCAATGAGTGCTATCAAATATGAACGTCGTATGGAGTTGGCTACCGAAGGACATCGTTATTTTGACTTAGTAAGATGGGGAGATGCTCCAAGTGTATTGAATAATATGGAAAATGGATTCTCAAAACATTTTGTAGCCAATAAAAACGAAATATTACCTATTCCTTTAGCCGAATTGACCAACACAAAACTGGTTCAAAACCCCGGGTATTAATATTCAGATTGTGTCATGCAGATAACTGCAAAGGTAATCTTATTATAGGTATTAGTTTGTTTATGTAGTTATCAGACATCCGAAGTGTAAAAAACTTCGGATGTCTATTGTAAATTACTTTTTGCTTTGTTCGAACACTTTATAACTATAAGAATGACAAAACAACTATTAAAGAACTATTTATGGTTGATTTTATTTTTCCCATTTATAGGTATTGTTTCTGAATGTAAAACTGCCGGTGTTGATGAAATTGTATCAAAAGATATTGATACAGTTCAAGTACCGGTTAAGACAGACGTTACTTTTTGGATGACGCGTGCTGATAAGTCGGTATTGTTTCAGAAACAAATTAATACGAGCCTTATCTTTAGTTCATCTGCCAATAATAATCCTACGATTGATGTTGACACCACTCAAACCTATCAAACCATTGATGGATTTGGCTTTGCTTTAACTGGTGTCAGTGCTTCTCTTATAAACAGTCTCACGGAACTAACCAAAGAAGCTTTATTAAAAGAATTATTTTTAACTGACTCAACATATATCGGGATAAGCTATCTGCGCATAAGTATCGGTGC
>Ga0326727_10023902_pt1 | contig 11613 bp, 9 predicted proteins | sample MB2enrmetagenome_FD_207643 | JGI IMG/M metagenome (GOLD analysis project Ga0326727, IMG submission 207643) | Lab enriched peat soil microbial communities from McLean, Ithaca, NY, United States - MB29MY | ecosystem: Environmental > Terrestrial > Soil > Wetlands > Peat | place: USA: New York... | reverse complement strand
ACGAGCACAAGATTTTTGTGCAGGGGAGCATCTGGAACATCAACAGTTTTGACCAGTGGGGCGTGGAGCTGGGCAAGCAACTCGCCAAGACGATACATGCCGAACTGAGTGGCAGCGGCAAGACCGCAGCGCACGACAGTTCGACACAACGGCTGATTCGACTTTATCGACGGCATAATAGCTGAATCCTCCGTCACGGTTTACCCCTGTTGTACGTGGAACTTTGGCCGGCTTTGCCGGCTTTTTTTTAAATTGAACCGTGTGCCTGATGATTCATAACAAATGCGCATGGACGTGAACTTTTCATTCATGCATGTCATGAGGTAATATCGCTTAAACCATTCTTATCTCTTAACCCTCGGAGCGCCTGGTCGCGCTCGATGCGTCTTACCCAGTCAGGCATGGAATGATTCGATTTAGACAGATAGAAGCTTTTCGCCACCTGATCATCAGTGGAACCGTCACAGGGGCGGCCAAACGTTTGCAGATTTCACAGCCCGCCATCAGTCGCATGATTGCGGATCTGGAGTCCGAGGTCGGTTTTCCGTTGTTTGCACGCGAAAAAGGCCGGCTGGAGACAACCGTTGCCGGGATGCGCTTTTACCGGGCGGTCGAAGAAAATTTCCTTGGGCTGGAAAGGCTGATGCAGGTGGCCGACCTGATTCGCAGCGATGCCACCGAAATCCTGAATATCGCCTGCTTGCCCGCCATGTCCACGACCCTGTTGCCACAGGTGCTGACCGCCTTTCTTAAGCGCTATCCGGAAGTCAGGGTACGGGTCGATGTGCTCAGCATGACCGAAATACTGTACCGCTTGCAGGATCTCAAAACCGACCTGGCGCTGTCGCTGGATTTCTCGGAAATCGCCGGCATTGCGACCGAGCCGATCTTCAAGCTGAACGCATTGTGCGCCATGCCCGAAAACCACCCCCTGGCGGCCAGGGCGGAAATCACACCGGAAGACCTGGAAGGGCAGAACGTCATCGGCTGGATGCCGAACGGGGCCTTGCAGCGAACCGAGCAGTCCATTCTCGATAATGCCGAGATCCGCTCGCAATTCAATATCGAAACGCATCACTCCCTGACACGGTATGCCATGGTGGCCAATGGACTGGGCATTTCCATCGTGGAGCCGTTTGCTGCCCAGGTGTGGCGACCGTTGGGCGTGGTTGTTCGACCTTTCCACCCCGCGCCGAGCTATGGCTACGTTCTGGCCTATCCGCGGGCCGGCCTGAGAACCAGCATTACGCTGGCCTTTCGCGAAGTACTGCTTGAGGTGGTCAAGGTTTTTGATTTTAAGCTTTCATAGCGCGTGTCTCTGAGGAATACGCGGGAATGGTCATCCTGCGGCGGGGTTGGCAATAATTTTAGATGGCATACTAATTTTAAATAATTGATGCTCTATGATTAGTGTTGAAACATCGACCCGCCACCACACATGACTGCGGAAACATGCAGATGACCCTCCCTTTGGGTGATGCGCTACAAAAACTCTTGCCGGACATGTCGGCCAGGCGATCCATTGCGGGGCAGGGTGGTTTGCTGGCGGTGGCCCTGCTGATCGTCGTTGTTGCCAGTGGTTTGCGTCTGTTGTTCTTTTCTGATCTGGGCCGTGGCACGGCCTATCTGACCTACTATCCCGCCGTGGTATTGGCCGCCCTGCTGGGGGGGCTTCAGGCCGGATTTCTCGCGACCTTCGTTTCTGCCTTGCTTTGTTTCTTCTGGATTCAACGGGGCTTCATGTCGCATGTCGAGACACTGGCGATGTGCGCGTTCATCCTGAGTTGCTGCATGATTTCCGGCGTAACCGAAGCGATGCATCGTGCTCAGGCCAAGGCAAACCGGGAAAAGGAAAAAGCAGAAACCGCCAACCGGGGGAAAAGTCTGTTTCTGGCACGAATGAGCCATGAACTGCGCACTCCGCTGAATGCCATTATCGGGTTTACCAGTGTCTTGCTGAGTGACGATGAACTCAGCGCAGAACAACATCAGGACCTGGAAATCATCAATCGCAGCGGAGAGTATCTGCTGTCCATGATCAACGACGTTCTGGATATGGCAAAGATCGACGCTGACCGGATGAGGCTCGAATATTCGATCTTCCATCTGGGCGAGCTGGTCCGGGATGTCGATGACCTGATGCGTATTCGCGCCAGTGCCAAGAAACTGCAGTTTATCGTGCATGCGTCCGTCTCCTGCCAGGTTGGCATCCATGCGGATATCACCAAATTGCGGCAGATTCTGGTCAATCTGGTCGGCAACGCCATCAAGTTTACCGACCATGGTGGGGTCGCCTTGCGTCTGGATTGCCGTCCGGCCAATCCGGCGACTTCGCTGCAACTGGTGATTGAGGTCGAAGATAGCGGGATTGGCATCCCTGCAGAAGACATCGAGCAGATATTCGAGCCGTTTGTGCAGGCGAGCGTAAGAACCGAACAAAAAGGCACCGGTCTGGGCCTGGCGATTACGCGCAAGATTGTGGACTTGATGGGGGGGCACATCTCGGTCACCAGCACGCTGGGAAAGGGATCCCTTTTCCGGGTAGAGGTCCCGGTCGGACAAGCACAAATCCCCGGTGCAAACGTGTCTCAGCGCAAAGCGGGCGCAGTCGGGATCGCACCGGGACAAACCGATTTCCGAATTTTGATTGTGGAAGATCAGATCGAGAACCTGATTCTGCTGCAAAAAATTCTTGAATACGTTGGATTCAAGGTGCGATGCGCGCAAAACGGGCAAGAAAGCATCGAGCTATTCAAACAATGGCGACCACAGTTCATCTGGATGGACATCCGCATGCCTGTGATGGACGGCATGGAAGCCACGCGCCGCATCCGGAAGCTGGAAGGCGGCCAGGACGTGAGGATTGTTGCGCTCACCGCATCGGCATTCAAAGACGAAATCGACAGTATTTTGTCGGCTGGCATGAATGCGCTGGTTCGCAAGCCTTACCACCAGATGGAAATCTACGAATGCATGGCTCGGCTTCTGGGGGTCGAATTCACGTACGAAAGTGACAGGAATGAGCTTGCTGTTTCGACCCCTCATCTTTCCGCGACTGACTTACCCGATACGGTTCAGAACGAATTGCGAGACGCCTTGATTACCCTTGATCAGGCCAGTATCGCCGCCTGTATTGCCCGCGTTGCGACACATGACAAAGTATTGGCTGGAGTCATGTCCCGGCTGGCGGATAACTATGACTTCAGTGCGATTCTGCAGATGTTGAACAAGGAGGGGCAAACATGAGTACAGGCCTGGTCCTGATTGTCGATGATACTTTGCCATCCTTGAAACTATTATCCGATGTGCTTGCTCACGAAGGATTTGAAACCTTGCCCGCCAATAGCGGCAAACTGGCCCTTGCCACGGCATTGGTGAGGCATCCGGATCTGATTTTACTGGATCTGCGCATGCCGGAGATGAGTGGTGTCGAGGTGTTGCGCGAGCTCAAGTCGCGGGCTGAAACGCGGGATATTCCCGTCATGATTTTGACGGCTTTCTCCGAGGTCGAAGATCGTGTCGAATGTCTGAAGCTGGGGGCGGTCGATTTTATTCCCAAACCGTTTCAGCGCGAGGAATTGCTCGCAAAAGTACAGACACAGGTTCGCTTGATGCAGGCGCATGTGCAGATGGAGGCACAGGCCGCCTTGCTGAAAGAGGCCAATGCACAATTACAAAGCGAAATGGAGAAACGCCGAAATGTTGAAGAGGCTCTGCGCCGGGCAAAAGAAACCGCCGAAGCGGGCCTCCTGAAAGAGCAGGCGCAAATGGCCGCCATTGTCGAATCGTCGGAAGACGCCATTATCGGCAAGACGCTGGATGGCACCATTACCAGCTGGAATCGCGGTGCGGAAAAGATTTTCGGCTACACCGCGAGGGAAATCATGGGGAAGCCCATCTGGATCTTGATTCCAGCCGAGCGTCAGGACGAAGAACGCGCCATTCTGGGGGCGATCAGAGCCGGCGTGCCCGTCTCGCATTTCGAAACCGAGCGTATCTGCAAGGATGGGCGGGCGCTGACCGTTTCCATTACGGTTTCTCCCATCCTGGATCCGGATGAAAATGTCGTGGGTGCTTCGAAAATCGTACGCGATATCACGGAGCGCAAACGTATCGAGCAAGAGCTTGAAACGTATCGGCACCACCTTGAGGAGCTGGTGCAGGAACGGACAGCCGATCTGCTGAAGGCGCATAACAAGCTGCTGGATACACAGTTCGCAATGGATCGCATCGGGATTGCCATTCACTGGGTGGACGCCGACACCGGACAGTTCAAATATGTGAACCGTTGTGCCGCCGAAGCGTTGGGTTATACGATTGAAGAATTGTTGCATTTATCCGTGATGGATATCGACCCCCAGTTTGATGCGGCGCGCTATTTCAGTACGATCAGCGCGCTACGCAATGAAGGGATCTCCCGGTTCGAGTCGGTCAATCGCACAAAAAACAATCATTTGATCCCGGTTGAAATCACACTGTATTTCCTGCCGGGAAAAGACGGTGAATCGGATCAGGTCATTGCATTTCTGATGGATATTTCCCGGCGCAAGGAAGCCGAGCTGCTGCTGATACGGGCAAAGGAATCCGCCGATGCGGCCAATCAGGCCAAGAGCTCGTTTCTGGCGAATATGAGTCACGAGATCCGTACGCCGATGAATGCCATTATCGGCTTTACCTATCTGCTGCGCCGGGCGGCGCCAACACCCAAGCAGGTTCAATGGTTGACGCAGGTGGACCTCTCAGCGCGGCATCTGCTCGCGGTTATTAACGACATACTCGACCTGTCCAAGATCGAAGCCGGGAAATTGACACTTGAGCAAACCGACTTTTCGCTGGAGAGTATTCTGAATCAGGTTCAGTCGCTGATTGCCCATGATGCGGCGGCCAAGCGATTGGCTATCGACGTATTTCCCGATGCGGTGCCGCACTGGCTGCGCGGTGACCCGATCCGGCTGCGTCAGGCCTTGCTCAATTATGCTGCCAATGCCGTGAAATTTACTGCACGGGGCAGTATCGCCCTGTGCGCGACGCTGCTGGAGGATGCGGGCGAAACGATGTTGATCCGGTTCGAAGTGAAAGATACCGGTATGGGTATTGCCGCGGATAAATTGCCCAGTCTGTTCCATGCCTTTGAGCAGGCGGATGCCTCAATGACACGAAAATTCGGCGGCACCGGACTGGGGTTGGCGATTACCCGCCATCTGGCTCAGATGATGGGGGGCGATGCCGGCGCCAGCAGTGAACCCGGCAAGGGAAGTACCTTCTGGTTTACCGTTCGTCTGCAGCACGGTCAAGAAACCACGCAGCAGGATGGCGCGGAATCGACGAAGTCGGAAGAGGCCTTGCGTCAGTATTATCCAGGGGCCCGGATATTGCTGGCCGAGGATGACCCGGTCAATCGGGAAGTGGCGGTTGAGCTGTTGCACGAGGTATCGTTAGCCGTGGATATCGCCAAAGATGGCCACGAAGCGGTCGAAATGGTGGGGTCCGGGGGGGACTACGATCTGATCCTGATGGATATGCAGATGCCGAAAATGGATGGACTTGAAGCCACTCACATGATTCGCACGCTGCGTGGCTGGAAGGATAAACCGATTCTGGCCATGACGGCCAATGCTTTTGAAGACGACCGTCGTACCTGCCTGGCCGCAGGCATGAATGATTTTGTGCCCAAGCCGGTCGAACCGACCGTACTCTATAGTGCTTTGCTCCGCTGGTTACAGACAAGCAAAACACTACTTCGTCAGGCGGCCGAATCCACTGCGGGGATAAACCGGGCCGCTGCAGGGGAACCCATCGGGGAGGCCATCCCGGCCGATGAGGTGTTTCTTCATCGCATGGAGGCCATCCCGGGGCTCGATACAAGGAGAGGCTTGCAGATCTGCGGCAGCATCACCCGATATCGACGACTCATGAGTTTGTTTGTCAATGCGCATGCGGATCATGCCGTTTTATTGGCCGATGCGCTGACTGGAAATGATCTGGACGTGCTGAAACATCTGGCGCACGCCCTGAAAGGCAGTGCAGGGAATGTGGGGGCGGAGTGGGTGGCCGAGGCTGCTTCGACGCTGGATTCGGCAATCCGGAATCATGTCGATGCCGTCGAACTCGATAATTGCTGCACGATGCTGATCATGGAGTTGCAACCACTGATCGACAAGGCTCGCGCAGCGCTCGGAAATATTTGAGCGTCATTCTCGCGCATGCGGGGATCCAGCAAAGCCGACCCTTCCGCTAGGCCTGTCTTCAAATAATGACTTCAGCATGATGCGGTATGAAAACCGAGTAGGTTGGGTTGAACGAAGTGAAACCCAACAGCTTTTGCCATGCCGACGTGTTGGGCTTCACAAGCTCAGCCCAAGCTACGGTGTATTTCACGCATCTTGAATCGTTCGTAGACGGGCCCTGGTCATCTGGATTCCTGCTTTCGCGGGAATGACAACTTGTTCAGACCATCCCCGGGCGTTGCCTGCGTTATTTCACCAGATACCTGCGGCGCTCCCGTTCGCTGAATCCGTCTTTATGCATGGCATCGATGGCCGCGTTCAGGCGGGCAATTTTCGCATCGGGTACTTTGGGATTGCAGGCCAGATAAAGCATGACAGAATTGAACTCCATCACCTTGGTCAACGCTGTTGTGTCGTTGTGTTTGAGCAGGTAATTGAAACGGTAAATGCTGGTCGCCCAATAGTCGATATGGCCTGCCAGTAACTTGCGCGGATTCAGGTCGTCGGACGGTGAAAGCTCTACATGCAGCCCTTGTCCGATCAGATATTGCGCAACGGCATCTCCGTTATAGCCCCCAATGATATAAGGCCGGATCTGCTCCAGCGACTGGACGTGAGCCGGACTGTGAGGCCCGGCATATAAGGCCCAGACATTTTGCAGCAAGGGTCCGACCCATTTGAACTGGTATTCGCGCGCGGGGGTCCGTGTCGTCGAATAAACACAGGTGTTTTCATCCGATTGTGCCGTTTTGTACGCCCTTGCCCAGGGTTGCAGGTCAATTGCAAACGGTATACCGGCGCGGCGAAACATTTCCTTGACCATGATGGTCGATAAGCCGCCGACTTCGCCATTGTCTTCGACCATATTGTAGGGCGGATAATTTTCAGTTATGAGGTGCATGGGTGGCTCTGCCCGTGCCAGCACAGGCATGAGCAAACACCAGGCAATGATAGCTCGCATCACGATTTTCACTGGGTTGACCCTGACAAAATTGGCCTCGGCGTGAGGCGTCCGGCGATCCTTCCACCAGGACATGACTGAAAACCCGCTACGAATTCCTGGCCATGGTCAGGCCATATTTATGCAGGATGGTGCGAATCGATCCATCCTTGAGCATGGTTTTGATCGTATTGTCGAACTGGATAACCAACATCTGGTTGGCGCGTTTTCTTGAAAAGGCAAACGCGTAGGCCACCGGCAACAGATCACCCGCGGGCCGCATTCCCGTGATGGCGTGCTGCTTCAGCATGACGTTCGCCACGTCACGGTTCATCAGAACAATCGCATGCTCGCCATACAAACCCTTTTTAAGCTTGTCCAGAAGGATGTCGTTCGACAGTTCCATGACAGAGCGGGCCGTCGTCTGGTCGATGATGTTTTCCAGCGCGGTCGAGGTTCCGGAAGGGCCGTACACCGCAACGGTTCTGCCGTCCAGATCCGAGGGTTTGTGGTAAGTGATGTGGTCGGAAGCCGGGGCAAAGAAGGTATAGGCGCCACCGACGATGACATCCGTGAAGTAGAGCGTTTTTTTGCGGTCTTCAGTCGGCATCAGGGAAAAAATCCCATCGACGCCCCCATTGGTCACTTTCGAATACGCCTGACGCCAAGGCATGATTTCCGTGTGGCACTGTACCCGCATCCGTGAACAGGCTATTTGCATGATGTCCGCCATGGGGCCTGCAGCGGCGGAATTGCTCGGTGAAACCGGGTAGCTATAGGGCGGAAAGGGTTCTGAAACAAAATTCAGGTCGGCGGCGAAACATGGAGACAAACAAAAAGCGGCTGAAGTAATCAGTAAGACCTTGCGCATGGAATGGCTTTCTTCAGCCCCCAAATCCCGGATCGGCGTTGGAGGGTACTAGAGTGGCTTAAAATTAGAAGTTAGTTATATATTGTACTTGCGCAAGACGGATAGAGGGGAAAATAAGGTACTAAGGCTTGTCCTTTTTGTCCGGGGCAATCCGTGCGTGGATGGCTTCAATCTTTTGCCAGGCGTTCGGTGCTCGTATTGCGCCCGCTGAGCTTGGAGTGATACAACGCTTCGTCGGCGAGCGCGATCAGGCCGCTGACCGTTACCCCCCGATCCGGGTAGCCGCTGCCAACGCCCAGGCTGATGGTGATCGGCGCATCCTGCAGGGTGCGCGACGCCCTGATCTGCCTTTCGACAACATGCGTACGAATTTCTTCTGCCACGATCATCGCGCCGACATGATCCGTCTCCGGCAAAACGATGGCAAACTCATCACCGCCGTAGCGTGCCAGCAGATCGGCAGGGCGCTTGAGCGCCATTTGTGCGGCCTGTGCCACTTCGAAAATACAGCGATCCCCCTCCTGGTGGCCGCGGGTGTCGTTATACCTTTTGAAATGATCGATATCGAACATGATCAGCGAGACCGGGTGTCGGGAACGTCTGGCCCGTAAAACCTCTGTATTGAGAAATTCTTCAAATCGCCGCCGATTGGCCACGCCGGTCAGGCTGTCGATATAGGCCATTTGCTGCAATTGCCCGGATTGCTGGCGTAACAGGTTTTCCCTGCGCACAGAGGCCGAGACATCCTCGATCTGAATGACCGCCATTCCACCTTTACCCTCATCCGCTCGGGGTATGACCTGAATGACTTGCTGTAAACGCTGTGGCGTATCATCCGAACGAGAGACCGACGGCGGATACAACGGAAATGGGGCACGGTTGAGTGACTGGGACAGAACGGATGCATATCCGGTGCGGATGGCATCGGTGACGGCGCGCTCCAGTCGGCTGCCGCGCAATTCCGGGAAGACTTCGACCAGCGGGCGGTTGCAAATACAGGAAGAATCGACATCGGCCCGTTGTTCAAACCACTTGTTTACGGCAAGGATTCGAGCATCGCCATCAACGATAATCAACCCTAGATGAAGGGTGTCGAATATCCACCCGATAAAATCGGGTTGGTTCAGGTGAAGTCGATCTGAGCTTTTCATGGTGCCTTGACTTCATTGGTCGTGCCGCTGACGCGGAAAGGTTACGCGTGCCTAATTCAGCCCTGAAAACACACGAGTTATATTCTTTTTCAGATTGTCGATGGCCGGTACATCGAGAATAAAGGCCAGATATCCCCGGACTTCGACGCTTTCAATTCCAAACGAGATGTGCAAAACAAGGATGTACTGTGCCGCTTCATCAGGCTGAGGATTGAAAATATCGTCGCACGATCCGATTTGCACCACAGGCAGCGATCCCGTGAAGGACGTCCCAAACAGGTCGGCAATGGTCGACATGACAGAATTGAGGACAATATTGCCGATTTCGCTTACCGCCTCCTGGGCCATCTCACCCAGTACATCCAGTGGAAACGACTGATCACCCATCTGCCGCAGCATGGCGCGCACCAGTTCAAGACCATTGCGCTCGGAAAATATCAGCAGCGCATCCGCCGCCATCTCTCCCCGGAATTGCTGTCGAACGGAGCAGATCTGCCCCCCTTCACTGGGTGATAGCGTATTGAACGCTTCGCTGCGTGCAACCAGCTGGACATTGGGCACAGCAAGCTGGATCTGTTCCCCGACCATGATGCTCAAAGTGGCGGCAGCGTGCCCGACGCCGATATTGAACACTTCGGACAGTGCATCCCGCTCGAAATCGGAAAATTCGATCATTATTTGCTCCGCGCCAGTCATTTAGCCAGAAAGGCTTCTAGTGCGGCCTTGATCGCGGCCTCGGTCACCGGCTTTTGCAAAAAATGCGCACCGATTTCTTCGGCTCTTTTGCGGCTGCTTTCCTGCACATTGGCGGTGATCAGGATGACGCATAGCTTCGGAAACCGTTGAAGAAGCTGTTCTGCGGCATCCAGCCCCGACATCCCCTGCATATTGACATCCATGGTCACGACATCGGGGCGAATGGATTCGATCTCTGCTATGGACTGCTCACCGCTCTGTGCCTCGAAAACTGTCCAATCCGCGAAGGTATTCAGAATGTAGAGTTTGATCATCATTCTGGCTACACGACTGTCATCTACGACGAGAACGCGTTTGGGGTCAACCATGTCCACCCTCCGTTGCTCAGGGAAGTTATCGGGCAGTTAGCGTACGCAAACGGTATATCTGAGCTCAATGATCGCATGAGCACCGCATGCTGAGACAAGCTTCCTTTAACAGTACAACCAAATGCAGGACTTTTCCCCCTCTTAATGCGTCGTGACGGCAAAAAGGGGGCATCACGCGCGGGATGGACCGCCAGATCCTTCGTGTGCGGCTTGAAGGCGATCGTTGGCAGGCGGTTCCTTCGTCGATACATTCTTTTTCCCGGTGGATTTCGGGATTTTCCTGAATACAGGCCACCCGACTTCCATCAACAATGCCCATTCATTTTTCCGCAACGCATCGACAAAGGCTTGTCCATTCATGCTCAAAAACGCAAAAGATTCAAAAAATCGCGCTGCGCGATTTGTTCCAGAGCTTCTGGCGACCGGCAAGGTATTTTATTGCCTCGATAAAGAAAACCCGGAACAACTGTTCGTCTCAACCACCAATGATGAGATTTCTGCCGATCCGGACGAAAGTGGACAGCCCGTCATCCCGTTCTGGACTGAAACTTATTTGCCATATGCAAGAAAATGGGACGCGGGACCCATCGTCGATATGGATGCGGAGACATTTATCAAAAATTGCTTGCCGCGTTTTGACCTGGACGGGGTGCGATTGGGACTGAACTGGGATGGTGACGGTTGCGGTGTGGAGGTATTGCCTGAGCAACTCCTTCAGGATGAGCGAATGGCACGTGCCCTCCTGAAAGAAAATAGCCGAGTTTCCAGCTTTATCGATGAATTATTGGAGACCGACTGTGTTTATTACAGTGTCGACAAAGACGATCCCGGGCAGATCTTGATGGTTCAGGCTGCGGGAGCTGTCCATGTGGATGAAGACGGTGATCCGCTTCCTGTGATCCCTTTCTGGTCGAAGTCCGGTTTTCAGGACGCACAACAATGGGCGCAGGGCGAAATAGTTGAAACCTGCAAAGATCGATTTATCTTTCAGGTGCTGCCCGAACTCGAGATGAGGGGTATTTTGCTGGGCGTCAACTGGAATGGAGAGGGCTGCGGCGACGAGATTCGACCAGGAGATATATTGCGGGATGAGCGCGTGGCCTTTCCCGATTTCGACGATTTAACCGAGGCGCAGAAGCAGTATATGGCACTCGCCATGGAGTCCTGCAAGCTGCAGTAAGCCTTTGGCCCGTTCGACTAAGGAAGGTCTGAACAAGTTGTCATTCCCGCGAAAGCGGGAATCCAGAAGACAGGCGGAAGGGCTGGCTTTGCTGGATCCCCGCATGCGCGAGGATGACGTCCGTGACCAGAACAAGTTGTCATTCCCGCGAAAGCGGGAATCCAGAAGACTGTCGGAAGG
>Ga0326727_10023900_pt1 | contig 11613 bp, 10 predicted proteins | sample MB2enrmetagenome_FD_207643 | JGI IMG/M metagenome (GOLD analysis project Ga0326727, IMG submission 207643) | Lab enriched peat soil microbial communities from McLean, Ithaca, NY, United States - MB29MY | ecosystem: Environmental > Terrestrial > Soil > Wetlands > Peat | place: USA: New York... | reverse complement strand
AGTTCATCCAGACCAAGGTGGACCCCCAGGGCCGGCTGCACTATTTCCGGGTGCTGTCCTGGCCGGTGCTGGACGCCAAGGACCACCTGGCCTGCACCGTGGTCATGCGCCGGGACATCACCCAGCGAACCTTCATGGAACGCCGTTTGTTGCAGTCGGAAAAGCTGGCCGCCGTGGGCGAGCTTTCCACCTTCATCGCCCACGAGATCCGAAATCCCCTGTTCGCCATCGCCGGATTCGCCAACTCCCTGCTCAGAAGCGCCAACCTGGACGAGAAGTCCCAGGAAAAGGTGGTCATAATCCTGGAGGAGGCCGGCCGGCTGGACCAGATACTGAAAAGCATCCTGAACTTCGCCCGGCCCACCCAGGGCAAGAGCGGCCAGGCCGAGGTGGCCGCCCTGGCCAGCCAGACCATGGACCTCATGCGCCTTTGCTGCGTGAAGCAGTCCGTGGAGATAAGGGTGGAGGTGGCCCAGGGCCTGCCCATGGCCAAGGGCGATCCGGAGCTGATCAAGCAGTGCTTGATAAACCTGATAAAGAACTCCCTGGAGGCCATGCCGGACGGCGGGGTCCTGACCTTGCGCTGCCAGATGCTGGGGGACCAGATAGCCCTGGAGATCGAGGACACGGGCCGGGGCATCCCGGACGTAAACCAGGACCAGGTCTTCAATCCGTTTTATTCCACCAAGGACAAGGGCTCGGGCCTGGGGTTGGCCATGACCAAGAAGATATTGGACGAACTGGGCGGGGGCGTGGAGCTAGCAAGCCAAGAGGGCAAGGGCACCCTGGTGCGCCTGCTGCTGCCCCCGGTGCTGGCCGGCATGGAAGAGGACCGCGACCCGGACGGCCCGGCCGGGGCTGGCTGGGGCCAGAGGGGCGGACAGTGATCCGGGTGGTGCTGGCCACCCGCAACCAGGGCAAGGTGCGGGAGCTACAAGGCCTGCTCGCGCCCTTGGATCTGGAGGTCCTGGGCCTTTCGGCCTTCCCCTCTGTGGGCGAGGTGGAGGAGACCGGAGAGACCTTCGCGGAGAACGCCCTGCTCAAGGCCAGACAGGTGAGCCAGGCCACCGGGCTTCTGGCCCTGGCCGATGATTCCGGCATAGAGGTGGACGCCCTGGGCGGAGCCCCGGGCGTGCGCTCGGCCCGGTACTCGGGCGAAAAGGCCACGGACGCGGCCAACAACGAGAAACTTTTGCGGGCCTTGGCCGATGTGCCGGAAGATGACCGGACCTGCCGGTTCGTCTCCGTGGTGGCGGCCCACGCCCCGAACGGCGCGGAACTGACGGCCCTTGGGGTGTGGGAGGGCCGGGTGGGCCTGGCCCCCAAGGGCCAGGGCGGCTTCGGCTACGATCCCTTGTTCATCGACGCCCAAAGCGGACTGAGCGCGGCCGAGATGAGCCGGGAGGAAAAAAACGCCCGCAGCCACAGGGGCCAGGCCCTGCGGGAACTCTTGCGCGTCTGGCGCCAGGAGGGCTTTCCCGGCCCGGCGGGTCAGGGGCCCGCTTGACACGGCCCGCGGTTTCCGCAAACTGGCCGCCAGCCTAACCAGTACCATAAGGAAAACCCATGTGCGGCATAATCGGCTATTGCGGGCACCGGCCCGCCGTCCCTGTTCTCATGGAGGGTTTGAAACGCCTGGAATACCGGGGTTACGACTCCGCGGGCGTGGCCTACGTCCAGCACCAGGAACTGCAAGTGGTGCGCAGCGAGGGCAAGCTCTGCAACCTGGAGAACAAGCTGGCCGGGCTGCCGGCCCTCTCCGCCACCTACGGCATGGGCCATACCCGCTGGGCCACCCACGGCCTGCCCGTGGAAAGAAACGCCCACCCCCATGTGGACCAGTCCGGCAAGGTGGCCCTGGTGCACAACGGCATCATCGAGAACTACCAGGCCCTGCGCGAGGAACTGCAAGCCAAGGGCATCAAGTTCCTCTCCGAAACGGATACTGAGGTCTTGGCCCAGCTGGTCGGGCTGTACCTGGGCCAGACCTGCAAGCTGGACCAGGCCATATCCATGGCCCTGGCTCGGGTGGAGGGCTCCTACGCCATATGCGTGGTGGCCCTGGACCATCCCGGCGTGCTCTACGGGGCCAGGCGCTGTTCGCCCCTGGTCATGGGGGCCGGGGTGGGGGAGAACTTCCTGGCCTCGGACATCCCGGCCTTCCTGCCCTACACCCGGGAGGTGGTCTTCCTGGAGGACGGGGAGATGGTGCGCCTAAGCGCCAACTCCTGGCAGGTCATGGACGTGGCCAGCCTGAAGCCGCTGATCAAGGAAACCCACCACGTGACCTGGGACGTGCAGGCCGCCCAGAAGGGCGGATACAAGCATTTCATGCTCAAGGAGATTTTCGAGCAGCCCCAGGTGATCACCAACTGTCTGGCCGGCCGGGTGGACCACGCCGCGGTCAAGGCCTGGCTGCCGGAGCTGGACGACACGCCAGCGCCCGGGCGGCTCTTCATCGTGGCCTGCGGCACGTCCTACCACGCCGGGTTGTGGGGCATGTATCTGCTGGAAAACTGGGCCAAGATACCCACCCGGGTGGAGACCGCCTCGGAATTCCGTTACCGCCAGCCCATCCTGGACGAATCCGACACCGTGCTGGTCATTTCCCAGTCCGGGGAGACGGCGGACACCCTGGCCGGCATCCGCCTGGCCAAGGAGCGCGGGGCCAAGGTCCTGGGGCTGTGCAACGTGGTGGGCTCCACGGTCTCGCGCGAATCGGACCAGGTGATCTACACCCAGGCCGGCCCGGAGATGTCCGTGGCCTCCACCAAGGCCATGTGCTCGCAGTTGACCCTGATCACCCTCATGGCCCTGCACTGGGGGACCGCCAAGAATGTTCTGCCCGACAAGACCCTGGAGCGCTGCTTGAAAGCCCTGGAGGAACTGCCGGAAATCCTGGCCGAGAACCTGCCCGGCATGCGCACCAAGGCCGCGGAACTGGCCCGGACCTATTCCGAGGCCCAGAGCTTCTTGTACCTGGGCCGGGGGGCGTGCTACCCCTTGGCCTTGGAAGGAGCCTTGAAGCTCAAGGAAATAAGCTACATACACGCCGAGGGCTATGCCAGTGGCGAGATGAAGCACGGCCCCATCGCCCTGGTGGACCCCAAGTTCCCCACCTTCGCCCTGGCCCCGGACGACGAACTCTACGCCAAGGTGAAATCCAACCTGGAGGAGGTCCAGGCCCGGGGCGGCAAGATCATCGCCCTGACCAACCCCGGCCAGGACCTGCGGGTGGACCATGTCTGGGAGGTGCCCAGGGTCTGGGGCCCCATGAACATCTTCCTGCTTCTGCCGGCCTTGCAGCTGTTCGCCTACGAGATGGCCGACTACCTGGGCAAGGACGTGGACCAGCCCCGCAACCTGGCCAAAAGCGTGACCGTGGAGTAGGCGTGCGCGTCTGGCTGACCCTGGCCCTGGCGGCGGTGTGTTTCTGGGCTCTCCCGGCCCAGGCCAAGGTTTCCCATGACAAGCCCAAGCCGGGGCCGGCCAAGGCCGTGACCCTCACGGATTTGCAGCAATACCCGGACAAGGACCGCTACCGCCTGGTGGCCGTGCTCTCCGGCCCCGCCAACAGGCGCTGGAAGCTCCTGCCCCCGGCCAAGTCGGGCAAAAAGGTCAGGCTCCTGTACCTGGACCTGGACAACACCCGGCCTGGTCCCGGCCTGGCCATGAACCTGGCCGTGAACGATCCCAGGGTCGGCTCGGTAAAGATTTCGCCGTACAAGCCCGGGGTCACCCGGCTGGTGCTCAGAGTCACGGGCACGGACGATTGCCGCGTCAGTCTTCTGGACAATCCCTTCCGGGTGGTCCTGGACGTGGTGGGCCAGGCTGCGGTCCAGGCCAAGGCCGAGGCGCCTGTTCAGGCCAAGGTCGAGACCCCGGCCAAGGCCCAGGCTGCGGTCCAGGCCGCCTACGCCCCGCCGGCCGGGGGCCGGAAGATGGCCCGCCAGCTGGTGGAGCAGTTGGGCCTGACCGTGCGCACGGTGATGATCGACCCGGGCCATGGCGGCAAGGACCCCGGGGCCACGGGCGTGGGCGGACTAAGGGAAAAGGACGTGACCCTGCGTCTGGCCAAGATGCTCGGACCCCGCCTGGAGGAGATGGGCTTCACCGTGCTCTACACCCGGGAAAAGGACGCGACCGTGCCCCTGAAATCCCGGCCGCTCATCGCCAACGCCAAGAAGGCCGATCTTTTCATCTCCATCCACTGCAACGCCAGCTCGGACCACTCGGCCTCGGGCCTGGAGGTCTATTCCCTGAACCTGGCCTCCACCCCGGATGAGGCCAGGGTGGCCGCCCGGGAGAACGCCGGGGAAATGGGGCGCATCTCGGAGATGCAGAAGATCTTGGACGAGCTCATGCACTCCTCCAAGATGTGCGAGTCCAAGGATTTCGCCCAGCAGTGCCGCGAGTTCACCCTGAAGCGGGCCCGCCAGGGGCAGTACCCCCGGGACCGGGGCCTGCACGAGGCCCCGTTGTTCGTTCTCCTGGGCACCAGGATGCCGGCCATCCTGGTGGAGGTGGGCTACGTGACCAACCCGGCCGAGGCCGCCAAGCTGCGCGACCCGGACTACCTGGAGCGCGTGGCCCACGGCCTGGCCGACGGGATATTGGCCTACAGGCACCGGGTGGAGAGATATGCGGCCAAGCCGTAGCCGGCCTAGCTGAGTTTCTTGAGTAGCTTGACCTCCATGGATTCCACCAGGTCCTTGCTCTTTTCCCGGTAGGCCGTGAAATGGGGAGCGGCCATGTGCTGGTCCAAGGCGGCCTTGCTTTCCCAGGTTTCGTAGAAAAAAAACACCGCCGGGTCATCCAGGCTCTGGTGCAGGTCGTAGGACAGGCAGCCCTGGTCCTTGCGCGACGGCCCGACCAGGCCCCGCAGCTGTGCTTCCAGTTCCTTTTCCTTGCCCTTCTTGGCCACCATGGTGGCCGCCACGTTCAAATTGGCCATTGTCGTCACTCCTGTCCGTAAACCGCGTTTTTTACATCTTCCGGGAAGGTCCAGGCCCGGCCGCTGGGGATGGTGTTGGTCATGACCACCAGACACAGGCCGGCCTTGGGGTCCACGGAGAATTCCGTGCCGTAGGCCCCGCCCCAGCCCCAGCTTCCCGCCCGGGCCTGGCTCTTGTCCCTGGACTTGTCCTTCAGCACGGCCACGCCGTAGCCGAAGCCCCAGCCCGGCCCCACCACCACGCGCATGTCGCCCACCTGATTGGTGGTCATGGCCCGGGCGGTCTCGGGTTTCAGCACTCCGTCCCCGCCGAGGCGCAAGGCCTCCATGAATTTGAGGTAGTCCCCGGCCGTGCCCACCAGGCCCGCCCCGCCCGAGGGGTAGGCCTTGGGGTCCAAGGCCCGGGCGGGCTCGAACACGGTCAGGCCCTGGCCGTTGGGCACGACCTCATGCTGGGCCATGGGCCTGGTCCGGTCTTTTTCGCTGACGTAGGGTTTATCCAGCCGTTCCGGGTCATTGGCCATGAAGGCCGTGTCGGTCATATTAAGCGGCCCGGTGACCAGGCTCTTGACCACCTCGGGCAGGGAGGCCCCGCCGGCCTTGGCCACCACGGCCCCCACGACGTCCGTGGCCAGGGAGTATCCCCACTGCGTGCCCGGGGCGAAGCTGAGGCGCACCGTGGCCAGGCGGCGCAGGTTCTCCTCCAGGCTGATATCCTGGTCGTCCAGGCCGTCGGACACCTGGGCCTGGACCATGGGACCGTCCGGGCTCTGCTGGAAGCCGTAGTTGAGCCCCGAGGTCTGGTTGAGAAGCTCGCGCACGGTGATCACGGCCGGCCCGCCGTCCGGCAGGGGCGGGGTGAACCAGGGCAGAAAGCGGGTCACCGGGTCGTCGAGCGAGAGCTTGCCCGCGTCGGCCAGGGCCAGGGCCGCGGCCGAGACAATGGGCTTGCTCATGGAGGCCAGGCGAAACAGGGTGTCCTCGCTCATGGCCCGGCCCTTCTCGCGGTCGGCGAAGCCCACGGCCCGGTGGTAGACCAGCCGGCCCCGGAGCGAGACCAGGACCACGGCCCCCACCACTTCCTGGCTGTCCAGGGCCTGCTTGAGCACCGCGTCCACTCTCGTCTCCAGGGCGGCGTCCCGGCTGGGGGACAGCCAGAGGAGCCCCAGCCAAAGGGCCAGGCAGGCCAGGGCCAATTTGCGCCAGGGCATTTCGCGCCAGGGGTCCGTGGGCATGAGCTTCCTCCTTGGTGGCGGCGCTCGGCCGCGCCAAATCCCGGGAGGGGATTTGCGGGATCAGGCATAGAAGGGGCCGGGGTGTCCGTCAAGTCCCGGGGGGGGCAAGTTGCCATGCCCGGCCTTTGGGGTTAGTGGGGAAAAGTTGCCAAAGGGATACGCTGGCATAGCTAACCTTCACGGAATCTTAACGCTTCCGCCACAAGGCCGGGGTAGGTTGGCCCACGCGTTAAGGTCCGACTCCAACCCGGAGGCAGAAATGGAAAGCTCCCCTCGCCAGAATCTGTTCGACTTGGACCAGGCGGTGAAAAATCCCCTGGCCAAGTCCATGCTCAAGGTGGTCGGCAAGCCCTTGGCCAAGATGTTGGCTTTGGAGCGGGTGGACAGGTATTATCAATCCGTTCCGCCGGAGGCCGTGGGCCTTGATTTCGTGCGCCACGTGATCCGATCCTTTGATTTTCGCCCCGAGATCTGCGCCGAGGATCTGGCCCGCATCCCCAAGGAGGGCCCGGTGGTGGTGGTGGCCAACCATCCCTTCGGGTGCATGGAGGGTTTGCTCCTGGCCGATTTGCTCCTGTCCGTGCGCCCGGACGTGAAGATCATGGCCAATTATCTCTTGAGCCGGGTGCCGGAGATGGCCGGCCTGTTCATCTACGTGGACCCCTTCGGCTCCCAGGCCTCCATGTCCCGCAACATCGCGCCCCTGCGCCAATCACTGGGTCTTTTGCGCCAGGGCGGCCTGCTCGGGGTGTTCCCGGCCGGGGAAGTGGCCCACTTCAACATGCGCGAGCGCCGGGTGATCGAGACGCAGTGGAGCCCGAGCATAGCCAGGCTGATCAAGGCCAGCGGGGCCACGGTGGTGCCGGTGCACTTCGCCGGAGCCAACGGCGCGGCCTTCCAGATGGCCGGCCTGGTGCACCCCAGGCTGCGCACCATGCTCCTGGCCCGGGAGTTCGTAAATAAGTCCAGCAAGACCGTGCGCGTGCGGGTGGGCGCCCCCCTGGCCGCCAGCCGGCTCGAGGGCCTGTCCGACGAGCAGGCCATGGAAGTCTTGCGCCTGCGGGCCGAGGTCCTGGGCGGGGACAAAAAAGGCCAGAACACCACCAAGCTTTTCCCGGTCAAGGTCCTGCACCGCCGCGAAGCCCTGATCGCCCCCAAGTCCCCGGAACTCATGGAGCGCGAGGTCGCGGCCCTGGCCCCGGAGCGCCTGCTGGTGGAATCCGGGGAGTTTCGGGTCTACGAGGCCAAGGCCAAGGAAATCCCCCTGATACTGAGGGAGATCGGCCGGCTGCGCGAGGTGACCTTCCGCAAGGTGGGCGAGGGCTCGGGCAAGGCCTGCGACCTGGACTGGTTCGACGGCCATTACCGCCACGTGTTCATCTGGAACGTCAAGAGCCATGAGGTGGTGGGGGCCTACCGCTTGGGACGCACCGACGAGATCATGTCCAGGTTCGGCAGCGAGGGCCTGTACGTGACCACGCTTTTCAAGCTCAAGCCGGGCTTTCTCACCAAGCTCGGCCCGGCCCTGGAGATGGGCCGGTCCTTCGTGCGCCCGGAATACCAGAAGAGCTACAACGCCCTTTTGCTCCTGTGGCGGGGCATAGGCCAGGTGGTGGCCCGCGAGCCGCGCTACCGCAAGCTTTTCGGGCCGGTGAGCATCACCAACGAATACCAGGTGGCCTCGCGCCAGCTCATCGCCTCCTACTTCGAGTCCAAGGGCGAGCTGCCCCAGCTCTCCCGGCTGGTCAAGCCTCGCAGCCCGCTTCGGGGCAAGGGCTGGCTCAAGAAGGCGGCCAAGGCCCTGGTGGCCGACGTGGACAGCCTGTCCGAACTGATCAGCGACATCGAGGCCAGCCCCCGGGGCATCCCGGTGCTGCTGCGCCAGTATTTGAAGCTCGGGGGCAAGCTCCTGGCCTTCAACGTGGACCGGGAGTTCAGCGACGCCCTGGACGGCCTGATCGTGGTGGACCTCTTGGAAACCGACCGCAAGCAGTTGGAGCGCTACCTGGGCAAGCAGGGCCTGGAAGGCTTCCTGCGCCACCACGGCCTGGAAGGCCTGCTGCGCACGGCCTAGTTTTGACCTTTTTGTGAAAAGCCCTCGGCCGCCCGGTTGTCCGGGCGGCCTTTTGTTTCGGCAATTCCCCAACCTTCATTGGCCTGACTTGGGATTTATTTCACTCCCGGGGATTGCCTATATACAATTTTGTAGTTAATTAATGGGCGCGGCCGGGACAGTCCGGCCGAACACCAGAGATCCTGACATGGAAAACGTATCCGGCTTAGAACTCAAGGTTCTCTACGAAATATCCCAGATAATCGGCCAAGCCCTGGACCTGGACCAGACCGTCGGCGACATCCTGGGCATACTCTCGCGCGCCATGGAGATGGAGCGGGCCACCGTGACCTTGCTGGACGAGGAAACCGGGTCCCTGACCATTAGGGCCTCGCACGGCCTTTCCGCCGAGGAGAAGAAGCGCGGGGTTTACCGCACGGACGAGGGGGTCACCGGCCACATCCTGCAGACCGGCAAGCCCTTCGTGGTCCCGGACATCGCCAAGGAACCCCTGTTTCTGGACCGCACCCAGGCCCGCAAGTTCGAGAAGGGGCGCATCGCCTTCCTGGGCGTGCCCATCGTGCTCAAGGGCCTGGCCCTGGGCGTGTTGAGCGTGGACCGGCTCTTCGGCAACGAGGTCAGCTTCGAGGAGGACGTGCGCTTCCTGACCATCGTGGCCGCGCTCATCAGCCAGTTCGTGCAGCTGGGCAAGCAGGTCAAGGCCAGGGAGGAGGGGCTTAGGCGCGAGAACATGTCGCTGCGCTTCAAGCTCTCCAAGAGCTACCACCGCTTCTTCATCGTGGGCCAGAGCCAGCCCATGGTCCGGGTGCACCAGATGATCGAGAAGGTGGCCCCCACCCGGGCCACGGTCCTGCTCCTGGGCGAATCCGGCACGGGCAAGACCCTGACCGCGCGCATGATCCACGAGCTTTCCGACCGGGCCAAGTATTCCTTCATCAAGGTGAACTGCGCGGCCATCCCGGCCAACCTCCTGGAATCGGAACTGTTCGGCTATGAAAAGGGGGCCTTTACCGGAGCCACCTCGGTCAAGCCGGGCCGCTTCGAGGAGGCGGACAAGGGCACCCTGTTCCTGGACGAGATCGGGGAGTTGCCCCAGTCCGTTCAGGCCAAGCTGCTGCGCTTTTTACAGGAACGCGAATTCGAGCGCCTGGGCAGCGTGAAGACCAGGAAGGTGGACGTGCGCATCATCGCGGCCACCAACCGGGACCTGGCCGAGGCCGTGACCACCGGGGAGTTCCGCGAGGATCTGCTCTACCGCCTGAACGTCTTCCCGGTGCGGGTGCCGGCCCTGCGCGAGCGCCGCGAGGACATCCCGGCCCTCTTGAACCACTTCCTGGACAAGCTGTCCCGGGAATACGGCCGGCGGCTGTCCTTCTCCCCGTCGGCCCTGGACGCCCTGGTGCGCTACGACTGGCCGGGCAACGTGCGGGAGATGGAGAACCTGGTGGAGCGCCTGTCCATCATGGCCGAGGACGAGCGCATCGACCTGGCGGACATCCCGCCCTATTTCCTGGCCAGCGCCAAGTCCGCGCCCCTGGCCGTCCCGGCCGACGGCCAGGCCAGCCTGAAGGACATGGAGAAACGGCAAGTCCTGGCCGCCCTGGAGCGCCACAACTACGTGCAGTCCCGGGCCGCCCGGGAACTGGGCCTGACCCTGCGCCAGATAGGCTACCGCATAAAGAAGTTCGGTCTGGAGCGCCTCATGGCCGAGCGCAAGGGGCCTGGAGCCGAGCTGGACTGAGAACCCAGGGAGGAAACTTCTGGAAAGAAGTTTCCCCCTGGACCCCCTTCAAGAACTTTTGGCGATAAATGAATCAAGCCCCGGGGCGTTGGCCTCGGGGCTTGATTTATTCTGGCCGGGCCAGGTGGGTTTTAAAGAGACTACTTCTTTTCCTTGGCCAGGGCCTTGGCCGGGGTGGCCTCGGCCTTGGCGGCGGGATCGCCGGCCGGGGCAACGGGCTCGACCACGGGGGCGGCTTCGGGTTCGGGCTCGGGCTCGGTGGAGCTGATGGAGAAGCCTTCGCAAGCCGGCTTGGTGATGACTTCCTCGGCCCACTTGATCTCCAGGGTCAGGCTCTGCTTGCCCTTCTTGGCCTCGGCCTCGATCTCGAAATCCAGACGGCCGAGGGGCTTCAGGGTCACGAATTCCGAACCCTTGCGCACGCACACGGTGCCGGCCTTGAAGCTGGCCACGATGCCTTCCAGCAGTTCGGCCAGATCGGCCTGTTCCATGCAGCCCTTGATGGCGATGGCATTCTTGCTCATTTCGCGCCTCCTAACTTGTTTGGGCCGCCGCTTCCGGCCGGGGAATCCTCCTCGGCCGGGGGTCCAGCGGGCACTTCCTGGCTGGACGGCAAGTCACGTTGTTTGCCCTTTTTCGGGTCCTTGTGTTCCCTGCGCAATTCCTCGATCTTTTTGTCCACCTTCTTGAGGAACTTCTCCAAGGCCTTATTCACGGCGTTGTCCACGTCCAGACGCTTGCCATAAGCCCGGGATTGCTCCTTGGCCGTCTCCAGCCGGTCGGCCAGGTCGGCGGAGATGTTGAAGATCATGCGCTTGATCTCGGCATCGGTTTTAAAAATGGACATGGTCAGCTCCTCCGAAGTTTGTACAAAAGCTGTACGGCTTCTAGACCTAATTGGAATTTGTGTAAAGCGGGTCCTCAAAATAAACATTCAATTATAACTGAGTATTACCAGATTATGCCGAAATTTTTCTGTAAAACATCAGAAGATTTCTAAAAATTTTATGGCAAAAAACGTGCAAATTTTTGGGGGATTTTTACCGGTAAATTGGGGGTTGTCCCCCAGGAGGCCGGACGAGTTTTGCCGTGGTTCCCGGCCTGGGAGCCATGGGCAGTCTTGATTGCCCGTACCCGGCTTTCCCTGGGCCGAGGATTGGGATAGTCAGGCCGGCATGGCCGAAGGCTGCCAAGGCCTAAGCCGTTGAACCTGGGCCAGGCAGGGGGAAGGCCCGCCGGCGCGAGCCGGAAAACCAACCGCGACCATGGGCAAATGGATGGACGTGATCTTGAAGGCCGCGATCGTGATCGGCCTGGGGATTTTTCTCTGGCTGTACGCCACTTCGCGCCAGGTGGGGCGTTACGCCTACTACCGCGAGGGGGAATTGGAATACGTGCTGGATACCTCGACCGGGGTGGTCTACCAGGGCGGCTACGCCATGAACCACCTGACCGGCAAAGAAGGGCCGGTGGACAAGTAGGGATTGGAACCTGGGGAAGGGACCCTCATTTCCGAAAACCTTTAAAGTTTTTTGGGGAAGAGGGGTCCGGGGAGAAACCCCTTTTGTTCACAAAAGGGGTTTCTCCCCGGCCGGCTATTGCGAGCTTA
>Ga0326727_10023898_pt1 | contig 11613 bp, 12 predicted proteins | sample MB2enrmetagenome_FD_207643 | JGI IMG/M metagenome (GOLD analysis project Ga0326727, IMG submission 207643) | Lab enriched peat soil microbial communities from McLean, Ithaca, NY, United States - MB29MY | ecosystem: Environmental > Terrestrial > Soil > Wetlands > Peat | place: USA: New York... | reverse complement strand
CTCCCGCTCGTCTCAGTTCTTTGCTGCTCATCGCTGTCCGCTCCAATCAGACCTCCTTCAGAGGTCTTCAGATTAGGGGACATTTCTAACGAGGGCAAAAGGGGACATTATCATAGTGGCGCGACACCAGTAGCCGTCTCCTTATCACTTGGGTCTTTCAACACCGTTTCTCTGGGCGCGCGGTCATGGATTTCCCCGGGGGCTGTAGACTCCCTGATTGGTGTCGAGGCGGACCATCGTGTTAGTCGGATGGGAGGCGACCTTCACCACCCATACGTGGCGGAGAGCGTTTTAATCGAGCCGTAGCGGACGCTCGGGCCACCCCGTTCAAGACCGCCCGGGCCGGCGGAAGATCCCCCTGCCTCACGACCCCCTCCCCGGAAAAACCTACCAATTCTCGTCCAGCACTTCAATCGCCAGCAGGACCGCATAACTCCTGACCGGCACAAAGGAAAGCAGAATCTTGCCCTGAGCGTCCGGCTGCAGGCGGCTGAATGTCTTTTCAACGACTCGATACGGGCCGCCCGCCTCCCTGAATACGTCAAGTCGGCCGGCGAGGGCTCGTCCGTTGCAGTAGACATCAAAAAGCCGGAGTCCCGTTCCTTCAGCGGGTCTTTCACGTCCGATGACGGGTTCGGCAAACAACAGGCGAATCCGATAGCTGCCCTCGGCAACTGGAATGGCATAATCGAAATTGCCAGTGCGGTAGCTCGAGAAGTCCCCGAACCCGGCATCTCGAATAGACTCCGCCAGCTCAGCGATGCGGCCTCCTGAAAAGTACTGATCCGCTTGCCATAGCCACCCGTTCCGGTCGAGGCGCGAATGGCTGGAGCACAGAATCCGCACGGGCAGCATCTTGCCGCGGATTCCAGGCCGGACCTCGATCCCATTCAGAAGCGCCTGACCCCGTCTGGAAGAAAAGTCCAAACGGAGGAATCCATCGCTGCCCGGGGAAACATCCTTAAAGATCTTCTCGTCGGCGATGTATACTCCGCCGGCATCCTTGGCGATGTCAAACCCTGGCATCACCGGCACGCCGTTGATGGAGACATCGAACAAGCGCTGCGTATCGGCACCGATCGCCTGGCCAAAATAGACTTCGGCGAAGTGAAGATGCAACTCGTATACCCCTGGCCGCAATGGGATCGCATAACTGAAGTTGCCCCGCCGGCCAGTCTGATAGAGGGACTGATCAAACGTCCGGCGGATCTGGTTGCTCGTTTGGCTAAATACTTCTCCGCCAGTGAAATAGCGATCGCCGAGCCACGTGCTGCCCCTCGCGTCCAGAAATGTCGGGCCGGTGAAGCCAACGCGAATGTTAGTCCCCGGTATTGCGTTGGGCGGCGCCGACAGCGCAGAGGGTATCGTGGTCGAAGTCGTGCGGGAACGGTACATGTCCGTCGCTCCGACAACTGCGAGGATCGCTGCTGTCGCGACCAGAGCCAGCACCAAAGAGAGCTTCTTTCGTGATGAGCGTGAACGCGAGGCACGCGGCTGATCGAAAGCTGTGCCGCTTTCAGAAATGATGGCGGGGTCAGACTCTCCCAGGATACCGGGAGCTTGTCGTGTCTCAAGCGACAACGAGTCATCGGGCCCACCTGCTGATCTGCCGTTCCAATTCTGCTCGTAAGCAGCCTCGGCAGCTCGGCCTTCCGGTGTCCGGGCATAGACGAACTCGGGCTTGTAGCCCGTCAAGGAGATCCGTATCTGAAGGGCATGGGCCACACCGTCGGTTTCGTAATATCTCTTCAGTTGTTTGCGGAGGCGGGCAGCCTGCACTCGCACAATGCTGTCCTCTTCCGGACGGAAGTTGGATCCCCGGCCCAGAGCTTCCACGGCAATGCTGTATTCCTTGATCGTATCGGCCGGGTTCGAGAAGTGCCTCTCGCAGACATACTTAAGAATCTTGGAGAGCTCCGGCGCGCGCACGAACAGGGTAGAGGCAAGCACGGCCTCGAGTTCAGCCCTCTGATCCTCTTCGTTCATAATGCCTGAAGCCGACCCAATTGTTGTGGAGAACCTGCCCAAAATTATACACCCCGGGACCAATTATGGCACCATCGGCGACACATGCTTCATCAACCGCCCCGTCGTCGTCACCAGCCCGTCGTTGCGCCCCCCGGACGCCTACGGTTCTCTGCCTTGATGTCGCCATCTCCCCCAAGGTAGTGTCCACATGGCTAATGGGATGGTCCGCCGCAGTAGCCGTGGAGCAGGGTTACGCGACGATCTGCAGGTTGCCCGACACGGCGTTTGATGGGATCTGCACGTTGAGCTGCATCATTCCCGCCACCATGCCCGGCGCTTCCCCGGCGTACACATAGGAAGCCGGCTGGCCATTGATCGTCACCCGGGCCGCCAGCAGCGGGGCCGGCGTCACTTGCGAAGGCGGCAAGGTCGCGGTGATAACCCGGCGCGGCGGACGTGCCAAAGCGGCCACCGCCCAGTCAAAGAGCCGACCGCATCCGCGATTGCAACGTGCCGCCGACCACCGAACCCGTATTCTTCTGGCGTCACTTTGGTGGTCTCCCGTGGTCTCCCGCTGCCCGTAACTCTATGAAAACATGGTAGCGCTAACGGGAATCGAACCCGCTTTCGGTCAGTGCAGTTGGGTGCAGTTAGGTCTAAGTAGTTGCGTTTTCAGTCCAGTTCAGTTCGCCACCACGGCGCTCAAGGCGCTATAGGTCGCTGGCGTGGTCTGTCGGGGGTCTGTCGCGGCCATGCGCCGGCCTTATGGATGGGCTTCCCGCTGGCGCAGATCGCGACCCTCAAGCTGGTCACCGGACCGGCCATGCTGCGCAATGAAAACGGCATGTTGAACGGCTATGTGTATGTGGACGTGGCGGGGCGCGACATCGGCGGCTACGTCGCAGAGGCCAAGCGCGTGGTGAGTGAGAAGGTACAGCTTCCGCCGGGATACACGTTGGTGTGGAGCGGCCAGTACGAGGCCATGGAGCGCGTCCGCGAGCGGCTAAAGGTTGTCCTGCCGCTGACGCTGTTCCTGATCTTCCTGCTGCTGTATCTGAACACGAAGTCCACGGCCAAGATCGTGCTGGTTTTGCCGGCCGTACCCTTCTCGGCGGTGGGCGCCATCTGGCTGCTGTACGTGCTGGGCTACAACATGAGCATCGGGGTGTGGGTGGGGCTGATCGCCTTGATGGGCGTGGATGCGGAGACCGGCGTGTTCATGCTGCTATATCTCGACCTCGCCTACGAGGAACGGCGCCTGGCGGGGCACATGCGCAGCGGGGCGGATCTGCGGGAGGCCATGGTTCACGGCGCGGTGAAGCGCATACGGCCGAAGTTTGTGACGGTGGCGACGATGTTCGTGGGACTGGCGCCGATCATGTGGTCCACGGGGGCCGGGGCGGACGTGATGAAGCGCATTGCGGCACCCATGATCGGCGGGATTTTCACTTCTTTCATTCTGGAGCTGGTGGTTTACCCGGCAATCTATGAGGTCTGGAAATGGCATACGGTAAAGCGGCAAGTTGCTTAATTCTGGCGGGAGCGATGTGGGCGCGAGCCGCGCAGTTCACGGTGCGGCACGAGCACCTGCGCAAAGGCTGCGCCGGCGTGATGACGGTGGATGAGAACGGCGTTCGGTTCGCCGGCGCCAGGAAGCACGCCTGGCGGTGGAAGTACGAGGACATTCAGGAGCTGAGGCTGGCGCCCGAAAGTATCTATATACTGACGTATAAGGACAGCAAACTGCGGCTGGGCGCGGACCAGGGATATGCATTCACAGGCAAGATTCCGGCCGAGGAACTGTACGCACTCTTGAGGGAACGGATGGATCAGCGTTTCGTGGCGGCGTTGGGACAGGTCTCCGGGGCCGTCTCGTTTTCGCTGCCCGTGAAGCACCTGAGGCCCATCGCCGGCTCGGAGGGCATGCTGGCATTCGGCGCGGATGCCATTGTGTACTCGACCCCCACCAAGGCCGAGTCCCGCACGTGGCGCTACTCGGACATCGAAAGCATCAGCTGTTCGGGTCCATTTCAATTGACCATCACGACGTTGGAGAAGGGTTTCAACTTCCAGTTGAAGCAGCCAATCACCGAAGCCAGGTACAACCAACTGTGGCTTCAAATCGAAAAAAAGAACGGGAGAATTCAATGAAGAAGCAGATTGCGATGACCATTGCCGCGGCGGCCCTGATGCTCGCAGCGCCGGCCAAGCAGACGTTCACCGGTGTAATCACCGACGACATGTGCAGCAAAGCCGATCACAAGGACATGAAGGCGGAATCGGACGCCAAGTGCGTGATCGAGTGCGTAAAGGGTATGAACGGCAAGTACGTGCTGTACGACGGCAAGAACACCTACGTGCTGAGCGACCAGAAGACCCCGGAGAAGTTCGCCGCCAGAAAGGTGACGGTGACAGGCGTGCTGGACGAGAAGACCAAGACGATTCAAGTGGATTCCATCGCTGTCGCGAAGTAAAAGCGATGAGGCCGGCTCAACCCGGCGCTGCTCACGGCGACCTGGACGGCGCAATGGATTACGGTGCCGGCGCCCCATGCACCGAGTTATGGCGTCTGTCACTTCCGCCGGACGCTGACGCTAACGTCGCGCCCCGCGACCTTTCTCGTACACGTCTCGGCCGATATTCGTTACCAGCTTTACGTGAATGGCGGGCGCGTGGCCTCAGGGCCGGCGCGCGGCGACCTGCTCCGCTGGCGGTACGATTGACACGCTACGGGCGGCGATTATGGACACGGCGGGAAAAATAAGGCACGGCGCGGCATTGTCGAAGCCGCGGCGGCGCGCGAGGCCACCGCACGTGCGCCGGGCCGACGCGGCAGAAGCGCGGCAAGGTGGTCGAAATCAGGCGCAAAGAGAGCGCGGCCTGATAGACCATCTGCGGCGACTTCCTGGCGCCTTCGACCCGTTCGCGCAACAAAGGCACGCTTCCTGGCGCTGCTGGTGAACCTTCTATCGTCGCCTCGAATCGTAGAGATCTCGCAAGGGCCAGAAATTCCAGTGGCCGCAGATGATCTCCCGACTTCCGGGTTCAGCCAAGGCGCAGACGGTGGTTCTCGAGTGCAGCAAGGTATTCGTCGTACCTTTGCATCCCTTTTGTTCGGCACTCGATCAGACAAGCGCGCACAATTTCCCCAATCTGTGACACGGGGGCCTCGCGGCCGTTTTCGACGCGCTTGCTCCAGCCTTCATGGAGACGATACGGTCCTCCTTGCAGTTGAAGCAGAGCTTGATAGCTTCCGTACGGCGCGGGGTTCCGGGGCTCCAGCTTGTGGCACACAACGCCGGTGTAAAATTGCGCGATGCCCTCCACGATCGCTAATTCAGAACGAGCGAAGAACTCAGTGTCCCAACGCGTTCCGTCTATGTCCCGGCCAAGGTGACTATAAGCATGCGCCAGTTCGTGCACGGCCACCACAATCGTGAGGGATTCGGCGTCTACGCCAAGTACGCCGGCGACCAGACCGATAACCATCCAATATAGGTGAACCTGAGGAGAACGGAAATAATAGGCACCCAAGATGTCCTGATCGATATCTGTCAACTTCTTTCGGATCTCGAACCTCTGCAGCCGATCTACCAACTCGCAACAGAACGCGTGTGCCTGCGGTACCGAGGGTGGCATCGGCGCTGGCAAGCCAACCGCACTCTGTGAGTCGAGACCTCTGTAGTTCCTGATAATTGAAGCGAGCCCGGAGACGGTGGCCTCCAAGGTTGGCAATCGCAGGAGAAATCGCCAGAGGTCCGGCGGTATCTCGTCGACAATGCTGCGAAATGGCATCGGGAGGCCCGGCACAACCTTCACGGGTACCGCTTGTGCTTCCCCGCCGATCGCGAGACGCAGCCCCATCTCGTTTCGCAGGAGATCGCGGAGCACGTTGTTCCATTGACGAAAGACCCGAGTGATCTTTTGCTCCAACTGAGGATCATATTCCTTTAGAAGCGACTCGATCGATTTTCGGAAAGGGTGAAATGCTTCTCCCGCCCCTTCCTGAGGCATCGACTGCGAGTAATACCGGTCGGGATGACCAAACGACCGTGGGGAGAACTTCTCCATTGCGTTGCCTCCAGGGCTGAATAGATCATGTCAGTACAGTGGGCGCCGGTTGCGCGAGTATCACGGCGCGACACCAACGCCGTCACGGCAGTACAGTTCGAAACAATCGCCTCGGCGGACAGAGGACCTGCTGAAGAACTGATCCCTCCAACAAGACGGCCGGTGTGTCACTTGACGGTATTGCCTGCGGTCCATCCACGTAGTCTGCGTCGAACAGGTTCATCTCACGTCTCCGCCTGGAGATTCATTTTGGACAAACCCCCAGTCCCAAATCCGAAACTGATATTGCAATCTAAGGATACGCTATATCTTGTATGTCTAGCAAGGATCTGTAGACGATTTGAAGGGCGCCCGTCGACACTGACTGGAGGTGCGAGAACGAAAACCGAAAGCGAAGAACGAAGCCGTGCAACGTGCGTTGGGCCAACGCATTCGTGAGCTTCGAGCCAAACGAGGATGGTCCCAAGAGGAGTTTGCGGACATCTGTGGCCTCCACCGAACGTACATGGGCAGCATTGAAAGAGGCGAGCGGAACCTGACCATCGTGAGCATATTGACGGTTGCGCAGCACCTCGAAATGACCGTTTCGCAACTTCTCTCCGGCTTGGAACGAAGAGCGACGGAACTTGCTCAACTCACGCTTCAGTAGTTCCAAGCGTCCGACGTTGCTGGCGAGGCAGCTTGAGATCCTCAGCAGCGGGTCAGACCGTCTGCAGGTCGCCCGATTCCACCAGCGCATCGATCAATCGGTCGATTGCAGCCGGCACGCCGCCACGTATGAGCGCGCCCAACTCCGTGTTTATTTCAAGAGCTGCTTCGTTCAGGTTGGCGCTGATCAGGAACGCCACCCTCGAATCAGAAAGGCCAGTCCATACCCCAGGGTAAAGAAATTCATTTCTTCCCCCAGCGCGCCTTCGCCGCCCTCTGCGCGATCGCCCGCCGCTTGGCCGAGCTGAGCTTGCGGGCGCGCGCGCGGCCGCCGACGCGGCCGGCCTTGCGGCTGCTCTCAGACCGTTCCTCGGGTGAAAGGCTTTCAGCACGAGCCAGGCCCCCCAACCGGCCGATGCGGGCCACATGCTCGGCAAGTGTTATCTGGTTGGCTTTTTTCCTTGCCACGTCAATAGCTTAGCGTAGCACGCTACCTTTTGCAAGCAATTATGCTTGACGTAGCAAGGTTCCTCATGCATACTGTTCTCGTAGGCACCACAGCCGCGAGGCTCTAAAGCGCCAAGGAGAAAATGCAATGCCCCTCCAGAAGATCAAGTTCCAAACCAACATCACCGTCGAAGCCGCCCTCAAGTTCCCTGAGGGCAAACTCTGCGATAGCCAGTTTGGCGACCCGCAGTACATGTTCACCACCACCGACGACCGCGTGTTCTTCGTCGCCGAGAAGGTCGCACAGAAGATCCACGGCTTACGTCTGCAGCCCCAGGAGCCGTTCGAGATCTGCAAGAAGGAGGTCGACTACGGTAACGGCCGCAAGGGAATTGAGTGGCAGGTGGCCAAGGTCGGTTTCGCGCCCGGCGAGCAGCCCGATGGGACGTTCGTCGTGCCGACGGCTAAGGCCGGCGCGGGCGCTGTCACGCCCGCACCGGTCGCGACTGCGATTAAGCAGCCGCTGTACAGCAATGGCAATGGTAGCAAACTCAACGGCCACGCGAACGGGAATGGAAACGGCCACGCCCCGGAACCACTGCAGAACATCCGTGCCGAGTGGGCGCAGTTCTTGCTCACGCAAACCGAAGACCTGATCGACGTCTATGCCACAGTTTCCAAGTACGCTTCCGACCGGCACGGCAACAGCGTGAAAGCCGAGGACGTGCGGTCCCTGCTGCTGAGCGCGTTCATCAACATCAGCAAGAACGGAGCCGGCAATGTCGTTTAGCCTTGCTTCGCCACAACCGGCGCCGGTCGCGATGCCGCCCGCGCGCTCTACGTCCTATCGCTACTGGGAGGACTATCGAGCCGATGAACTGCGCGCGGTCCTGGAGAAGATCGCGCTGGTCATCAACGACAAACAGCGGCAGTTGGATCGCATCGCCGCTTCCGAGCAGGCCGCATCCCCGGCCTCGACAGCAAGCGCCCCCGCCCCGGCACCAACAACCAAGAACGAAACCCTCGGCGAGATGCTGTCTCCCAGCCAGGCCAACACCTTCCTGAACTGCTCCGCGAGATGGTGGTTCAAGTACGGCGCCGGCCTGCCCGATCCAAAGGGCGGATCGTTGGTGCGCGGCCTGGCCGTGCACAAGACCATCGAGCGCTGGTTCAAACTGATCCTCGAAGGTGCCGCGCCCGACATCGAGGACATGCGCGAGCCCTACGACGACGCCTGGGAAACGCTCTCGGCGGACGCCTCGTTCGCGGCCGACGACGACATCGACGAACTGAAGCGCTCCGGCGCCGTGCTCCTGCGCAAGTACCTGGAGGAGGTCGCCCCGGAAATCCGACCGGCCGCTCTCGAACAGCAGGTCATCGGCGAGATCGGCGGTGTCAAGGTCCGCGGCTACATCGACATCGTGGACGTGGACGGCACGATTGTGGATGTGAAGACCGCGGCCAAATCGCCCTCGGGCATCGCCAGCGACTACGCGTTCCAGCTGGCCACGTACCGGCAGATCCTACCCGGCGCCAACGGCAAGGCGCGCCTGGACACGCTGGTAGCGACCAAGATCCCCAAGTTGGTCAAAATCGAGTACGAGGTGACCGACGCAGACCAGCGCCTCACCTGCAGTTTGTACCCCCGCGTGCGCGAGGGGATTCGGGAAGGTCTCTACTTCCCCAACCGCAACAGCAACTTGTGCAGCCGGAAGTACTGCAACTTCGCGGAAGCGTGCTGCAAGGAGTTCGGGGGATGCGTGGAGTGAAGTCGCACCCTCACCACGCGCGAGACGGCGGCCGCGCTGCCGCGGCCGCCCATATTGGGAGCGATCGCGCAGATCTGCACCAACAAGGAGGCGCCACTTTGAAGAAAGCAGCCATCTACGTCCGCGTAAGCACTACGAACCGCACCCGCGGCGGGGACGGTTTCGAGCAGAATCCCGAGGTGCAGGAGGTCCCGCTGCGGCAGTTGGTGCAACAGCGTGGCTGGGCTCTGGTTCAGGTCTACTCCGACCGGCTCAGTGGGGCGAAAGCGGATCGCCCCGGCCTGAACAGCCTCATGAACGACGCGAGGCGAGGCCTATTTGACGTAGTGCTGGTCTGGCGGTTTGATCGCTTCGCGCGTTCGATCGAGCAACTCGTGCTGGCACTGGCCGAGTTCCGAGGCCTTAGGATCGATTTCATATCGTGCCAGGAGGCACTCGACACATCCACGCCCATGGGCAAAGCCATGTTCACGATCATCGGGGCCATGGCGGAGCTGGAACGCGACGTCATCCGGGAACGGGTTGTGGCGGGGATGGAATACGCACGCCAGCACGGCACGAAGAGCGGAAATGCGATCGGCCGGCCGAAGCGCGTATTCGACCGTGGCGAAGTTGTCCGGCTGCGGGAATCGGGTCTGTCCATCGAGAGAATAGCCCGCCAGATGCGCCTCGGCGTCGGGACGGTGGTTCGGGTCATCCAGGTTGCCGAAACCCGCAATGCGGGCTTCCAAAAGGCCTCAGCGTAGATCCTACGGCAGAGGGTGGCTTCAAACCACTTGGCCCGCTCCACCGAAACCTTCCAGAACCATCTGGTTTTGGAAGGCGCCAATCGCTATTGGCAGAATGTCCATTCAGCGGAGCTAACGGTCCTCGGGGAGATGAATCTGCCGGGCGCGCAGCCGGCATTACAGCCGAGACCAGCTTCGCCTCAGCATCGCACCCCGAAGCGACCGAATCAGCTCAAGCGCAGCCCGGTTCACGTCAACCATTTCAGAAAAGTCACGGAGTTGACCGCGGATGCCTCCTGCCGAGAGGCGGACGAGGAGATCACCAGCCGTGTTCAACAATTCTTCGTGCGCTGAGCATGTCTCATCGAAAGTGTCACGGGTCGCAGCGAGCGTTTGCCGGTGGAGAGCGTCCAGATAGTGGCGGAAGGCGGCCTGTTCGCCGAAACCGACCGAAGACGGTGCCGCGCCGCTAAACAATATCGACGCGAAGCCGCCATCCAGTTCGGGTGGCGGCGCCATGAGTCTCAGAAGATTTTGGCGTCGCGCGATATCCAGGAACGGGATCTTGTATTCGGAGAGCGCCTGTGGGCAGTAGTACCAAGTTGCTCGCTGTTTGATCTCCTCTTCGGGTATCGCCTGAAACTTCTCCGGTGGGAACGAGCGAACATTCATCCACGTCCCGGAGGCAATCGCGTTGACCTTGGCAATGGCCGCGATCAGCATCTGATGATTGCAGTAGCCCAGAACCACCTCTGCCCCACGAAGGCGGAGACCCGCCGCGAGGTCAACAACATTTGCAAGCCAATTGGGGTCTGAGACGAGGTAGTCTCCGTTTGGGTGCTCGCACACAAGGTAGTATTCCGGAGTAGACCAATTCTCGGAGTGCTCCAGTAGCCTGCCGACCTGGTTTTCGTCCCTGACAGCTTCTTCCGAGAGAGCGATGGTCATGATAAGTGGCAGTTTCGGTCGAATAGCCTGGGCTTCCGCAACGACGGCCCGTTGTGTTTCGAGCCAGTCGTCGTTGACTGCACCCGCCAGAATGCCCGGAAGTATGAACGCCCGGGACCCCAGTTGTTGGTTTAATGTGTAGAGCCTCGTTAGTAGGTCCGTCAAAGGCGGTCCCTGCCAGAAAACGCCGGTCTGGTAACCCGTCGGCCAGTAGTCGTGAGCACACAGCCTTTCATAGTCGGCATGCGGTAGGTAGAACTGCGGATCGAGTAGCGCATGACTGTCCGGAAGGCCGTTGATTACCTGGGCCATACGCTCAAGTTGTTCGCTATTGAGGTCTCTTGGGCTGAGGATTGCCGTGCCACCGTTCCATGTCCCCAGTAATGTTCGGCAGTGCTCCATCATCCCGTAGCCAAATTGAAGATACATTTCCATTAGTCGCTCCCACGCCGAAGCTGAAGTTTCGACCTGTAACGCCGGACGAACATGCCGACGTGCAGGTATAAATCCATGTCATGCAACCTGTTCGCTAGCGCATATCTCCTGCATCCAGTCAAAAGCCTCTCGGGCCGACCTTGGACGATGGTCCCGGCGCTTTTGCGTCATCGCGTCCAGCAAGTCCGAGAACACCGGACCAGCAGGGAACGGGAAATTAAGTCGTACCAACGGTAAAGACTCCACCCGTCGCAGTATTTCCAAATCGTTTGCTGGCGGGTGCCGAAAGGGGTGTTGGCCAGTGGCGCACTCGTACAGCGTGACGCCCAGGGCAAACAGATCTGCGCGGCTATCGATCTCCGCCTTGATATTCCTGCACTGCTCAGGGGGAGCATATCCCAACGTCATCTTACCGAACGGAAGACCTGTTGCGGTCTGCGACTGAAGCTGAAGGTGTCGCGCGATTCCGAAATCTAGCCGTCTAATCTAACCAACTTCTATCTGAAAGTGTCAAGTTCTTCAGCTTACTTTCGGAAGTGGAAAAGCGTCGTAAATCAGCAAGTCGAGTTGCGAGTCGACGCGATCCAGGGCCCGCCGGA